>Ga0068863_100008007_pt1 | contig 10324 bp, 5 predicted proteins | sample KBSSwiS62_FD_66596 | JGI IMG/M metagenome (GOLD analysis project Ga0068863, IMG submission 66596) | Switchgrass rhizosphere microbial communities from Kellogg Biological Station, Michigan, USA - KBS Switchgrass S6-2 | ecosystem: Host-associated > Plants > Roots > Rhizosphere > Soil ...
CGCAGCGTGACCTACACCGTCGTCGTGCCCGTGCTCGCCGCGACGGCCGAGCCGAAGGTCCGTTTCGAAGTCAGCGTGAACGCTGGCGAAGCGATGCAGGGCGACAGCGACACGCTGGTGCTGCTGCGTGACCGTTTCGAGCACGAGTGATGAACGCGCTGTCACGCGAAGGAGATCGCATCATGCATTGCTTCCACCACGCCATCGTCGTCGCCGCCAGCCTGCTGTTCGCGCTTCCCGGAAGTGCGGCAGTCTATCGGGTTGGCAGCGGCGCAGGCTGCACGCACGCATCAATCCAGGCCGCGATCGGCGCCGCGGCGGTGAGCGCCGCCGACGACGAGATCCGCCTCAGCGCGACGCTCGCCTATTCGCAGCAGGCGTTGCTCGTCGACGCAGCTCAAGGCAGCCTGGTCATCGCCGGCGGCTACGCGAACTGCGCCGACGACGCGCCGGTCGCCGGCGCACGCACGCCGATCGATGGCAATGGCAACCTGCCCGTGCTGCGCATCAACGCGACGCGCACGGTGTCGCTGCAAAACCTCGACATCGGCGGTGGCGGCACCACGGATCGCGGCGGCGGCATCCACGTGACCGGCAGCGGCGGCGCCGTGCTGGTGCTGTCCGACACCCTCGTGCGCGGCAACCAGGCCTATGCCGGCGGCGGCATCGCGGTGTTGAACAGCGATGCGCAAGGCGATCCCGCCGCGATGCAGTTGCTGCTGTTCGGCGATTCCAGCGTCACCAGCAATTCCGCCGTGGCCGGCGGCGGCATCCAGTGCATCGGCGCGACCGTGCACCTGTTCGATCGCGCGCACGTGTCGCTGAACGCGGCGAGCGCCCATGGCGGCGGCCTGTATGCGCTCGACTGCCGCGTCGAGAGCGGTTCGCGCGGGATTGCCGGCGCGGTCCTGTGGGGCAACAGCGCGGGTGGGGACGGTGGCGGCCTGTACCTGTACGGCGCGCGCAGTGACGCCGACTTCTACACGATCGACGCGCAGATGCCGGCGCGCATCGTCGGCAACAGCGCGGCGCGCGGCGGCGCGATCGTGATCGCGCGCGAAGCACGCATGCGCCTGTACGACGCCAACATCGAGGACAATACCGCCACGGCCACCGCCGGCGCGATCCTCGTCGAAGCCGAGGCCGGGGCGACCGCGGATACGCGCTTCGCGATGCAGGGAGCGCCGGATGGCGCGCCTCCGGCGGCGGTCGCCTGCGTCGATCCCGAAGGCTGCAACCGCGTGCGCGGCAATCGCGCGCTCGAAGGTGGCGTGCGCAAACCGGGTGCGGCGATTGTCGTCGCCTCCGGCACTGCGCACGCCGCACACGCGGCATTCCGCGGCACCCGTTTCGACGGCAACCTCGGCGAATCGTTGGCGCGGCATGCGGGCGACCACGGGCAGATCGTGTTCGATGGCGCGCTGCTCGTCGACAACGATGCGAACGGCGCGCTGCTGGATGCGCCGGGGAGCGCGAACTCGCTGGTCGTCGTTGCGACGACGATCGCGCGGAATGCGCTCGGGGCAGGGCGCGGCGTGATCGCCGGCACCGGCGGCTGCGATGTCGAGGACGACGTGCGCGGCACCTATGCGTATCGCGACATCGTCTGGCAGGTCGGCCATCCGCTGATCGAAACGACCGGCGCACTTGCGCCGTTCTGCTTCCAGTATCTGCTCGGCAACGATTTCGGCGGCCTGCCGGCGGCCGCGGAACGCATTGTCGTCGACCCCCTCTTTCGCGACGCCGCCAATGGGGATTTCCGTCTCTCGCTCGGCTCGATCGGGGTCGATTTCGCGCCGGCCGCCGCGCAGACGGTCACGCGCGATGGCGGGGTACGCGTGTTCGACATCGTCCCGACGATGGACCGCTTCGGCCCGCAGGACCTCGGCGCCTACGAGTACGCGCCGCCGCTGATCTTCGCCGATGGCTTCGAATCGGGCGGAACCTGAGGCGGACGCCCGCTTTGGCGGCGAATCGACGTTGGAGAGAATACGATCGACGCGCGAGGCCATCGCCATGCAGGGTGCCATCCGACTTCTTTTCGCCACCGCCGCGCTGTGCTGCGCGCGCGCCGAGGGCGCGACGTTCTGCGTCAGCGACGCCGCCGGGCTGCAGACTGCGCTGACCAGTGCCGCCGGCAACGGCGATGCACAGAACACGATCAAGGTGCGCAGCGGCACCTACCTGGCCAGCGGCAGCGGGTTCTCCCATTCGCGCTTCAGCGGCACGAGCTCGCTCGACATCGAGGGCGGCTGGAATGCCGGCTGCACGACGCAGACGCCGGACACGTCGCTGACCGTCCTCGACGGCCAGTCGACGGCGCCGATCCTGTCGGCGACCAACTACCTTGCGACCGGCGGCGACATGACGTTGCGCTACCTCACGTTCCTGCACGGTGCGACGGCGGCGTCCTCGCAGGCCGCTGCGCTCACCCTCGTCGCGCGCGGCTTCGCACGCGTCGAAAGCTGTCGCTTTCGCCTCAACCAGACCGACGCGGCCGGTGCCGGCTATGGCACGGTCCATGTGGCCGTGGTCGACGGGCCGATCCAGTTCATCAACAACATCGTCGCGAACAACTCCGCGCTCGGCTCGCAGTTCGTCGCCGGTTTCGACTTCGCGAGCGGCGCTTCGACGGTCGTGATCCAGCTCAACGACAACACGATCGCCGACAACGCGTTCGACACGACGGACCAGACCGCCGGCGCCGTATTCCTGACGCCGATCGCGACGAGTTCGCTCGCGAACAACATCCTGTGGGGCAATGGCGGCGCCGAATTCGACCAGAACATCACGCTCACGCCGTTGATGCTGAACAACGATGTCGATGTGCTCAACGTCACCCCGGGCCCGGGCAGCGGCGGCAACCGCAACCAGAACCCCCAGTTCGTCAACGTGAACAACCACCACCTGCAGGCGACCTCGCCGCTCTACAACGCCGGCTACAACGCGCCCCCGGGCGGCGACGGGGCCGTCGACCTGGACGGCAATCCACGCGTGCAGTTCGGCACGATCGACATCGGGGCCTATGAAATGCAGGTACAGCCGGACCTGATCTTCGTGGACGGTTTCGACGGCACGTGAGACCCGGGGCAGGCCGGCCGGCGTGCCTGCATTGCCGCGGCGCGCCGCGCATGGCAACGTAGCGCCCCATTGGGGGGCGCATGGCGGAAATCACCGAACTGATCGGACGGGCGCGCGGCGGCGATCGCGAGGCCTCCGAGCGCGTTTTCGCGTTGCTCTACGACGAATTGCGCCGGCTCGCGGCCGGACAACTGCGCGGCGAGCAGGCGATGCGCACGACGTCGCTCGTGCACGAGGCCTATCTCAAGCTCGCCCAGCACGGCGCGGTCGAGGTCAACGATCGCGGTCATTTCTTCGCGGTGGCGGCACGCGTGATGCGCCAGATCGTGATCGATCACGTGCGCGCGCGGGCGGCACTGCGACGCGGCGGCAATCTGCAGATCGCATCGCTCGACACGACCGCGCTGCAGGCCGCGGCCGAGGATCGCGGCGACGAAGTGCTCGCGCTGGACAGCGCGCTCGATCGCCTCGCCGACGTGGACGCGCCGCTCGCGGCGCTGGTCGAGATGCGCTTCTACGCCGGACTGGAACTGGCCGAGATCGCCAGCGTGCAGGACCGCTCCGAACGCTCGCTCAAGCGCGACTGGCGGCGCGCGCGCGCGTTCCTGCAACGCGAGATCGCGGAAGGCTGAACGGCGGCGCCTTGCGTATGCGCCGTCGCACTGGGGAATGTCCGATGGCCGAGAGCGGGCGCTGGAACGAGATCGCCGCGTTGTTCGATGAACTGGTCGAGCTGCCCGCGGAGCAACGTGAGCACCGCCTCGCCGCCGTCGCGCGGACCGACGTCACGCTCGCGGCGGAAGTACGCGCGCTGCTCGATGCCGACGAGGACGGCAACCCCCTGCTTGACGCGGATGCGCCGTCGGCGCTGCCGACCCTGCTCGACGAAGGGGTTCCGGTCGATCGTCGTGCCGGCCCGTACCGCCTGCTGCGCCCGCTCGGCGAGGGTGGCATGGGCGTGGTCTGGCTGGCCGAACGTACCGACGGTGCCTACGAGCAGCAAGTCGCGATCAAGCTGCTCAAGCGCGGCATGGACACACAGGCGATCCTGCGGCGTTTCCTGCAGGAACGGCGCATCCTCGCGCGCCTGCACCATGCGCACATCGTGCGGCTCGTCGACGGCGGCATGAGCGCGGACGGCAGGCCGTTCTACGTGATGGACTACGTCGACGGCGAAACGATAACGCAGCACGCCAACCGCCGTCAGCTCGACGTCGCAGCGCGCGTCGCATTGCTCGTGCAGGTCGCGCAGGCGGTCGCGTACGCGCATGCACAACTGGTCGTGCATCGCGACCTGAAACCGTCGAACGTGCTCGTCGACACCGCCGGCGCACCGCGCGTGCTCGACTTCGGCATCGCCAAGCTGCTCGAGGAAAGCGGTGAACAGACGCGCACCGGCACCGGCCTGCGCGTGCTGTCGCCGGCCTACGCCGCGCCGGAACAGATCTTCGGCGAGCCGATCGGCACCACGACCGACGTGTATGCGCTCGGCCTCATGCTGTGCGAGCTGCTGACCGGGCGACTGCCGCAGCAGCGCCGTGCCGGCAGTGTCGCGCAACTCGCGCAGGACATGACGCGCGAAATCGTCGAACGCCCGAGCGCGATCGCCGCACGGGCGACGACGCAGCAGATCGAAGCGCTCTACGGCGCCGGCGCCACGCCCGCTGCGCTCGCTCGCCGGCTTTCCGGCGACGGCGACCTCATCGTCGCGACCGCGCTGCAGCGCGAACCCCGCCAGCGCTACGCGACGGCAGACGCGTTCGCCGACGACCTGCGTCGGTGGATGGAAGGACGGCCGATCGCGGCGCGCGCCGAATCGGGTGCCTATCGCGCGCGCAAGTTCGTGCGCCGCCACCGCGTGGGCGTGGCCGCTTCGATCCTGGTCGCGGTTTCCCTGGTAGCCGGTCTCGGCGTCGCCCTTTGGCAGGGGCATCGAGCGCGCGAGCAGGCGGAGCGCGCGGATGCCGAACGCGCGAATGCCGAACGCCAGCTCGCACGCACCGAGCGCGTGAAGGACTACATGCTCGCGCTGTTCCGCGAGCAGGATCCGATCAGCCGCGCGAAGGCGAAGGCGCGCTCGGCGTCGCAGCTGATCGGCGACGGCATCGCGCAGATCGACGGCACGCTCGACGGGGAACCCGATCTGCAGGCCGAGCTGCTGCGCGATCTCGGCGAAATCCAGATCAATCTCGACGACAGCAAGGCCGGCGTCGCGACCCTCGCACGTGCGTGGGAGATGCAGAAACGGCAGAGCGGCGCCGACAGCCTCGCGGCGACGGAGACGCTGGTCGCCTACACCGATGGAATCTACGCAGCGGGCGACGCCAAAGCCGCAGTGCCGCTGGTCGCAACGGCGCTGAAGCGCCTGCGCGAGCTCGGTGCGGCGCGCGGTGCGCGCATGGCCCAGGCCGAATCGATCGCGGCGAAGATCGAGTTGAACCAGGGCAACATGGATGAAGCCGAGCGCCTGGCGCGCGATGCGATCGACATCGTGCGCACGTTGCACGGGCCGCGCAGCATGGAGCTGGTCACCCATCTGGCGACGCTCGGCAAGGTGCTGCACGAAGGCGCGCATTTTCCCGAGGCGTTGGCAGTCCTGCGCGAAGCGGTCGCCATCGTCGAGGCCGCAGGCGGCGCGGACAACGTACGCGCGGCGCTCCTGCACATGTCGATCGCCGACACGCTGCGCGTGCAGCGCAAGTACGATGAGGCGCTGCCCGAGTACGAGACCGCGCTGCGCATCGAGCGCGCGCAATTGCCGGGCGATCACGTGATCCTCGGCGGCACACTGATCCGCCTCGGCGACCTGCAACGCCGGATGGGACGCTTCGATGCCGCAGACGCCTCGCTGGCGGAGGCGATTGGCATCCTTGCCAAGACGCCGAGCGGGCAATATGCGCAGGCCCTGCAGTTCCACGGCAACCTCGCCCGTGCGCAGGGGCGCTTCGAACTCGCCGCCGAGCGTTACCGTGCCTCGTTCGAGGCATTCCGCTCGGCGACGGGCGACAGTGTCTACACCTGGTTGACCGCGCTCGAAGTCGTCGGTGCGTTGAGCGAGCTCGGCCGCTTCGACGAAGCTGATGCGCTCGCGGCGCAGGCGGTCGCGGCGATGGCGAAGTTGTCGAAGGACGATTCGTACGAGGCCGCCTACGTCAACAGCGTGATCGGCGGGCTGCGCCACGCGCAACGCCGTCTGCCCGATGCGATCGTCGCGCAACGCCGCGCGGTCATCCTGATCGAGAAAGCCTACGGGCCAGACCACGCGGAGGTCGCCCAGGCGCGCGTCGAGCTGGCCGCGAGCCTGGTCGCGACGCGCGACGTCGCCATGCGCCGCGAAGCGGCCGGACTGGTCGAGCAGGCGCGCGTGGCGCTCGAGCACGGCGATGACGACACGACCGGGCCGATGCTCGGCCTGGTGTACTTCGTGCGCAGCCGCGTCCATCAGGGCGACGGCGATCTCGCGGCTGCGCGCGCCGACGTTGCGCAGGCAATCGACCGGTTGCAGGGCCCGGAGCACGCCAGGCGGCTGCGCGAGGCACGGGCACTGGCGAAGGAACTCGGCGCCGGCTGATCGATGGTGTTGCCGACCGACCGGCCCGTCGCAACATTGATCGTACTGGGGGGCATGCGATGACCGATCCCGCGCGTTGGAACGAAATCGCGACGCTGTTCGACGAACTGATCGAACAGTCGCCGGACGCACGCGAGCGACGGCTTGCCGAGATCGCGCGATCCGATCCGCAATTGTCGTCGGAAGTGCGCGCACTGCTCGACGCGGACGAAGACGGCAATGCCCTGCTCGATGCGGGCGCGCCCTCGGCGGTGCCGAACCTGCTCGACGAGGGAGCGCCGGCCGATCGTCGCGCCGGCCCGTACCGCCTGCTGCGCAAGCTCGGCGAAGGCGGCATGGGCGTCGTGTGGCTGGCCGAGCGCGTCGACGGCGCCTACGAGCAGCAGGTCGCGGTCAAGTTGCTCAAGCGCGGCATGGACACGCACGCGATCCTGCGCCGCTTCCTGCAGGAACGCAGCATCCTCGCGCGCCTCTCGCATCCGCACATCGTGCGCCTGCTCGACGGCGGCATGAGCACGGACGGGCGCCCGTTCTACGTGATGGACAAGGTCGACGGGCAGGAGCTCGTCACCTATGCGGCACAACGTCAACTCGACGTGCGTGCGCGCGTCGAACTGCTCGTGCGGATCGCGGACGCGGTCGCCTACGCGCACGCGCAACTGGTCGTGCACCGCGACCTCAAGCCATCCAACGTCCTGGTCGACGCGAACGGCGCCCCGCGCGTGCTCGACTTCGGCATCGCCAAGCTCATGGAAACCACCGGGGAGCAGACCCGCACGGGCACCGCGATGCGCGTGTTGTCGCCGGCTTACGCTGCGCCCGAACAGATCGAAGGCGGAGCGATCGGCACCGCGACCGACGTCTACGCACTCGGTCTGATGTTGTACGAACTGCTCGTCGGCCAGTTGCCGCAGCGGCGTCGCGCACCGGGAAGTTCGCAACCCGAGTCCGAAGTGACCACGGAAGGCAGCGCGCGTGCGAGCGCGGTGCTGGCGCGCATGCCGCACGGCCAACTGGCGGATGCGTACGGCACCGGTGCCGACGCGCGGCGCATCGCGCGTGCGGTCGCCGGCGATATCGACCTGATCATCGCCACCGCGCTGCGCCACGATCCGGCGCAGCGTTACCCGACCGCCGCCGCATTCGCCGAGGACTTGCGCCGCTGGCTCGATCGGCGCCCGATCGCCGCGCGCGCCGAATCGGCGAGCTATCGATTCTTCCGGTTCGTGCGTCGCCACCGCATCGGCGTCGCGGCGTCGGTCACGGTGGCACTGTCGCTGCTCGGCGGACTCGGCGGTGCACTGTGGCAGGCGCATCGCGCTGGTCTCGCGGCGACGGCGGCGCGCGTCGCCGAACAGCAGGCGACGCAGCAGGCGGCGATTGCCACCGCGGTCAGCGAATTCCTCGCGCGCGACGTGATCCAGGCGGTCAATCCGTATCGCGGCAAGCTCGACATCCGCCTCAGCGACGCGCTGATCGGTGCCGGCAAGAACATCGACGCGCGCTTCGCGGGCAAACCGCGACTGGCCGGCGTGGTGCGACGCGAGCTGGCCGAGTCGCTGTACCTCGCCGGGGAAGTGGAGGCGGCGCATGCGCAGGCGCGGCAATCGCTGGACACGCTCGAGCAGGCGTTCGGCGCGGCGGACGCCGATGCACTGGGCGCGCGTTCGGTGCTCGCGCGCATCGTGCACGCGCAAGACCACTACGCGGAGGCGCGTACGCTGTACGAGACAGGCCTCGCGGCGCTGGGGCCGCTGGCCCCGAACCGGATCCGCCTCGAACTCGAAGTCGGCCTCGCCGGCATCGATGTCGAGGAGCGGCATGAGCAGAAGGCGCTGGAGTCGCTCGATGCACTGCTGCCGCAGATCGAGAAGGAGTTCGGCGAGTTCGAGCCGATGCACATCGAGGCGCTCAATGAACAGATGCGCGGCATGATGGGGATCGAGCGCAAGGAAGAGGCGCTGGCGATAGCCCGGCGCCTGCGAGCCGGCACCGAGAAGAAGTTCGGCATCGGCGACCCGCAGACGCTGGAATGGATGAAGCGCGAGGGAATCATCCTGACCAGCATGGATCGCTTCGACGAGGCGCTGCCGATCATGCAGAGGGCCTGCGCCGCGACGCGCGCGAGCCTCGGCGATGCGCACTATGCGACGCACGACTGCAACCTGCGGCTCGGCGTGGTCCACTACTACAAGTCGCGCTTCGCGGAAGCGGCCGCGCTGTTCGAGCCGGTCGCGGCCCATCGCGAGAAGACGCTCGGAGCGGACGCGGAGAACACGTGGATCAGCTGGATCTGGCTCGCGCGTGCGTACCAGAACATGCAGCGCGTCACGGATGCACGCGCATTGTTCGAGCGCGCGTACGCCAATGCCAACCGCGTGCATGGCGAGGACAATCCGGTCGCGCTGCCCTTCGGGCAGACGCTCGGCATGTTCCTCGAACAAACCGGTGCGCATGCGGATGCCGAGAAGCTGCGGCGCACGCTGCTGGCGAAGTCGCGTGCCGCACTCCCCGCAGGCCATATCAGCATCGTGAAATACGCGTGGGATCTCGCTGAGACGCTCGCGTCGGAGCAGCATGACGAGGACATGATCGCGTTCTGCGCGGAATGGCTGCCGCAGTTCGACCAGACGTTTTCCGCCGACGATTCGCGCCGCGTCGACGCGCACAAGTGGCTGGCGGAAGCCGAGGCGCGCCGCGCGGCGCTCGCCACGCGGCACTAGGGAACCTCTGAACAAACCTCACTTCCGTCATCCCGGCGAAGGCCGGGATCCAGTTCTGTTTCGATACGGCGAAAGGGCGGATTGCTCGAGCGCTTGGTCTTCGCGCGTTCTGCGCGCTGCGCGCTTGTCCGGTTTTCGCCGGAATCCGGCTCCTCCGCTTTCAATGGGTTGAAGGCACTGGGTCCCGGCTTTCGCCGGGACGACGGAACGGAAGGAATCGCGGAAGTGCCCTTCAGTCGATGCAGGTGGAGCGCTCGAAGCCGTACGCGAAAAGCGCGTCGCCGGCGATCGTGCCGGTGCCACTCAACGGCAGCGACATTGCGGAGTTCGCCGGTGCGTCGCTCGCGTGGTATTCGATGTTCGCACTACTGTTGGCTGCGCCGACGACGCTCGGCTGGAATGCAAGATCGAGCGTGCAGGCCGCGCCAGGCATCAGGTTCAACCCGATCGTGCAGGTCGTCGTGATGACCGGAAAGCGCGCCCCGCCGCCGGCGATGCTGTCGAGCACGAGCGGCAGCGAGCCGCTGCTTCGCACGTTGAAGCGCACCGGCGCGGACAGACTTCCGGCCACGGTCGGGTTGAACGTGCAACGACGTGGTTCGAACGAAAGGCGCGAGAACGGCGTCGACGGTACGGAGGTGCCCTGCAGCGTCGCATAGGCCTTGGCCGCATTCGTCGTGCCGAAAGCGACATCCGTGAACGGCACCAGAAGTGTCGTCGCGCGCGGGAACAAGGGGTCCGGGGCGGGTGTCGCGAACGTGATGTCGATGATGCAGGTCGCGCCTGCGGCGAGCACCTGCCCGGCACAGGTCTGCGCGACGATGTGGAATCGCTGGGCGTCGCTGATCGTCGGCGTCTGCACGGTGACCGGTCCCGGCATCAGGTTGGTGAAGGTGAAGCGCTGCGGCGGACTGGTCGTGCCGGCAACGATGTCGCCGAAGTCGTACGG
>Ga0068863_100008008_pt1 | contig 10324 bp, 22 predicted proteins | sample KBSSwiS62_FD_66596 | JGI IMG/M metagenome (GOLD analysis project Ga0068863, IMG submission 66596) | Switchgrass rhizosphere microbial communities from Kellogg Biological Station, Michigan, USA - KBS Switchgrass S6-2 | ecosystem: Host-associated > Plants > Roots > Rhizosphere > Soil ...
CCCATTCTTTGGGAGCTTTTTCCGAACCACCCCAATCTTTTGCCAGCGTCATTCACACCCACCACTTTTCCCTCTGGGACGGTCAAGAAGCCGATGTTTGGCCGCGAGGGAGCGAACGTGACGATCCGGCATGCAGACGGCACGGAGGTGTCTTCTGATGGCGTTTACGGTGACAACAGTGTGGTCGCTGCAGGCGGAAAGTTCGTCTACCAGGCCTACACACCGTTGGCGGAGCCTGGTGCGACGTACCACCCTGTCATTGGGTCATGGCTCGTTGACCAAGGTGCTGCAGGCATGGGGATTCGTGAGGCCACAACGCAGATTACAGCGAATCTGTCCAGGTTCGTGCCTCACGTCATCCAACCCATGAGTCGCTTCGACCTCATCGAGTGATCAGTCAATCATCCCGAACCGGCCAGGTGCTACCGGCTCTTCGGGGACACCTTCGGTGCTCTTGGGCGGGGGTGCTTTGCCCGTGGTGTTGGCGTACCCCATGATCAAACAAGAGAGGTTGAGAGACTCTCGCGCTGTGTTCAGGAGCGCCCGTTCGGTCATGACCAACTGGGCAAGCAGAGCGGGCATCAGCTCCATGGCATGAAGGAACTCTTCTGAGTTCAGCCCTAGGATTTTGCGAGCGCCATTGCCGCGCTTGGGGTCGTAGTACGCAAACCCGTCGGGGTTCCAGAAAAGCTGGTTATCCCCTCTTGCCGAAGAGATTTTCTGTAGCCCTAGACTGGACGTCTTGAACTGTTGGTCGAGGGCGGCGACTAGACGTCGGAGCTCCTCCTCCACGTTGACTTGGTTTTTCTTGACTTGGGAAAGTGAGGCGATGAGCTTCTCGATGGACATGCCTCAACTACACCGGCCGCTTTTGACTCCATCTCCAGTTTTCACGATAGGAGTCCACACTGAAGTTGAATCCCGATCGCCTGTTGGCACGGTTGGGATCGGTGATCATTCCGCCGATTCGTCCATTGTTGATGGACGTGATTTTGGCTTCTTGCCATCCTCCATTGAGGTCACTGACCTCAATGTTATCTCCGACCTGTGGTTCTTCACTAGGTTGTACCCTACTTACCATAAATCCTCGCTCACAAGACTTGGTGGACACTCTGTACATTGTGGCAGCTGTCCCGCGTCGAAAGCCACCTTGGCGGCGTACTTTCTGATACGGAAAGTCCCGTCGGAGAGCTCGAACCCTTGACGATGGTCACGATTGGTTTCAAGCCATTCTCGACCAAATTTGTCGCGCAGCATGACCAGGACGGTATCGTGCCGGCCAGGCCGCGGAACGGAGTAAATGATGCCATCACGGGTTAAGATGGCAGCTTTCTCGACGGTCAGCGGTTTCTTCTTCAAAGCAAGGTAGCGAGCTTCCGCGCTGTCTACACAGGCGACCATAGCTGCCTCTACCTCTGCTGTCCCTCGTCCCAGTCGACGTTGTTTGCTGGCCTTGCGACGTCGTTTGCGAGCCCTGCTTAGGACTCTCTCAGCGTCTCGAAGGCTCATCATGGGAACACCTAGCGGGAAGGAGTATGAGTGCGTAGCGGGATGCTCGGTAGCGTTGACACCAAAGCCGCGTTCGCCTCGCGCACTTCTGGGCTCAGATTCCTCGACAGGTCGCAATACCGAGTGTGCTTGAGCCAGTCAGCATAGGGAAGGTTGCCGCGCACCTTATTGCACTTTTTGCAGGCACTGAGGAGATTGGCTTCGATGGTGGGGCCGCCGTTCTCCCAAGTCACGAGGTGATCCACGGTGAGAGGTACGCCAGAAACCCCGCAGTACCTGCAGGCGTAGTTGTCTCTCTGGAAACACCGCCATTGGACGCCGGAGTCGATCTGGCGCTGGCTCTTGCGCAAAATGATTTTGGCCAACGTGCCATCCGTGGCTTTGGTGAGAATCTCGGTTTCCAGCAGGTCGGTTTGACGCACGAGCGCCGTCCAATCCGCAAGAGAGAGCTCCAAAGGCTCGATGGGCTGGTCATTCTTGTCTTCGGGGAAGAAGCACAGGAACGTGCGCCCTTCTCCTTGGAAGACGGCTCCAGCGAGCTGGATGGTGTCACCAAACGCGTAGATGTTGAGGTCTTTGAGTTGTGCCATGCTCGGGCTCATAGCCTGAGCAGCGTTCGGCGCAATAGGAACTTTTCTTCCTATTAAGCACTTGAGGCCCCCTTTCGGGAGCCTCACTGTGGTGACAGATTCGGGACTGGCACACCCCACACTCAGATCCTCTGGGCGCACAGGGTCGACGCCTCCAACGTCGACAGACCTTCCGCACGTTTTTTCGTGAGGTTGACGGGGCGGCTTACCTCCCCAGGTCGAACAAAAAGAGCTTAGCGCGAAGTCCGGTGCATGCGCAAGCGAGAAAATGGTGTATCCATTCGAGCATGACCCAGGCACATGCTAGTCTCTGGTATGGAATCGCACCAAAAGGGCACACACTCGGCCGCAAGGGCTTTCCAATCATAGTGGAAAACTACCTGGACAGCCTCGGAGAAGGCGACAATCTCTGGGGAATTGCTCACGATATCGTAAGTGCACACGGTGTCGAGTTGGTCTATCACGGCTACCAGGACGATGACGAGCGCGTTGGGTTAGCGCCTCTTGTGGCGCTGGTCACGGTGAACAACTTGCTCGTGGTTCAGCCGCTCGTGGTTCAGCCAGAGTGGGACATGAAAGTCGTTTCAGCGGCCCAGGCGCTCAAGTGGCCAGGCCCATTCGTGCTCAACTGGTATTTGTCGGTTCGCGTCAATTGGTAACGCTTGCAAACTCCGGTGCAAAGCAAGATATGATGGAGAGTAGATGACAGCCAAGGGTGCACTCAAGCAGGCGAGCGAGTATGATGATCGGGTCGACGAAGTTGCGCGAGCGACGGGCATCGAATTCAAGCGTGTCTCCAAGGACGGGTACCGCCATGAGTCGAAGCACAAAGGTATCCACCTCGACCTTACCTGGACGGGGGAACGCCTCAGTATCGTTTCTCCAGGCGTACGCACAGACGCGCCGGCAAATCTCTGCGTCGAAGACATCATCCTCCTCGTCAAAACCCGACTCGACACCCTCGCCAGTCGAGTTCGATAGGTTGCGTTTGCGGAAGGTCAAACCCGTCATGTGCATCCGTTGGAAGGATGCCAAAGGCCACCAGCATTGGTGCGCAACCAAAGACGGTGCCAAGCCTTCAGAAGACGCCATCCACGACCGAACAGAGTGTGACCACACGGTGCACCTTCGCATTGGCAGCGAGAAGTGCGTGCCCACCTGCCTCGACTGCATCGTGATCGTCTCACGGAAACAGCTGGCAAAGTAAGCTGGACGACAGACCAACTTCAAGGTAGAAGTTGTGGTTGTGTCTGTCCTCATCTTGGAGAAAGGCGAACGGAGTCCGCTGTTTGTGGATATCGGAGGCCTGCGCCCTGAGGACGTTCTCTCCCTAGCAGAAGACTTGAATCGCCACTACGACCTCATTGGAGTGGTCGAAGGGCGCTGGCAACGGGAACTAGATGGGCTCAGTGATCTCTTTCCCTTGGTCACTGTGGTGCGGCCTCAACTGAAAAAGTACATGAAAGCGCCGCATAATCTCAAACTGGCGCTTATGGTCACATGGGAAAAAGAGCTTGCGGTACTCGACCGGTTGGACTCTCCGTGGGCGAAATTCCTCAGACCAAAACTGGAAAAGTTGAGGGCCTCTTTGCTCTCCAATGTGAAAAAACCTTGGACTCGTTTTGATCTGATTGAGTAGTGGTGTAGGGAGCCACATGTCCAACGAAAAGTTTGAAGTCGGCGAAATGGTAACGTTCATTCTACGCGGGAAAGTGGCTCGCGCCGAAGTGATCGAGCTCCATCCTCGCAAAGGCGTGCGGATTAGCTACGAGTCGTCCAGTGTTCGGGGGAGGAGCTGGAGCATGTCGTTGCACAGGCCGTGGCGCAAGCCTGAGCAGCTCACGAAGGTGTCGCGTGAGCCAGACGAGTTGTCTCCAGGGGCGGCCATTGGGATGATGGCTCGGGCGCTACGGGAGAGCCGATTAGGCCTTCTCACGGACGTAGACAAGGAGGCTGGCAAAGGCGATAGCTCCAGCGCACACCAAGAAAATCAGTGAGCTCCAGTGCGGCCACAGGGAGTAAGAGACGACACCCAAAAGGGTGGTCGTAGTCACCGGCCAGAGATACTCCATGCCGTTACTTACACCGCTACGTCTTTAATCTGATTGAGCTCGTATAGGTCGTACAGCTTCGTCCTACGTCCTGACACGATGGCGATGGTTTTCGGGTCGATGGTGTCGTCCACAATGACCGCTGCGCCGCGGTAAACCATGTGCCCCATGATTTTTTGCTTGAGCAGATCAACGGAAGTGGCGAGCTCGAAATTCTTGTGGTTGAGCCCGTTCTCTGGTGTGGTTGTCAGGAGTCGGTAGGTCTTCAGGGCCAGTCTGACCTCTTTGACGGGGTTAAGGTTGGTCAGCTCCACAATGTAGACTGACCAGTCTCGGCGAAGCTTCTTAGGCATCAAGAAGCTCGTACTGCAGCTTGGGGCTAGACACCTTGAAGACTGGAGGCCTTACTGTCAGGTCTCTGCCTCGATAGACGAAGCGCGAACGGTACTTACCGTCAGGCCATCGAACAATCTCGTTCCATTCAGACGCGGTGCGGTAATGCGTCGTCCCGTGAATCATGGAGAGGTACTCGATGATGTAGTCATCCTCTGCACTCGCGAGTCGTCCGATCTTCTGAGTAAGGTAGACCCCTCCTTTGAAATGATCCCAGATGCCATGGCTCATCCCCACTTTGGCTTCTGAGACTGTGGGTCGACCCAACAGATAATCAGCCCAGGCTTCTAGCAGACCATCGATCTCGTCCGCTTGTGTCACCGTCGGAGCTGTGTAGCGGTCACTATAGGCTGCTTTCGCGAGCTCCAGATAGACCCCCAGAAAGCTGTGTGGGCTCGGCCAACGACGGTCAGGCGCGTCATGATTCATTGACTTGGCGACGAGTGTGCGTGCCAGCTCAACGTCGTTTTCGCTCGCGTCAACTACCAAGACGGTTGTCAGATGCGCGAAGATATCCCGAAATCCTTTGGTCGCCACGTTGCCTCCTCAGCAGGCCCAACTATCCCCGTCGAACATGAATCCGTCGCCGTCCACATCCTCGAAGAAGAGGTCTCCTTCACTCTCGAAGAAGTGCGGTGCATTTGGATCGATTGGTTTGATATCCCCAGCTTGGACGTTCGCTGCGTTGGCCTCCATCTCCACGAAAGCTGCGTAAGCCTCTGGGTACATCTCCCTCAGTGCGACAAGGGAGAACTTGGGGTAGGGTCTACCAACCCCGCCAAGAGGCGGTTCGGAACTTTGAGTTCTGGCGTGATCCACGTAAAACCTTCCGATGGGAACTGCTTTAGGTCTTTTTTGGCGTACAGTCCAGTGAGAATTCTGTCCCACTTGGAGCGCGTGAAAAAGACACTACCACGATCTGTATGGACTAGGACGCCGAACTGCTCGTTTTTGACGGTCAACTCTGACACAGCCTCAACGCCATTGGTGCGTGGGACGCTGATGTTCTGCGGTGTTTCTTTGCGCCACAGATTCCTGAAAGAAACATCACCGACCCATACTGTCTCGACACCCGCAACTCGGATGAGGCCTGGAGCGGAAGCAAAGAGCCAAGGCCAGCTGTCATAGCTCTTTTGCCAGGGTCGCACCCAAGAGACAGAGACCTTTCGGTTGTCAAACAAGCTGATTCGGGATGGAATGTGGATCCCGAAAGTTAAGTTACCTTTGGAGTCTATATAAGTACGAAATATGGACACAACACACCTCCTAGTCGTCCAATGCGTGGATGTCCTCTTTGAGTCCTTTGGCGGAGCCCATGGCGCTCATGACCCAGCCGATCCGAGTGAAATTCCTTGCAGCCTTTTCACTGTACCCTTCGGCAATGAGGTATTGCACGAAGGACTCCTCGTCCGCAAATACTGGGGAGATGGGTGAGCCTTCACTGACGGTCTCCCATAGCTGATAGCCAGGGCCGTCGGGAGGATCAGAGCGCGTCCAGGCATCGTGTGCAGCCTGGATCTCGGGGTCAAGCCCGTTGCCTTGGCACACGGGGCAGATGCCCCATTCTTTTGGTAGCCCAGTCACTTCCAGAAGTCGATCGAGGATGTGGTAGCCATGAAGCCGATCGAAAGTGTCGCCTCGCTTGCGCGCGGCAAAACTCTTTTTTAGGTCGGGGTCTTGAGGTTCTGCAAGACGTTCAATGAGGACGGCTAGCTCTTCGTTGAGCTCCAGAAGCTGAGGAGGGTTGTCTCGTAGGTATCTCCAATACGCGTAGTCACGAAGCGTCTGCTCCTTAGGGAGCGCCTCTATCACTCCTCTTGGGATACTCGTAGTGGGGGATTGATTCCATTCCTTGAGGTAGGGGTGTGGATAGAACCGATTGGGGCGGTTTCGTAACTCCGCCGGCATAGCCGCTTCATCTCCAATCAAGGCAATGAAATGACAAATGGCGTCCATCCATTTGTACGCTGAGGTGTAGCCACCATGGCAATCATTCGTGTCGGCTTTCGGGCACAGTTTTCTGTGTGGGTTGACAAACCCCACCCAACGCTCTCTGAGTGGCCAATCGAAATCCAACGGAACACGGCGTAGTTCTCTTCCCATGAGAGCTCTACACCAAGTATTTGAGTGCCAAACCGTTTATCAACACATGGAGGATGTTGTCAGCGATAATCAGGAGCCACACAGCAAGAAAGGGTGGCCGCGACTCATGGTAGCCAGTGCCGGCGCACTCCTTCCATGGATAGTTGCGCACTTGCTCGATGATGACTTCGCCGGTTGTGTCTGTGAAAGACATGGGGACTTCCGCGAGGACTTTCCCGCTGGCGTCAACGAGATGCCCCTTCCCAGTGCTTTGAGTCTGTCCGTGGACTATCTCTCGACGTTGCTCGATCCACGGCGGAGCGATGAAGTTTTTGGCCCATACGACGTACCGAGCCAGCCTCCAACGATCGATGACAAAGTGTGTCCCCGAGATGACCAGAAGGGGTGCTACGGACGTCGTGAGGAGCAGAAAAGGGATAGTGTACGTCATCGCGTGGACGAAAGCAGCGATGGATTTCTTCGTTTTTTCTGTCGCCATCCAGTCGCTCTGGAGAATGTAATCCCCGCACGCGTGGGCGAGAAGTTGATCGGCGGTGATGAGCATGACGTGGCTCTACACCGATCAGCTTGCCTGAGGCCCGTACACGTCGATATATGACTCAGCGTGCACCCATCCACACTCACAAGGGATGAACCAGTTGTACGAGAACGAGTGTCGTCTTGAACACTCGTAATATGTGCTGTGCCGATTCCGACGATGGAAGTGAGTTCTACCTTGGTCGTCTTGAAAAGGCAGCGCGCCTAGGCTTGTGTGGTCTGTCCCGAAGTCTCGTAGAGTGCTTGCGATCCCTTCCCGTTGACAGACAGGGCATAACCCTTTGAAAGCGAAAATTGTAAACTCCTCAGTAGGAGTCGTGACTTTGATTGCCATGTCTACCAGAGAATGAGCGCAGTTTGTCCGCCTGTCCACTGACAGGCATGACACCTCCAAAATGACCGATACTCAAAGTTGTGTCCGTTTGTGCAAGTGAAGGTCTGTGACCTGTTGTTCGCATCGTGGTCATGGTACCGACCTTGGTCGTCGCGGAACAAACAGGGCTTCAGTTCGGAGTAAGCGATCGCCCCAGGTCTAACTGCTACCTGAGGGCCTTCAAGGGCACAGAAGGGGCACAACCCTTCGAACCTGTCGAGCTCGAAGGCTGGAGTTTTGTCTCTGTGACTGAAGAAAACTTGGATAGTCATGGGCGCCGCAGTTTGATCTCGTTCAAGCCTCCACTCCAACCACAGGAGCAGTAGCCTTTACGTCTGTAATCAAACCGATGCCCGTTGGAGCACCCGAAGTCAGTCGTTGTCATGTTGCCATCGTGAAAGTGGTATTTGCCCTCTTCATCATAGTAAGGGGCAAAGTACATGGCCGTTTTAAACGATATTCCAGGACGAAGTTGGCTTTTTCTCCCTTCTCTGGCACAGAAGGGGCAGATGCCCTCGAACTTCTCGACCTCGAATGATGGTTCCCCGTCTCTGATAACTTGGATAGTCATGGCCACATGACTACACCTTTGGCCGCTCTCTCCGCATCGTGGCAGGCAGAGCATCGAAGGGGGCGACGTGTCTGGCTACCGTGGGAGAGAAGCTCGTAGAAGAGATGGCAGAGGTCGCCACTCAAGGCCAACCAACTACAACCCTCTCCACAACGCTCCCCGTCCGTCTCTGCGATGAGTAGGAGCCTGGTAGACTTGGACGGGGTAGAATCTGGCATGCCACTACTCCGTCTGTACTCCTACTACAAGCTAGTTAGGATGTTTATCGACACGTGGAGGTTCGTCCGTGATGACCCTGACGCGCAGAGGATTCTCTTTGGCCACGGGGTTACTCAGGACGAGTTCCAGCAGGAAGTCGAAGGGTCACATCCTTCGCCCACTCCAGTTCGACATCGCGGCGCAGGATCGGAAACCAAAAATCACCGTTGAGCGAGGAATGCTTGGCCTCGAATCCGATCACTTGATCGGAAAGGTAAGGCTTGAGATGACTGGGAGTCTTCCTATTCACCTGTTTCCCTGCCACGACAGATCCGACCACGATCGTGTGATCCAGCTTGGCGTATCGGCGCGGTCGACCCCCGTCGTGAGAGTCGAGAGTGGGAAGGAACAGGTGGTTCTGATACATCGACTCGTAGGTGAACATGATGGGTTCGGGCTCGATGCTTCCTGAGAAGAAGCAGATGGCCACGTTCCAGCCTTGATAGGCTTTTGCGTAGGCGTCCATGAGCTCGACGCCGACGTTGATTTCTGGGTGCAGCTCCTTGACTACCTCAGGGATGAGCCAGGGCTCTTTGGTGGTCACAACCTCGTAGCTGCCTGTCTTGAAGACCTGCACCACTGAGTCACTGAGCATCATGGAACGTGAAACGCCCTTGTACTGATGCTGGGTCTGAACGGCCCGAGCGTAGTCCTTGAGCACCGTAGGATCCTCACGGAGGTCTACAGCGTTCTGCGGCCCGATCTCCTCTTTTGCAGGAATGGGGAGGATCATGGCATTGACCACATCCTCTGGTTTCGCTCGTCCCGTGCGGTTGTAAACCAACGGATTCGTAGCCGAATAGTAGTTTGGTGTGCTTTGGGCTTTGTTTTGGTAGGCAAGCACGTGGCGTCCATCGTTCATCTTGTGAGCGTAGACGATGGTGTCGCTCAGTTCAGCCGGCGCTAGAGTGCAGCACATGACGTTCCCCTATTGAATTTTGCTGAGATCCGGTGTTTTTCGTTTTTGAGGGGGAGGGCAGAAGTTCGGCCGTTTGAGATGCTTCTCCTCGACGACCGTGCCTCCCTGGAGAAGCTGGAGCCCACCCTGCCTCATCTCTCTTGCCTTCTTCTGGTATGTGTCGCGCGCAAGAGTCTCGTCCTCCCCCTCGTAAAGTGGGAGCCATTCGTCTTTGTTCTTACCACCGTGACGTAATACAGCCCACATATTCTTTGACATGGTTAGCAACCACCTCAAATTTGCTTGACTTTCACCAAGAACACAGAACGTTTACACTGAGCCGTCCCAACCCTCTTGTTTCGCGCGAGCGAGGTAATCGACACGCTCAACGCCACTGCATTTTTCGCCGCACTTGGGGCAATCCCTCCGTGGGACATGGGTGCGATTGGTTCCCTCTGCCGACAGCACGTCGCTCAGATAGATCGTTGGCGAATCGCCGGCAAGCTCAAACCAACCTGCCTTCGGTCGCCACGTCCACATGGGGCCGTGATATTCTTGACCATTTTTCAACTTGACATACACGTCATGCATCGCGTGGCTCCCGTCTCGGGGTATGGAGGATATGACACAAACAATCCTGATCGGCGATATCCACGGATGCCTTCATGAATTTCGCGACCTTCTAGACAAAGTTGGTTACACCGCGGGCGATCGCGTGATTTGCGTCGGCGACTTTATGGACAAAGGCCCGTACCAGGCCGAGTGCGTCCAGTTCGCTCGGGCGAACCAAATTGAGGCGGTTTCAGGGAATCACGATGCGTTGCATGTTCGGTGGCGGCACCGCGAAAAGGCGCGCATGCTGCTCGGCCGGCCGAACAACATGCGGAAGCTGAGCCAGCTCGACGCCGCTGCGCACGAGCTCTTGTCCGACGAGGACGTCGAATGGTTGGCGAAGCTCCCTCGGATCCTCCCATTCCAGAGTGATGGGGTTTCGTGGGTTGTCGTGCACGGGGGACTTTTCCCCTATGCTCTTGAGAAGCA
>Ga0068863_100008011_pt1 | contig 10322 bp, 11 predicted proteins | sample KBSSwiS62_FD_66596 | JGI IMG/M metagenome (GOLD analysis project Ga0068863, IMG submission 66596) | Switchgrass rhizosphere microbial communities from Kellogg Biological Station, Michigan, USA - KBS Switchgrass S6-2 | ecosystem: Host-associated > Plants > Roots > Rhizosphere > Soil ...
TGGTCTCGTGTGCGATGGAGGCTGCGAGGCGACCCACAGCGGTGAGCTTCTCGGTGCGGATCAGGGTCTCCTCGGTGAGACGCCGCTCGTGGATGTCGACGTTGATGCCGATCATGCGAAGCGGATTTCCTTCAGGCGAGTAAAGAAAATGTGCCTGTCCGTGAAGCCAGCGATAGGAGCCATCGTCGAAGTTGACGCGGAAGTCATAGCCGTAGTCACGCTGGTGATTGCGGAGAGCGGTCTGGATCTCATCGCCGATTCGCTTTGAATCATCGGGGTGAACACGTTTGGCCCAATGTTCGAACGACCCTTCGAAACCTCCGATGGGCACGCGGTAGAGTTTTTCGAGTTCGGGCGACCAATAGACACGATCCTGCGGGATATACCAGTCGAAGATCCCACTTTTACCGGCTTCCTGGGCGAGATGGAGGCGGTCCTGGCTGTCCTGCAGACTGCGCAATACGCGGATGCGCTCGATGGATTCCCAGCAGCGATTTGCGACGGCTCGAACGAGTCCCACCTCTTCGTGATGCCATCTGCGCGGCGTGATGCAGTGCACAGCCATGCCGGCGGAGAAGACGCCGTCCTTTAGAACCGGAACGCAGATGACGGAGCGAATCTGCGTGGCAAGGAAGCTTTCGAGAACAGTGGAATCATCGTTGATGATCTGCGGGTCGGTCTCGGAGTCTTCGACGATAAAGGGCTCGCCAGCCCGCATTTTGTGCAGGCAGGCCTGCGAGAACTGAGTGAAGGTATATCGGCCGACAATGGAACGGACTCCATCGACATAGTTGCCGGTGAGGTTGAATGTGTCCTGATCGGATTCGACGTCAGCGTAGGCGCAACGGTTGACATGAAGATAGCGGCCAAGAATGGTGGCGGCGCCCAGGAGAACATCTTCGGGATCTGTGAGAGAGCGTGTCGTCTCATCGATTCGAGTGAGCAGATCTTCTCGTTCAGAGAGCAAGGCAATCCGTGACCGCAGAGACTCCAGTTCGTCAGTTGCTGCAGAGTTGGATCGCACTAAACCTCACATCACGAGTCATCATGTGGCTTTCTTGAATACTGTTGGGTTAGATGCGAGATTGAGGAGTTACGCCTAAAACCGGCCTAAAACGGGCTCAAAAGCGGCGCGCCGAAATCTAAGGCCGAGAGTCCGGACATTAGATTGCGAAATAAGCTGCTCCGTTGCATTGCACCGCTCAAGCGTGTGGCAGTGGCTTACCGATCTCCCAGTGATGACCGAATGGATCGCGAACTCGACCGATGCGCCAGCCGTAGGCCTCCTTCATATTGAGGATGACGGTGGCTCCGCCATCGACGGCGCGCTGGAATGCGGCATCGGGATCGTCGGTGGTGAGGACGATGCGAACGGTTCCTCCCTTGAGGGTTTCAGGGCTGAAGTTCTCGAAGTCGGGAGCCTCGTCTGCGACCCAGAAGGGGGCTCCATTGACGGAGAGGTTGCAGACGACAGTGCTGTCTTCTCCGTCGTGACGGAAGATCTCCTCGGCTCCGAAGGCTGCTTTGTAGAAGTCGACGGCCTTTGCTCCGTTGCGTACGGAGAGAAATGGGACGATTGTGGTCGTGGTGGGAACGTTCGCCATGTTCGGTCAGCTCCAATGTCCTTAGAGCATACGGAGACCGCCGGGGTTGGGTGAGTGCCCACTCATGCGATGAGACCGCATGAGTGGGCGTGGAGGCCCTTTGAGTGAGGGGTATCGGTCGATTTGAATCTTACTTCCACTCCCACATGGTGGAGACAGTGTTGCCGGCGGGGTCGACCTCGTACTCGAACGCGGCGCAGGTGTTGTTGAGGGCGGCAAGCTTTGGATTTTTGGATGTGTTCTGGAGGAAGAGCATGCCGCGGTAGCTGACTGAGCCTCCGGGGCCGAACTTGCCGATGCCGTGCCCGGTCCATGTGAGGGCTTCGCCGTCGTCGGTGAGACTCATACCTTGGCCGGTGCCGAGGATAGAGCCGTCAGGGCGCACGGCGGAGGTGTAGGTTCCCATACCAGTGACGTGAATGCCAACTATTTCACCAGAGTCTTCGAAGGAGACCTCTGCGGTTGGCGGGTTGATGGACAGAACGCGGCGTACGAGCCGTTTTCCTTTTACTGTACCTATCTGATTTCCGAGCATGATTGATCTCTCACTTTCACGAGATTTGAAGTGTGGTCCCCGGGGAGGGGGCAATTGTAGTCCCGAAGATGGGAGCGGAGATTAAAGCTTTGGAGGAGTGCGATATTTCTATCGAATTTGCCGCACGGATCACCGGCTGGGTCTGATGCCCCAGGATGCGACGAAGGTGATGGCGCTGGTCCAGTGGCGCGGATTGGCGTAGAGGCGATTGAAGCTGGAGAGCATCGGGCGAGTCATATGACCGGACTCGAGCAGACGGGGGCGGAGTTCTTTGATGGTTTCGAGCCAATAGTCGGCCCACGGAGATTTTCCGGGATAAAGAGCGGTGTTGCCTTCGGCGCTGACATGATCAAGCCCGGCGGCTGCGAGGAGTCCAGGCATGGTGCGGCCGATGAAGTAGTTGACGCCTACGGAGCTCGACCACTGGAGCCAGGCCTGCCAGAAGAGGCGCAGCGGATCGGGTGTGGCGGCGGTGGCGGGGAGTAAGTCAGGCTCGATGGAAAGCAACACGCCGCCGGGCTTGAGGGCTTGGACCATGTGCTGGATGGCCTTCTTGGGCGATGCGATGTGATGCAGGATCGCGCGCGCGGTTACGAGGTCGTATTTGCCGGCTTGGAGTTTGTCTTTCAGGATGTCGAGCGCCCGGACTTCGAGGTTGGGTGCGTGCAGGTTGTCGATGTAGCGAAGGTCGATGTCTGTAGCGACGACGTGGCCCTTGGGGCCGACCTTGGTTGCCATCCACCGAGAGATGGAGCCGTTGCCGCAGCCGACTTCAAGGCATCGCCAGCCGGGACGAAGGCCGAGCCTTTCGAGGAGGGTGCGGTGCAGAGGATCGAGGAGTTGTGACATGAGAGCGAGTCGCTGCCGTTCCCCTGTGAGTGTGTGGGGCAGGATGTAGGTGTCTGTCGCGGGTTTTGGTGGCAAGGATAATCTCCTCGGAGGCTGGTGCATCGTGCGCTCGCCGGGGGTGTAGTATAGCTTCCTCTCCGCCAGCACTGTTTGTGCTGTTGTCTATCTGATCCTTGTTCTCGGCTCATGTCCCGGCCCCTGCGAAGATACCTGCTTCGTTCCTTCCTTCCTTGTTTGAGTTTTCTAGGCCTCGTGGTCTTTTCTTTCAATTTTCCGAGGAGGTGCTACGTCATGCATACGTTCATCGTTCGGCGTGCGTTTGCGCGAGTTTCGATTTCATTAACCGTTCTAGTGGTGGTTTTGGGCGTGGGTGCGACCAGAGCGATGGGGGCTGGCGCTGCTCCCAATGGCATTGTGAAGATCATGAATGCGCATAGCGGTCTATGCCTGAGTCCGGCTGGCGGAGGCCGGGACAGGAATGTCGAGATCGTGCAGTTCACCTGCGACACAGACCAGGCACGGTTATGGAACATGACAGCGCTGGGAGGAGATCTCTACCAGATCATCAACGTGAACAGCGGACTGTGTCTGACGGTTGCGGGCGGCGCTACGGAGAGGAACGTCGTTTCGGTACAGTACCTCTGCGATACGGATCCATCGCGCAAGTGGCGTTACATGGAGATAGAAGGGGGCATGTTTCGACTGGTTAATGTGCACAGCGGATTATGCCTCACGGTGGCCGGCGGAGGAACGGACAGGAACGGGCGGGCGGTTCAGTTTCCGTGCGATGGAGATCCTTCGCGTAACTGGAAGGTGATCCCTGGGCGATGACGTCTATATGAGGCTTTGCTGAAGCCTGTTCGCAACCGATGAGGACGCGTGAATGGGTCGCCCCGCCTTTCGATCAATCAGGGATTGGGGTGTGATATTCTGTGCCGCATCCAGCGGGCCAAACGGAATCCTACTTAAAGAAGAGATCAGCCATGAAGCGTAGAAGCATGCTCTCGATTGCGAGAGCTATGGGAGTGCTCGCCGTTCTTGGAACTGCGGCCGTTTACTCGCAAGAAAAGTACTCGCTGAAATCGCCGGATGGAGTCGCGTTCGCTGACTTCAAGGGATACGAGGACTGGTCGGTGGTCTCTTCCGCCCGGACCGACGAAGTGCTCAAGGTGATCGTCGCCAATCCGATCATGATCAAGGCGTTCAAGGACGGCTTTCCGGGCAACGGCAAGCCTTTTCCGGACGGCTCCAAGATCGTGAAACTCCAGTGGAAGCCGAAGAAGAGTACAGACGCTCCCTTCGTTGTGGATGTGCCGGACATCTTTACTCAGGCTTTCGTGATGGAGAAGGACAGCAAGAGGTTTCTGAAGAGCGGCGGATGGGGATACGCGCTGTTCAACTACGAAGCGGCGTCGGACAAGTTCACGGCGGATCCCAGCCCTTCAGACTGCGGGAACACGTGCCACGTGGCGATGAAGGCGAAGAGTGATTACATCTTCCACCCGTACCAGAAGCGTTGAGCTGCGTCCTATGTCGGATCACCGCCGGTCCAACTGTTGCTGGCGGTAGGCGATGCCGGCTTTGAAGTTTTCGGCGATGCGGTGGGATTTGGCGATAACTTCGCGGGCGTGGTCGGAGGAGAGGACCTCGTTGGCGGTCTCGGCGAAGAGGGCGAGCCAGCGGGAGAAGTGGTCGGGGTCGAGCGGGAGCTGGAGGTGGGTCATCATGGGGTCGCCTTTGTAGCGGCCGGTGGTGAGCAGGACGGTGGACCAGAAGTCCTTGAGGGTGGCAAGGTGATGGGGCCAGTCGCCGACGATGGCGTTGAAGATGGGGCCGATGTCGGGGTCGCGGCGGACCTTGGCGTAGAAGGCATCGACGAGGGTGGATATCTCGGGCTCGGTGATCTTGTCGGCCATGGATTCAGTTTAGCGTTCTCGGTTCCCGCTCTGCGCGAGTGTTGATGTATGGGCGGGCCGCCGGTACTGTTGCGTAATGCGACCTCTTCGGTATTCCATCAACGTCACATTGGACGGGTGCTGCGATCATCGAGCGATCATCCCGGACGAAGACCTGCATCGTCACGCGGTCGAGAACCTCGACCGGGCCGATGCCCTCCTCTTTGGCCGGCTGACTTACGAGATGATGGAGGCGGCGTTTCGGCCGCCGGCGCCGGCGGGAGCGAGGCCTGGATGGATGGAACCTTTCGCCCGGACGATCGACGCGGCAAAGAAGTACGTCGTGTCGAGCACGCTGGAGCGGGTTGATTGGAACGCGGAGTTGGTGCGCGGGGATCTGGGGACGGCCGTTCAGAAGCTTAAGCAGGAGGCGGGTAAGGGAGTGCTGGTGGGAGGAGTGAAGCTCCCGCTGGCGCTGGCGGAGCTGGGATTGATCGATGAGTACGAGTTCGTGGTGCAGCCCAGGCTAGCGGGCCACGGGCCGACGTTGTTCGCGGGGCTATCGAAGCCTGTCGACTTGAAGCTCGTGAGCCGGTTGGAGTTTGGTTCGGGGGCGGTGGCGATGCGGTATGAGCCGAGAAGATAGCTGTTGGGTTTGTCAGCCCGAGGCGGCCGCATCATAGCGGTGGCTCCGCCGGTTCTTCACCGGTTGGGGTTTGCTGCGCCCGTTGTTTGGTGCGCAGGTTGGCGGAGGAGATCTGGAGGCAGTAGAGGAGGAGGCCGGCGCGGCGTGGGTCGATGTCGTTGGCGGCGATGCGGATGAGTAGCTCGCCGAGGGACTCCTGGATGGCGTCGAAGTCGGCGGGGGTGAAGAGGGAGAAGGTGCTGCGGCGGGCGAGGCGCTCGTGCGGGCGGACGACGGGGCGGCGCGAGTCGTGGTGGTAGTAGCAGAACTGCTCGTTGCGCATGCGAGGGCTTCCGCAACGGGCGTTGTCGGGGAAGATGTGGTGGCACTGGAAGTCGTTGTCGGGCTGGTCGTTGTTGATGGCGGCTTCGTTGTACATGGGTATCCCCCTTGTTTTGGTGCAAAGTGTTCAATGCAGATGAGTTAAGTCTGGACTTCGGGTGCAATTCGATTGCCAGACTGTGGTTTGCGGTTAAACGAAAAGCCCCGGCGGCTGCCGGGGCTTGCTTTTTGTACCTACTTCTATTGTAGAGAGTTGGGATAGGTAAATCGGCACTTTTCAGAGGTTTGTTTTTCAGTGGGGAAGTGGTTTGGTTTGTTTTGGATGTGTGGATTTAGTGAAGTTTTTGCACAGGGTTGGGGGCTTGACAGGAATTTGTGGATTCGTGCTTCATACGCTTCCCCGAATAGATCAGTCGTTCCGCCCTTCGGTCTTCACTCCGGCTTACGGCAGTGCGGTACGCCCGCTCTGCGGCGGGCTGAGAGTCCCGAGGCTGAAGCCTCGGGTTACCTAGAAGCGGTTCGCACTGTGCGCGAATGTCCCACTCATGCGATGAAGTCGCATGAAGGGGGCACCCGATGCTTGATGAAATTGAAGGTATGGGCCACCCGCTCATGAATGGGGCAGTCAGCAGTAAAATTCTGCTCCTGTATTGCGGAGGGTTCCCATGGCAGAAAGTGGTGTGAAGGGAATACCCGAAGGCGCATCGGTCTTGATTCCGAGGCTGTTTTGCCGCGACCTTGTGGCTGAGATTGATTTCTGCAAGAAGACATTTGGCGCGGTAGAGCATGTACGAAGGCCCGGCCAGGATGGGGCTGTGGCGCATGCGTTAATGACGATTGGGCCGGCGATGATCATGATCGAGGCGGAGTGGCCGGGACTGACGAGCCGTGCTCCCACACCGGACGGCAGTTCGCCGGTGGTGATCTACGTTTATGTCGAGGACGTGGACAAGACGGTGGAGCGCGCGGTGGCCGGCGGTGCGAAGGTCCTGTTCCCGGTGGAGAACCAGTTCTGGGGCGACCGCATCGGGTGGGTGATGGATCCTTCGGGACACGTATGGACCGTCGCCACGCGCATCGAAGAGACTACCGAGGGAGAAAGGAAGGGGCGTTGGTCCGAGATCGTGGCGGGGTCGGATTCCGATACTGCGGTTCAGTGACAACGGTTCGCTTTTGCGCGAATGCCCACCTTAGCGACGATAAGGCTGTCGCGAAGATGGGGCACCCAGTTTTCGACCTATCCAAGATGTGGGCCACCCGTCCTCTTCTTCGAGAGCCTACGGTAAACCGCTAAAGCGGCGTAACACACCATTGTCCAAAAGAAAAAATTAACAATGCTGGCAACTATGAGGAGGGGCGCGGTCTCCCCACCATGTGGGTTGCCACTGATTATTATGGAGGCATACAGACCGAAAATGACTCCCGGCATCATGGCATAACCGGAAAACGGCTCTGCTGGTGCAAAGATATACGGCACGAGTGAGCACACGACCAACGCTGCTGCCGACAAGAGAGACACCGCATGATGTGCATAGTTGCCCGATCATCACAAATGCCCTTTCGAGTTGGGCTTGCACATCATAGTCTGGACAATTGAGGCTTGTTACTCCATTTACACTTCGTCGGTTCCTGCCTAAGTGTTCTGGTTCGCGCTTTTGCGCGAATGTCCCACTCATGCGATGAAGCTGCATGAATGGGGCACTCGATTGTTGGTTATTTGGAGTGTATGGGCCACTCGCCTGTCACTCTTTAACGAATACGGTCACTGGCGTAGTGCCTCCCCCCGAATTGTTGATAAGCGCCAACCCGGTAGATCGCTGGACGATGACGGCCGGAATGTCAGTAGCGGCGTCAGGAATATGGAGCCAGGTTGGCTGGCTGCCACCACCCATCTCGAACACGCCCTCTCCGCGCGTAAGGACGGGGCCGCTGCTGTTGTAGACGATTGCGGCCGTCGCACCATTGGCCTTCGCCTTACTTACCTTTTCGACGAAACCGCAGACGCCCCGCTCGATTAGAGCGATGTTACCGCTTGGGTTAGCCAGATACGGATCGGCGTTGCATCCACGTCCGACGTTGACGATTTGCCCCTGGAAGGTCCCGCTCGCGGGCCGGTGAGCGAATCCCGCATTTCCTATTGGCCTCCGTCCAGAGAACGCACCGCTGGGGCTGGTGATATACGGCTGATACATGAAGCTCTGCGCGAATGCTGATGGCTGGCAGCCCGCGAAGGACTGATTCAAGACGTCGAGCAGGTCCGTCAATTGTCCAATGGAGAGGCCGAAGGGCAGTAGCCCCGTCCCGAGAGCAGTGTCGGTGGCATCCGTAACTTCGACAACAGCACGTCCGTTCAATGCGTTGGCTTGTGTCGTAGTTAGCAGCTGGCCATCAAGCGTCAGACCTCCCGTGTTGGTAAGGTTCAGAACGTTGAAGCCCACGGGCAGCACAGCGGCGTTGGCCAGACTGAAGTCGGCGTTTAAGCCTAATGCCACTCTCTGCGTGGCAAGCGTTCTTGCCGTGCCCATGTCGGTCGAGTTCAGAGCATTCATCGAGAGTGCGCCGGGTTTGCCATTCGCCCCCAGAGCCTGACGCAGAGCAACAAAGGCGGAGTCGAGGAATACACCTTTTCCAATGTCCACCAGGGTGCCTGTCGGGTTCCACACGTAGGAGTTTCCGGGTGCTGTGGATCCAGCGAGACGAGGAGAAAAATCCGGGTACGCGTTTTGGACAGTTTGAAGGTTTATCGCGGCTTGCACGTTATTGCTGTAATAGCCTTTCCCTTGCGTGCAGAACGTGCCGTTCGCAAACGGTGGGTTTTGCGCAAAAGCTGTGGTACCGACCACAACCCAAAGCAGGATCGTCAATGTAATCTTGCGTATCATCGTGAATCCTCCCGCGCGTGAATTCGCCTAGGGCTCAACATAAGAGCTGCGCGCACTTAGCATTGTTTTGTTGATGGTTACCGCGTAGACAACGCGACCCGTGGCAACATTTCTCCTGGGGCCGCCCAAACGCAGGGACGCTATTCCACGAGAATCCCAATGTCAAGCGCAATCTTGACCGATGCGGAAGAAGGCTCGAGTGAAGTGAGGGCTGCCGATTCGCGCTCTCGTGCGAATGGCTCACCTGAGCGACGAAGGGGCACGCGATTTAAGGTTTCGAGCTAGATGTGGGCCACCCGTCCGGTTCGCGCTTCGTGCGAATGTCCCACTCATGCGATGAAGCCGCATGAATGGGGCACCCGATGTGTCGGAGGGATTTGATGGATGGGCTATCTGCCCCTCTCAGTGTGCTTCACCCGGCGAAGTGATGGTCCCATTGAATGAACCGGAGGTGAGGCCGGTATTCAAGTCCGTCAAGCGATCCACGAAGAAAGTTCCTCTGGCATTCGCGAATCGACCGGTGCCACCGGTAATGGTTTCAACCTCTGAGATATGGAAGACACCGGGTGTGGACGTCGGTTCGCTGGTTCCAGCAGCCGTAGCAAAGATTTCGTCTCCGTTGGCCGCGGTGAAGCGAACAGGCCCGGAGCCCGTACCGTTCGCGATGATCACCGTAAACTCCCAGGTCAGCGTAAATTGACCAAGGTGAGTGGCGATTCCGCCACCGCTGCCATCGGCCACAAATGAAACCGGCGGCGACCCTGGGGGCGTGACGATCGTTTCCGTCGCATGTAGCGAACCTTTGAAAGGTACGAGCTTATCTGCAGCGGCCGCCTTGCTGGCGGCCGACAGGGAGGTGTTTGCGACGGCTAAAGCGCAGGCGATTATTACGGCAATCGCCATCCTGGTTCGTTTCGAGACAGATTGCGTCTGCATTGCCTTACCTCTTCTCGGAGTAAATTGGGTTCCCCTGGGGTTGTCGAAGGGCAGAGCTTTCCAGAGCCCTCCAACGTTGGGCCGAATGACTCGACAAGGTCTGCGACGCAAGGTCCGGTCACGCGTAGCGTGGATCCGAACCGATGCTCTCAATTCTGAATCGGGATCGCTGATATTGGAGGTTGTGGATGGACCTCCCAAGGGCACCGCGGATAAGGCCGAAGCAAGTCCCGGTTACCCTACTCCAAATTGATGCCAGAAGATACTTCCATATGTGAAGTTTTGAGGAAGGTGGTTCGCGCTTTCGCGCGAATGTCCCACTCATGCGATGAAGCGCATGAATGGGGCACCCGATGTAGTGGTGCTAATTCATGTATGGGCCACCAGCGCAGCCGTCCACTCTACCCCCGTGGTCTGCTCCGAGGTCTTCTCGGAATCTGGAGTCGTAACGGACTTCTGCGGGGTCTATCTGGAGTTGATCGCTGATGATCGCGACGAGTTTTGTCCAGGCATCGTCGTCTGGAGTCTGGATAGAGTGAGGCCCGGATTTTCCCGCTGAAACGAGAGCGAAGGGTTGGTCAGGGTGTGAGTCTGGCGATAGGTCTAGCTGCTTGCAGATGGCTTCATAGAGGTCGCCGACCGTTTGGATTTGGC
>Ga0068863_100008012_pt1 | contig 10322 bp, 12 predicted proteins | sample KBSSwiS62_FD_66596 | JGI IMG/M metagenome (GOLD analysis project Ga0068863, IMG submission 66596) | Switchgrass rhizosphere microbial communities from Kellogg Biological Station, Michigan, USA - KBS Switchgrass S6-2 | ecosystem: Host-associated > Plants > Roots > Rhizosphere > Soil ...
TCACGCACTCGCCGCGTTCAAGAAGGCGGCGGAGGCACACCGTTCGGAGGAGGCAGAATGACGATCGTGACCAATGCACCTGTCGCTCCCGTTTTCAAGACGATTACCGTGAATGTGAGTGTCGAACGCGCCTTCGACGTGTTCACCGCCGGCTTCGACAGCTGGTGGCCGCGGTCCCACAACATCTCCCAGTCGCCGATGGAGAAGGCGCTGATCGAAACCTTCGTTGGCGGGCGCTGCTATCAGCGTTCGATCGATGGTTCGGAATGCGACTGGGGTCGGGTGATCGTCTGGGAACCGCCGCATCGATTCGTTCTCGCATGGCAGCTGAACGCGGACTGGCAGTACGATCCGGACCTGGCGAAGGCGAGCGAGGTGGAAGTACGCTTCACGCCCGAGGCGGGCGGCGGGACGCGCGTCGATCTGGAGCATCGGTATCTCGAACGTCACGGCGTGCGCGGGATTGATATCCGCACCGGCGTCGATTCGCCTGGCGGGTGGGGCAGCCTGCTGGAGATGTTTCGCGACGTCGCAGAGAGGTCTTAGGTCATAACCTCCGGCGACGCGAGGATCGCGCCGCGGGGACGGCGATGGGGAGACGCGTATGAAAGTGTTGCTGCTGATTGGCACACGAAAGGGCGGGTTCATCGCGACGTCCGACGCGGCGCGCGCGAGTTGGACGCTGGCCGGACCGTTTCTCAAAGGCTGCGAGGTCAATCACATCACGCACATTGGGGACGGCCGCCTGATGATGGCGGGCAAGAGCGGCTGGTTTGGACCGGCGCTGCAGGTGTCCGACGATGACGGCGCGAGCTGGCGCGACGCGGGCGCGATTCGATTCGCCGAAGGCCGCGACCATTCGGTCGAGCGGATCTGGTTCGTGCGGTCCGATCCGCGCGTGCCGGGCCGGCTCTATGCCGGCGTCGATCCCGGCGCGCTGTTCGTCAGCGACGATGGTGGTGGGGAGTGGCGGGAGCTCGAGTCGCTCACCAATCACCCGACGCGCGCGAACTGGTTCCCCGGCGCTGGCGGCCTGATGGTGCACTCGATCGGGTTCGATGCCTCCAGGCCCTCGCGGCTGATCGTCGGTGTCTCGGCCGCAGGCGCGTTCCGCTCCGACGACGGTGGCGCCTCGTGGACGCCGAAGAACGCAGGCGTGCGCGCGGACTTTCTTCCAGACAAATTCCCCGCGGTTGGGCAGTGCGTGCACCACATGGAGATGCACCCGCAGCGGCCGGAGGTGCTGTACCAGCAGAACCACTGCGGCGTCTATCGCAGTGACGACGGCGGCGATTCGTGGAACGACATCTCGAATGGTTTACCGTCGCGTTTCGGATTTCCTTTCGCCGCCCTGCCGCACGATGGCGATACCGTCTTCGTCATCCCCGAAGAGAGCGACCAGGCGCGGATGACGGCGGACGCCCGATTCGGCATCTACCGCAGCCGCAACCGCGGCGAGTCGTGGGACCGGCTGACCAACGGGTTGCCGCAGTCAGGCGCGTATCTGAACGTGATGCGGATGGCGATGGCGACCGATGCGCTCGAGGCGCCGGGTGTCTACGTCGGTACACAAGGCGGGCATCTGTTGGCGAGCCGCGACGGCGGCGACTCGTGGCAGGTGGTGTTCAATTGGCTGCCGCCGATCTACTCGCTGGAAACCGCCGTGGTCTGATAACTGCCGCCGCCGGGCCGCCGGGGTCGGATACGGTATCCGACCCCTCGGTCAATTCCCCTCAGCCCTTGACCACGGAGAGCAGTGGTTCGGGCGCTTTCTCGACCGGTTCCAGGAACGCCGCCACCTGCCGGCGCAGCTCGTCCTGAATGCGATCCACCGAGCGGCGCGCGTCGACCACGCGGAAATGGAACTCGTCGCCCATCGACGCGTATTCCTTCAACACCTTGTTCTGATACGTCCGGAAGCTGTCGTAGATGTCGTCGCCGTGCTTGAGATCCATCCCCGATTCCCAGAAATCCATCCCGCGCGACTCCAGGACGCGTCCGATGAGGGTCTTCACGTCGATGTTGAGATAGAACACCATGTGCGGCGCGATGGCGAAGCCGTAGAGATTACGCAGCCACTGGCGGTCGACCCCCCGAACGCCGGCGCGCGCGAGCGCCGTGAAGATGTACCGATCCGAGAGCACGATGAAGCCGGCCTTCAGCGCCGGGATGATTTCCTTCTCCAGCCGATCGGCGAAGTCGGTCGCATACAACAGAACGAAGGTGAGCTTGTTCAGCGTGTTGCTCGACTTGGCGAGCTCGATGGTGGGTTGCATCAGCGGCGAGCGCGTCCATCCGGTCTCGATGACGCCATATCCCCGCACTTCGAGCCACTCGCGAAGCAGCTGAATCTGTGTACTCCGGCCAACGCCGTCGGTTCCTTCGACCGCGATCAGCTTGCCGGGATAGTCGTCGATCGGCAGGTACGGAATGGAGCGACCGTAGTACCTGCCGGCCACGCTGCTGCCGTTGGGTCCCGGTTCGCCGGCCTCCGGCGTGTTAGACGGACTCGTCATTCGTGATCTCTCCCACGGCCACATCTGCCCGCCGCGACTGCACGAACGGGGCGATGAGCGTGCGCACAGTACGCTGTTGCTCGGTGATGCTGCCTCTCGCGTCGACGACATCCATGCCGAATTCGTCGACCAGGTGATCGTACTCATCCAGGACCTTGCCTTGGAACATCCGGAAGCTCTCGACTGGATTCGTGCTCCAGCCGAGATCCATCCCGGCCTCGTAGAACTTGAGCTTGACCCGGCGCGCCATCAATCGATCCACAGAGACGTCGATTGGAACGCGAAAGTACAAGGCGAGGTCGGGGCGCACCGCGAAGCTGTAAAGCTCGCGGACCCACTGCCGATCGACGCCGCGCGTGGCGTCGCGCGCGAACGCCGTGTAGGCGTAGCGATCCGCCAGGACGATCATGCCGGCTTTGAGCGGCGGGATGATCTTGTAGAGCAGCCGGTCAGCGAAGTCCGTGGCGTGCAGCAGGCTGAACGTCATCGGGGTCAGCGCGTTTTTTTTCTTGCCGGTCTTGGTCGCCGCCTTGGCGAGGGCGGACGAGTTCCATTCCGTGACGAACACGCGATGTCCTTCGGCGCTCAGCCACTTCGCCAACAGGCCCAGCTGCGTGGTTTTCCCGGACCCGTCGATCCCTTCGACGACGAACAGCTTGCCGGGGTACTCGTGCGGTTGTGTCAGGTTGTTCAGCATAGGAATGCGCGGCCGGCTCGGAGGCGATGCGGCCGACTTCGATGCGCAGGGGTTTTCCGGTCATCCGCTCGAACGGCGCCGCGTGGCGCGCGGCGGACCACAACTCGAGCTCGACATCGCCTGTCGCCCGCAGCTGCAGCAGGTCGTCGTCGCCACGATCGTGCAGCTCCAGCCCCATCACCGTCTGGGCGTGGCTGCGATCAAGGCTTTCTGCGAGGCGAAGAATCGCGGCAAGCGTGCGCACGGTGCGCCGCGTGCGTCGCCGGAGGTCGCCGAAGCCGTCGTGCCGCCGCTTCGGCGTCGCCTGGCGATGATAGCGGGCGACCAGCGCAATCGTCTCGATCTCGTCCGGCTCGAAGCCGCGCAGGTCGCCGTTCTTGATCAAGTAGTACGAGTGTTTGTGATGGCCTTCGTAGCTGATGTGCACGCCCAGGTCGTGCAGGATGGCGGCGTACTCCAGCCACTCGCGCTCGCGGTCCGTGAGGCCGTGAATCGCGCGCGTATGATCGAAGAGTCCCACTGCCAGCCGCGCCACCTGCTGCGAGTGCTCGGGCCAGAAGTGGCAGCGCTCGGCCAGCTCGAAGACGCTCCGGCGCCGGACGTCGGGGTAGCGATCGGCCTGCGCGATCTCCTTGCGGTGGCGGGCGACGTAGTCGAGGACGAGTCCCTCGCGCAGGGACAGGTCGCAGAGCGTGATCTCGTCGGCGCCGAGACGCCGTAGAATCTGATCCAGCAGAATCGAGCCGGCCACCGCGAGGTCCGCGCGGCGTGGCTCGAGCCCCGGGACGCGCAGCCGCTTTTCGAGATCCAGCGACACTAGCTCCTTGCGCGCGCGGCGGAGCGCCTTCGCGCTGATGCGGCGGCTGCGGAGCGGCGCGCCTTCGGCGAGCCCCTCGGCCGCCGAGGCCACCGCGCCGAGACTGAGAATGGTCCCCGACGTGCCGATGACCCGATCGAACCCGGCCCGCTTGACCTGATCAAGGTACTTGCCGATTTCCGCGTCGATGTATCGCGCGAGCTTGCGTTCGTCGCGGGCTTCCAGGGGATCCGTGCGGACGAATCGTTCGGTCAGCCGGATCACCCCGAGTTTGAAACTGCGCCCGAGCTCGATCGCCGATCCCGCGCCTCGCGTGACCTCGACGCTGCCGCCGCCGATGTCGATAACCACGGCAACGTCCCCGGACACGTTGACGCCGTACACCGCGGCAAGATGGATGAGTCGCGCCTCTTCCGTACCGGAGATGACCCGGGGTCTAATCCCCGTCTGCTGGGTCACCGCCTGGAGAAACTCCCCGCCATTTTCCGCCTCGCGGGTCGCGCTCGTCGCCACCGCAATCACCTGGTCGACGCGGTGCGATTCGGCCAGTCGCCTGAATTTCGACAGCACCTGGAGCGCGGCGTGCATTGCGTCCGGCGTGAGCTTGCGCCCGTCCAGCCCGCCGGCCCCGAGACGGACCATTTCCTTTTCCCTGTCAATCACTTCGAAGGACAGGTCGGGGCGGACCTGGACCACGATCATGTGGACGGAATTCGTGCCGATGTCGATGGCGGCCAGTCGCATGGTCCGATTCTCTAACTATAATGAGGACGCCGCTCGGCGCCTACACCATCCGCGTTGACTCGATCATGCCCGTGATTCGGCGTTCGGAACTGCTCAAAGCCAGACTCGATCGCTTCTCGCGCGTCCTTCAGGGCGTGGAGAAGGGCGATATCACCGCACTGCATCGCGCGCGCGTCGCGTCGAGACGGCTCCGCGAGCTGCTGCCAGTCCTCCAGCTCGACCATGGCGTTGCAGTCAAACTCAACAGGCGTCTTCGCCGGGTGACCGCGAGACTCGGGACGGTTCGCGAGCTGGATGTTCTGCTCCTTCTGATTGACGAGCTGCACGTTTCACGCCGCGTGCGCACCGGGCCGATTGCGCGCGTGGGCGTCGCCATCTCGAAGCAGCGAGACGACGCGAGGAAACGGCTGTTCCATCATCTGCCCGCCGAGGAGTTGCGCCGGACGGCTCGCAAGCTCGACCGGCTCGTGGATGAGATGGCGAAACTGGAGGAAGTCGCGGGGACTCGCCCGAAGCGTGGGACTGACACCGCGAAGTCCGGGTGGCGCTGGGCGATCGACGCCCGTGTCGCGAAGCGCGCGTCGCGGCTGCGCGCCGCGATTGACGAGGCCGGCGCGGTGTATCTGCCCGAACGTCTGCACGACGTGCGGCTCGCGATCAAGAAGATGCGCTACGCCTTGGAGCTCGGCGCCGACGCGTCGGGCGCCCGGCGCGAGCCCGACTTGCGCGCGTTGACGCGCGGGCAGGAGATCCTCGGCCGCATGCTCGATCTGCAGATGCTGATCGATCGCGTGCGCGATGTGCAGGCGGCGCTCACGCCGCCCAGTCTCGGCGTCTGGCGCGAGCTCGATGCCGTCGTCCAGTCGCTCGACGACGACTGCCGCCGGCTGCATGCGCGCTACATGCGGGCGCGAGTCGCGCTGCTCGCGATCGCCGACCGTCATGTGCGCGGTCCGGTCGCCGAGAAGCTCGCCACGTCGCGTCGCGTGAGCTAATCGATGGCCGGACCCTATCAGCTGTTCCTCATCCGACACGGCGTCGCCGAAGAACGCGGCGACGCCTGGCCCGACGATGCCAAACGGCCGCTGAGCGAGGACGGGATTGAGCGGTTCCAGAAGTCGGCGCGCGGCCTGGCGCGGCTCGACGTCTGGATCGACGTCGTGCTGACCAGTCCGCTCGTTCGCGCGCGTCAAACCGCGGATATCGTCGCGTCCGCGTTCGATCCCCGGCCGTCGATCATCACCATCGATTCGCTCGCACCCGGCGGAAGTTACACGTCGCTGGTTGCCGACCTCGAGAAACACGGCCGCAAGACGCGCATTGCGCTCGTCGGACACGAGCCGGGTATTGGCGAACTGGGCGCCCGGCTGATCGGATCGCGCCACTCGTTCGAGTTCAAGAAGGGCGCCGTCTGTCGGATCGATGTCGACGAGATTCCTCCCGTGGGTCCCGGCGACCTGCGCTGGTTCCTCACGCCCAAGGTGATGGCGTCGATCAAGAAAAAATAACGTCAGGCCCTCAGCCAGTCGCTCTGCCAGTTCTTCACGCGGAGCTTGATCTCTTTGACGGTGGTCAGCTTGCCATCGAGAATCTCGCGCACCAGTTCGGGCAACTCCGCGTCGCTCGCGAACCGCAGGGCGACCAACTGGCGATGCGTGAGGTCCTGGATGCGCGTCCGAAGCTCCGGCGGCAGAATCTGCTGCAGACGGAGGCGCATTTCGAGGCGAATGACCCGATCCTGGACCGTCACGGCCTGCGTCCGCGACAGGACGGCCAGCGCGAACAAGGCGGCGGCGACCACCACCAAGAACACGGACCCTTCGGACGGGTACCGCCACGCTCGCCGGACTTCGTTCAGCACATTGAGCAGCAGCACGGGCAGGACGAAGAAATGGAACGCTGGAAGCAGCCGGGGATGGTTCTTGTATGTTTGCACGCGTTCGGCCATCGGAGTCCTCCTCGCCGGCGCCTCGCAAGACGCACGGAGTCAGACGCCCTTTATAGCCGAAACGGTTCGCCAACCGGCAAATCAATCGATGAAGCGATACCCCAGGCCGACCACCGTCTCGATCTGGCGGCCCGCCGTCTTCAGCTTGCTGCGCAGGCGCCCGACGTGCACGTCGACGGAGCGTGTCTCGACGAGCCGTTCGTAGCCCCAGACGCGCTCGAGGAGACGGTCGCGCGAGATGACGCGGTTCTTGTTCTGGACCAGATACTGCAGCAGCTCGAACTCGCGGCGCGTCAAGCGCACCGGCGCGCCATCGACGGAAATGGCGATGGCGTCGAAATCGGCGCTGAGCCGCTCGCCGCGATACAGCGTCGCGCGCATCGCGCGGTCGTCGCGAGCCGAGCGGCCGCGGCGCAGCACGGCGCGCACCCGCGCGGTCAGCTCGCGGAGGCTGAAAGGCTTGGTGACGTAATCGTCGGCGCCGTGCTCGAGGCCGGCTACGCGATCGTCTTCGCTGGTGCGGGCCGTGAGCATGATGATCGGCACGTGCGGCACGTCGGCCCGCGATCGCAGGATGCGGCAGACGTCGAGACCGCTGATGACTGGCAGGTTCAGGTCGAGGATGATCAGATCGGGCGGCTGTTCGGTCACCGCCGCCAGCGCGGCATCTCCTGAAGAGACGATCTCGGCGTCGGCGTCGCCGCCCCGCTCGAGCGTATGCTTGATGAGTCCGGCGATGTCGTGCTCGTCTTCGACGATGAGGACCTTGTGTCTGGGCATGGACAGGGAGGGAGGGTACCGACCGGGGGTATCGGGCACGTGTCTAAGATGTTAATTGTGGGTTAACGGCCTCTTTGGTATTCTGCAAACGGCTCATCCGCGGGACACTACGTCTCGTTGGCGAAAGGAGTACCGTGCGTCAGTCGGCTTCCAGGGCTTCCTGGCTTCTAACTGGTGTGTGCGCCGCGGTGTTGACGCTTACCGCGGGTACGCGTCCAGCTGAAGCACAGTTCACGCCGTTCAGTCACGACACTCGGAACATTCTGGAAGGCAACTGGCAATCGTGCCGCGAGCGCGACGGGCAGTATTCCGAGCGCGTGTACGACCATGCGGTCAGCGGCGTCAGCAAGTTCGAAGTCCACCTGGGTCCGCGCCGCGAGTTCGCGATCTTTGCCGGCGTCCAGGACGCGCACCGCGAACACGATTCTCCCGACAACCTCCTCAAGCCGTTCCGCGTCGTCCTCGACGCGGGGCGCGCCAAGCAGCAGTGGGAGATCCCGTCGCTGAACCTCAGGTTCACCGTCACTCTGGCGGGCGGCTCGCGCACTGACTGCGAGAGCTGGTACATCCTGCTCGAGCCGCTCGAGAAAACATCGCACTGAACTCGAGGCAGCCCTCAAGGGCTGCGCCACGAGCACCACCGCACACTCAGGCAGCCCGCTTCGACCCGACGATCGTGCTACGCATGGGGTAGTTGCAACATCGGTACATCGAATTCGCGACGATGTGATCTCGTCGCCGCGCGGCTGTTACATCTGTCCGCTATCCTGCTGAGCATGCGAGGGCAGAGATTTCCGGTCTGACGATTGGCGTGATCGTCTGCGCGCACAACGAAGCGCGACTGCTTCCTGCCTGTTTGCATTCCCTTCTGGCCCAGACGCGGCCAGCCGACGACATCCTGGTCATCAACAATGCGAGTACCGATGAGACGGGCGCCGTGGCGCGTGCCGTGCCGGGCGTCCGCGTGGTGGACGAACCCGCGAAAGGTCTTGTGGTGGCGCGCGAGACTGCGCGTCACTCCGCGCGGACAGACATCGTCGCGTATGTCGACGCTGACTGCCGCGCGCCCATTTTCTGGCTGGAGCGCGTCGAGCGGCGGTTTCAGCGCCGCGACGCGCCGGTAGCGGTGACGGGGCCGTACCGATTCTACGACTGGGACTGGCGCGGTCGCGCGCTGCTGCGGATCTACGACCATGCGGTCGCGCCGCCGACACACGCCGCGGTCCACTTCGCGCTGGGCATCGGCGCGATCCTGTACGGCGGCAATTTCGCGGTCCGCCGCGAGGCGCTGGATCGGATTGGCGGATTCGACCGCCGTATCGAGTTTCACGGCGAGGACACCAACCTCGGGCGTCGGCTGACGCCGGTCGGCCGCGTGGCGCTCAACCGCGGCTGCTGGGTCTGGACGTCGGCTCGCCGCTATCACGCCATGGGCAAGGCCGCGGTGTTCAATCTGTACGTCCGAAACTTCTGGTCCGAAATCCTGCGGCACCGGCCGGCGGATACGGATCATCTGGATGTGAGGGCGTGATGAACGTGCTCACATTCGACAGATCCGTGCGCAGGGGAGTCACGAAAGCACGAACGCACGAAAAAGAATGGAATTGGTTTCGTGTGTTCGCGTTTTCGTGGCGGCCGATGGTCGCGCAGGCGGGGCGATAGATGCCCGGGTACGAGCCGTTTCTGCTCTGCGATTTTCACGTCCACACCCGCTGGAGCGATGGACGGCTGTCGCTGCGCGAGGTGGTGGATCTTTACGGCAAGACGAGGCGCTTTGACGTCATCGCGATCACCGATCACATTCTGATGGAGCGCGACATGTTCGCCCGCGCCGGCCGGATGATGTCGCTCGGGCGGCGCGAGTTCTCGGTGACGGCGGAACGGTTCGACGCGTATCTCAACGAGATCGAGGCGGAAGCGCGCCGGGCGCGCCGTCTCTACGACCTGCTCGTCCTCCCCGGCGCCGAGATCACGCAGAATCACATCCGCAGCAAGAAGAACTCACACATCGTCGCGCTGAACATCCGCGAGTTCATCAGCGCCGACCAGCCGGCCGAGGACATCCTCCGCGACATCCGGCGGCAGGACGCGCTGAGCATCGCCTGCCACCCGCATCACCGCACGACGCGCCGCATCGAGATCAGCACCTGCTATCTGTGGGATCACCGCAAGCGGCTGGCGGAGCTGGTCGACGTGTGGGAGGCCGCCAACCGCGACGACCTCTTCTCGGTGACCAGCCTCAAGCACTATCCCTACGTGGCGAGCAGCGACTTCCACAAGCCCAAACACCTCTATTCGTGGAAGACGCTGCTGCGGTGCGAGAAGAGCTGGGACGCGATCGCGCGGACGCTGCGCGCCAACGTCGACGTCGCGCTGACGCTCTATCGCAACGGTTCCTGGGCAGCCTGATCGCGACAAGGACACAGAGGAGAACAGAGGACACAGAGGCTGGCAGCCGCCTCTGTGTCTGTTTGCACTAACTGCCGGCGGCCTCTGGTAGCGCAGGCCTTTAGGCCTGCCAACGGCCGCCGGGGCAGCCCTAAAGGGCTGCGCTACTTGCTACCAAAGTACTTTCACGCCCAACTGCACCTGCCGCTGATCGAACGTGCTGGTGATGGTGCCGAACGTGGAATTGCTGCGGTTGGCGGCGGGCGGCGTAAAGTTCACGCGATTGAAGAGATTGAACGCCTCGAGCCTGAGCTGCAGCCGCGCCTGTCCGCCGAGCGCGACGTTCTTGCTGGCGGCGAGATCGAACTGCCAGAAGTTCGGTCCGCGCACGTTGTTGCGCGGCGCGTTGCCGAACGGCTGACTCTGATCGGT
>Ga0068863_100008013_pt1 | contig 10322 bp, 9 predicted proteins | sample KBSSwiS62_FD_66596 | JGI IMG/M metagenome (GOLD analysis project Ga0068863, IMG submission 66596) | Switchgrass rhizosphere microbial communities from Kellogg Biological Station, Michigan, USA - KBS Switchgrass S6-2 | ecosystem: Host-associated > Plants > Roots > Rhizosphere > Soil ...
GGGTAGTCCTTGCCGTCGAATTTTGCGGTGTATTCGACGTGGGTCGGCTTTCCAGCGGCGTCGATTCCGTCCGAAGTGAGCTTCATGTTGTCCGCGTCAGAGACAATCTTTACGGTAATACTCTTCGGTGCTGGCCCAGGGCTGTAATTCGACTTGGCAGGGTTCATCTTCCAGGTCCCAGAATGCTCATCGGCTGGCGCGGCTGAGACGTTGAAAACGAGTGCCACGAGCAGTAGTGTCGTTGCGAGCGCGGTAAACATCTTGATTCGCATAATTCATCCTCCTGGGGGAATCATTAGCGTGTGCGTTCGTAACCTACCAAGATGAGTTTCGCAAGACTGTGCAAAAGCGAACAGCGGCGCCGGTTGCCACGCCCGCACAGCATCCACCATCCCTTGCAATCTGGGCTACGCTGAAAGCACTTCAAGTCCTGAGTAACGCGGTTACCGGACTCGTGTCCGGTTATGCGACAAACCAGGACTTTACACAATATTGTACCGGTCTTTGACCCATGTGCATCAAAACGCGTACTTGTATCGATGCGTGCGAGTAGTAGTCGGCTTAATGAGTGCGTCGATTCATTTGCACAAAATTAAGGAGACCCGTCATGTCTAAGTTAACCAACAGAGTGGCACTCGTCACCGGAGGCTCCCGTGGTATCGGAGCTGCAATCGCAAAACGCCTGGCCGCGGACGGAGCGAACGTGGCCATAACGTATACAAAAGGTGCCGACGCAGCCGCGTCGGTCGTTAAGGAAATTGAACGCAATGGTGCAAAGGCGATCGCAATTCAAGCGGACGCCACTGACGCCGCCGCCGTCGAAGCCGCGGTCGAAAAGACGGTCGCGACCCTCGGCCAACTGGATGTGCTCGTGAATAATGCCGGCACGGCCATTCCGAAGAAGTTCGAGGAGACCACGCTGGAGGAAATAGACCACATGTTTAGCCTCAATGTCCGCGGCGCCTTGGTGGCGACGCAGGCAGCGCTGAAGCACATGAAGAACGGAGGCCGCATCATCATGATCGGCTCGTGCGTAGGCGAGCGCAATATGACTCCCGGTCTTGCGGCCTATTCGGCCACCAAGGGAGCCATCAAGATGTTCACTCAGGGGTTGTCCAGAGAAGTGGGAGATCGCGGCATCACAGTCAACAATGTTCAGCCGGGTCCGATCGACACGGATTTGAACCCCGCCGCAGGCGACTGGGCGGCACCTCAGAAGGCCAACACAGCACTCAACCGCTACGGAACTGTTGACGAAGTTGCTGCGTTGGTCGCGTTTGTGGCGCGTCCGGAGGCATCGTACATCACGGGTGCGAATCTGACTGTCGACGGCGGCACGAACGCTTAACCGAAAAATTTCATGAAATCTGCACAACTCTTGATTAACGCCGTTACCGTACAAGTCAAAACGGGCCTAAAACCACTTCTCCGATAACCCGACTCCAGGGGCTAACGACAAAGGAGCGTCCTTTTCGGCGCGGCATTGGCCTGTTCTCCAAGTTCGGCGCTTGATTCTTTGACACTGAATGCGGCAGTCTTTAATCCCCTTGATGGCGCGCTTACCATTGAAACTCACTATCGCTTCGCTGCTGCCAATTTTTGCGGTCGTTAGCGGTTGTATTGCCGCAACTGCTCACAATCAAGCGCACGGAACCGATCAGCTTATACGCGTTGGTCTTCGGCGGTGCGATGTATCCGACATCCCAGGAGGTGGGTGGTGCGGCATCCTCACGGTCTACGAAGACAGGTCCGCGAAGGCTGGCCGGAAAATCAGCTTGAATATCGTTGTGATTCCCGCGCTACACCCGACGGCCACCGCCGAACCGGTGTTCTGGCTTGAGGGAGGTCCTGGCGGCGCAGCTACACATGCGGCAGGATCGGTAAGTCAAAACTATTTAGGAGGCCTTCGGAAAGACCACGATCTGGTCTTTGTTGATGAGAGAGGAACGGGGAAATCCAACCCACTAAAATGCGACGATATTGGAGAGAACCCAGGAAATCTTGACGCATACCTCGGCAAGCTATTTCCTTCCCAGCTGATTCGCGCGTGCCGGCAGAAACTAGAGAAAACGGCTGATCTGAAACTCTATACGACCGCGATAGCCGTGGACGACCTGGATGAAGTGCGCGATGCCCTCGGCTACAAGCGGATCAACCTCGCAGGGGCGTCGTATGGAACGCTCGCGGCGCAGGTGTACATGAGGAAGTATCCTGAACGCGTCCGCTCCGCTTTCCTTGTTGGCGTCGTCACTCCTGGATTCAAGCTGCCTCTTCCGTTTGCTCGAGCGGCACAAAATGCCTTAGAACTGCTGTTTCAGGATTGCGCGGCGGACAAGGTATGCCATGACGCTTTTCCAAATCTGAAAGAAGAGTTTTATGCGGTCCTCTCGCGGTTCGATGGTGGTCCCCTGAATGTCAAAATAATTGACCCTACAACCAAACGAGAACGACTCGTCACAGTCGAGCGCGAAAGCTATGTTGAACATTTACGTGCCATGCTGTACTCAACTGCCAACGCTCGATTCCTACCATTTGTTGTTCATCGGGCCTTTCTAAAAGATTTTGTTCCTTTCGGCGTGATGGCTGTCCGCGTCAACCTCGGCGGCCCATCAACATCCCGTGGCTTGTATTTTTCTGTGACGTGCGCGGAGGACATCCCGTTCATTACCGAGCAGGACATTGTCACGGAGACTAGTGGGACTTTCTTGGGCGATCGCCGTGTACGAGCGCACATTGCGGCATGTTCGGAATGGCCACGAGGAGATGTATCTGAAGATTTCACGAATCCGGTCCAATCAGAAATCCCGGTTATCATGTTTTCCGGCGAAGCGGATGGTTCGACCCCTCCCTGGATTGCAGAGGCCGGCGTGAAACTCTTGCCAAATGGCCGTCAAATTATCGTCCGGCACACTGGTCACCAAATTGATGGTCCATGTACTTGGGACCTAATGCAGGCTTTTTTTAAGACCGCATCGGCTAAGCAGTTGGATACGTCGTGCATCGAAAAGGCCAAGCGTCCACCATTCGTAACGAGCTTCCACGACCTCGAACTGTAGCCAACACGCGTATCGGTGCTGGTGTCAGCAATACTCATATTGGTGCTGCCAATAAAAGCACGAGCACTGACTGCAGCAAAGAACTGAACGATAGCGATCGGTCGGTGACTCGGAAATAATCGCCACAAGTTGCCCAGTTCACCGCTCAAGTCTGATTAACGAAATAACCGCCGAAGTGGATTTGGCGCAGGGCCTTACCGATTTGCCGGACTGATCAGGCATGTCGTGTATTTCCGAGCGGCTAGTGACTCGGGACTAGCCACTCACCGGAAGCATTGCATGCTAACAGGGGCGGGTGTACGTTATCGTCCAAGTCAGAAATGGAAATCCCGGCTCCTAGGTACGCGCTACAAAATCTGACCTCGATTCGACGGCGCGGGAACTACAAGAAAGGACACAGTCCATGCCCAATATTTCAGGCTCTTTCTCCGGAAACATCCGCACGCAAACGATCATTTTGGTGCCAGACAAACCTGACCATTCTCTCAGTCTGGCCGAAGTCTCTGGCACGCAGAAAACCACAGATCCTAAATGGAACGGCTCCGCGATCAACTACTGGGCAACCACAGACGCGGTTGGCGTTCAGGGCATCCAGCGAGGCTACTTTGTGAACGACCACGGCGCGGCGGGCCTCGACCGCGGTACACTCGAAGGTAGCGTCTCAGTTGTCGCGGGACAAGCCGTCGTCGAAGGCAAGTGGCAATACACTGGCGGTGAAGGCAGTTTCGCAGACATCACCGGTGGTGGGACGTTCAAGTCGAAGCTCACCTCGGCCACGACTCTCGAAGCCACCTGGGAGGGTGCTTACGAACTTGCTGGTGCCCGGGCTAAGGCGGTTTAGCGCAAAGCAGTCGCTCTTTGTGGCGAGCCCGGTGCGCCACGCTCCGGCCATACAGCTTTATTGGCTCTCTTCTGCTAATCCTAGCGAATAATCGGCAACTCCGAACCCTATGGTTCAGATCCCGGTAAACGGGTTACCGGTAAGTGGGATCGCGAGTTGGGCTGTGTTCCGTTAGGCGACATACCGGGCATGTTCGACTACCTCCTGCTTGCCCTTGATTATCCGATCACAACGAGATGTCCCGGCGTAAGATGCTGGTTCCTTGCGGCTCGAAGGGACTCTGGCCAAAGAGGAGAGAAGACGATGAAAACACGAATGACAAAGCACGCGGCGCCCTGGGCTCTGCTTTTCCTTGCAGGTTTGTTGTTGGGGTCCGGATCCACTTACGGCCAGCAGAAGCGAGTCATTCCTGGCCCAAAGGGCTTTCCGTACAATGATGGAATTGTCGTTGGCAATACGCTCTACGTCGCCGGACAAGGGGGAGAAGATGAAAACGGTAATTTGAAACCCGGAGGCATCGGACCCCAAACGCGGGCGACTCTAGAAAACCTTGCCAAAGTTGTGAAGACGGCCGGGTTCGAATTAAAGGACGTGGTTTCGGTGACGGTCTATCTTGCCGACATCAGGGAGTTTGAGGCGATGAACAAGGTGTACCGCGAATTCATGCCGGAACCCAAACCCACTCGAACGACGGTGCAAGTGTCCCGGCTCGTTGCCAACGCGCGTATTGAAATATCTGCGATCGCGGTGAAACAGCCATAACTTTTCACAGCCGCCCGCAGTCTGACAGACATAGCAGAGAACTGAAAAGAACTTGAAGCCTAGCGTCGGGAATGAGTTGTCGGCGATCCGGTAATTATGCCCAAACTCCTGGTTAACGAGGTTATCGGACTCGTGTCCGGTTACGCGACAAACCAGGCACTTGGTCGCGTGTCTCATCTGGTTGGTGCAAGGAGAAACTGGCGACTGATAGATTCTCCTGGCTGTCCTAAAGATTTGGTCTAACTTACTACTGCCTAAGTCCAGCTTTTCACGACGTTTGCGCGTGGTCATGATTGGCGAACGACCTGCCATATGACTAGGCAGACTGATTCCGGGACGTGGATCGAATCCGAATGCGGTTATGATAGGATTCGATCCTCGTCCCCACGGTCTTCGGTCGGAATCGCAAAGAAAGGCATCACCCGCCCATGCCATTCGTTGCAAGATTTTGCATCTTCTTTGTTTTTTGCCTCGCCATTGGACTGGCCTGCAGCGAGATTCCCGAATTACTCAGTTTCGGCGATGATACTTCGAATGATTTCGTCCTCTCGTCGAGTTGCGCATGTGAACTCAGCATAGATCGGGCTGCCCACAAACGTTCAAATTGCCTTACCAATAGTTCACTAACGAAGGCGCCGTTTCCGAAGGTTTGGCGACGCTGCTTTGCATCTAGTCCCGCACGTTCTACGGGTGCGGAGATTCTCCTATTCCTCACGATCCAACGGAAGTGAGGCCCTCATTTGTGAAAGCTTTCGGTTTCTAGGAGACGGCGCCGTCATAGAGGAGAGGTTCGCTTCCGGGACACGCCGAGCCATGTGTGCCCTACACAATCCAGGTACTCCATATTTCGGAACAATTGAATCTAGGTCGAATTAACCCATTGGCGAAAGATCCTTTGAACTTTTAGGAGAGAAAAGATGAAATGCAAAATCCTGCTCGTATTCGCACTCTGCGCCTTTGCGGTGACACCCGCGTTCGCACAATATGTCCCAACGTTTACGGTGAACTGCACATTTGGCCAGTCACTGAATGCCACGTTGTCGAGGCTAAACAAGCTGATACCGGTAACGGTTCTCGTGCAAGGAACCTGTACCGAATACATCACGATCAACGGATTCACCGGCCTCACACTGAAAGGCTTGTCCGGTGCCGCTCTGCAGCAGCCCAGCACGAATCCAGGCAACGGTGTTCAAATCCACGTCTTGTCGATTCAGGCTTCGCGAAGCATCACCATTGATGGGTTCGCCATTCACTCCAGACCATCCGCCTTAGGGGGTATCGCAATCGGCAGGAACAGCATCGATGTGCAACTCCGCAACCTGACGGTGGACGGTGCAAACGTGTTCGGAATCATTGCATACGAGGAAAGTCAGGTGTCGCTCGCGAAAGTGACCGTGCGTGATCCTGGGTATGCCACGCTTGGCGCATTTGATCTCTCTGACGTTCACGTCGAGAGCAGTCTGTTTGAGAACTCAACAGGAGCCCCTTGGCATGTGGGCTTCCAGGTGGGCTCGGGCCACGTCACAGTGCAAAGTTCCACAATTCGCAATATGCAAGACAGTCTCCTTATTGATACGAAGGGAGACGTCGATATACAAAGCTTTAACTCCTACTACCCCGTAAGTCAGCCCAATGATGTGGTCATCGAAAGTCCTGCCGGTTCCAACTACCACGGCGCCATACTCACAGGTGGGTCGCATCTCAACGTAGGTGACACCAAGCTACGTATCACGAACTCCGGCCAGCCGTGGGGTGGGAGCTCAGCGGCGGTCTGGGTCTCCGACGGCAGTACATTGAGCGACCTGAGCGGCAACCTCGTTATCTCGGGCAGCCAAGGGCATGGCATTTTCGTGAGCAATAATTCTCACGCGACCTTGGTTGGCTCCAGTGTTACGGGGGGCAGTCACGGCGGCTTGGTTGTAGCCAACCTGTCCACCGTCTCCATAGGAGCGGGTAATCAGACCCTTTTTGGCGGTAACGTGACAGATGTTTTCTGTGACTCGAAATCAATCATAACCGGGAGCGCAAACTTTGCCGGTGTCCCCAATACCAATTGCAGCAACCTGTTGTCGGGTGACACCGAACCGCTACCGTAAAAGCGCGCCTGGACTCATTCGACCAGAGGCGTGACTACTGATGATCAGGCGGCCCGACACCAAGGTGTCGGGGCCGCCGCGAAAGGAGCGTTTGTCTCTTCTTGGGTCTCGCGAAGTCCTGATTGACGCGCAAATCGTACAAGTAGGGGGGGCGGGATATGAAATGGTTGGCGTGGCCGTTGGCAACGGCGTTGGCTATAAGCGGCATGAGTGAAAGTTTAGAGACCAAGGCGCCCGCCGAAAATGCGCCGGCGCAAACGCCCGAGCAAAAGAAGGCCGCGAAGATTAAGGCAGAGGTGGCCAAGCGGGGTGTGGGTGAGAAAGCGCGAGTGAGGGTGAAATTCCGAGACGGGCACGAACTCAAAGGGTACATCACCCGCATTGAGGAGGATTCGTTCGAGCTGCAGAAGGACTCAGATAAACTCGATCCACTTCCAGCGAAAGAGCGGCTGCTCTCGATATCGTATGCAGACGTTGTCAAAATCCGAGGGCCGCGATCGCGTGCTGCCAAAATCGGCGTCGATGTCGGGGAGACCATCCTATTCGTCGCAATCGTGGCAGGCCTCATCCTGCTGGCGATCATAAAGTACAACCACGAACATGATTACTAGGTCTTACCGCGTAAGCGTAAGCTGACTTTTAAATTTGTTGGAGTAGGTATCTGAGGAGTGCTGCCAACTCGCATGTTCACACCGCTGCAATCAGAAGCTACCGGAGCTCAAGTTAGCCACTGGCGGCTCCGCGCCGTCCGTGCCCTTGCACTTTGCTCTTTGCTCGCGCTGCTTGTGCCATGCTGCCTCGCTCTGTTCGAGCTTGGACTTCGCTTCACAATGGTCCTTCTAATCTTGCTTTGTCCGCTGTGGCTTCCCTACGCATGGCTCATTTGGGCTTTGCGGTCCAACGACAATACCCAGGCTGTCAAGAAAGCTTTAGCAGTGACTGTTGGTTTCGGGGCTCTCATCTTAATTCTTTTCTCCTACCTACTCGTCGAAATTCCCTTCGACGGAAACAGGGAGCCGTTCTTTTTTTTCTCCCTTGTTGTGCTGTTTCAGATTGCCCTTCTTGTTTGCGCCATAACGACGTATTACTCGATGGAGCGCCAGCCTGGAGATCTACAGACCTTGACGGCCCAGGTTTGGATCCCGTTTTTGGGCATCACGGTAGCCGCGATGGTGTTCCCACACCTTATCCATCACGAGGACCCCCGTTATGAGGCCTCTGCAGTAAGCTCGCTGGCAAATATCAATGCGGCCCAGACAGAGTACGCTCGAATTCATCCGGATAAGGGATTTGCTTTCACTGGCCGAATTAGGACCGAAATCCGGTGAGGAACTGATCGACCCTGTTCTCGCAACCGGCAGAAGAAACGGCTACGTCTACCTGCTGACAGCGGCACCGCCGGACCCGTCCCGCCATGTGACTCAATACTTCGTCACCGCCCGCCCCCAAAAATACGGCAAGTTCGGCATTCGTTGTTTCTTCATAGACGAGTCTGGGGTTATTCGCTTCACAGCTGAGGACCGCGCTCCCACCGCCCAAGATCCCGCACTCTTTTAGTGGGCAAGGGTTCTTCGTTCGCTCCGGAGAATACGCCAGTCACGATTGACAGATTCGTTCCCGGGATGCAACGGTTCGCGTTGGACTGGCGACAAGACGTAAAGCAAATAGCTGTGGAGCATCATTTCGCCATATGGCGTCGGCGCCTGGTAACGCGGTTACCGGTAAGTGCCGAAAATTCTGCGTGCAAAGGGCACTTCATTTCTTTACTGGCGACTTTCGCGGGCTTTCTGGCGGCGTTTCAATGGGCGGCTGGCCTGGGACTCCATCCACATAGTATTGCTGTGCCGGGCAGGGATCGAACCTTGGATAGCCTCTTGTCGTACAAATATTCTGTTCATAGTCGTCGAATAACAAGCCGTGGTCAATGTCTGCCTGATTGAGTGGGCCCTTTCCAAGCCTCCAACCGCTAAAATGCTGCTTCTCCATCTGCCGCCGGTAGGCCATCGCTTCATAATATGCCTTGTGGTCTTTAAAGCTAGCACCGGCGTAGATCACGAAAATGACGGCGCAAACCGCCGCGAATGTCCACCCGAGAACGTTAATTCTGCTGTAGTGCTTGGACATAGGATAGCGTGACGTGAAGAATCGAATTACAACGAATCAATGACTACCCATAATGGCAGAAACTCAAGTCCCTGGTTAACGCGGTAACCGGAAAGGTTCGCTTGCGAGGTTGACTTTACCGGTTATGCGACAAATCGGGGACTACTACGGCGTTGCGCATACGCCACTAGGTGTTAGACTTCTGGCACTTAAGGTACCGGGAGCTATGCCACAGGTCGGCGCGAGCCAGGTCATTCGCTTTGCCACGTTTGAAGTTGACCTTCAGGCGCAAGAACTGCGCAAGGGAGGGCTGCGGCTGAAACTGACCGGCCAGCCGTTCCAAGTGTTGGCGATTCTGCTGGAACAACCCGGCTCCGTTGTCACTCGAGAGGAGCTGCAAAAGCGTCTGTGGCCGGACACCTTCGTTGATGTCGATCATAATCTGAACACTGCAATCAACAAGATCCGCGAGGCGCTGGGTGATTCGTCGGAAAATCCCCGCTTCGTCGAGACGCTGCCCCGGCGTGGGTATCGTTTCATCGGTCCCATCACGGTTAATGGATCGGATGCCGCCGTGGCGCACGCTGCGGATAATCGTTCCACCAGAGGTTCGGAACCAGCGGCGCGAAGGAGAGTGCTCCTAGCGTTATTGCTTGGCACGGTGGTCCTGCTGGGGGCCGGAGGTTTATGGATCGTCAAGCGACGTGCGGCTTCTCTAGCACCATCCCAGCGAACACTCACGCGCATTACATTTGACGATGGCCTGCAGATTGGCGCGGCATGGTCACCCGATGGGCGCTACATCGCCTACAGTTCCGATCGCGGCGGCAAATTCGATGTTTGGGTGCAACAATTGGGTGGCGGCGCTCCCGTTCAAGTCACAAGCGGGCCGGGTAACCACTGGCAGCCAGATTGGTCTCCGGATGGCAAATACATTGCGTATCGTTCTGAGGACAGGGATGGGGGGATCTATGTTGTCCCGGCACTCGGGGGAGCGGGCCTCGAACGGAAGATCGCTCCTTTCGGCTACTACCCTCAGTGGTCACCGAACGGCTTGCAGGTATTGTTTCAGAGCCACTTTGCTGCACCTGGCCTTTGGAACGCGTTCTACGTTGCGCAACTTGATGGCGGCGCTCCGCGCCAAGTCTTAGCAGAGTTCATCAAACAGAATGAACTATCTGCGGGTTCAGCCACCTGGCATCCCGATGGAAAAAGAATCACGATCTGGGCCGGAGATGCTTCGCCAAGCCCGAGCTTTTGGACAGTACCCATTGCGGGCGGCCCAGGCATCAAAATGGAAATTGCTCCCGCCGTCCAGAGGAAACTCGCGGAGGCGTCTGGCGAAGGTGAAGCTGGCCAGCAATTGGGAGACTACTTTTTCTCCTGGTCACCTTCGGGCGATGCCATCTATTTCGAGCGGAGTTACAGAGACGCAAGAAACATTTGGAAGATGACAGTCGACCC
>Ga0068863_100008020_pt1 | contig 10318 bp, 6 predicted proteins | sample KBSSwiS62_FD_66596 | JGI IMG/M metagenome (GOLD analysis project Ga0068863, IMG submission 66596) | Switchgrass rhizosphere microbial communities from Kellogg Biological Station, Michigan, USA - KBS Switchgrass S6-2 | ecosystem: Host-associated > Plants > Roots > Rhizosphere > Soil ...
TGATGCTGCTTGTTGAATTTCTCTCTTTACATGAGCTAACGTCTTTTTTGAATTTTGCTTTCCAATTTCATTTGGAGGCTTGTGCGGGTCGCTGGTTTTGCTAAGAATAGTTACATATTCAGGTAAATTATTTAACTTCCAGATTCCTACAAAATCCCTGGCTACGACCATTATTGTGTGATAGGCTAGGCCATATTTCTTTTGGTAGTGCAAGGCTTGATAAAACCCCTCTAGCCACTGCGTAAATTCTGTTTTAGCTTCAACCAAAAGTTGCCCATTAATATAGACATCCGCACCGCAAGCGGCTGATTCTATCTTCATTTTTTCACCAAAAAGTTTTTTGAATAATGGGTAAAGAAGAGGACGCTTGGCATCTTCATTATCAACGCTTCTAAGGTATTTTCTAAAGGATTCTAATTCCTCCGAAACTTTCGCTTGAGCCATAAGTTCTGGTTAAGGTAGATTAAGGCTAAAGTAAGGTATTTATATCTTAGCTATGTCAGCTCAATTTGCCTTTGCGCTTAAAAATCATAGAGATACGCGAATCAAGGTCAATTTACGCATTTCCGGATCTTCTCCTTTTTATCGCTTAGGCACCAAGAAGCGCGACCCAGAAAGATTTCCAAAAGGAAACGGAATAAAGGATAGCTAAAATTTTCGGTAGAAGTTGTTGTCCAGGAAGGCGGGTAAGGGCCATGAGGCACGAAAGGCTGTCACCCGCCCGTTTGTGCGATGGTTTCAACATCTTCGAACGAAAATTTTGAAAGGGGCTGTGTTTATGCCGTAGTCTTTTGGAAACCGAAGGCTTGTCTTTCCGGGTTGGGCTTAGCTTCGCTGGCAGCGGGAAAAAAGGTGTTTTGGAATTTTAAGACCCATTTTTTTGTTTTCCACCATGACTTGCTAAGCATCCGAATTGTATTTTTGAACTATGGAAAAGAACCCAAAATCACCGGCAGGTCTGTTTAATAATATGACAAAGGAAAAGTTTGAAGAGCATAAGGATTTTTACAAAACCATACTTCTTCAAAGAAAGTCACTAGAGGAAAAAATGGATGGAGTTTGGCATTTACCCGACGAAGATTTAACTGTACTCCTGGAACACTTCCAGACTGCTGAGCAGTATGAAATTTGTGAGGCTATTAAAGCAGTGTTAGACGAACGAAAATAGAATACTATCCATGCTACCCAAAAGAAGCGGATAGCTGATTCGATAGCAAAGACGACTTGGTATACGTATAACATATACCAAGTCGTCTCACCATGAGACATCATACAATCCTATAAAGCTGTTTATCAATGCTTTGATTGTAAAGTACCGTTTTTGTGGTTCGCCTCGCCAAAACCTGCCTAAAAAGCTCTTGAAGTATCTCGGGTAGAATGCACTTGCCTTCCTTTTCAAACCCGAAATTGACCCATTCAAGGTCAGGAAAGTTCGGAACATATCCTTCATAATAATATCCCTTTTCTGAGTCTTCGTAAATAATATCGCCAAAACTACCGATTGAAACTTTGCATCCCTGTGTAAGGTTTTTCTTCGGCTCCATAAAAAGCCGATAAATAATCAACATTTTTCCCTTGTCCCTGAATTCTGTTCTCAGCTCGTTTAAAATCTCTATTGTCATCATTGCTTTAGTTATGTTTATCATATGATAAGCTTTTTAAATAGTCAAATACTGGTCGCCGCGGTGGCCTTAATCCCTTTTAAAAACCCGTTTTCGTTTACTGAAATTTGATAATCCCTTAAATCCAAAGGAGCTTTCGGTATGCCAAAACTTTTATCAACAGGTCTAATGTGTTTATCATTGATCTGAATCTTGTCGAACCTGTCAATATAACGGTAATTTGTAGCCCTAGAAAACCGAGAAAACTTCATTGCTTCTTTGAAAGAGCCGTGCTTTTGCAACAGACTATAAAAACTCAACATTTCATTAATAGGGAGAAAACCACGCGGATGCATTTCGTTATACTGCAGAATTCGCTGCCTCACAATATCTTCACCAGGCAGATGCTTTATTTGAAATTCCTTAACGAACGACATAAATTTAGATGTCAACAGTTCCATGAGTTGCGGTGAGAAAAGTACGCGATCGTCGTTGTATGTTACAGTTCTGGCGTTGAAAATATCGCTATCCATCGTGGAAGCTGCCATAAAATATCGCTTTCGGCTAATTATCTTCTCTACCTGTTTGTGAGACTGTTTAGCCAACTTACTTGGAAATGTATAGGGATGTGCTAGCATATATTTTTGCTTCTCCTCATCTGTTTTAAGAGTGCCGACCTTCCTTGCAATTCTATCATTTGATTGCTTGCCTATTTCCACCAATAAGTATTGATCATAAAGGCTTTTCCAAAGACTACATTTGCGCCTGAATAACTTGGATTTATGCAGGTAGTTTAGATAGGTATGTCTAAAAGTCATTTCATACCTTAAAATTCTATCTGAAAACTTTTGATACTTTTCAGTATCAAAATATCTGGTTCCCTTTTTTTCATTGAACTTTTTATGCTCCTTTTTATCATGCTTTTCGTATTCCGTTCCTTTGTGATAAATTTTAGCGGAATATCTTCTAGTTACATACATCATTGAAGTAGCGTATTCTTTCATTACACCGTCTTCATTTCTTGCGTATTTCTTTTTAAGCCGTTTTTGATACTCAAGAGTCAGTAAGGCATCTTCTTTTGATCGAAATACTTGATTGAAACAAATGTCAATTCTGTTTATTTCCACGTCTTTGAGGTCAACATGATACCCAAATAGAAACTCCCATCTAAAGAACTTTTGAATAAACGAAATCAATAATGGATGGGCTACTTTTAAGTTATGTTCTAACGAAATGCCTTCATGAAATACGTAGCGGTTATCGTAATTATGCCGGATAAAGAGCAAGATGTTCGTCCCGAATTTAAATTTTGGAATTGAGAAATTAAATTCTACATAATCTTGTGTGTAGTTCACGAACCATGTAAATTGATAATGAGCCGAAGTGTTAACTTGCTTGCCAACCTCAGTTTTAACCAAGAATTCTCCAGACTTTTTCCATTTCAGTATTTTAATCATTTCTTTGCTCTTATGTCCTTGTTTCATCAACTTAAATAGCTCGTCTTGATCGACTGTACCAGTTTCGCTGGAATAGCCTTCTACGTGGGCTATCTTTAGGCTTTTAATTAAGTTTTGATTTTTTTGCAGATTATGAACCCGCAATACAATTGTATCAATCATAGTACTGATTTTTTATACTTTAAATTATTGGAGTGAAACAATGCGTTTTCGATTTCGTCCTGTTTATATAGGACCCTATTACCAATCTTGTAAGATTGGAGAAGCTTGTGTTTTGTCCATTCGTGAAGTGTCGGGAGAGAAATTTTTAGAAGTTGGGCGACTTCTGCCCGGGAAAGAAGATTTGGTTGGTTTGGCTGTAGCGGCTTAGATGAGGTTTTGTCAGCCCTTTGCTGCAATGCATCAAGAATTCTATCAATTAACTCATCCAGATAGATGCCGTTTAATATAATCTGCTTCATATTTATTTGCCTTTAAATGGCAAACAAATTTTTAGGAAAAACCAGATAAAAACGACGATTGTAAAGATCCTGTTGGCCTACATTATTGCAACGTTCTATAATCCAATGCGCTCTATGTCCATTTTGATTTTTTTAGAAACGCGTGGTAATTTAAGTCTATCCAAATCTTTTTGTAAACTTGATAATTGCCCTTTAAATTTTACTTTATCGTTTTTGGATGAAGGTGCTTTTATTGATGAAAGTTTGCCCATAGCTGCACGGACTTCTTGCGGGTTTCTGTTAAGAAGCCCTCCTAAAAAGTCTGATATTCCAATGTCACTATTATTCTTTCGTATTGTTTGAAGCATTCCGAAGTACTCCAATAGCAGCAATTGCTCCTGGGTCGAATATTGATGCTCTTTTACATTTACAGTTGGTAAACTATTTTTAGCTTGATCAAGGTAAGTATGATAGTCTGCCATTGCTTTTCCCAAGTCAATCTGCAATTGTTCTTTTAAGCTATAATCTTTTATGCTCTCGTCTAGTTCAAAAGAGCTGTAATAGTTGCTTAAATAGCTTAGCAAAATCAATTTATGATTGAGCAATTCAAACTGCTTCAATATTCCGGCTAATGATTTTAATTCGCTTTCTATAAAGTCCCGTTTGTTGTTGCTATTCGTAATTTCTAACTCAAAATTATTCTTGAATAACGAGGCTATGAATTCTTTTGGCTCTCCTTGATATTCTAAAAAATAATCCAGTATTTCTTCTACTTCTTCTTTTTTCATTTGCTGTTGCGTTAATTAAAAAAAGGATGAGTTGCTAATTTATTTGCATTATCTTCTGGAGAAATTTTTATGTATTTCATAAATGATTTCTCGGTTTTATGACCTGTAATTTTCATAATTGAAATTGGTGGAATTGCCATTAAAAAAGCATTGGTTGCGAATGACCTTCGTGCTGTATGGGTACTGATTAGCGCGGATTTTTTAAAAACTTCGTGTTGTAGTTTACCTCCTCTGGTTATCCCAATTGGCACATTATCTTCAAGCATGGCCAGTTTGCCGATTTCCTTTAGATATTGGTTCATTTTTTCATTACTAATAGTAGGCGGCAGGTTACCGTTGTATTTAGTAATAATTTGTTTTATGAATTTATGGACGGGAATATTGACAATTTCTCCTGTCTTATTTGTTCGTACTCTTATCTGAGTTCCATCGTTTATAAAGTTTTCCTTTGTAACTTGAATTAGGTCTGAAAATCTTAAGCCTGTGTAACATGCAACAATAAACAAATCTCTTACCCTTTCAAGTCTTTCGTTTTCCGTTAAATCAAGTTCATAGATTACTTTTATCTCTTCTTGGTTCAAATAAATTTTATCTACCTGCTCTTCAAGGACTTTAAATCTTTTGCTTTTATATTCGAGGTTCGATGTAAGCTTTCTTGCGACCGCCTCATTCATAAATATCTTTATGTTTTTTACGTGGCCGCCAATCGTATTTTTTGAATAACCCTTTTTTGTTAAAAATTGCACGAACTTGTCATAGAAGTCCAGGTCAATAGTCGCGTAGTCGACTTCTGTGTTAGATAATGTTTTGTATTCCAACAATTTTTTAAATGTTTGCTTTAATTGCCGATTAGTGCTGGGCTTACGGTTGGAGTGTTTGAGTAAATCCGGCACAAACTTTAAAAGCCCAATTGCTTGGGCGTGTTCTTCTTTAAACAGGAGCTTATTTAGCTCTTCCTTTAGCTTATGTGGTGTTGGAAGCTTTTTATTGTTAATAAGGCCCAAATGGGCATCAACGACCCCTCTGGAGAGGCTTTTAAGTGTTTCATTCAGTTTGCCTGCCGCAGGGAATTGGAGAGTTATTTTAGCCCTTTGCTTTGTCGGATTCCAAAACTTTGGTTTTATCTTCTGGCCTGTAGAATATTTTAGACTGTTGCCGTTGAAACGATAAAATAAAAAGATTAATGTTTCGCCCTGGCTTTTGGGTTCTTTGAGTACAAATTTTGCTTCTGGCATTTGATTTCTTTCATCAAATATAAGTTTAAATTGTATAGGGGATGAACGAGGGGATGGCTTAAAACAATTTGGACTGATTTGCCCTTATTTCAGGAAACTCAATACAGTAAGGCAATTCATTGATTAATAACAAGATTAGATCAGGTTCGATCAGATACAGGAAAGTTAGTCTGAATCCAATCCGGGTCACAGAGTCCTCTGAATTATTCAGAGGATTTTTCATTTTAAACACCTTTGATTCATTTGATATGAATTTTTATGAAGAATTTGTTAGTACCTCACTTACGATATTATTCAACTAAGAAGAAAAGAAGTTATCAAAGGGCTGAAAGTTAATAGCGTTGGCAAACTATTAAGCACCTGAAATCTTTCCTCAAAGACAGGATATGGAACAAGATTATTCCTTTTATGGATTTGGGAGTTTATAAAGTAATGGAGGACGAAGTAGATACAGTCTATCTCACCTGGCAAGAATTATCACTGATCTATCATCCCGATCTTTCTTCAAATACCAATCTTGAAAAATACCGGGATTTGTGTAGCTGCTTATTTCAGAAACTTTAAGTGTTTAACATCAATGTAAGCCGGCCCCGTAAAACAGCAGAACAAGCATCCATTACGTACCCGGCTTAACCGGTTAATTTTAAATCATTTGTTTGCTAAGGCTTGAAGTTCTTCTTCAGTTCTACCTGGTTAACAATGGCGTAAATGGATACATTCATTTTTGTTAACTTTACTTAACATTTTATTGGCTTATGAGGTGGAATCTATGCTGCCAGGTGCGAAGTTTTTTGAATTAAACATGATGTGATGCGTTTTCCTATTTGGATAGTTTTATTGGTACAATCACTTCCTGTTTTTGCTCAAAACGAGCATTATAATTTTTCCAAAATAGATACTTATACCGGTCTCTCAAATAACCAGGTAAATGCTATACTAAAAGACCAGGACGGTTTCTTATGGTTTGGAACATTATCCGGCTTAAACCGCTATGATGGACATTCCTGCAGGGTGTTTCGCAAAAGTTACAACGACAGCTCTTCGCTGCTTGATAACAGTATTCAGGCTCTTTATGAGCTTCCCGGCGAAAAGATGTGGGTAATGACAATGGGAGGAGCCTGCATTTATAATTCGGCTACGGAAAAATTCGATGCTGATTACGGTGGCTATTTACAATCTCTTGGTTTGCCTTCAGGTGTTATCACCAACATTATAAAAGGGAATAACGGGAGGTATTGGTTTATTTACGATAATCTTGACCTCTACCTTTATTCGGGCACCGGTAAAAAAATAAGCCCACTTAGGAAGCAGAACGCTGAAGTGCCCTCAAGAATCACTTCTATAAAAGAAACAAAAGAGGGGAAATTGTGGCTGGTATACCAGGATGGCTTTCTGCAACAATACGATATAAATACAGGTAAGATTAATTTTTCCAGTCCTGCTTTGCGAAATCTTAACGGGGGAAGCAACTCCTATGGTTTTTTCATAGATAATGATGGCGATTTGTGGCTCTATGCGCTCAATAAAGGCGTTTTTCTTTTTCAGCCCCGGTATAATTCAATCAAACAATTTAATGAAAATTCATTTCCTTCCAGGCTCAATACAAACCTGGTAACACAGGTTGTTCAGGATAACAAAGGCCTGATTTGGGTGGCGACCGATCATGGCGGTGTAAACCTGATTGATAAAAAAAACAACTTCAATATCAGTTACCTTCTCAATGATCCCAAAGATCCACGAAGCCTTGGACATAACAGCCTGCAGACGATGTATAAAGATAATAGTGGCATTATCTGGATGGGTACATATAAACAGGGCATTAGTTATCTAAACAGCGACATCGTACTTTTCCCACTTTATCGTCACCTGGAATCAAGTACAAAGAGCCTTCCATACGACGATGTTAACCGGTTTGTGGAAGACAAATCCGGTAATCTCTGGATTGGGACCAATGGCGGCGGATTGATTTTTTTTGACAGGAAGCAAAATACATTTAAACAATACCTGCACGATCCAAACAATAAAAACAGCCTGAGCAATAACGTAATTGTAAGCTTGTGTGTCGATCAAAAGAATATGCTGTGGATAGGAACATTCTTTGGCGGCCTCAACAGCTTCGATGGTCAGCAATTTACACATTACAGGCATAATGATCATGACTCTTTGAGCCTGGCAAATGATAATGTGTGGGAAATATTTGAAGACAGGGAACAGCGTTTATGGATTGGCACCTTAGGCAGTGGGTTGGATATTTTAGACAGGGAGACGAATCGCTTTGAGCATGTCCGGTACAGGGCCACACCACCAGACCGGTGGCCTTTCAACTATATTTCAGCTATTCTGCAGGATAAGAAAGGGAATCTTTGGATTGGTACTACCGGTGGTATTGCCGTGTTTGAAAAAGGTAAGACAACCGAGGTTTTTTATCAGCAGTCAAAAGAAAAAAACCATTTAAGCAATAGTAATATTATCTGTTTTTTAGAAGACAGTAAAGGTAGAATTTGGGTAGGTACCCGGGAGGGTTTGAATTTGTTTGATGAACAAACAAAACAATTTCAAACATTCACTACATCTGATGGCTTGCCCGACAATATGATATTGAATATTCTTGAAGATAACCATCAAACATTTTGGATCTCTACACACAATGGTCTGTGTAATGTAATTCCAAAACAAGGCAAGGACGGGCTTGTTCTTTCTGTTAGCAGTTATGATGAAACGAACAACCTGCAGAACCGTGAATTCAATGACAACGCATGCCTCAAAACCACGGCTGGCGAACTGATTTTCGGCGGCCCTTCCGGTTTTAATATTATTAATCCTGATAAAATTCTACAACCTGTTTATCACCCTAAAATTGTTTTTACTGGTTTGCAGATACTAAGTAAAAGCGTAGTACCCGGGGAGTTGATCAATAACCGTGTGCTGCTGCAACGGTCATTATCAAGGCTTCAAAGGATTGGATTAAAATATAAGGAAAATGTTTTTTCCATTGAGTTCACTTCGCTTGATTTTGGCCATAGCATCCAGGATAAATATGCATACATGCTGGAGGGATTTAATTCAGACTGGTTGTATGCCGATGGCAACCTGAGAAGAGCTACCTACACAAACCTTGGCCCCGGCCATTACACTTTTAAAGTAAAGGTTTTAAACCGGAATCATGTTTGGAGTGATGAAAAGACTTTGCAGATCGATATTGAGCCACCATTTTGGCGGACCACTATTGCATATACTATTTATATATTGGTTTTGGCAGGATTGTTTTTGCTTGCCCGCCGCATTACATTAGACAGGATTCACATGCGCTATGAAGTGCAGCAAGCACATGCGCTGGAACGGCTAAAGACAAAGTTCTTTACTAATGTAAGTCATGAATTCCGTACGCCGTTAAGCCTGATTCTCGCTCCATTGGATAAGATCATTAAGCATACCGGAGATGAAGAACAAAAAAGGCAGTTAAATCTTGTTCAGCGCAATGCCAAACGTTTATTAAGCCTGGTAAATCAATTGCTCGATTTCAGGAAGCTGGAAGTGCAGGAAATGAAATTACATCCTGCAATTGGCGACATTATCGGTTTTAGTAAAGATATCAGCAACTCCTTTTCGGATATAGCCGAAAAGAAGAATATACGGTTTTCATTCTCGTCTGATATTGACAGCCTTGAAATTTATTTTGATAAGGATAAGATTGAAAAGATTTTTTTCAACCTGCTTTCCAATGCTTTTAAATACACACATGACAATGGAGCGGTGAGTGTCCGCCTGACTTATAATCTTCCCGCAAATAATGAGGATGAAGCAACCCTGGCCATCGAAATAAAAGATACAGGTATTGGAATTCCTGCCGGTATGCAGGAAAAAATTTTTGAACGATTCTTTCAGACAGATGTCCCTCAAAGCATGGTGAACCAGGGAACCGGTATTGGCCTTGCCATTACAAAAGAGTTTGTCAGGTTGCATAAGGGTATCATTACTGTAAAAAGTGAGCCGGAGCAGGGAACCTGTTTTACAGTTTTAATTCCGGCAAAAAAGATTTATGACACTTCGGCCCGCGCTGCAATCAGTCTGGGGCCGACAGAAGAGGATGGGGTGGAGCAAATGATTCCTGAGGAAACTCAAAAAAGCGGCAGAAAAAAAACAATATTGGTGGTGGAAGACAATGAAGACATCCGTTTTTATTTAAAAGATAACCTGAAAGGGGTATATAAGGTAGAAGAGGCAACAAACGGAAAAGAAGGTTGGGAAAAAATAAAGCTACTGAACCCCGATCTGGTAGTGAGCGATATTATGATGCCTTTGATCGATGGAGTTGAACTGGCCCGGAAAATTAAAACTGAGACACTTACGGCACATATCCCCGTCATCCTGCTTACTGCTATGGGGAGCGAGGAAAAACAACTGGAGGGCTTGAAAGCAGGTGTAAACGATTATATCACCAAGCCCTTCACCTTTGAAATCCTGGCCTCACGCATTAGAAATTTACTGGTTCAGCAGGAATCATTGCAGCGGAGGTTTCAAAAGCAAATCGAGGTCAATCCCAGCGAGGTGACTATAACGCCTGTTGATGAGAAGTTCTTGAAACAGGCTTTGGAAGTAGTTGAAAAATACATGGACAAGCCGGATTTTTCGGTTGAGGATTTCAGCCGCGAGATGTATATGAGCCGCAAGACCTTGTATATTAAAATTCTTTCACTGACAGGCAAAGCTCCCCTTGACTTTATTCGTTCAATAAGAATAAAAAGAGCTGCGCAGCTATTAGAAAAAAGCGGGATGACCATTGCCGAAATTGCATAC
>Ga0068863_100008021_pt1 | contig 10318 bp, 8 predicted proteins | sample KBSSwiS62_FD_66596 | JGI IMG/M metagenome (GOLD analysis project Ga0068863, IMG submission 66596) | Switchgrass rhizosphere microbial communities from Kellogg Biological Station, Michigan, USA - KBS Switchgrass S6-2 | ecosystem: Host-associated > Plants > Roots > Rhizosphere > Soil ...
AAGTAAGAACGAAATATGTTGCGGTGCAGGCAAGTGAACCAGGAAGATTTGCTGAAAGATTTTCAGCCGCTACGTTCGCCTGCGCGGAGATGAAATTGGCCATTGCCGGCAGGATTCCCAGAACCAGTAGAAGGGCAGCGACGCGATAGTCGGCGGGAGCGTCGTGAAGGACCCAGATGACAGCGAATATAGTTGCGACGACGGCGAGGCCGGTCTGGATGAAGAAAGTGCGGAGGTAGATGAAGCGCGCGGTGGAATAGTCGCCGCTGCCCAGGAACTCCGCCATGTACTTACGTGTCGTGGTAGGTATGCCGACGGAGCCCAGGCTGCTGACGATTCCTGTCAGCCAAGTGACGTAGATAATGTAACCCATCTTCGCCGGCCCAAGCGTACGGGCAATCGCAATGGAGGTGATCAGCGACGTTACGAAGCCGATCAGATTTTCAAGGCCATACCAGGCCGTGTTTCGGGCAATGGTTTTACTGTTCACACGTCTCCCAGAAAGTTGGCTTCCGCCCGCCGTTTGGCCCGAGGCAGGCGGAAGGCATGGAGGCGACGATTAGCTTAGCTGGCCGAGCGCCTTTTCGGCATCCTTTGCCGTCTGGCTATTTGGAGCAAGCGCCACGGCCTTCTTCAGATGCAACGTAGCGTCTGCCGAGTTAGACAATTTACTGTAGGTCAGGCCGAGGTGGTAGTGCAGTGCAGCATTGTTGGGATCGGCCTTGACGGCTTCTTCTAGAAGATCGCGTGCGGACGTGAAGTTACCCTTGTGGTAATAAGCCCAGGCAAGTGTGTCGGCCGTGCTTGGAGCGTTAGGCATGGCGCGCCGCGCAATCTGTGCAAGCGATAGCGCAACGTCGGTGTTCTGGCCGGTCTCCACCATCAAGTAGGCGAGATTGTTGGCCGCGATGGGCTGTTCGGGCTGAATCTGCAATGCTTTCTTGTAGGAGGCCATGGCCTGATCGCGATTGCCTTGGGCTTCCTGAAGCGAACCGAGCACGGTAAAGCCCTGCGAGTCATTAGGGTGGTCAACTGTCCACTGTTGCCACTTCGCCAAGGCCTTGTTCGCATCCCCACCGGTAAGCAGGGCGCGCGTATACGCAACCACCGCGACCGGATCGTTGGGGTTAAGCTGTAAGGCCTTCTCTCCCGAGGCCAGAGCACCGGCATTATCGCCTGTCGCTCCCTGCAACTGCGAGAGCAGGTTGTACATATCGCCATTTTGCGGGGTCTTGGCGATTTGGTCCTGCACGCGTGCGATTGCCTTGGCCGGCTGCTTCTCGACCATATAGGTCGTGGCCAGTAGCCGCAGCGCGCGCGACGAGTTCGGGTTGCGAGCAAGGGTCTGTTCGAGCAGGCTTCGTCCTTCAGGAATGTTCTTCTGAATCAACCGCAGCTGAGCGAGCTCAAAGTAACCGTTTGGGTTGTTAGGTTCGACCTTGATCGCTTCTTTGAAGTCTGCCTCGGCTCGCTCGTATTGCTTCTGGCTTCCTTCGGCCATGCCGCGCCACAGATAACCATTGCCCGACTGCGGGTTGGAGGCGATAGTCGCCTCTCCCACCTGCGCCAACGTTGTGAAGTCCTGCCTATCAAGTGAGATCTGCGCCAGGCCCTCTTGTGCTTCGGTGTTCTTGGGCGCGAGACGTGTGGCGTCGCGGAAGGCCTGTTGCGCGGCGGGAATATCGCCCTTCGCACGGGCGGCGCGTCCTAGCCAGATCTTGACTTGGACGTTATCGGGGCTCGCCTTCGCGGCCTTCTGAAGCGTGTCGAACGCCTCGTTTGCTTTGCCGTCGTTCAACATCATCATGCCATTCAGGACGGCAACTTCAGGGATACCACTATCGCTCTTTGCCAACTCCTGCCCGACCTCTTTGGCCTTAGGCAGGTCCTTTTTGAGAATAAGAATGCGGGCATAAGAGAGCTTCAAGGGAGCGCTCTTTGGATACTTGCTGACGAGATCAGAGTAGCTGGCGGCTCCCCGATCCAGTTGATTTGTGCGGATGTAGTAGGTCGCCAACAGGTCGGCAGCGGTCGAATCTTCGGGCAGATCCTCGGCGGCCTTACGAAGCGTCTCTTCTGCCTTAGCTGCATTGTTCTGACGCAGGTATAGATCGGCAAGACTCGAGCGCGCGATCACATTCTTGGGATCGGCGACCACGGCGGCATTCATCTCCTGCAAGGCCCCGGCGAGGTCTCCCTTCCTCTGCAACATGACGGCCAGCACAATATGAGAGGCTACATTCTTGTTGTCCAATTGGACGGCTTGGCGCATTTGTTCCTCTGCCTGGCCGGCGTTAGCAGGGTTCGTGCTCTGCAGCAGACCGTATGCTGTGTGAAAGGCTGCCCGTTTAGGGTCGATTGACAGCGCCTTTTCAATCTGCCTCGTGGACTCGGCAACATCCCCTTTGCGGGCAGCGATGTTCGAGAGCAGGGCATAAGCATCCGCGTTGTTGCTGTCGAGCGCAAGTATGGCGCGGGCCTGCTCAGTCGCCTTATCGGGAGCGTTGCCGGCCAACTGGAGGTTGCCCAGATCGATACGCGCTTTAACGTTGTTGGGCGCAAGGTCAACTGTGCGGAGTAGCTCTGCATACCCTGGCAGCATCGACCCTTGCTTGATGTATACCTTCGCCAACTCATAGTGTGCGTCGGCAAAGTTGCGATCTACCTTGAGGGCATTGGAGAACTGAATGGTCGCTTCCTTCAGCTTGCCTTCGTCGGCATACCGCTTACCGCTCTCGAGGTACTTCAGCTTCTGCTTGTTTGGATCGCGAGAGCAGCCGGTGGTGAAGCCCAGGGCGAGCGACGCCGCCAAGACGGCGGCGGAGAGGCGGAGTGCTGCAGTAGCCCATTTCATTCTCATCGAACGTTTCCTCAAAATCGATCTTCCATGCAACAGATTGTGTTGAAATTTCGTTTTGAAGCCGGCTGCTTCCCGGCTTGTGGTACGGCCTCAGTTCGGGATGAACTGCGACAGGTAAGGTGTCATGCGGGATGTGAAGTGCAACGCGCGTGCCCTGGCTTCGTCGACCGGCTCACCGCCGGCGATCGGCGTAATCACCCTTATCAACGCCCCGTCGGTGCGGTTGTGGCGGATGGCATCGGCGATCATATACGCCTTCGCTTTGTACTCGTTGGCGATGCTGCGACCGTGTGCCTGATACCAGTAGATAACGAATTGACGTGAATCTCCATTGTTGATCACGTATTCGCCGACATTGAAACGTTTGCCGTTGATGTCGTCCAGGTCGGCGTATTTAGATGACTCGAATGTCCACCCGGCACCCGGCAAACAGTGCTGCGGAGAATGGATTGACTGGCCGGTGCGCTGGGTAGCGAAGTAACCGATGAAGAGTCCCACAGGGTACACGGCTCCGGGCGATATACCCGGCTCCGAAGCAAGCTTCTTCGGATCCGGAACGGTGTACATGCGATTCAAAAAGTCGCCCTTGCCAAGCACGGCGAGAACATCGTCCTGCAGAGGGATATCCTGCGCAACTTTACCGTCGATCGTGTCAGGCATCATGCTGAGCGGTTGGCTGGGTGGCACATTGTCGGCGTCTCCGCGGTGAAGCAGCAGCGTGAGGGTCACGACCATGAGGAGCACGACGGTCCAGAAACGAGTCGATCTCATAGAGCACTCTCCTCTGCTACAGCCGGCTTTGGAGAGACCAGATTCATGAGGCGGTGAATGAGATAAAGACAAGCAAGCGAGATAACAAACATCACCCATCCAGAGAACTCATGGAAGAAGCCCAGGGCTTTGACAGGATCCCAGTACTGCACGCACAGACCGGTGCCAACGATGCGTGCAACATTGGCTGCGACTGCGATTGGAATGCTGGCCAGCGCAAGAATTACACGGCGTCGCGTCGTGCGCTCAAGAAAATATCCGTAAAAGATGGCGAGAGTAAACAAACTCATCAGTGACCGGATTCCGCTGCAGGCTTCCGCTACTTCGAGTTTCATCACAGGGAGCTCTATCACATTACCCTCCTGGAGCACCGGAACTCCAAGTAGGGGCAGAATCATGCTGGCCATGCGCGAAGCTAATAGTTGGAGCGGGAAGGTGATTTGATTGAAGACGATCGCCGGAAACGGAATCGCTAATAGAAGAATCAAGATCGGGAAAACAACCTGACGCAGCAAGAGTGCGCCGAAAAACGTCCAGACCAGTCCCGTCAACAGGATGACGAATGACAGGCGTGAAGTAAACAGGTCGGCGCCATACACCCCAAGGATCAAGAAGATGAGCCCGAGAATTACCAGAGGCAAGCCGGTCCAGGTTGGTCGTACGGGAGTCGCTGCGATCAGCTTTCTCTTGTCCCACAGCAGAAAGAGCGAAAACAGTGGAACAAGGAACCCATGTGAATAGTCGGCGATGTTGTACCAATCGACGACAAGTTTGATTCCGATTCGGAAGTACAAAGCGAGCAGCAAGGCCGCGATCAAGAGAAAGGGCAAAGCCGCGTTGAAAGTGATGAGTGGCCGATCGATCGATTGAATCGGTTCATCCCGACCGGAAAGCATCTCCGGAGCGGAAGGTTCGATTTGCATACTACGGGTCACCGTTTGTAAGGCGTTATACTTCACTCATCACCTACAAGCAATTCACGTGCCGCAATCTTGATCTCAGTGTGGCTCAGATTCAAGCACTCAAGCAGCGTAATTAGGAAGATAGTCGACCATAGTTGTAGAGGAAAGGGAAAAACATTTCCCACGCTGTCCACCATTCTGCATACCATAGGGTTACCCTTACGGGCAGGAAATGAAGCGTGCCTTCCATTGGATGATGCAGAAGCGCTGAGTGTCAGTCTACATCGGTACCGGAGGCGGTTATTTGCGAAAAAAATCTCAATCCCGGGCTGTTTGGCATTTGTAATGCTTCCACATGACTCAGATTTCCGGTTCGTTATCGTCTTTTTGGCTGAAACCCACGGCCTATTTTGCATCCATATAGATGACAAGGCGGGACGGGACATTGACGCCTTGGAATCCAGACGATAACAAGCCAACTGAAATCATCGTCGTCGACAAAACGAAGGGAGCAGAACTGAGCCGGATGAGTGACAATGGAAAGAGCCATGCCGCTTGCCGCTGGCAGAGAAAGAGCAATCTTATGAGGCACTTACAAACTGGAATCTTGTTGGCTGGAATTTCGATGTACGGCTTTTCTCAGGCTTCGCAAAACAAACCCAATCCACAGACGGGTACCGTGGCTCCGTCCTCTGCAAGCCAGATCGCTCCCAACGCTGCATCTCCAGCACCAGCGGAGGTTACGTCTAAACCCTCTGCCGGGGTAGATAATGCGCATTACATCATTGGGGCTGAAGATACGCTACAGGTCACTGTATGGAAGGAACCGTCACTGTCCGGGACGATACCGGTAAGGCCCGACGGCATGATTTCGCTTGTGCTGATTGGAGACCTTCAAGCTGCAGGAAGGACCCCAATGCAGCTTTCCGAAGACATTACCACGAAGCTCAAAAAGTACATTCAGGATCCAAACGTATCCGTCCTGGTAATGGGAGTAAACAGCCAGAAGATTTTTCTGGTGGGTGAGGTCGGACATGTAGGCCCGGTCATGATGACGGCCGGGATGACTCCCTTGCAGGCGATCGCCGCCGCAGGGGGTCTTACTCCATATGCTAATTCGAAGAAGATCTATATTTTGCGGGGTGAAGCGGGGAAGCAACAGAAGATACCCTTTAACTATAAACAGGCGCTCAAGGGAGAAGATACCCAGAGTGTTGTACTTAAGCCGGGAGACACGATCGTCGTTCCATGAGGTTACCGATGAAAACGTGGATTCCCATCTCGATGATGCTTGTCCTCCTGGGTGCCCGGGCCTTTGGCCAGGCACTCCCGACTGCAACTGAAGTTGTCACCCCATCTCCGTCGGGCGTCGGACCGAGAGTTTCCTGGGTCGACGGAACCGTTCATTACGCGCTAAGTGCATCCCAAGTCATTCAATCTGGATATTATGGTTCGGGGGTATCAGGCTCCACAGCGCTATCAGGAAACCTTGGATGGGTTTCAATGAGCCAGGTGCATCCCTCGACCCTTCTCTTCGCCGGCGGCGTCTTGATCGGCCAGAGCGGACAGGGAACGTCGACGTATCAGAACATCGCGGTTTCTCAGGGTCTGATTAAGGGCAAGTGGATATTTAATGTCTCTGATTCTTTTAGCTTCCTGCCTCAGTCGCCTACTGTGGGCCTTTCAGGCATTCCGGGGGTTGGTGATGTAGGTACAGTGCCGATTCCGGGGCCGTCTGGTGGTCCAGCTGGCGGGGTACTAACATACTCAGGAAACCGGATAGCCAACTATCTCAGCGGTGACATTGAGCGGCGACTGACGGGCAGAACATCGATCAGCGGCGCGGGGTCATGGTCCCTGCTTCACTTTATAGATAAAAACGCAGGTCTGGATACCAGAACGATCACTGGAGAGGTGGCGGTCAATCGCCGCATCAATGCGCGCAGCACGGCTAGTTTAAGCGCTGTATATGCGACGTATGATACCAGTGGCATCTTCGCAACCCTGCCGCCCGGCTTTCCGAACAACACTGTCACTTATGAGACCAAAGGGATCAATGTTTCATATTCGCGGCAGTTGACGCGCGCGTTGGCAATCGATGTCTCGGCGGGGCCACAGTGGATTCAAAGTTCCTCTGCACAGTTGATACCGGACAGGCTGAACTTCTACGCGAATGCTGGGGTGGGTTATAGCCGTCAGCTCATGAACTATAGCCTCCGCTACACGCATGGCGTCAACGGCGGTTCCGGCGTGCAAGCAGGCGCCGTCGCCGATAACTTCAACGCAACGGTAGCGCGTAACTTTGGCCGTCAGTGGGCTGCGTCGGCTTCATTTGCGTACTCGCGCACTACCGGACTGCTTCTTCTGTTTCCTAATGCGGGCTCCGCAGTCAACGGAGCTACGAACACTGAGTACGGCACAATCCAGATTTCGCATGGTTTTACGAGGACGATCTCAGGCTACGCAAGCTATACCGCGGCGAACCAGTCGCTGAACCAGGTTCTTTCTACGCAGAATGCATTCAACGGACTGTCTCACACTTTTGGTTTTGGAGTTACCTGGGCGCCGCAGTCTAAGCGTCTAGGGGAGTTTTAAGGAGTCGGATATGTTAGGGCATCGCACGCTGTCTGTGGATGATTACTTCGGCATACTGAAGAGAAGGGGCTGGATGATTGCCGTTCCGGCAATCATCCTCACGCTCATCGGCTTCGGGCTGACGTTTGTGGTTACGCCGCAATACGTTTCGCAGACTTTGATCCTCGTCGAGCAGCAAAAGGTTCCTGACGAATATGTAAAGCCGGTTATCGAGGAAGATCTCACAGCGCGGCTGGCGTCTATGAAGGAACAGATTCTCAGCCGCTCGCGTCTTGAGCCGATTATTGAGCGATTCAACCTCTACGGCACGAAGAAGTCGTCGATGGATGATCGCATCGATCAGACTAGAAAGAACATCGATATCAAGCCGATTCACTCGGAGATGGCTCGGACCGGAGGTCTCCCGGGGTTCTTCATCTCGTTCAAGGACGCCGATCCGCATACAGCGCAGCTTGTCTGCGGCGAGATCGCATCGCTGTTTGTGACTGCGAACCTGAACGCCCGGGCTCAGTCGGCCGAAGGGACAACGGACTTCCTCAAAGGCCAATTGGCCGATGCCAAGCGCACCCTCGACGATCAGGATTCCAAGCTCGCCGCGTTCCAGTCGAAGTACATGGGTCGCCTTCCTGGCGAAGAGTCTCCCAACATGAGCATGCTGACGAGCTTGAATACGCAGCTCGACGCCGCGACGCAGGCTCTGGCCCGCATGGAACAGGACAAGAGCTATATCGAGTCCATGCTTGCTCAACAGCAGAGCATGAGCACACAGGTCACCGAACATGGAGGATCGAGTCCCAGCGCTCAGCAGGCACAACTGCAAGCTCTGCAAAGCGAAGAGGCCGATCTTACGCGACGCTATACCGATGATTATCCGGATGTTGTCGCGGTTCGGCGCAAGATCAAGGACCTTCAGGCCCAGATGGCCGCCGCACCAGCACCGACTCCGACCTCTGCAACGACGCCGGCCAGCACGACGCCAAACCGTAACGACTCACCTGGTGTGCAACAGCTTCGTGCGCAGCTTCGCTCTATCGATCAGGGAATCACAGCGAAGCGGCATGAGCAAGCGATGATCCAGAACCAGGTTCGCGTCTATCAGGACCGTATCTCTTCCAGCCCTATGGTGCAGGAAGAGTATAAGAACATCACTCGCGATTACCAGACGGCCCAGGCGTTCTATGACGACCTGCTGAAGAAGATGAATCAGTCAAAGATGGCCACCGACCTCGAGCGTCGCCAGCAGGGCGAGCAGTTCAGCGTCATGGATCAACCGAATCTTCCTGAAGGACCGACTTTCCCCAAGCGCGGCGTTTTTGTAGGCGCTGGCTTTGCCGGTGGCCTGATTCTGGGCGTCATGCTGGTGGCCTGGAGAGAGTATCGCGACACGGCACTCCGCAGCGAGCGCGATGTATGGGCCTTTACCAAGCTTCCTACTCTGGGCGTAATTTCGTTCTCCGGTGAGGGAATGGAGCCAGCCAAGAAGACAGGTAGATGGCGATTGAGAAAACGCAAGGCTGAGATCCATGCGGCGAGTAAGCCGCTGGTCAATACTGGCGGGTGACGATGTATAACAGCTTCTTCAAATTGCACAGCAGTCCATTTGGCACCAGCCCGGATCCGCGGTTTCTCTACATGATGCCGCATACACGGGAGGCGCTTGCCTGTCTTGAGTACGGTATCTCTGCCAGGAAAGGTTTCACCGTATTGACCGGAGAGGTCGGTACAGGTAAGACGACGCTGCTTCGCCGGGCTCTCGCTTCCTTCAGTACTCGTCGCGTCTCTACGGCTTTCGTCTTCAATCCGCGACTTGAGGTTCTGGACTTTTTGGAGTTCGTTCTCACCGACTTCGGCATCGTGCCCGCTACTCGGACCAAATCCGGCATGTTGCTGCAGCTCAACCGCTGGCTGATTGAGCGTTTTCGAATGGAAGAGACCTGCGTGGTCGTCGTTGACGAAGCGCAGAACCTTTCCTGGGAACTGTTGGAAGAGATTCGTCTGCTCACCAATCTTGAGACCTCTTCGGAGAAACTCCTGCAGATTGTGCTGTCCGGCCAGCCTGAGCTTGAAGAGAAGCTTCGCCATCCCAGTGTGCGACAGCTTCGCCAACGCGTGGCACTGTGGTGCCGAACCCAGGCTCTAACTGAGGGGCAGACACACGCGTACGTTGCAGAGCGTTTGAGGCTTGCGGGAGCCGCTTATTCCATCTTCACGCCAGAAGCTCTTGAGTTGGTGCACCGCTACAGCCGGGGTATTCCTCGCGTGATCAACTTGCTCTGCGAACACGCGCTGATTGTGGCGTACGTAGAACAAGTTCCCCAGGTGACAGCTGCGATTGTTGAGGGTGTGGCTGCTGAGCTGGAGCTTGAGACGCAGCCGTTTTTGATCTCATCGGTCGCCATGGGCAGCACGAGTACGCGCAGCTCAGGCGGCGAGATCTCTGGTTTGATGACAGCATTTGATGGCGACACGAAGGGAAGGCAAGATCGATGAGCCGCATTTACGAAGCACTCCAGAAGGCCGAGTCGGAAAGAAAGCTGGGAGGGAAAGAACACGACCTGCGCGCACCCGTCGAACAGATCGACGAGTTCCCGGTACACGCCGCCGTTGCCGATTATGAAACTGAGACATCGTTTGCAGAGTCCAAATTGGCAGACGGCATAAGCGAGGCGCCGATTCCTATCAGCGGTGGTCTCAACCTGAGCGCCATCCAGCGTCTGCCTTGGAACCTGTCCGCTTCCCGCCTTCCCGCACTGCTTGATCGCGGGCCTGCCATCGAACAGTTCCGCAGTCTGCGCTCCCGTATCTATGAAGCGCGAGATATCCGGCCGATCAAGACCATTCTTGTCTCCAGCGGCTTACCGCAGGAAGGCAAGAGCTTCATCTCGACGAATCTTGCGCTCAGCCTGGCTCGTCATAAAAACAGCAAAGTTCTGTTGATCGATGGAGACATGCGTCGTTACACTGTCCACGAGATGCTTGGAACGGTGTCTCACCCTGGCCTGGCGGATTATCTTGCTGGCAAGTCGACCGCCGAGGAGATCATGCAGAGAGCCGAGGAGACGGGTGATTCCAATTCACCTACACGAGTGGTTCTCCAGAACCTAACCTTTATTCCGGGTGGCAATGGTGGTGATAAGGCGGCCGATCTTTCCGGCAGCGTGCGATTCGGTGAACTACTCAAAACGGTCTC
>Ga0068863_100008026_pt1 | contig 10308 bp, 10 predicted proteins | sample KBSSwiS62_FD_66596 | JGI IMG/M metagenome (GOLD analysis project Ga0068863, IMG submission 66596) | Switchgrass rhizosphere microbial communities from Kellogg Biological Station, Michigan, USA - KBS Switchgrass S6-2 | ecosystem: Host-associated > Plants > Roots > Rhizosphere > Soil ...
ACCTGGATTTCATCCTGCTCGCACCGCTTGAGGAATAGAGAGAACTGCCTGTATTCCGTACCATCAGCCTCCGCTCGCAGAAGATGTACCTGGATGTCGCGCAAAGCGCCAAATCGCCGGAGTGTCTTCCTGAACTTTCGGATAGATGTACGGACTTCCCGGGAATGAGTCACTGCGAAAGCGAACTCCAATTCGGAAATCAATCGGCGGGTTGAGACACGGAAATCGTGGATCGACGATTCCGAAAATTCGTGGCGCACTTTTTCCCACCCCGCCGTGAATTCATCCCAGCGCCGAATGAGGTTCAGTGAAGACGGGAATTGCGCGTTCGTCAGATCCTGCATGGCGGTTCGAATTTCTTCAGACACAGTGTCAATCCAGGCTTCCCTGCCGCTTGGCGACGCGACACTTTGGCTTCCCCCTTCCCTCGCAGCACAGTTTCGCGCGGCCCTCTTCAGTAAATACGGATTGGACTTCATCAGAAACGATTGAATTCACGGCGTGCTGCTTTGATGAGATTTGGCCAGGGACGTGCAGTTCTCAAGGGTATGAAAACTGAAACCAAGCTATCACAACTTGTGGAATACGATCGAAACGGCGGCAAGGTGCTGACGATTGTCCTCAATGTCGATCAATCGCTTCCCGTGAATAGAAACCGTGAATTCGAGATTTCGGTGAACTCGAAGCTTCGCGAAATCGAATCCAGCCTCACTGAGAAAGATGAGATTGAACAATTTACGCGCTGCGCGGAGCTTGGACGCCGACTGATTCAGGCATATCGGCCCCACTCAAAATCCCTGGTGTTGTTTCTGCAGGCAAACGGAAATGTCACTTCACGGGACTTGAACGTGACTTTGAACACCGAGGCGTGCTGGGCAGATACTCCTCACATTCAACCCTTGATAGAAGCCGGAGACGAGTTTGAAGAGATTCTGATCGTTTTGCTGGATGGACGACACTCACGATTCCTGACCAGCAGGCTGGGCAACATCACGGAACATCCGGAAGTGCGGAACCCGTTTCTCACGTCTCACACGCAGGCGCCAGGCAATGATCGACAAAAGTCTCAACCGACATTTCATCGAAAGGCGGACGAACGAGAGCATCTTTATCTGAAGTCGGCTGCGGAGATGACGAAGACGATCGCAGCCAATCGCTCCATCAAGAGGATCGTTCTCGCGGGAATCAACGGAGCCTGCAAAGAACTGTATGATCTGCTGCCTAAAGATTTACAGAAACATGTGATCTCGTTTACATCACTGCCGGTACAAGCGACTTTCGATCAGGTGAGCGCAACTGTCGTCAAGGCACAGTTCCGCGCGGAACGGGAGTACGAAGCTGCGAAAGTCGCATCCCTGCTGGATCGCGCGGGATCGCGCGACAAGGCGGTCACAGGCCTGGCACCCACAACAGCGGCTCTTGCTGAAGGCCGTGTTCACGAACTGGTTTACGCCCAGGGTATTCAGCCCCATGGCGCACTCTGCGCGAAATGCGGCAGCATCGTCGTCAATCAGCCAAACTGTCCGAAATGCGATACCGTCGTTGGTCCGGCGGGCGAAGCAATGGATTTGATCATTGGGGCAGCGCTAAGCAGCGACTCCGGAATCGAACAGGTTCGGGGTGAGGCCGCGGAAAAGCTTCAAGCTCACGGCGGAATCGGCGCTTTTCTCAGGTATTGAGGAACTGGGAGGTTTGTCATGAAACGGTCCAATGTCCTGCTGGCTGGAGCAGTCATCGGCGCGGTTGGCTATGCTGCGTTTTTTCGACCACGGAGCATGCGATGGGGTGCAACGTGGCGTGAGCGATCCCGTATCTGGGCGGGCGATGAGTTCATGCCCGAACCAGTTACCCGGTCTGTGCGTGTGATCACCATTCACGCGCCAGCGGAGCGTGTCTGGCCCTGGATTGCACAGATCGGCCAGGACCGCGGAGGGTTTTACAGTTACACGTCTCTGGAAAATCTCGTGGGCGCTGAAATGAAGAACGCCGAAGAGATCCATCCGGAATGGCAGCACCGCAATATCGGCGATAAAGTTTGGCTGGGTGCTCCTTCCAGGTTCGAAGGCAAAGCCCACCTGATTGTGGCGCGCTGGGTTCCTGGCCGAAGCATGGTGCTGGTCGCGCCGCCGGACTGGGAACGGATTACCCAGGGGAAAACCGCGGATCACACGGTGTGGTCATTTATCGTGGAACCCATCAGCCCGAAATCCTGCCGGCTGGTTGCAAGGAGCCTTGGCGGCCCCGGTCAATCCACAGCGGGCAAGCTGGCCAACTACATTTTCTGGGAACCGGCGCACTTCATCATGGAGCGTGGCATGATGCTCGGCATCAAGACCCGCGTCGAAGAGCGCGAACAGAAACCGCTGCCGATTCGTATCATCGAAACCGCCGCGGCGTTTGGAAACTCCGCACAGAAGCTAAGAGCTTTAAGGGGGCGTTGAAGGAGGATCATGGGGAAATGATCCATGTCCAATTCTCACTTTTCAAATGAGAATTGGGAAGAACACGGACCATTTATCCCGTCCTCCCTACTTTTTCTCGGTGCTACCGCTTCTCCCCTGCATCATCATCCCCTGCATCATCATTCCCTGCATCATGGAGCAGTCGCCCTTCTTCATCTGCTCGACGCGGGAACGGACCTGTTCGCGGAACTCCTTCAGCTTCGCCGCATCATTGGGCTTCATCGTCATCCGAGCGCCGGTGGGAAGGGCCTCATATTTCACAGTGCCTGCGATCATGCCCTGACCCATCGGCATGTTTGCCATCGCCGTGTGCATATTGGCCATACGTTCCACTCGCTGCTGCAAATCGGCAACATTGGCCGGCTTCGTCGCAAATGTCACGGCAACCCCGTCCGCTGTGTCCGCAACTTCAACCGTAGTCCCCTCGACCTTCACGGGACATGCCTGCATCATCTGCGCCTGGCTCATGCCCATCTGCCCCGCAGCAGGATTATTCTGTGCGTGCACGGTAACGACTCCCAACGCACAAGCCAAGCCGACACCGAAAACGATTCCCTTCATACTGCCTCCTTCTTTTCCACTTCGAGATCTATTCCAGAAACTGCCATTCCAAAATGTCATTCCCTTTTCAGCTGCCGTCGCCCCCAGCCCTTTGTAGCAATCCGCCAGCCATAGTCGTAATTTCGCCTACCGGAGCGTCTCTATCCCGCAATCCCAAGATCGTTCGGTGCACCTTTGCTCGATAATCGAGATCTTCCGGTGTGTGATCAACAAATAGCGATAGGAGTTTCAAAGTGCTCGAAGTGTCCGGGCCTGCCGGTCGAAACCAGTGATGGCGTCCTCAAAAGCACTCCCGGCTATTCATCTCTGACTTCGGTTCGCGGAACTACATGGTCGTCTCCATCCCATTGGCTTTCTCAACAGAGTCTATCTGGAAGATTCGAGAATCCGCTTTGCGGCTGCAACTGCACGGTCGTGGAGGACGCCATTGCTTGCAATGAGTCCCTCGAGATTTTGCGGATTAGCCGTGTTGTAAACGATCGGCTGGTTCGCAACATCCGTCATTCTTCCCTGAGCCTCATGAAGAATGATTTCAGGAGCGCAGGTGTCCCACTGATTTGTTCCGGGACCGGCATGAATATAAAGATGTGCTCGACCCTCGCAGATCATGGCCACTTTCAAGCCAACCCCGCCGGCACGAACGACAGCACCCACGCCGAGCACTTCCCGCATTCGGTGCGCCATTGCGGAATCGTGCGACCGGCTGGCGGCAATTGTCGCCTGGGCCGGATCGCTTTCCATGAAGACGCGGATCTGCCGCCTGGATGAAGATGAACCGGCTTCCACAAAAGCGCCGCAGCCCAATTCGGAGTAGTACAGTTTCTCTTCGACGGGCAGATAAACGACCCCCATGACGGGCTTGCCATCCACAGCCAAACCGATCATCACGGTAAACTCCGTTCGTCCGGCGACGAACTCCGAAGTTCCATCCATGGGATCGACGATCCAGACGCGCGGCTTCGCCAGACGGTCCGGATTGTCCACTTCCTCTTCGCTTAGAATTCCATCGAATCGAAACCGTCGATGAAGAGATTCGACGATGAATCGGCTGGCTTCCTGATCGGCATCGGTAACAGGGTTGCCTCTTCCCTTCCACCGCACAGCGGTCTTCTGCGGGAAGTGTTTCAGCAGTATGGCTCCGGCACCGACGGCCAGCTCTTTCGCGGTTTCAAGTTCGTCGCTCATTCAACAGCAGCGTGCAACAGGAAATCCCCAAATGCTACAGCAATCGGCAGTCTCATTTTGTGCGTGCCCTTCCGTCCCAACCGGGCCCGCGGGACCTTGACGTTTTTGAAAATCTGTCCATCGAGTTGCGGGCAATCTGACCGGTATTGCAAAACCCATACTCTGATTCCCGCTCCATCGTTGGCGTATCGATACGGATCAGTTCGCCCTTTATGTTGACCAGAGCGCCTTCCGAATTGCCGGGATTTCTCGAAGCATCCGTCTGAATGAAGACTGCACGTCCGTTTCGCTATCGCAGCCCGTGCGATAGCGAAACGAAACTGTTCTCCTGTAAGTCGTGAAAGAGAGTGATGGAACCGATCTCGGCCTCTCTGTCGCATGAATCGCGTGGTTCTCTCCTGACCGGAAGACGTCGTCCGACAATTTGACTCCTTGATCATTCGCTTCGATCCCCACGTTGCCACACTGACATTCGTTCTGAGCATTCCAGGCCCGGTTATGCCAAGACGATTCAGTTCAGGCTCGCAAAGCGTTTAAATAACACCGGCATCGGGCGTGCATACTTTCTTTCGGAGGAGAAGAATCATGGACATTCAAAATGTTCTGGTTCCTGTGGATTTTTCACCGGCCTCGCAGTTTGCGGTCGATTTTGCCGTTTCATTCGCACGGAAGTTTCGTGCCCGTCTGACATTGCTGCATGTGGTGGAACCCACCACGGCATTGGCCTATGCGTTCCCGATTGAGAATGATGAGGTTGGAAAGAACAACTCGGAAGAAGCTCTCGGCCGCTTGTCGGCAATGCTGTCTCCGGAGGATCAGGATGATCTCGATCTCCAGATCCGAATTCGCTCCGGCAAAATCGAGGCTGAGATCCGTGCCGCGATTGAAGCCGAAGCTGCCAGCATCGTCGTGATGGGGACACATCACCATCGACTCCTTAAGAGGCTACTGGTCGGTTCAATGACCGAAGACGTGCTGCGTAAACTGCCTGTACCCATACTGACGGTGTCCACCGATGCGCAGCCCAGAAGTCTATCGCGCATCCTGTTCGCCACGGACCTGACCGAGTCTTCCCATGATGGGTTCACGTTCGCCCTGGATCTGGCTCGAAAGCTTGGAGCACATCTAATCGTGCTCCACGTGATCGAACCGATTCCCATGTCTCTTGGAGCCGGTATGCCTGTCATCGATAGCCGAGCCGAAAGAAAGCTTCTCATTGAGAACGCGCGGCGGAAGCTCGCGGAACTGGAGTCGGAAGGCGCGCGCGAAAATGTTGTCGTGGTATCGGAAGTGATCGAAGGTATCGCACCCGAAAAAATTCTGGAGGCCGCGGCGGAATCCGACTCCGGTCTGATCGTTCTCACGATTCACAGCAAGGGTTTCGTTGAACGGGCTCTTCTGGGTTCGACTGCCGAACGTGTCGTTCGCGTTTCGGATGCACCCGTTGTTTCGTTTCCGGTCCACTTCAAATCGGATCGCGTCGAAAATACCGAACAGCATCGTGTATCGCTGCCGGATCCTTCCGCGATGCCGTGAAGAGAGAGGAATAGAGATATGTCTGTCCAGAGATACACATCGAATCTGGCCGACGGGCTCGGGTAATTTTCACAAGAAGGAGAGGAGCATCACCCAAAAGACGGCCAGCATTGTACAATTTTCGGGGCTCTGCCGAATCCGTCACAACGCGCCGAAAATCCGGTACGACGTGCGCTTTGACGATGAATCCATCGGCCGATTCCATGAAAGACGTCTGCACTTCGAAAGTATTGTAAAGACCGATGTCGCGTAATTACGTCAACGAAGTTTGGGAATAGAACAGTGATTCGATCGTGCGCCAGCTGTGGAAAGAAGAATCGCGTGTCTGCTGCCCATTTGGCCGATATGGGGCGATGCGGCGCGTGCAAAACCCCATTGCCGCCAATTGCGGAGCCTATCAACGTCGACGACGGTTCCTTCGATGACATTGTGACCAATGCCCGCGTTCCGATATTGATCGATTTCTGGGCTGCGTGGTGCGGACCATGCCGTACGGCCGCTCCGGAAGTTCACAAGACAGCGGCCGACATGGCGGGACGCGCGATTGTGTTGAAGGTGGATACGGAGCAGTCGCCGAAACTATCGCAGCGATTCAATGTGATGAGCATTCCAAACTTCGTTGTGATGAAGAACGGGGCGATCCTGATACAGCAGCCCGGGCTCGTCGACCATCGGCAAATGATCGCCTGGCTGACGAAAGCAGGAGCCTAGAACGCGCACCGATGTGACCGACAGCGGTCATGTCTCGTTCCACAGAATTCTCTATAAATCCCCGAACTGGACCCAAAACGACCTCTTGCAAACAGACAATTTCAGTGATGGCTTCAACAATCGCAGCGATTGACATCGGCAGCAACGCCATACGGCTGGCAATCGCTACTGTTGACGCAACCGGAATATACCAGGTCATTCACAATGCTCGAGAGCCGGTTCGCCTGGGACATGACGTCTTCGCGACGGGACGCATCTCCGACGTCACAATGAAAGCCGCCCTCGGGGCCTTTCGGCGATTCCGCGAACAACTCCGCAAATATTCCGTGACCCGATTCAAGGCCGTCGCCACCAGTGCATTGCGGGAAGCTGAAAATGGTGAAGCCCTCGTGGCGTTGGTATCGAAACGATATCGTATTCCGATTTCCGTCATTGGTCCGGACGAAGAGGCTCGGCTCGTTCATCTTGCGGTCAAAGATCGCGTCCATCTGAACGGCAAGATAGCCCTTTTGGTAGACATCGGCGGCGGCAGCGTGGAGATCAGCCTGGGTAACAAGAGTGGAATCATTGCGACTCAAAGCTACGCGATGGGGAGTGTCCGGCTATTGCGGATACTCCATCAGCGGCGCCTGAACGGAAACCGATTCAACCAGCTCGTGAGCCGGTATGTCCAGGTGTCCAACCGTCGGCTGCAACAGGAACTCGGTGGTCAGAAGATCGAAATGTGTGTTGGAACGGGAGGAAGCATTGAATCCATCGGGGATATTCGCCGCGCTCTCTTCAACAAACGTAGTTCGACGAAGATCACAACGAATGAACTGGCAACCGTTTCCAGGAAGCTTCAGGTTCTCACCGTTGAGGAACGAGTCCAGCAATTCCAGCTTCGGCCGGACCGTGCGGATGTGATATCGCCCGCGGCGGTGGTTCTGCAGAACATCCTTCGGCAGGCCGGAGTACGGGAAATCCTCATTCCCGGTGTTGGTGTCAAGGACGGGCTGTTATCGGAAATCATCTGGGAAATCCTGTATCGCGGCAAACATCTCGATCTGGATCAGGTGATGAGTTCCGCTTTTCAGTTTGGCCGCAAATACGCCTTCGATGAAAAGCATGGTGTTGCGGTTTCCCGGATTGCCCTCCAGATTTTTGATCAGACCCAGCACATCCATAATCTGAATGGAGAAAGCCGAATGCTGCTGGAAGTCGCTTCTCTACTTCATGACGTCGGTCAGTACGTTGGAGTTTCCAACCATCACAAGCATTCGTTTTATCTGCTCCAGGCCGGTCCAATCATCGGTCTGTCACCGGCCCAGATTCAGATTGTGGCCAATGTCGCGCGATATCACAGAAAGTCGCCACCGCGGCTGGTCCACGAGTCCTTTCTGGCGCTTTCACCAAAACAACGAAACCTGGTTTCGACGCTGGCCTCCATCCTGCGAGTTGCCGATGCCACAGATCGCCAGCACGACGATTGCGTGCAATCCGTGAATCTGACCTTCAAGAGACAGCGCGTCACGCTTCGACTGAGGGGGGGTGGCGATTTGCTCCTGGCGAAGTGGGCATTGGCTAAGCGCAGTGACCTCTTCGAGAAAATCTTCGGCAAACTCAGCATCGAAGAATCTACCATCAAGCGACCCACGCGTCGTCGCCGACCGTCCTGACGATCCTGGTTATGCATCGAGCTGGTGAAACCTATCTTTGGGGCTTCCAATCTCTCCAAATGGCTCTCTGGATTACAAAGTGCCGCTGCATGACCGCGTCTCAACCAAATCGTCCGGTGATGTAATCTTCGGTTTCGCGTTTCGAAGGATTCTCAAACATGGTTCGGGTTTCGTTGAACTCGATGAGGTTTCCCATCAGGAAATATCCCGTGTAATCCGAAGCCCGCGCCGCCTGCTGCATGTTGTGAGTCACGATCACGAGAGTGCAACTATTCTTTAGATCGTAAAGAAGTTCTTCAATGCGCGCAGTAGATACGGGATCGAGCGCGGAACACGGTTCGTCCAGGAGCAACACTTCGGGTGAAATCGCGAGGGCACGTGCGATGCTGAGACGTTGCTGCTGACCGCCGGAAAGTTCGAATGCCGACCGATGCAGCTTGTCTTTAACTTCGTCCCAGAGCGCTGCCCGCTTCAGGCTTTGTTCTACGGCTTCGGTTAGCGGACTTCCTTTTCCTCCGTGAAGACGCAATCCATATGCGACATTATCGAAGATCGATTTTGGAAACGGATTCGCCTTCTGGAAAACCATGCCCACACGCCGCCGCAAATCCGTCAGCTCCATCTTCAGGATTTGCTGCCCATCGAGAAGCATCTCGCCTTCGACCCGGGCCCCGGGAACCACTTCGTTCATGCGGTTGAGTGCGCGCAGGAATGTGGATTTACCGCATCCGGAGGGCCCAATCAGGGCTGTCGTCCGATGTTCCACGATCTTCATGTTGATATCGCTTACCGCTTTATTGGAACCGTAGAAGCATGAGAGATTCCTGACGACCAATTTCGAAACAGGCGTGGGAGTTGCCAGCTTTCCAGCCGGAATTTCCGGGGTTAAACGAGAATCCATTGCAGGTTGAGCACTAATAATCATACGAACGTTCCGTAGTATGCATGACCGTTTGACCACGGGGTTGTGAAGAATATGTGACATTTTCGCGAAGTCGGAGATCTCATGCCTGGCACATGCAAGGGCTCACAAAATGCTACCACCCGGAAGTTCGCTGAATGTCTCACCCGGGGACGCCGGTCGTTCACCTTCCCAACAATCTTTCGAAACTATCGGCCGATTTGCATGCGTTCGAGCCGGCGGGTCGCAAATCTCGCGAGAACGGAACAGGTCAATACCAGGGTGATTAAGACCAGTGCGCCCGCCCAGGCCTGACGATGCCAATCGTCATATGGGGCTGTTGCATAGTTGTAGACCTGAACGGTCAGTGTGGATATTGGTTGCGTAAGACTCGTAGACCAGAATTGGTTGTTAAAGGCCGTGAATAAAAGCGGAGCGGTTTCACCCGCAATGCGAGCCAGGGCAAGAACAATACCGGTGATGATTCCTGGCATCGCGGCTGGTAGAACCACTGTAAACATCGCGTAGGCCCGTGTCGCACCGAGCGCCAGAGAGCCTTCGAGCAGAGAACCCGGTACCATCAAAACCATTTCTTCCGTCGTTCGCGCGATGAGGGGAATCATCATAATGCCCAGGGCAACGCCGCCGGCGAGTGCTGTGAATTGCTTGAATGGACTGACGGCAATTGCGTAAACAAAAAGGCCGATCACGATCGACGGAATTCCATTCAGAACATCCGCCGCAAACCGCACCATGTTGGCTCGCATTGATCCGGCATTCTGGGCCACAAAGATTCCGGCCAACATTCCGGTTGGAATTGCAAACAGACCGCCAAGAGCACAGACAATCAGCGTTCCGACGATCGAGTTGGACATTCCCCCGCCCATTTCACCGACAGGTCTCTGAACATGAGTAAAGAAATCCAGATTCAGGGAACTGATCCCCTGCGAAATGACGAAGAACAGGATGAATCCCAGGGGAACCAGGGAAATCAGCACCGCAAATAGACACAGACCACTCATGAGATGAGACGTGTACTTCCGCCGCACCGTACGCAGGTTCATGATGCCTGCTCCGAAACAACCTTGACCGGCATCGCGACCGTCTGCCTTTTCTGGTGTGTCATACCCCAGATCAGCATCCGTGAAGCGGCATTGATCGCAAACGTTACGATGAATAACACGAGACCAATCTCGATCAGCGCACTGACATGAAGATCATTGGCGGCTTCTGTAAATTCATTAGCGATGACGGCCGCCATCGTGTACTGGGGCGCGAACAGGGACAACGACAT
>Ga0068863_100008030_pt1 | contig 10306 bp, 9 predicted proteins | sample KBSSwiS62_FD_66596 | JGI IMG/M metagenome (GOLD analysis project Ga0068863, IMG submission 66596) | Switchgrass rhizosphere microbial communities from Kellogg Biological Station, Michigan, USA - KBS Switchgrass S6-2 | ecosystem: Host-associated > Plants > Roots > Rhizosphere > Soil ...
CGTGGCAACTATGGCAACGCCGCTGAGGTCGTCAAGCGGGCACTCGACGCAGGGAAGATCCTGTCAGACCAGAGATCACCCCGTGGCTGCGTCCTGATGACGATGCATAAGGCGAAGGGCAAGGAGTTCGACGGAGTAGTGCTCGTCGAAGGCGAGTACCAAGGAAAGTTCTACGACCCAAGTCGAGAAGACGCTCCTTACATGTCGGCGAGGCGCTTGCTTCGCGTTGGCATCACGCGGGCACGTCATCGTGTGGTGATCTTGCGCCCGCAGAGTGCGCTGCCGCTGTGCGCTGCCGCGTATCCGGTAGCCGACTAACGAGGGGCAATGTAATCGATTCATCTCAGCGTGACACCGCGAGTCTTCAGGGTCCTTTGGACCGTCGACCGATGTACGCTGTACTTCGCTGCGAGCTCGGTTGTCCGCGCACCGGCGTCATATGCGGCGACGAGCGACGCGATTTCGGTCGCCGAGAGGCGAACGTGTACCTGTCGAGGCGCGTCCGGGTACCCGAGTCGCGAGGTCGCTCGATCGACGCCAGCGCCCGTCTGCGGGACAATCGGACGAACTGGTCCCGTTGGTGCGAACTCAATCCTGTCAGGACCACCTGACGGGAATCGAACCGTTGGCCCGGTACGCGCCGGGAGCACAGGCGCGAACGCACACGGAACGTCGGTGTCTGCGCGCGCAACACCGTGGCACCGTGCCGTAACCACCTAAGTCGAGACGCGCCCTATTCGGCGATCTGGTGCGATTGCTCAGCGCTCAGGCCGGCATCACTCAGTATCTGTCCAGGTCGGCGACGGCTGTTTGCCGATCATGACGAGCAGGGCCGTGCACGGGCACCGCTGCCCCACTGACCGGTGGCTCGGTGTGGCCAGGCTGGATAGCGGGTCGCAGTCTTCAGTCTGCTCGTGGACCACCGCGCACCGATCGACCATCGACAAGTTCACCAATCCGCTCGATCGCCGCCTCGACTCGCTCGGAGATGCGTGCCGCTGCCTCGAGCGCAGCCCGCAGGCTCGCGTCGAGCTCACCAGTGGCGTGGAGCTTGGCGGTCAGCTGGTTGAGGTTGTTGGCGATGCCGGAGTTGACGCGTCTAATGGCGTGGAGGTTGATGAAGGCGGCCTTGACGTCCGATGCTGCGACGCCCTCGGGGCGCATCCCCGTGAGCGCGAGGTAGGACGGCACCGTCTGCCTGATCTCTGTCGCTCGCGCTGCGATGCGTTCGTACTCGTCCTCAGTTAGACGGACGACGACTCGGTGTTTGCGGCCGCCCGACACCCGGGTCCGACGGCTCCCTGTTGTTTTCGTTGTCACATCGATGGATGTGTCAGCCGGGTCTCTGAAAGTGACACCTGCACGGCGTCGCCGGCCCAGCGCAGCGCTCGACCCCGGTCGACCAAGCCGCCCCTGGAGGGTGGCTCCGGGTCATCAGTGCAACTTATGACACTTCTTGCTCCGCGGTTTCCCGGCTGAGAGGTCGACGCTCACTCTGCGCTGATGCTCCGATAGCTGATGACCTCGTGGAGTCCGGCTGGAGTCAGGGGTGCGCCGTCGGCGCATCCGCTTGCGGACGCGAAGCGCCCTTGACGCCAGTCGGACGGAGCGAACACTCGGGCGTCGGAGCATCAGCTAGTTCCCGAGGACGGGCAGCGGCTAGTCAGCAAACCTGTCAAGCGATGCGGATAATTCGGGCATCGAATAGATGTAGCTGGAGTTACCGTAAGTCCAGCTACCACTGTTGCAAGCCGTGCAGTGAGCGGCTGGGGCCAGCTCGTTGGTGCTGCGCGGGCAACACCCCGGCGGCCCCATTGCCGCCGACATCGAACGCCCCGGCCACCCTGTCGCCGGTCACCTTGTCGCCGGTCACCCTTCCGCCGGTCACCCTGGCCCGCGGTTACGCAGCCTGGCGGTCACTCGCGCACTGGCGGTCACTCGCGCACTGGCGCGTCCCAACGAATCTCTACGGCCGGCTCCTGTCACTTTCGCCGGCTCAGACGCCACCTCTCCCAGTGAGAACGAAAGACGCTTCGACGGAGGAGGACGGGATGGAATCGACGAAGGACGTGACCACTACAGATCAGGCCGAGCTGTTCACCGACGAGCAGCTCCTGTTCACACCTGAGCAGGCGGCCGGGGCTCTGCAGATCGGGCGGACCACGCTGTACGCGCTGCTCAAGGAGGAGCAGCTGCACGCGGTGCACATCGGACGTAGCTGTCGGATCACCCGGGCCGAGCTGCTTCGGTACGTGGCCCGGCTCGATCAGGAGAGTGCCCCGCCCGAGGCCGAGGTCATCGAGGTGCAGTTCGGCCAGGTGCCGGAGCCCGACGATGCTGCGTGACCGGCGCTGCGGCCGCTGCAATCCGGTTGAGCTGAGATATCAGTCGCGATATCATCAGCCTATGGCGACCTTCCTGCTCCGGCTCGATGACAGCGAACTCGAAGCATTGCGTGAGGCCGCTGATGCTCAGGGCCGCAGCATGAACGACCTGGCCCGTGAGGGTCTGCGCGCGGTCACGACAGGTGCGGCGCGAGAGGAGAAGGTCCGCGCGCTGACCCGCCGGGTCATGTCCGAGCACGCCGGTCTGCTGAAGCGTCTCGGCGAAGCGTGACCGAGCTCCTCACCTTCGAGGACGCCCTCGCCGTTCTCGATGAGATGCACCTCGTCCTGGCCGATCCGGGACTGCTCGCGTCAGCGGTCGGGCGGCCGGCCGCGACGGTGTTCGGCGAGGACGCCTACCCCGATCTGATCACGAAGGTCGCGGCTCTCTTGGAGAGTGTCGTGCGCAATCATGCGCTGGTCGATGGCAACAAGCGGGCCGGGTGGGCGCTGGCCATGGTCACGCTGTGGCTCAACGACTACGAGCTGGACTACGACGAGGACGAGGCGTTCGTGATGGTCATGTCGGTGGCCGACGGCACCAGCCGGCTGACCGAGATCACCCAGTGGTTGGCCGATCGGGCCCGACCGGCCCGGCATGGAGGTTAGGGATGGGCACGAAGGGGTCAGCCGGCGAGGCGAGCATCTTCAAGGGCAGCGACGGACGCTGGCACGGGTGGATCAGGGTCGGCACGAAAGCGAACGGCCAACCTGATCGGCGCCATCGCACGGCCAAGACCCGAGGCGAGGTCGCCAAGAAGGTTCGCGAGCTGGAGGTCCGGCGCGAGACCGGGACGATCACCGCGGTCAACAGCGACACCGTCGCCGCATGGCTGGATCACTGGCTGGCGACCATCGCGCCGAACCGGGTCCGACCGCGAACGCTGGAGAGCTACGAGTCGATGATCCGGCTCCACGTCGCTCCGTATCTGGGAACCCAGCGTCTTGATCGGCTGCAGCCGGAACACCTCGAAGAGCTATACCAGCTGCTCCTGCAACGAGGCCTGTCGGCGACGAGCGTGCTCCGCGTCCACCGCGTTCTGTCCCGCGCGCTCAAGGTCGCAATGCAGCGCCAGCGCATCCATCGCAACGTCGCCGCCCTGGTAGATCCTCCTGCCCAGCGCAAGACGACCATCGCGACCGCGCTCGAACCCGCGGAGGCAATCGCGGTGCTGCGCGCGGCGACCACCCGACGCAACGCCGCCCGCTGGATCGTGGCGCTCGCCCTCGGCCTGCGGCAGTCCGAAGCCCTCGCGCTGCAGTGGTCCGACATCGATCTGCTCGGCGGCACGCTGGAGATCCACCGAACTCTGCACCGCGTCAAAGGCAAGGGCCTGGTCTACGAGGCACCCAAGACGAACAAGAGCGAGCGCAAGATCGCCGTGCCGCCGACCCTGCTGCGCGCCCTGATCGAGCACAAGCGCCTCCAGACGGGCGAGCGGATGCTGGCCGGAACGGAATGGCAGGACGAGGACCTGGTTTTCGCCCAGCCCAACGGCCGGCCGATCGACAAGAAGGCCGACTACGACGCCTGGTGCGCGCTGCTGAAGGACGCCGGGGTCCGCCACGTCCGGCTGCACGATGCCCGGCACACCGCAGCCACGATGCTGCTGGTCGCCGGCGAGCATCCCCGGGTCGTGATGGAGCTGCTGGGCCACACCCAGATCCGGACGACGATGGACATCTACAGCCACGTCATGCCGGCTCTGGCCCGCGAGGCGGCCAACCGGATGGACGCGATTCTGTTCGGCCCTGAGCCCGCGAACGAACCGCCAGAAACACTGGCGATCGAGGGCGGACTGCAACCACTTGCAACCAAAGCTGCAACCAGAGTGATCGGGCCGGACGGCTCAGAGGCCTCTAGCCCTTTAAAAACGGGTGGAGCTGAGGGGACTCGAACCCCTGACCCCCACACTGCCAGTGTGGTGCGCTACCAGCTGCGCCACAGCCCCTCCATGCAGCCGAACCACCGGCGAGCACGAGGGCAAAGTTTACACACGAAAGGCGGCCCGCGATCACCAACCCGGGCTGACCTCGGTCCGCGACCCGTCCGGCCCGCCGCCGAACCACGGGACCCCCAGAAACAAGGGCTTCGAGAAACCGACAAATCGGCGCCACAGCAGCCCGGAGGGTCCCATCCGTCCCATCCGCCACGCCGAGAACCCCCGGATTCATTGACTTGCAGGGGTCTCGGCCATACTTGGACAGAGCCTTCCAGGCCCCAGGTCGTGTAGCGTCCCTCGCCGGCACGACAAGAACAACTCATAAGGGAGACATTCGTGAACCGCAAGGAACTGGTGACTGCGGTCGCCGAGCATGCAGATCTCGAGCAGAAGACCGTGGATGCGGTGCTCCGTAGCCTGCAGTCCACCCTCGAGGGTGCCGTCGCCAAGGGCGAGAAGGTCAGCCTGCCGGGCTTCTTCAACGTCTCGGTCGGCCACCGCGCTGCCCGTGAAGGACGTAACCCGGCCACGGGTGACACCATCCAGATCCCCGCTGCCAACACGGTGAAGTTCACCGCCGGCAGCACGCTCAAGGAAGCTGCCAACCGGTAGTTTTCCCTTCAGTCGCCAAAGGGCCGGTTCTCGTCATGGAGCCGGCCCTTTGTCTGTCCGGTCGACCTAACGTCATTCATCGCGTATTTACCTGCAAGCAATTAGTTTGTTAGAAGCAACCCACCGACCCGGCACCGCCCGATTCGAGCCATTCGATCGCCACGAAATCCGTTGCATTTTTGCGGCCGGCTAAAGAGGTGGGTATTCCAGGAATGTCGCGAACGTCGACCACCATCCGACAAGAACCACACCAAGCCCCGCCGATGAAGACAAGATGACCAGGCTCGCCGTCTCCCTGAACGGAGCTCGACGCCGACCAACTCGACCCCGATCAAGTTGAATCATCCTTCATTCGAGCCCGAGGGCGGCGCCGGCCGCAAGGCGCTGGTAACCCGCACGCAATACGACCGCCCAGAACCCCTACCTAATCGGTTCTCAGCTGTTCCGGACTCGGGCCATTGTTTCTCCGCCCCAGGTTTCGCCGCCTACATCTCGGACCCGTTTCTCCGCCACTTCGCCGCCCAGGTTTCTCCGACCACCACCTCGACCATTGGCCGAACTTCGTAATGACAAAGTCAAAGTGACTCTCATCTCGCCCAGCAAATAGATTATCTCCGGTACCCTGTGCTACAAATAACAAATCATTGTGCGAACGCAGGAGCGAATTGATGGCAACCGAAACGATTACCCGTCTAGTTGACGATCTCGACGGCGGCGTCGCCGACCGTACCGTCACATTCACGTGGGACGGTAAGAGTTACCGAATCGACCTCAGCAAGAAGAACATTTCCGGCTTCGAAAAGGCGATCAAGCCCTACGTGGCTGCCGCCCGCACGGCTCGTCCGGCCAGCAGTGGCTCGCGTCGTCGTGGTCGCTCCGCCGCCGGAAAGTCGACCAACCTGCAGGCCGTTCGTGAGTGGGCCCGCGACAACGGTTACGCCGTCGCCGATCGGGGCCGCGTCGCCGCTTCCATCGTCGATGCCTACCACGCGGCCTCAAACTAAGCAGCCTCGAACTAAGCAGCCTCGAACTAAGAGCTGCACAAGCTAGTACCTGACAAAGAAGGCGGTCCGATCTGGGCCGCCTTCTTTGCTGCGTCCACGCCTTCGCTCTGCGTCCACGCCTTCGCTCTGCGTCCCCGCCTTCGCTCTGCGTTCCCGCCTTCGCTCTTCGTCCACCCTTGCCTCAACTCCGGCACGGGGTTACAGTCGGTAATAAGTTTAGGTTCTGAACTAACCCGATCTGAAGGCGGCAGGCAATGAACGCACCGACCCCCACTAAGGCCGACAAATTCTCCTTCGGACTGTGGACGATCGGCTGGACCGCCCGTGACCCGTTCGGCGATCCGACCCGTAAACCGCTCGATCCAGTCGAAGCCGTCTACAAGCTGAACGAATTAGGCGCTTACGGAATCACATTTCACGACGATGATCTGATCCCGTTCGGCTCCGATGCCTCCATCCGGGACAAACTGCTCGCCCGCTTCACCGACGCCCTGTCCGAAACGGGGGTCATCGTCCCGATGGTCACCACGAACCTCTTTACCCATCCCGTGTTCAAAGACGGCGGGTTTACCAGCAATAATCGCCAGGTTCGGCGATACGCGCTGCGCAAGGTGCTCCGAAATGTCGATCTCGCCGCTGAGTTGGGCGCCCGTACTTTCGTTATGTGGGGCGGGCGCGAAGGCAGCGAATTCGACACCGCCAAGGACGTCCAAGCGGCCCTGAGTCGTTACCGGGAGGCAATAAATATCCTGACCCAGTACGTCACCGATTCCGGATACGACCTGCGCTTTGCCATCGAACCCAAGCCCAACGAACCCCGCGGCGATATCCTGCTACCCACCGTCGGCCACGCCATCGCATTCATTTCATCGCTCGATAAGCCGGAGCTGGTCGGAGTGAACCCTGAAGTAGGGCACGAGCAAATGGCTGGCCTGAACTTTGTCCACGGTATTGCCCAAGCGCTGTGGCACGGCAAGCTATTCCACATCGACCTCAACGGCCAGCGCGGAATCAAGTTCGATCAGGACCTCGTCTTCGGACACGGCGACCTGATGAACGCCTTCAGCCTGGTCGACCTGCTCGAACACGGCGGCCCCCAGGGCACCCAGGCCTACGACGGTCCGCGCCATTTCGACTACAAGCCCTCGCGCACCGAGGACTACCAGGGCGTCTGGGCCTCGGCCGCGGCCAACATGCAGACCTACCTGCTGCTCAAGCAGCGTGCGGCCGCCTTCCGGGCCGACCCGGAGGTTGCCGAGGCCCTGGCCGCCGCCCGGGTCGCCGAACTGTCCGAGCCGACACTGGCCGCGGGGGAGTCCTACCGGGATCTGCTGGCTGATCCGACATCGTTCGAAGACTTCGACCCCGAAGCCGCCGGCGAGCCCGGCTACGGCTTCGTCCGCCTCAACCAGCTGGCCCTGGAGCACCTGGTCGGGGCTCGCTAAGCAATGGAACCGGCCGGCCAGCACACCGTCCGTCAGCACAACCTGCGCCTCGTCCTCGGCGAGCTGGCCCAAGCCCCCGGGTCCAAGGCCGACCTGGCCGCCCGAACCGGCCTCACCAAGGCCACCGTGGCCAGTCTGGTCGACCTTCTCATCGAACAGCAGGTCCTGGACGAGGGGCAGCCCGAGCGTTCCGGGCCCGGCCGGCCGTCCCGTCCGCTGGCCTTTCACCCCGACCTGCCGGTAGCCGTCGGGATCGAGATCAACGTGGACAACCTCGCGGTCTGTCTGATGGACCTGGGCGGCAACGTCCAGGCCACCCGCCAGGTCACCGTCGACAACCGCGGGCGGACGCCGGCCACCGTCTTCCGGCGGGCCGCCCGCCTGGCCAGCGAGGCCCTGGTTCAGGTGGACCGCACGCCGATCGGACTCGCCCTGGCCCTGCCGGCGGTCATCAGCCCGGACGGCCTGGTCCGGCGGGCCCCCAACTTGCCTCGCCTCAACGGACAGGACGCGGCCGCCCTACTCAGGAACTCCCTCATCGCCGCCGACATCCCCCTGGCCGACGAGCTTGACCTCACCATCGAAAACGAAGCGAACCTCGGTGCGCTGGCCGGCCTGCGCAGCGACCCCGGCCTCGGCGAGGACTTCGTCTACGTCTCCTCCGAGGTCGGAATCGGGGCCGGGATCGTCCTGAACGGCCAGATCTTTCGGGGGGTCAACGGCTTCGCCGGCGAGCTGGGGCACGTAGTGGTCGAGCGTCACGGACGCCGGTGCGGCTGTGGTGGCCTGGGCTGCCTGGAGCAGTACGCCGGCCTGGAGGCCCTCCTGCGCGCCGCCCGACAGCCCGACGTCCCGGCCTTCGAAGCCGCGCTGAGCCAGGCTGACGCCCGAGCCACCCACGCCTTGGCTGAGGCAGCCGAGGCCTTGGGAGTCGGCCTGGCATCGTTCCTCAACGTCGTCGATGTGCCCGTGATCGCCCTCGGCGGCATCTATGGTCGTCTGCTGGAACATTGCGAAGCGCCGCTGGCCCGCCAGCTCAGTCGCCGGGCTCTGTCCTGGAAGACCCCCGCCGAGCCGACGACACCGCCAATCGGCGAACTGACCGCGGAGGGGCCCGACAGCGGCCAATCTCTGGACGTGGTTGGCCGGCTGCGGGCCGCTCCGCTCGGCACCGAGGCCGCCGTGCGTGGTGCCGCCGGCTTGGTGGTGGACCGCGCTTTGCAACGTCCTCAGACGATTCGCGGTGCCCGAAAGGCCTGATTTAGGGCCTTTGAACAGCCAAGGCGGTAAAGATCTCTGCGGCGAAGAAACCTTCCCCATACCCCATCGTTGTTTCGCTTAACGGGGGTATCACTCAGATCTTGATCATTGCTGCCGAATATTCCATCGACAGAGGATGGGGGCTTTGATGCGGGCTGGTGCGTGGCGCTGGGTGATCGGCGGCGGTCTGGTGCTGATGATCGCCTACTTCGCCGTGCCCTCGACCACCGCGCGCGACCTGCTGTACACCGTGATCGGCGTTGGCTCCTCCGCGGCCGTCCTGATCGGCGTCCGGATCCACAAGCCGGCCGAACGGGCCGGCTGGTGGGCTCTGGGCCTGGCCAACGTCTGCTTCGTCGTCGGTGACGGCATCCTCAGCTACTACGAGGTCGTCCTGCACCGCGAGGCCGCGTTCCCGTCCGACGCCGACGCCGTCTACCTGGCCGGTTACCCCTTTCTGTTCTTCGCGGTCACCCGCTTGGTCTGGGCCCGTCGCGGTTCGGGCGCCCGCGAGGCCCGGGTCGACGCCTCGATCGTCACCATCGGCTCCACCGCCCTGCTCTGGCAGTTCCTGATCGGCTCCTACGCCCACGACAGCGCGCAGAGCATCCTGGCTAAGGTCGTGGCCATCGCCTACCCCGTCATGGACATCGGCGTCCTGTTCATCCTGGTCAGCACCATTCTGGCGGCCAAGCTGCGCCAGCCGGCGCACGCATTCATCGCCGCGGCCATGCTGGCCATGGTCTCGGCCGACATCGGCTATGACCTGCTCGTGCTGCACGGCGTCTACAAGACCGGCAACCCGGTCGATGCCGGCTGGATCATCGACTATGTCCTGATCGCCGCCGCCGCCCTGCACCCCTCAATGGCCGCCAACGTCGGGAAGCAGGCCATTCGCACCGAGACCCGTCGACGGCTGCCGCTGGTCGCCGGAGCCGGCTTCATCGCCCCCGGCATTCTGTTGATCGCCGCCTTAACCAACAGTGACACCGACGAAGGCATCCTGGCCGTGATCTCGATCATCCTGTTCGGCCTGGTCGTCGTGCGAGTCACCTGGCTGCTGAGTCAAATGCACGAGCAGGCCCTCAGCCTGCAAAGCCAGACCTTCGAATTGCGCCGTCAGGCCCTCGACCTCGGCGCTGCCCTCGGTACCCAGCAATCGCTACAAACCGAACTTCGCCACCAGGCCTTTCACGATTCACTGACCGGAATGGCCAACCGGGCCCTGTTCCGCGACCGGGTCGATCACGCCTTGCGTTCAGCGACCCGCGGGGCCGGTACGACCGCCGTCCTCTTCTGCGACCTGGACGGCTTCAAAACCATCAACGACAGCTTGGGTCACGACATCGGCGATGAGTTGCTGATCGTGGCCAGCAAGCGCCTCAGCTCGATCGTCCGATCCAGCGACACGGTGGCTCGTCTGGGCGGCGACGAGTTCGCGATCCTGATGGAAATGGTGGCCGACCCCCAGGTGGTTACCACTGTGGCCGAGCGGATCGTGTCCGTGCTGCGGTTGCCCATGGAGGTCATGGGCCAGTCGATCCGGCTATCGGCCAGCGTCGGAATCTCCTTCGGCGAGGGGCAGAAGTCGGTCGAGGTCCTGCTGAGCGAAGCGGACGCCGCAATGTATGCCGCCAAGGAAGCCGGTCGCAATCGCT
>Ga0068863_100008037_pt1 | contig 10301 bp, 9 predicted proteins | sample KBSSwiS62_FD_66596 | JGI IMG/M metagenome (GOLD analysis project Ga0068863, IMG submission 66596) | Switchgrass rhizosphere microbial communities from Kellogg Biological Station, Michigan, USA - KBS Switchgrass S6-2 | ecosystem: Host-associated > Plants > Roots > Rhizosphere > Soil ...
CAGTCGGGCGCGAAGCTCGCGCACTTCTGCTCGATGTGCGGGCCGCACTTCTGCTCGATGAAGATCACGCAGGACGTGCGCGAGTTCGCCGCGAAGCAAGGCATCGCCGAGCAAGACGCGATCGCGAAGGGGATGGAGATCAAGGCGGTCGAGTTCGTTAAGCAGGGCGCGGAGGTCTACTCCAAGGCCTGAACGGCAGCTGATCTCCGGCATGCGGCCGTCCATCTTCTCGCTCGCAATGTCGCGGCGCGCCGCGATGACCCTCGTCGCCGCGGCGTTCGTCGCGGGCGCCGCATTCCCTTTTCACGCGGCTGACGCGGGGACGTTTCCAGCGAAGCCCGTCCGGCTGATCGTGCCCTTCACGCCAGGCGGAAGCACGGACATCCTCGCGCGCGCCATTGGCCAGAAGCTCACCGAAGCATGGGGCCAGTCCGTCGTGATCGACAACAGGCCCGGCGCTGGCGGAATCGTGGGCATGGAGATCGTTGCGAAGGCCGCGCCGGATGGCTACACGTTGGTGATGGGGCACATCGGCACGCTCGCAGCGAACCCCGCGCTCTACAAAAACTTGCCGTACGATCCGGTGAGGGATTTCGCACCCGTCACGCTTGTCGCGCGCGTGCCTAACGTTCTGGTCGTCGGGCCTGCGGTGTCGAGCAGGAACGTCGGCGAGCTCTTGGCGCTCGCAAAGTCCAGGCCGGGAAAGCTCGACTACGGCTCGGGCGGCAACGGCAGCGCCGCGCATCTCGCCACCGAGTACTTCAAGTTGAAGGCTGGCATCGATGTGCAGCATGTCCCTTACAAGGGGACGGCGCCTGCCCTCGCGGATCTGCTCGGCGGCCAGATTGCGTTTGTGATCACCGGACTGCCGCCTGTGCTGCAGCATGCACAGGCGGGCAAACTGCGCATCCTCGGCGTCGCATCGGCGCAGCGCCTCAAGCAATTTCCGGATATCCCGACGATCGCGGAGTCGGGCGTTCCCGGATACGAGGCGACGCAGTGGTATGGCATTCTGGCGCCCGCAGGCACGCCGAAGGACCTCGTGGCGAAGCTCAACGCGGACACGGTCAAGGCGCTTCGCGATCCATCCGTGGCGGAAAAGCTCGCCGCCGAAGGCGCCGATCCCGTCGGCAGCGGTTCCGACGAATTCGGTGCCTTCATCAAGAGCGAGATGGAGTTGTGGGGGAAGGTGATTCGCGCGACCGGCGCCAGGGCCGAATAGGAATTACGGAAGCGGAGTCATGACGCGACCGACACTCAAGCTTCCGCCGCGCGCCCGCGACGCCGCCTCGCCGAAACCCCCGACAGCGCGGCAGCGCCGCGCGCTGCACGGGCGCAAGCCCGCGGCGGTTGCATCGACGGCGCCGAGTGGCACGCCCAGCGGCGCACGCGCCGCGACGCCTTCGCGCACCGCCCCACGTGAGCGGATACCACGATCTCTGGCGGCCGCGTCAACGCCCACCACCGCACCCATCGCGCCGCGGCAGCGGCCTCCGCTCAATCCGGACAATCCCCGTCTTTCCAAACGCATGAGCGAGCTCGGCCTTTGCTCGCGCCGCGAAGCCGACGCGTGGATCGAGAACGGCTGGGTCAAGGTCGACGGAGCCGTCGTGTCGACGCTCGGCACACGTGTGGCACCGGACGCGCGCATCGAGATCGATTCCGCTGCGCGCCGCCATCAGCACGAGCAGGTCACCATCCTGCTCAACAAGCCCGTCGGCTACGTGTCGGGCCAGGCAGAAGACGGCTATCGGCCGGCAAGCGTGCTGATTCGTCCCGAGAACCGCTGGGCCGAAGACCGCGCGCCGGTCACGTTCAAGCCGAGCCATCTGCGAGGCCTCGCGCCGGCCGGACGGCTCGACATCGACTCGACCGGACTCATTGTGTTCACGCAGGACGGGCGCGTCGCGCGCCGGCTCATAGGGCACGATTCCGAAGTCGAGAAGGAGTACCTGGTGCGCGTCGAGGGCACGCTGTCGCCCGAAGGGCTGCAGCGGCTGCAGCATGGCCTCGAGCTCGACGGCGTCAAGCTCAAGCCGGCAAAGGTGTCATGGCAAAACGAGCATCAGTTGCGCTTCGTGCTGCGCGAAGGCCGCAAGCGCCAGGTCCGCAGGATGTGCGAGCTCGTCGGGCTGAAAGTCACGGGATTGAAGCGGGTGCGCACCGGCAGCGTGGTGCTGGGCAAGCTTCCGGCCGGGCAATGGCGCTATCTTCGTCCGGACGAGAAGTTCTGATTCGAGGAACTGCGAACAAAATGGCCGATAGCCTCTTAGCATTGGAAGCCGAGATCGACGCCTTCGTGCACGAGCGCGACTGGGCGCAGTTCCATACGCCGAAGAACCTCGCGATGAGCGTCGCCATCGAAGCGGCGGAGATCATGGAGCACTTCCAGTGGAGCACGGGCGAGCAGTCGCACGCGCTCACGCCCGCCAAACGGGACGAAGTCGCGAACGAGATCGGCGACGTTCTCATCTACCTCCTCCGGCTTGCGCGCACGCTGGGCATCGATCCCGTCGCCGCGGCAACCGCCAAGCTCGCGCTGAATCGCAGCAAATACCCGGTCGAGAAGGCCAAAGGGCGCTCGACCAAGTACGTGGATCTCGAGTGAGCGCCGACGGCCGCCGCACTCGCCGAAAGGCGATCTGGATCAAAGCCCCGCGCGGCTTTCTGTGGCACATTGGAGCGCCGTCCTGAACCGGCAGCAACCATTTTCCAAGGGATTCGATCCATGAAACGATTGGTGGCCCTGTTCGTCACGCTGCTTTCGTGCGCCGGCCTTTCGGCGCAAACACCGCCCTCGATGCAGACGCCGTCGACGCAAATGCCGTCGACCCAAATGCCGTCGACCCAAATGCCGTCGACCCAAATGCCCAATGATGCCGTGCACATGCGTGCCGGCGCGGCGAAGGCTGCCGACGTCGGCGACGTGAAGGTGTCCAAGGCAACCGGAGCCGACGCGCGCACCGTCGCGGAGATCGTCGCGAAAGGCCCCGAGCTCAAGGACAGGACGGTCCTCGTGCACGGCAAGGTCGTGAAGTACACGCCCGGCGTGATGGGCAAGAATTGGGTCCATCTGCGCGACGGCACGGGGTCGGCGTCCGACGGCACGAACGACGTGCTCGTCACCACGCAGGACGAAACGAAGATCGGGGACGTCGTGCTCGCCCGCGGCACGGTGCGCACCGACGTCAATCTCGGTTCGGGATACGCTTACAAGGTGCTGATCGAAGAAGCGAAGCTGCAGAAGTAAGCGCCGCTCGCCGGCCTCCCGGTGTCGACGGCCACCGCTCAGTGCGGCGCGACATCGTAGAACTTCCACTGGTAGCGCAGCACCGGATCGGGCTTGAAGCCCCTTAGCCACGGCTGCGCGAGTACATTGCCGTAACGGTGCTCGCCGAGCACCCACGGCGCATAGGCGTGGACGAGATCGTTCATCCGGCGAAAGAGCGCCGTGCGCTCGCGCTCGTTCGCCGAGCTCCTCGACTGCTCGTAGAGCCGGTCGTACTCGTCAAGGCGCAGCCGCGCATAATTGTTGGTGCCGATGTTCCCGCTGTAGAGCAGCGAGTAGAAAGCATCGGCGTCGGGAATCGCAGCGATGCTCCCGAGCCCCCACATCATCAGCTGGCTCGCTTCCGCCATGCGATTCAACTCCGGCCATTTCTGCTTCACGAACGTGATCCGGATTCCGATCGCGTCCATGCTGCGCTTCCAGAGCTCGTCGCTCGCACGCGCGGCCCCATCGGTCGTCGACGCCAGCACAATGGTCAACGGCTTGCCGTCGGGTGTTTCCCGATAGCCATCCCCGTCGCGGTCGTTGTAGCCGAACTTGTCGAGAAGCGCCCGGGCGGCGGCGGGATCGTGATCGTCCTTCTGCGGTATCGCCGGATCGTAGCCCGTGAAACCCGGCGGCGGCAGCTGGGCGGCGGGCACGGCCTGTCCACGGCGCAACAGCCGGATGGAGGCCTCGCGGTTGTACGCGAGAGCGACCGCCCGGCGCAACGCGATCTTCTCGGGCGCAAAACCACCGACGACCGCATCCTCCATGTTGAAATAGGTGTACGTCGTCGCCGGTTCGATCGAACGGTGCAGCGCGATGCCGCGCCGAGCGTACTCGGGCTTGAGCGCATTGTTCGCGAGGACGAGGTCGGAGACGCTGGCGGGCACCTCCTGGTAGTCGAGGGCGCCGGAATCGAACAGCAGCAGCCTGGGCTGAGCTTCTTCGACGACGCTGATCTCGACTCGCCGCGCCAGCGGCAGGCGCTGGCCCGTGAGGCCCTTCGCAATCGCGGCGTCGCCGGGCTCGCTTCCCGCCGCCGGCGCGGGGTATGTCTCGTTGCGATAAGACGGATTTGCCTCCAGCACGATCTTCTGGCCACGCGTCCAATCCTTGAGGCGGTAAGCGCCCGTCCCCACCGGATGCTCCATCGCACGATGCGAGTCGTCCCCGTGCGCAGCCACGACTTCTCGCGCGACGGCCGCGAGCGCGACATACGTGAGCCAGTGCTGGAACAGGTAGTACGGATTCCGGAATCGGATCCGCAGCGTGTACCGGTCGAGCGTGCGCAGACCTTCGATCGGCGCGTCGTAGTCGAATTCACCCGTGCGCCGCGCGCGGGCGAGCACTTCGTCGAGCCCGGCGAGCTCGTGCTCGAAGATGTACAGCGACGACGACCGAACGCGCGGATCGAATATCCGCTTGAGGCTGTAGACGTAGTCCTCGGCGACGAGCTCGCGCCGCTTTCCCTTGAACGCGGGATCGTCCGCGAAATAAATGCCCGGCCGGACCTTGATCGTGAACGTGCGGCCTCCATCGCCGATCTCCGGCAACGCCGCCGCCGTGTTCGGAACGATGCGCGGCGGTCGCGCGAAGTAGTCGTAGGTGTACAGCGCATCGAAGATGGCGTCGCACACCATGAACGAGTAGTTGTCGTTGATCGCCTGCGGATCGAATCCGGTCTCCGCCGCTTCGAACGCAACGTGCAGTGTCCTGCCACGATCTGCAGCGGCGGCGGGTTGCATGGACACGAGCGCGACGACCGCGAAAATTGCTGCAGCGACGTTTGGGAAGCGCACGGGCTTTGGCGTGTAAGGGCTTGCGCTCGGCAACGCGTCTAATCGGCAGCCGCGGCAGCACCCGGCGGCCGCGGTCCTCCCAGTATCCGCAACGCCGCATGGGCGGCGCCGAACCCGTTGTCGATGTTGACGACGGCGAGCCCGGATGCGCAGCTCGCGAGCGCTGCGTTGAGCGCGGTGCGGCCGCCTTTGGAAACGCCGTAGCCCACGGACGTCGGCACGGCGATGACGGCGCAGGGCACGAGTCCGCCCAGCACGCTGAACAGCGCGCCTTCCATCCCGGCGACGGCGATGACGACACGGTGGCTGCGGATCTCCTCCAGCCGCTCCGTGAGCCGCCACAGCCCGGCCACGCCGACGTCCGCGAGCATCGTCGCCGCTTCGCCTTCGAACGCCAGCGTGCGCAGCGCTTCGCCCGCCACCGGAATGTCCGAGGTGCCGCCGCAAACGATCGCGACGCGGCCCTCGCGTGTGGTTGCGGGAGCGCCCCCGAGGATGGCAGTCCGGGTGGCCTCGTCGTAGTCGAGCGCGGTCTGCGACGACTCGGCGAGACGGGCAAACTTCCGCGGTGCGAGGCGCGTCAGCAGCAGGCGGCGATCGAGCTCGATCGCGTGCGCGAGGATGGCATCGATCTGCGCCGCCGACTTGGGCTCGCACAGCACCGCCTCGCTGGTGCCGCAACGACCCACCCGCTCCCAGTCGAGACGGAATTCATCCATCGCCAGCCTTGCGCAGGAATGCTGAGCCGCGCATGTAGTTGCGCACGCCGGCGAACGCGCGACCTTCGACCGCGCACACCTCGCTGCCGATCCCTGCGGCGGTTGCCGCCGCCTCGCTGTCGAGCGACGCCGCGAGCTCGATCACGATCCCGCGTTGCGTCACGCGGCAGCGGACAACGGCTTCGCGCCCCAAGGCGCGAGCGAGTTCGGTTTCCACCTTGTCGATGAAAGCAAGGTCGCCGGCATCGATGGCGATGCCCGTTTCGACGCGGCTCGCAAGACAAGGCTGAGCTGGCAGCCGCTCGAGATCATGCAAGCCGAGCTCGGCGGCAAGCGTGTAGATGGCCGCCTTGTCCATGCCGGCTTCGACATAGGGATGGACAACGTCGCGCTGGTGCGCCGCACGCAGTCCGGGGCGAAAGTCGTCGAGATCGTCGCGATTGGTGCCCGACGCGATCGTGTCCGAGGTTGCTTCGCGAATGCGCGCGTAGAGATTCGTCTTGCAGTAATAGCAGCGGTCGACGGGATTCGCACGATAGCGGGCGTCGCGCTGCTCGCCGGCGTCGAGCAGGGTGAGCGGCCAGCCGTGCTTGGCGGCGTGGGCCTCGACGCGGGCACGCGCCGCCGCCGGCACGGCGGGTCCCGTCGCGTGGTACATCGTCGCGCGCGCTTTCGCATATCGCCATGCGACGTGGGCGAGCGTCATCGAGTCGACGCCGCCGCTCACCGCAATTGCAACCCGGTCATGGCGGTCGAGCGCCGCGACGAGGCGCGCTAGCGCGCCGTTGCCGGAGAACGGCGCGTTCATCCGAGACCTCGGGACGTGGACGCGACGCGCACGGTCATTCGCCGGAGCCTTTCACCACACTCTTCACCGCCTCGGCGCGCCGCGCACGCCGCTCCGATAGCCCGCGCGTCGCAGCGACGTCGTCGTGCGCCGCTTTCGCCGTCCGTTTTCCGTCCGGACGCAGCGCAACCTTCACCGACACGTCGCCACCGCCGAGCGTCGCGGCCACTTCGGTGCGATGCAGCACGCGGCGACGCTCCTCGCGCCAGCGGAGGCCGAGCGTGGAGGTCTCGCTGAAGCACGCCTGAACGAGCGCATCCGTCGCCTCCGGTCTTGCGAGAAGCCGGAATTCCGCAAGCGGACGGCCCTTCTTGCCGTGCCGTGTGCCCACGGAGACGTCGACCACGCCTGGTTCAGTGCGCAACCGGTCGGCCGCTACCGCAATCTCTTCGCCCGTCATGTCGTCGACGTCGAACTCGACGACCGCGACGACGTCGACATCCCCGACGCCCGCACGGTCGCGCTCTGTCACGACCGCGCGAACGATGTTCGGCATGCCGGGCAGTGCGCGGGTTCCCGCGCCGGAGCCCGCTCCAAGCAGCCGGCCCGGGTCGCGTCGCGCGTTGCAGTGCTCCCGCGGCACCAGATGACGGAGAATCGCCGCGCCGGTAGGCGTGACCCTCTCGCCGCCGATGCCGTCGTCGTGCCATGGATAACCCTCCAGCAGCAGCACCGTCGCCGGCGCCGGCACCGGCAGCACGCCGTGGGCGCTGCGCACTGTGCCCCCGCCCAGCGGGAGTGACGTCGCCGTCCAGCGCGCACCTTCGAGCAACCCCGCGATGCAGCCGGCGGCAACGACGTCGAGCAGTGAATCCCAGTCGGCGAGCTCGTGGAAGTGCACCGCGTCGGTCGGGATTCCGTGCACGCGCGCCTCGGCATCCCCCAGCAGCGCAAGCAATGCGAGCGCGTGCTTTCGTGTCGGCGCTGTCAGCGGCGCGGCCTCGATGCGGCCGCGAAGCGCCGCATACGCCGTGCCGGCATGCCCATGCTCATGTTCGTCGTGACGATCGGGTTCGTGCCCGCGCCGACCCGCTCCCTGCACGCCGATGCCGCGCGCGGTGGGAGCCGCAGAACGCGGCCCCGGCACGAGACCGAAGCGACGGGCGCGCAATCCTCCGCTCGAAGCCTCGATGAACTCGGCGGAGCGATCGCCGCCAGCGCGCACCTTGTCGACTTGCGCGAGCACTTCGCTCGCGAGCGCCGGCATCGCGTCGGCCATTGCAGCAACGAACATGTCGCCGCTGATGCCCCCGACGAGATCGAGATGAATCGCGAGCGAGTCCGGCTGGGGCAGCGCTGACGATGGCAAGGCCAGCTCAGCCGACGACAGGAACGACATACGGTCCTTCGGGCACGACGGCGAAGTCGCGCTCGCCCGACCGCGCCAGCGCGGAGACGAGCGCATCGTCGACGGAGTCGATCGTGTCGACGCCGGTGAGGCCGCGCTCCTCGTCGTCGAGCCCGGTGGTGTAGAGCTGGACGCGTCCGACACGCATCGATTTGAGCTGCATCTCGGTCTGCCATTCGTCCACGTCGGCGAACCGCTTTGCGAGCAGCGTCTGCAGGAAGGCATCGGCGCCGAGATCGACGAGGCGCCGCTGCGCATTGCGGAACTCCGCCGATCCGAAGCCCTCGGCACATTCCGACGCGACGATCAGCGTGCCGCCTGGCTCGAGGATGTCGAGCGGCGTCACCATGCCCTTGACCGTCTGGTAGTACGTGCCGTCGAGCGGGTGCCCCGCGGCTGACGTGACGATTGTCGAGAAGCGCCGCCCCACCGGCACACGCGCGCTTTCCGCGACGAATGCGACGGCCGCCAAGTGGCTTTCGATCACCTCGCCGAAGTTGACGTGGACGAGGTCACGGTCCTCGTCGATCACCGTATTCACCGCGTGCACGTCGCCCAGCATCCGCACGATTTCGAGCTGTTCCTCGTGCAGCGGATTGCCCGTCAAATTGCACTGGATCGCCGCGGGGTCCTCCATGAAACGCGCGCTGTGGAACGTCCGGATGGTGTCCGCGTGCGCGACTCCGGGAGCGATGACTTTGCGGCCACCCGAGTAGCCGGCCATGAAATGCGGCTCGACGAGACCCGTCGCAATGCGGACCTCCGCCTCGACGAAGCGCCGGTCGAGCTTGACCGGCGTACGCCTGCCCGATGTGAACCCGAGATCGACGTGCGCCGCGTCGTCGCGGGCGAAGTGATTCTCGACCTTCACCGTTTCGAGCACCCACGGATCGCCCACGACTGCGGCCAGCTCAGCGCCCTCGTTCGGGCGGTGCAGGCCGGTCGCCACCAGAACGGTGATGCACTCCCGCCGCATACCGCCCGCGATCAGGCCTTCGATGAGTGGGCGCAGGAAGAGGTGATTGGGAACGGGTCGCGTGATGTCGCAGATGAGAATGCAGGCGCTGCGTTTACCGCGCACCAGCGTCTCGTACGCGGGGGCGCCGATCGGGCGAGCCAGCGCATCGCGCACGGCGGCGCGCGGATCGGGCAACTTGGTCATCGGCCGCTTGCCAATCACCGTCGCACGGGCATCCCGCGGCAGCCGAACGCGCATTTCCGACTTGCCGTAGAGGATACTGACGGTCGTCCCATCAACGCCTTCGTTCATCGCTCCCTCGCTTCCCGCGGTGGCACGGAACGGAGTTTACGCCGGCGGCCCCGCGTGCGTCCTGCCGGCGGTACGATATGACGGCGCCGGAAACCGCGGCGGGAAGCAAGCAGCAAGTGCGGCGGACGATGCAGCCGCCCACGATGCGGAAAGCGAGACCATGACAGGCACCGGCTACACCGACCGATTCCTCACGGCGGACGAAACGCGCGAGATCGTGCGCGCGAGCCTCGATTCGCTGCCGCTTGCGGGCAAGCGCGTGCTGTTCATCATTCCGGACGGCACGCGGACGATGCCGATGCCGCAGTTCTTCGCACTGTTTCAGGAGATGCTCGCGGGCAAGGCCGCGGCACTCGATTTCCTCGTCGCGCTCGGCACGCACCGACCGATGGACGACAGCGAACTGTCTCGGCTCGTCGGCGTGCCGGTCCTCGACGGCCGCGCGGGCGCGTCGCGGATCTTCAACCACGAATGGTCCGATCCTGCGACGTTCGCGACGATCGGCGAGATTCCCGCCGCCGAGATCGCGAAGCTGTCGGGTGGGCGTCTCGAAAAGCCCGTGACCGTCGCGCTCAACCGGCACATCTTCGACTACGACCAGATCGTCATCTGCGGGCCGGTGTTCCCGCACGAGGTCGTCGGCTTCTCCGGCGGCAACAAGTACTTCTTCCCCGGCATCGCCGGCCCCGACGTCATCAACTTCACGCACTGGCTCGGCGCGCTCATCACGAACTACGAAATCATCGGCAGCGGCTACACGCCGGTGCGCGCCGTCATCGATCGCGCGGCGTCGATGGTGAAGGTGCCTACCGCGTGCTTTGCGCTCGTCGTCACGCCGACCGGCATGGCGGGACTCTTCTTCGGCTCGGCGCACGAGGCGTGGGAGCGCGCCGCGGCGCTGTCGGCGAAGCGCCACATCATCTGGCTCGACACGCCGGTGCGGCAGGTTCTTTCCGTGATGCCGTCGATGTACGCGGACATCTGGACCGCCGGCAAGGGCATGTACAAGATCGAGCCCGTCGTTGCCGACGGCGGTGAGGTGAT
>Ga0068863_100008040_pt1 | contig 10300 bp, 8 predicted proteins | sample KBSSwiS62_FD_66596 | JGI IMG/M metagenome (GOLD analysis project Ga0068863, IMG submission 66596) | Switchgrass rhizosphere microbial communities from Kellogg Biological Station, Michigan, USA - KBS Switchgrass S6-2 | ecosystem: Host-associated > Plants > Roots > Rhizosphere > Soil ...
TTCGGCGGATCCTCGAAATCGGTCGCGGGACCGATGCCGAAGCACTGCACGCCCTTCACGCGCAGCTGCGCCATGTCGGTGGCCCCGGTGCTCATCGTCGGCAGCGTCTGGACGTTGTAAATCCTGGTGCCCGCCGCCTCGAGCGCCTTGTAGGCCTCCGAGTCGAGCCGCGCATCCGGACCGGCCTGACGCTCGTTCTGCCCGGTGAAGCGCACCTCGACCGCCGGGTCGTTGATCACCTGCTTCACCTGCGCGAGAAACTTCGCCGGATCCTCGTCGGGCAGCGCGCGCACGTCGAGCGTCGCCTTGGCCTCCGACGGAATGACGTTCGAGCGGTATCCACCCTGAAAGATGTTCGGCGACACCGACGTCCGGAGCATCGAGGAATGGCGCGGCTCGTTCTCGAACAGCCAGTCGTCGGCCGCCTTCTGCGTCTTCGGATCGGTTGAGAGCAAGTCACGGTAGTACTTCGCCACCTCCGGCGGTGAAATCGCCGCCAGCTTCCGGAAATAGGTGCCGGTGGTCTCGTTGAACCGGATGTCGGGGCGCCAGTCGCCGATTTTCGCGACGGCGCCGGCCAGATGCACGATCGCGTTGGACTTGAGCGGCACCGAGCCATGACCTGAGATACCGTGCGCAACCAGCTCGATGCCGCGCGGAATCTTCTCGAGTGTCTGAACGGTGGCGAACTTCACCTGTCCGCCAATCCGGGTCACGCCGCCGCCCTCGGCCAGGCAGTATTCGGCGTCGATCGCCGGGAAGTGGTCGCGCACGAGATAGCCGATGCCGATGCCCGAACTGCCTTCTTCGCCTGATTCCGAGACGAAGATGACGTCGCGATCCAGCGGCACATTCAGACGTTTGAGCAGCAGGATCGTCATCAGCGACGCCGTCAGATTGTCCTTGTCGTCGACGGTGCCGCGGCCATACACGTAGCCGCCCTCGCGCGTCGCGCTGAAGGCCGGAAACTTCCACTTCGCCTCGTCGATGGTGACAACGTCGCTGTGACCCATGATCAACAGCGGCCGCTTCTTGCCGTTGCCTTTCAGCCTGGCGATCAGGTTGGGCCGCTTCATGTCGGAGCCGACGATTTGCGATGGAATGCCTTCCTTGTCGAGCACCTGCTTCACGTACTCGGCGACGATGTGCTCGTTGCCGGGAGGATTCCGAGTGTCGAGACGCAGCACCGCTTGGTAGTGGCGCATCGTTTCGTCCTCGAGTGCCTTCCAGTCCGGCTGCTTCGGTGTTTGAGCAAGGACCATCACCGAGGCGAGCGTGATGCCAATCGTCGTCAGGCGCGCAGCCGTCATCGTGCCTCCTTCGAACCGGACAGCATCATAGTCGTTTTCTTGCGTGCATTTTATCTGCGTGTGTCACGCGCGATCGTGTCCTTACATATCTCTGAGATCCGCTCACGTGCTCGAACGAGGACACGATGCCCTCATTCGACAACAGTGCGTCGGCCGCTCGCATGACGTCTCGGTGGAAGGCCCCGCCTGCGCGCAGCGTTTCAGCGCAGCAAACGCAGGTGGCATCGCGGTTGCGGCCACCAATCGCATCAATCGCAGTCACGACGTCATCAATCGTCACGACTGCAGGAGGAGACACGATGCGAAGGTTGTTCATCGCGGCCACATTATCGCTGTTGAGTGCGGCGCCATCCCTGGCGCAGGAAGAACGCGGGTACGTCACGGGGGTCGGCGGCTTCGCCGCCAGCACGGATGCGACATCAGGCAACGTCCTGTTCGACGCAGGCGTACGGATTGCGCCACACCTGCTGGTCTTCGGCAACCTCGGCCAGTTCCACAATCTGCAGCCGTCGGACGCCCTGCCGGCCGTCGACAGCACGATGGCGACACTGTCCGGATCGCTCGGGCTCAATGTGGTCGGGACCGCGCGCGTCCCGGCGTTGTATTCCGTCGGCGGCCTGCGCTATGAAATGCCCACGCGCGCCCGCGTCTCGCCGTACGTATCGGCAGGACTGGGAGTCGCGCGACTCTCGCCGACCGCGCAGTTCACCTACTCGAGCGGCATCCTGCCCGACGGAACGACGCCGATCGTCGGAACGGACGTGACCAGCGAACTCGTCACGTCGGGATACTTCACCACGCCGCCGGCAACGACGGCCTTCATGTATACGCTCGGCGGCGGCGTGGACATTCCGGTGGCGCACCACTGGGCCGTCGACGTGGGCTATCGCTTCTCCCGCATCGAAGCGGACACGCCGCTGAACGCTCAGGGCATGACGTTCGGATTCGGGTATCGGTTCTGACGACACCAACACCAACCGGATCGAGTAATTGGGGAATTGGGTAATTGGGTAATTGATGGATCCATTACTCGATGACTCGATTATCCAATTACCCGATTCGGAAAGCGCCTGGAGGTGCGGGATGTGGCGCTCGATCTGGTTCTGGCAGGCGCTGACGGCGGCGGTGCTCGGCGGCGCGATCGCCTGGGGGGCTCGCACGACAACCGAGGTGCAGGTCTCGACGGCACCGGTCACTGACGGCCAGATCACCCGCCGGATTCTGGCGACCGGCACTGTGCAGGCCGTGACGACGGTGGAGGTGGGTGCGCAGGTGTCTGGCGTCATCGCGTCGCTGGACGCCGATTACAACTCAGTCGTGCACGCCGGTCAGATCGTGGCCACGCTCGATGGGTCGGCGTACGACGCGCAGCTGCGGGAAGCGGTCGCGGAGCGAGAGGAAGCCGACGCGGCGCTGAAACGCGCGGACGCCGACGTCTCGGGATTCCAGACGGCGGTGGAGGACGCCCAGATGAAGCTGACCCGGGCCGAAGCGTTGTGGGACACACAACTGATCCCACGGGCCGATCTCGACGCCGCGCGCGTCGCGGTCGACGAGGCCAAGGCCGACTTGGCCGCCGGCCGGGCGACCGTCGTCCAGGCGATGGCGGCCGTGGATCAGGCGAGAGCCGTCGTCGATCAGGCGGCGGTCAACGCCTCCCACACGATCATCCGTTCGCCGGTGGACGGCATCGTCATCGAGCGGGCGGTCGACGTGGGGCAGACGCTCGCCGCCGCCGTGCAGTCACCGACGCTCTTTCGCATCGCCGGCAATCTCGAGCGGCTGCAGGTGCAGGTGGATGTCGACGAGTCAGACGTCGGCGGGCTGACGCCGGGCGAGCCGGTGACGTTCGACGTCGAAGCGTATCCGGGCGAGACGTTTCGCGGCACGATCTCTCAGGTGCGCGTCCAGCCGGTCGCGCAGCAGACGGCGATCGCGACGGCCGTCGGCGGCGGGACAAACCAATCACCGGCGACGAGCACCGTCGCGACGGTCGTCAGCTACACGACGATCGTGGACGTGGCGAATCTCGACCAGCGGCTGCGACCCGGCATGACCGCCGATGTGGTGCTGGCCGTGGCGCGGCGCGAACATGCCATCAGGATCCCGAACGGCGCCCTGGCGTTTCGCCCGCCGCCGGACCTCCTGGCGGCGATCGGTGAGGTCGAGCCACCGCCGGCGTCCCCGGCGGGCGGCGCCGACAACACGGTCCGCGCGGTCTGGGAATACGACGGCAGGCAATTCACCCCGATCCCGGTCCGAGCGGGCGTGGCCGACGAAGGATGGACCGAGCTCGTCAGCGGCTCGCTCCGCCCCGGCGACGAACTCGTGACGGGTGCGGTCCTGCAACGCCGGCATCGGCTGTGACGTGTCAACGGCTCGTCACGAAGCACGAAGGCGCACGAAGGACACGAAGCCATTTCTTGTACAAAGCGTTCTTCGTGAACTTCGCGGCTCTTCGTGTCTTCGTGATAGACCGTCGTGTCGTCCTACTCGTCGAGCGCGCGCGTGTTGGTTTCCGTCATCGGCCACATGATCGCCAGGCCGATCGCGCCGTACAGCATGATGTAGAACGCCGGCGCGAGCGGGTGGCCGAGCGCCTGGATCAACCACGTCGAGACCAGCGGCGCGGTTCCGCCAGCCAGCGCCAGGGTGATGCTGTAGGCGAAGCTCATGGAGGTGACCCTGGTGCGGAGCGGGAAGATCTCGACGACCATCGCGCCCTGGAGGCCGAGCGCCATGCCGATCGGCACCGCCAGCAGGATCTGACCCATCGTGAACTCCTGCGGCGTGCCGAAGAGCATCATCCGCAGCGCCACGTAGATCAGGCCGGTCATCACGACCGTCAGCGCCATCATCAGCCGCCGCCGGCCGAACCGGTCCGACAGCCAGCCACCGAACGGTTTCGACACGAGCACCACCAGCAGGCTCAGCGTATTCGCCAGCAGGAACGCTTCGCCTCCTTCACCGGTCAGGCTCTTTCGTCGCTCGACCGCGTACGTGAACGTCAGGTAGTAGGCGGCATTCGTCATCGCGACGATGCCGAACGTGCGGAGAATCGGGAGCCAGTCGGCGAGGAGCGATGGGACGAGCGGTGCACGGACGGCCGCGGCCTTCACACCCTCTTCGGTTTCGTGAATGCCGCGGCGCAGGTACCAGCCGGCGATGCAGAACACGATGCTGCCGACGAACGGAATCCGCCAGCCCCACGACGCCACCTGCTCGGTCGTCAAGTTGATGTTGACGAGCCAGGCGGCGGCCGAGCCGAGGATGAACCCGATGGTGGTGCCCGCGGCGGTGGAGCTGCTGATGAGGCCGCGCATCATCGGCGACGCGAGCTCGGTCGTGTAGACCATCGAGCCCGTGAACTCGCCGCCGAGCGAGAAGCCCTGAATCAGGCGCATCAGGACGAGCAGCACAGGCGCCGCAACGCCGATCTGGTTGTAGGTCGGCAGCAGACCGAGCAGGAGCGTGGCGCCGCCCATCAGCGCGATCGACACCGTCAGCAGCGCGCGGCGGCCGAGACGATCGCCGACCAGGCCGAGCACCACGCTGCCAACCGGGCGAGCGGCGAATCCGAGCGCGAACACCGCGAATGCCAGCAGCTGTTGGGCAGTCGCGCTCGACTGCGGAAAGAACTGCGTGCCGATGTCGCTGGCGAAGTAGCCGTAGACGGCGAAATCAAACCACTCGAGGACGTTGCCGATCAGGCCGGCGAGCGCCGTGCGCAGCGCGGATTGACGGGTAGAGGCGGCGGTCACTGAACCGCGGCGACCGAACGAACAACCCAACGATCGCGCAGGCCGCAACGCATCGTGTTCATGCCGCGTTCTTTGCGTTCTTCGCGCGCTTGGCGTTGATCGTCACTTCGCGCGTGCCAGTTCGAGCACGACCTCGTAGTTGTAGCGAACGAAGCGGTGGAGCTCGCTTTCGAGCAGCCGCTCCTGATCGCTGTGCATGCCGTAGCCTTTCGGCCCGTCCTCCATGTCGATGGCGGCGCCGATGCCGAAACACTGCACGCCTTTCGCACGGAGCTGCGCCATATCGGTCGCGCCCGTGCTCATCGTCGGCAGCGTGATCGTGTTGTAGATCCGCCTGGCCGCCGCCTCGAGGACTTTGTACGGCTCCGAGTCGAGGCGGACGTCGACGGCCGAGGCCGGTCTGGTGTTCTGCGCGGCGAAGCGGACGTCGATGGCGGGATCGTCGACGATGTGCTTGACCTGCTCCAGGAACGCGGCCGGATCCTCGTCGGGCAGCGCGCGCACGTCGAGGGTCGCCTTCGCTTCGGACGGAATCACGTTGGAGCGGTAGCCGCCTTGGATGATGTTCGGCGAGACCGAGGTCCGCAGCATCGACGAGTGCAGCGGTTCGTTGTCGAACAGCCACTGGTCCGCCGCCGCGCGAACCTTCGGATCCGTCGACAGCACGTCGCGGTAGTACTTGGCCGTCTCAGGTGGCGAGATCGTGGCGAGGCCGCGGAAGTAGGTGCCGGTGGTTTCGTTGAAGCGGATCTCCGGTCGCCACTGCCCGACCTTCCCGACCGCCGTCGCCAGATGCACGATCGCGTTCGACTTCAGCGGGATCGATCCGTGGCCCGAGATGCCTTTCGCCACGAGTTCGATGCCGCGGGGGATTTTCTCGAGTGTCTCGACCGTCGTGTACTTCGCGACGCCACCGATGCGCATCGCACCGCCGCCCTCGGCCAGGCAGTACTCCGCTTCGATCTCGGGGAACTGTTCCTTGACCATGTACTGGATGCCGAAGCTCGAATTCCCTTCCTCGCCGGCCTCGGCGAGAAAGATGACGTCGCGATCGAGCGGGACGTTCGATCGCTTCAGCAGCAGCATCGTCATCAGCCCGGCCGTCAGGTTGTCCTTGTCGTCCACCGTGCCGCGTGCGTACACCCAGCCGCCATCGCGCGTCGCGCTGAACGGCGGGAACTTCCACTTGGATTCGTCCACGGTCACGACATCGGTGTGGCCCATGATGAGGAGCGGCCGTTTCCGGCCGTTCCCCTTCAGGCGCGCGACGACGTTCGATCGGTTCGGATCGAGTGCCAGGACCTTCGCGGGGATCCCTTCCTTGTCGAACACCTGCTTGAGGTACTCGGCCGCCAGGTGTTCGTTGCCGGGCGGATTTCTCGTATCAATGCGCAGGACCGCCTGGAACTGGCGAATCGTTTCCTCCTCGACCGCCTTCCAGTCGGGCTCTTTCGGCGCCTGCGCCGCGAGTGCCGCGCCCGAGACGACAGCAATGACGAGAGCTCTTCCTACCCTGCCCCTCCTGCTCATCCTGCCCATCACGCCCATGTCGCTACTTCTTTCCCTGATATTCCGCGTCCGAGACATCCTCGAACCACTTGGAGGCGCCGCCAAATCCGACGTTGATTTGCACCAGCGCCTGCCCGGGCGCGGCACCATGCCAATGCACGACGTCAGCGGCCGCGTAATCGCTTTCGCCGACGCCATAGTCCCTGATCGGCTCGCCGCGCTTCTGCGCGCGCATGCGCCCTTCCTCCACCATCAGCAGCTGGCCGCGGTCGTGGCTGTGCCACGCCGTCCGCGCACCCGGCTCGAAGCGCCGCCGCGCGACCGAGAGGTCCTTGCTCTCCATCGCCTCGGTCTTACCGGTGAAGCGCGGCGTGGTGCCGGCCGACTGCTGGGCTTCGCCGACCCAGCGCGTGCAGACGACCAGCAACAACCCCAGTGAACAGAGCAATGCCACGCGTTTCATGTGGTCACCAATTCGCAAATTCGCCAAGTCACCAAATGTTGTCTCACTTCATCGGCGAGTAGTCCGTCGGGTCGGCGTACACCGAGTCGACCTTGATGCGCCCGATCCCGGATTCTGCGGCGACCTTCTGCCACTCGGGATCCGCGCCGAATTCGGCCCAGTTCTTCTTCGCCTGGTCGCGGTTCGCGTGCGAAATGAGGTAGATCAACGTGCTGTCCTTGAGCGGCGCGTCTTGCGGCGCAAGGTAAATGACGTTCTCCATCCCATGCTTTTTGAAGATGCGCATCGTGTGATCGCGGAAGCGCTTGTGCAAGTCCTGCAGCTTGCCTTCAGCCGGAGTGTAAGTGCGCAGCTCGTAGACGCGCTGACTCTGCGCGCGCGCGACGCTCCAAGACTGGAAGACGTTGCCGGCGAAGAATCCCGTCACGAACACTATCGTCGCCAGGCCGATCGCGAAACCGTTGCGCGTCATCATCCTCTCCTTATGCGCGGTTCGAGCGCACCAATCACCAAATCACCAAATCACCAAATCACCAAATCACCAGATCCGCGTGTCTCTCCTTTACGGAATGGTCGGCTGCCGAGCATTATAAGTAGACGTCATGCGTTTGCACGATTATCTCCGCCGCGTCGGCGTCGCGCCCGGCCTGCCGCCGACCGCCGACACGCTCCGCCGCCTGCACATCGCGCATCGCGAGGCGTTTCTGTTCGACAACGTCGCGATCCAGACCGGCGGCACCGTCAGCGTCGCGCTCGACGCAATCGAGCACAAGTTCATCGACGAGGGCCGTGGCGGCTATTGCTTCGAACACAACACGCTGTTTGCCAGCGCGCTGCGCGACGTCGGCTTCGACCCGGTCACGCTGCTCGGCCGCGTGCGCCGCGGACCGCCGGAGCGGTGGGCCCGGACGCACATGGTGCTGAAGGTCCCGGCCGACGGCGAAGTCTGGCTGGCCGACGTCGGGTTCGGCGGTGTCGGACTGCTGGAGCCGATCGCGCTCCGCGACGGCGCCGTTGCGGAGCAGGCCGGTCTCACCTATGCGCTGCGGCGCGACGGCTGCTTGTGGGTCCTGTCAATGCGCGATCCGGCGCCGATCCCGCAGCCCGCACCGGACACCGCCACGTCGATGGCCGACCTCTACGAATTCAGCGAAGATCCACAGACGGCGGGCGACGTCGAGGTGGCGAACCACTTTACGTCAACGCATCCCGACTCGGTGTTCCGCCGGACGTTGACCATCCAGCGGTCCGCGCGCGACGGCCGTCTCGTCCTGCGCGGCGATACCTTGACGCGCTACACCGGCGGCCGGGCGATCGACGAGGTGGTTGCGCGCGAGCGCGTGCGAGACGTCGCGCGGGAGCTGTTCGGCGTCGAGCTGCCCGCGACGCCGCTCATCAGCGAACACCAGAACGATTGACTCGCAGAATTGACTCGCAGAACCCGTACCTGGCGATCGCGATAGCGCATTTCGCATCGGTGCAGCGGCGTCGCACGCCGACGATTTATCACGAAGGCTCGAAAGTACGAAGAACACGAAGTCTTTTGATCAAAAAGGCTTCGCGACCTTCGTGGACCTTCGAGGCTTCGTGATAGACCGTTGTGAAAACTGCTGTAGGCCATTAGGACGCCGGCGGCCGCGCGAGAAAGCTCTTTCTGGCGCGCACCGTCGCGCCCGCGGACGCGACACGCACCTCGAGCTTGTGCATCTTTCCGTCGAGCGTCGCCGGCGTGAAACCGAGCGCGTACTGGTGGTGCAGCTCGTCCGCGACGCGCTGAAACGTGGACGCGAGATCGCTGGTCGACGTGAGCTCGAAGTACCCGCCACCGGTGACCGCCGCGATCTTCGGGAGACCGTCGTCTGGCTTGTCGACTTGAGTGCGTCGACCGTAGCCACCGCCATACCCGCCCCCGTACCCGCCGCGCCTGCCGCCGCCCCGTCCGCCGTAGCCGCCGCGACGGCCGCCACCGAACGATCCGCCCGAGGGACCGCTGCCGGCCAAGCCGATCGCATACACCATGACGTCTTCTTCTTCGGCGCGCTTCATCACGTCCTTGAGCGTGTTGTTGCCGCCGCTGAAATTCATCGGGCTGTCCATGCCATCCGTGAAGACGAGGACCACACGGCGCCCCTGCTGGTGCAGGAGCGCCGTGATGCCGACGTTCACCGCGTTCCACAGCGGCGTCGGACCAGCTTCCTGCAGCTCGCTGCGGAGAATGCCCAGGAGCTCTTCGTGATTCGACGTGAAGTCGCGCGGGTCGACCTGGATGCGATTCGAGAAGCTGCCGATGCGCGCCTTGTCGGCCGGCAGCAGGGCATTGACGAACTCTTCAGCCGCCTTCTCGACCAGCCCGAAATTCCGCCGCATGCTGCCACTGCGATCGAGAAGCAACACGACGGTGATCGGTTGGACGTCGTTCGCGAAGAGGGTCAGCTCCTGCCGCTTGCCGTTGTCAAGGACCGAGAACATGTCGCGTCCGAGGTCCGGGACGAGCCGGCCTTCGGCGCTCGTGACTGTCGCGTAAACTGCGACGGTCCGGATGGCGCCCTTGAAGGTCGGCTCCTGACCGGTCGCGAGCGCCGTGAGAACAAGCACGAAGATCGCGATGACGCCCTTCACTGACCGCTCCCCGGAGTGCGCTTCTCGTACGGCGGCTGCACGGCCTTCGGCGGCAACGCCTTCATCCGCGTCGTCACTTCCTGGATCGCCCGCTGCAGCTGCGGGTCGGTGCCCTTCGCCAGCTGCGACGGATCGTCTTCCACCGGAATGTCGGGATCGACGCCGTGTCCCTCCGCGAACCACTGGCCCTTCGGGTCGTACATCCGGAAGGTCGGCACCGTGACGCCGCCGCCATCGGCCAGCTCCGGCGCGCCGCTGATGCCGATCAGCCCGCCCCAGGTGCGGGTGCCGATCAACGGACCGAGGCCGGCCTGCCGGAAGTAGTACGGAAACGCATCCCCGCCCGATCCGCTCCAGCCGTTGATCAACATCACCTGCGCGCCTCGGTGCGCGATCGGCGGCCACTGCTGCGCCGGCGCGTCGCGCACCGCCCAGTAGGCAACGATCGGCCGGTGCAGCAGCTCGATGAACCGATCGGGAATCTGTCCGCCGCTGTTCCAGCGCTCGTCGATGATGAGGCCGTCTTTCTTCCACTGCCCCATGAACTGCCGCATCAGATCGTTCTGCGCGTCGGTGCCGGTGCTCTGGACGTAGATATAGCCAGCCTTCCCGTCGGTCGCCTTGTCCACGATCTGCCG
>Ga0068863_100008044_pt1 | contig 10298 bp, 9 predicted proteins | sample KBSSwiS62_FD_66596 | JGI IMG/M metagenome (GOLD analysis project Ga0068863, IMG submission 66596) | Switchgrass rhizosphere microbial communities from Kellogg Biological Station, Michigan, USA - KBS Switchgrass S6-2 | ecosystem: Host-associated > Plants > Roots > Rhizosphere > Soil ...
GGGTCGAACCGGTTCACTGGAATCTGATTGCCGGGGAATGGATCGCGGATCCACGTGCCCGCGGCATTCTGGCGCGTGGTCGCCGGGTCGTAAATCGGAAAGCCCCTGCCGCCCAGGCTGAAGTCGCCTTTGTACATCTCGGCCGTCGGTACGTTGGTGATGGCGGTTTCCGAAACATGTTCCTGGTGGCGCTGGAATCCGAAGAACCAGAACGTCCGGTCCTTGCCATTGTAAATCTTCGGGATGTACACCGGTCCGCCTGCGGTGGCGGACATCTCGTGGTAGCTCCACGGATTGCAGGGCAGACCGACATCGCAGCGCTTCAACTGGTCGAAGTACTGCCGGTGTACCAGCTTTCCGTTCACGTAGCGATCTTCCGCCGAGCCGTGGAATGAGTTCGAGCCGCTCTTATAGACGGCCGAAAGGAGACCGCCGCTCGAATGTCCAAACTCAGCCGGCAAACCCGTCGTCCACATCTTGAACTCTTGGATCATGTCGAGGGTACCGGTCATGATTCGCTGATCATCGTTGACCGCGCCGCGAACTGGTTCCTTGCCGCTGACGCCGTCGAGCGTCATGCCCAGCGAGCGTTCCCTCTGGCCGACGCCATGGAGTCCGTTGATGACGTTCAGGCCGGGCATGTACAGGGTCATGCGCTTGATGCCTTTCTGCATCACCGGAATCTTGACCACGGTTTCACCGTCCATGATCTGGCCGGTAGCCGACGTCTCCGTCTCCAGCAGGGGAGCCGAGGCGTTGACCTTCACCGAGTCAGCGATACTTCCCACTTCGAGTTGCACGTCGATACGCGGCGTCTCGTTGGTGCGCAGGATAAGGCCGTCGCGGACGTGCATCTTGAAACCGGCAGCCTCAATGGAGATGCGATATGTACCGGGAATCAGGTACGGAACGTAGTAAGAGCCTTCCGAACTGGTCACTGTTTCTGACAGGAACGACGTGGCCGTATTCAATACCTTGATCTGCGCCCCCGCCATAACAGCACCCGTGCTGTCAGTAATGGTGCCGACCAACGTGGCCGTCCCCGAAGTTTGTGCCCAAACACTGGAAGCAAACGCCAATAGCGCTAATAGTCTGTACCGCATGCTAACCCCCTAGCTCCGGTAAAACTATAACAATTGCACCGCCATGTCAACGGGAAGGGCGGAACTGAATACAGACCGGGAAGGGGGAATCGATCGCTTTTCCAGTGTCGGTAAGTTGGCCGGTCTTGGGGTCGATGCGGAACACCACGATGTTGGAGGTGTTCTGATTCGCCGCCAGCAGAAAGGCTCCAGTGGGGTCGATGCGGAAGCTGCGCGGCGCCTTTCCCTTGGTTGGAACATTCTGCACCACCGTCAGCTTGCCGTCTTTGGCAATGGCGAACACCGTGATGCTGTCGTGCCCGCGATTCGTCGCGTAGACGAAACGGCCCTTGGCGTCCACTTCGATTTCAGCCGAGTTGTCCTCGCCCGTGAAATCCTTGGGAAGCGTGGAAATGGTCTGAATCTCAGTCAATGCGCCCCGTTTGGCGTCGTACTGGAAAGACGTTACGCTGGATTTCATCTCGTTTAGTCCGTACGCGAAATTCCCTTTCGGGTGAAATGCGAAGTGCCTTGGACCGGAGCCTGGTGTCACCTTGACGAAGGGCGGATCGTTCGCAGTCAGCGTTGACTTGATGGGATCCAGCCGATAGCTCATCACCTGATCCAGGCCGAGGTCGGGGACGAACAGAAAGCGATTGTCGGCGGAGAGGACTACAGCATGTGCATGAGGCCCTTTCTGCCGGCCGGGGTTAATACTCGATCCGCTGTGTTGCACCACCGACGGAGGCTCAACCAGCCGTCCATCAGGCTGGACGGCGAATGCCGCGGCGCTGCCCGTTCCATAATTGGCGACCATCAGCGATTTGCCGGTCTTATCGACAACAATGTGGCAGGCGCCCCCGCCGCCGGAAGAAACGCTGTTGAGCATGGTAAGGTTTCCGCTGGCCGGGTCAATGGAGAACGCTGTAACTTTGCCTTGCGACTTGCCGTCGTTACCCAACTCGCTTACGGCGTAAAGGAACTTTCCATTGGGGTGGAGCGTTACCCATGAAGGATTTACCACTTCGCCGGCCAGGCCGATTTTCTTAATCTCGGCGGTCTTCGTATCGAAACTATATGAGTAGACACCCTTGCTGTCGCCTCGCGTGTACGTCCCAACATAGAAGGTGTAGTTCGCGGCCGTCAGCGAAGAACACAGCATGAGTCCAAGGGTCCAGGAAGTTCGAATTGATTGCATGGGTTCCATACAATCGCACTTCATGCCTGGAGCGCAAGTGGTGTATAACGGTGAGCGATGACGAGACGTCAACTGATCTTAACCGCGGCAGTTGCACCGCTGGCGATGGCGGCGGGGCCGAACATTCAATGGGGACTGGGCGCGGTTACGTGGAGCGTGAAAGCCGGTCCGAGGAAACTGCACTGGTCGGAAATTGTGCCCGATGTCGCGGCCGCCGGGTTCAACGGAGTGGAACCATTCACCACGAATAACCTTCCGGTGAACGATGAGAACATGAATGAACTGGAGCCGCTGCTTGCCAAATACAAGCTGCGCGTTTCGACCATTTATTGGGGCGACAACTTCCACCTGGTCTCTGAGCGTGATCGCCTGCTGAAGGAGTGCCATAAACTCCTCGGCTACCTGAAACGCTTCGGCAGCGAGCGGCTGATCTATGGTCCACCTCCTCCGAACGTGGAAGATGAGCACAAGGCAATCGCGGATACGGCAACGACGTGGAATGCCATCGGCAAGATTGCCTGGAACGACTACCGCATCAAGACGGCGGTTCATCCGCATGTCGGAGGTCTGATCGAAAACCCGCGGCAGATCGACCTGCTCATGCAGTTGACCGATCCCCAATACTTCAACCTGGCGCCCGACACGGCGCAGGTGTGGATGGGCGGCGGAGATCCGGTGGCGCTGTTCGAAAAGTACAAACACCGAATCGTCTATATGCACTACAAAGACATTCGCGGCTACAACCGCGGCCTGAAGAACTATCTGGATAACGTGATTGAACTGGGCCGCGGGGTCGTCGACTTTCCTGCCCTCCACAAGATTCTCAAGAGCGTGAATTATAAGGGCTGGATCACCATCGATCTGGATAACGCCCGCATCACGCCCCTGGAGAGCGCTAAAGTAAACCGCGAATATATCGACCGGGTGCTGAATCCGATCTACAAGTAAACGCCTTAAGCGAACTCGGCATTGGCGCGGCTGAGCAGCGCCTTCATGTAACCGACCGTGTATGCAATGGCGACATGACCGCCGCCCACCATGGACGGAAAGTGATCCCCGATGGCGACTCCATCGAACTCCACTTCACGAAGCGCACGCATCACTTTCCACATGTCGGTGTAGCCGTTGTCTACAAACGTTTCCGTAAACGCCGGAATCGGAGCAGTGACGTTGCGGAAATGGATCTTCCAAAGCTTGCCCGCCTTGCCGAAGTACTTGATGGCATCGACGACATTGGCTCCCATCGCCTCGCCGCCTTCCATCCACGTGCCGCAGCAAAGGCACACTCCGACGTTCGGGCTATTGGCAATCTCCATCGCGCGCTTGTACCCTTCAAAGCTGCCGAATATGCAGCGCGGCACACCGGCGAGCATCGGAACAGGCGGATCGTCGGGATGGATGCCGATGAACACTCCGTTCTCTTCAGCCACTGGGACCACCTGCTTAATGAAGTACTCGTAGTTGTCCCAGATTTCCTTCTCGCTGTAGACGCGGCCATGCGACAACGGCGCGTTGAACACCTTTCCGTTCCAATAACCCTTCGCTGTCTTGATGTCGAAGGTGCGGGCTTTGGCTCCACCGCGCGTGACGCCGGGATCCGAACTCCAGATCCCGTTGCCCATGTGCGCGTATGTCGTATAGCGGATACCGGCCTTGCCCAAATTGCGCAGGAACTGCTTGTACTCTTCCACCTTCGCATCGCGGCCTGGAAGGTTCAGCGTCACCTCTTCCATGTTGTGGACGCTGGCATTGCCGATGTTCCACACACGAAGGCCAAACGACTCGGCGCGATTCTTCAATCGGACGTAATTCTCGGCGGACGCGGTCTTGGCGTCACCTGGAATGTTCACATAGGTGCAGCCGAGTTGCTGGACGAACTGCAGTTCATCATCGGCAGGGTCTCCTGGAATCTGGACGGAGATCTTGACGCCTGGAGGCCAGGGCCTCTTCGTAGTTGCCCCACGCTCGGAAGGCCACGGAGGGGTTGCGGCATTCACTGCCGCCGCACCGACAGCAGTGGTGAGGATTGTCTTTCCAAAATCTCGACGATTCATGGACGCAGTATATAACGGCCGGTTCGTGCGAGCGTCAGCTTATCGGAGGAAGACCAGCCAAATACCCAGGCCGAGTATTCCAATTCCAGCCAGTTCGATCCAATGGCGGTAGTCGTTCCAAACTCCCGCTACCTGGCGAACGGGAAGCTCCTTCGCTTTCCGATTTGCCCCAACACGGGTCTGCACACCGGAAGGAAGGCCCTGGATGGACCGCACCAATTCCTCGCGGCCATTGCGGTCGGCAATCAGAATGGTGGCGGAATTCATACCGCTGGTACTCTGTTCCAGGCGTTTGCGCAGTCTTGGAGGGACATCCGCGACGGACCGATAGATCTTGGTTTTCTTCCCGGTTGAAATGAAGATTGTTGAACTCTTGACGGTAACTGTTTCCATTCGCTACGTTCCCACGGTGCTTTCCTGCTTGGCGGCTGCATGCTGTGGCTCACTGTCACCGGCGTGGTCGATAATCACCTGGATGAAGCCCATGGCAGCCTTCGAAAGACCTTTGTCCTTACGATAGATTAAACCCAACCTTCGAATCATTGGTTCCGGCGCCAGCGACACGGCAGCCAGGCGATCCAACGCGATCTCCTCGCGGCAATGCGAAGCCGCCAGGAAGGAAAGCCCCAGACCCGCCATTACAAAATGTTTGATCATTTCAGTGGAATCCAGTTCCATCGAAATTTGAATCTCACTCTCCACCGGCTCCAGCCAGACATTCAGCCGCGCTCGCGTCGTTCCGGACTTGGGAATCAACAGCGGTTCACCAATCAGGTCGTGACACGTCACTGATGGCCGTTTCGCCATCGGATGGTCCGCCGGCACTAGCAACTTAATCTCATCGGAGTGAATCTTCACTACTTGCAGCTTTTTTTCCTGGACCGGCAGTTGCGTGATGCCGAAATCGGCCAGGTTATCGATCACGGCGCCCACTACGCGTGCGCCGTAAGACCGGTCTACATGAAGCTGTACATTCGGAAATTGCTTCTTATATTCGGAGAATACGGTCGGCAGAACGTAGATGCACGTTGCCTCGTTCGCGGCGATCAGAATTTCGCCTCGGGGTACCCGCTCCAGTTCATTGATCGCTTCCTGTGCTCGCTTCCTAAGGTGCAGAATCTGTTCGGCATAGTCGCTGAAAATCCTGCCGGCCGTCGTCAGGGAGATCCTTGTTCCCAGGCGTTCAAAGAGCGTCGTATTCAGTTCCTGCTCCAGTTGGCGCACCTGGGCACTGATTGCCGGTTGGGTCCGGTAGCATGTCTGTGCCGCCTTGGAGAAGCTTTTCAGCCTGACGATCTCCAAAAACGTATGTAGCTGGTCCAGATCCATATCAATTGCGGTGATTACAGCGATACCGTGTTGTTTTCTGCCTTCCCTTTCGGTTGCGGTTGGAGTCGCACTGATTATAGCATTGGGTTGTGCCTAGCCAAATCGGCCCGTGCCAGCCGGGAGCGTAGTGGGACGCCAAAATATACCGAAGTGATCCCCCAGACGCTCCTCCTCCTGATCTTAGCCTGTGCGCATGTGGCCGTAGCACAGAGACCCGAACACGTCTTGGTCGTCCTCAACCAGTCGTCCGCGGTGTCGCGCCAGATCGCAGCCTATTACATGAAGGCAAGGGCCATCCCGCCGCCAAATCTCTGCGCCCTCCGAACAACCGAGGACGAACATGTTTCACGCGACGTTTTCAACAAAGAGATTGCGAAGCCCCTTGCCGCCTGCCTGCTGGCAAAGAAATTGCACGAGCAGATCCTCTATATCGTTACTACGAAGGGCGTACCGCTGGTGATCGACGGATCGATGGGCATCGGTGGCGAGTACGCCTCCGTCGATTCGGAGCTAACGATGCTGTACGAGGATATAAGAGGCGGCCGGCACGATCTCGGCGGGCCGTTGAACAATCCCTTTTTCGGCAAGATTGATATTCCCTTCACCCACCCCCGCTTCCCTTTGTATCTGGTCACCCGGCTGGCCGGCTATGACTTTGCCGATGTGAAGGCCATCATCGACAAGTCTTTGGTGGCCAGGAACCGGGGAAAGTTCGTAATCGATCTCCGCTCCGCTGACGACTTAAATGGCAACAAGTGGCTGCGCAATGCAGCAATGCTTCTGCCCAAGGATCGCGTGATCTTCGACGAAACCGACGACGTTCTCTACAAGCAGAAAGATGTGATTGGATTTGCTTCCTGGGGATCGAATGACAAGAACCGTCACAATCGCCTGGTGGGATTTGACTGGCTACCCGGCGGCATCATGACGGAGTTTGTTTCGACGAATGCCCGGACTTTCAAAAGACCGCCCGATTCCTGGACCATCAGTACGTTTAAGGACACGAAACTCTTCTGGGCCGATTCGCCACAGACGCTCACCGCCGATTACATTCACGAAGGCGCGACCGGAGCCTCCGGACACACCGACGAACCTTACGTACAGTACTGTCCACGTCCGGACTATCTGTTGCCGGCTTACTACAACGGGAGGAATCTGGCCGAAAGCTATTACGCCGCCATCATGGGTCTGAGCTGGCAGAACGTGGTTGTGGGCGACCCGCTGTGTTCGCTGGGCCGCCCCTAGCAACGCGGGAGCGTTATTGCGAGACTCCTCGCCGGCCCCATCTCTGGCTCATCCGTTCGTGCATCTGCTCGGCCTTCTGCTTTTGCTCATCGGTAAGCTGCGCATACAGCCGCGCGAATGTCTTGGCGCGGATCGCCGTAAGCTGAGCCACCAGTGCGCTCTGCTGTTGGGATAGCTGGGTCAACTCATCATCGGACTTCCCAGCTTTGATTGCCGCCGCGAGAGCCTGATGGCTTTGCCGCAGTTGCTCGCGGATAGGTTTCGCCGCCTCCTGCGACTGATTGAATAGAGTCTGTGCCGACGCTTTCTGGGCATCGGTCAGATTGAGCCGCGAAGCTAGGAAATCAAGCCGCCGCTGCGGATTGAATCCATGCTCCCTCGCTGCGAACAGCATGCCGGTTGCCAGCAGGCCAACCGCGCACACGCCGTAAATTTTCCTTTTGAAGTTCATTGTGTTGCCTCCTGATCAAATACTGGACCTGAACTGTAAAGCGCCTATCAGCAACATGTAAATGTGTGTAAAGTAACGTGTGGATTGGGGTCAGCTCGTGCTAAATTCGCGGGTGGAGGCAGTCCTTTGCGAATTCTGGTAATCGACGATGACGTGGAACTCGCCGGACTCCTAAAGCAGTTTCTCCAGCGCGAAGGCTTCACCGTTGAATTTGCACACGAAGGCCGCGCCGGACTCGAACTAGCGCTGCACGGCCAGTTCGATTTAGTCGTCCTGGACGTGATGCTGCCCGGCATGGATGGCTTTGAAATACTCCGCCGCTTGCGCCCACAGTCGCGCATTCCCGTGCTGATGCTGACCGCCCGCGGCGAAGATGTCGACCGCATTGTGGGCCTGGAACTAGGCGCCGACGACTATCTCGCCAAGCCCTTCAATCCCCGCGAACTCGCCGCGAGGATCCGAGCCATTCTGCGGCGCATGGAATCGAAACCGGCCACCAACAGAATCGAGGTAAACGGTGTAACGCTGGACCCCGGCTCTCGTGAAGTCTTGCGCAACGGAAAGCCGGTGGAGGTGACTACCATCGAGTTCGACATCCTGGAACACCTGATGCGGGCCGCGGGCCGAGTGCTGTCGCGCGATGCATTGATGGAAGCGATGTACAACCGGAAGGCTACGGCATTCGACAGGTCGATGGATATGCACATCAGCCATCTCCGCCGGAAGCTGGAAACGGACGGCACACTGATCAAGACGGTGCGTGGCGTTGGATACCAATTCTGCCGATCCTCGGAAGAAGGCGCCGAATGAATACTCTACTTGGCAAGACGCTCCTTTGGTTTCTGGGAACGGCGGTGCTCACTATGATGGCAATCCTGGGCGCAGGGGCGTTAAACTTCAATTCCGGCGGACAGCGTCCTGGACTGTTCGGCACGTTGGTCGCGCTGCAGTTCCTGGAGGCGCGCACCGCGTTCGAGGCCGGCGGAAAGCCCGAGCTCAAGAAGACGATGGACCGCATCCATTCGGTGACACGCGGAGAAAGCTTCATCACCGATGCCGCCGGACATGACCTGCTGACGGGGGAAGACCGGTCTGATCTAACCAACTACGTAGAGCCGACATCGATTTTTCCGCAGGTGCGGCGCAACCGGTCCATCATTACGCGGCGGAGTCCGGATGGAAAGTATTGGTATGTGCTGATCGTTAATCGCGGCAACTGGTTCACATCTTTCGTGCACCCGGAGCAGGCACTTTTAATCCTCGCGGTCCTCTTATTTCTCTGTTATGCCTTCGCGCGGCATCTGACCAAACCTGTGTGGCAGTTGCAATTGGCCGTAGACCGCTTCGGCCGAGGTGACCTCACCGCGCGCGTCGGCTTGCAGCGTAAGGATGAACTCGGGCAACTGGCCCGGACGTTTGACCAGATGGCTGACCGCACGCAAACCCTGCTTACCGCCGAGCGTCGATTGTTGCTCGATATCTCCCATGAGCTTCGCTCCCCGTTAGCGAGGCTCAGCGTTGCCGTAGAGCTGGCTCGATCAGGGGATGATGCCGAATCGCACCTCAACCGGATTCAGAAGGAGGCCGACCGATTGAACTCCCTGGTAGGCGAGCTGCTGCAGGTAACGCGAGCCGAAGGCGATCCTTCGCAGAGAAAGCTCGACCCGGTCCGACTCGATAGCCTCGTAGCAGAGGTAGTGGACGACTGTATTATCGAAGCCGAAGCGCGCGGCTGTCATGTGCAGCTCAAAGAGAAAAAGTCGATTACTCTCGCGGGCGACGCAGAACTGTTGCGGCGCGCCGTGGAGAACGTCGTCCGCAATGCCGTCCGCTACAGCCCGGCCGGAACCACAGTGGAGGTCTCCGTGGATAACTCGGCCGATCAAGCGGTAATTACTGTCCGTGACTTTGGCCCCGGCGTACCGGAAGAAGCTCTCGCACGCATCTTCGACCCGTTCTACCGAGTTGGAACGGATCGGAATCGGAACAGCGGAGGCGTAGGCCTTGGCCTCGCCATAGCCAAGCGCGCCGTGGAGTTGCACAGAGGGCGCCTCTGGGCTGTCAACGCCGCCCCTGGCTTAAGGGTGAAAATGGAAATGCCGGTCAGCGCCGGCGTAGTCACTTCTCCAGCACTTTCACGTTCTTTGGCAAGCTGAACATAGAATCGTCGAGATCGTCGTTCACCGATACGGACTCGGAAAATATCTCGAATATCTTCTCGCCGTTGCGCTCTCGCAGCATGTGGAATGGCCACTGTACTCCGCCGCCCACATCCCGGAATTTCGTGAACAGCGTCACTTCTTCGATCCTCTCCTTAGTCTCCGGATCGCGCCTATCGTAGACCTGGCGCATTGGCAACTTCGTCAGATGATGGAACGCCACGTGGATCACGTTGTTTTCGGAATCGGTAATGTCAACCATCTCGACTGGCGTGTTCGACAGGATGTCGGATCCTTTGGATTCGATCGTGAGTCCGGGCTCGTCCAGCCGCTCCCGCAAGATGTACAAAATATTATTTCGCGTGGTCGCCTTGTAGCGCGCCATCGAATCGGCGGGGACGGGCTTCGCACCGCGGTAGGTCAACTGATACCCTGCGTCCTCCAGGAACAACACCACGCTGTCTTCTTTCTTCCCGAACGACTGCCGCTCGCGCACATGGAGACCGGCCTTCTTCGACTCGTCCGGGTGCAAATCGTACCGCGTATAAATCTTGGCAATGGAAAGCCCGGTCAGACGCTCGCGGTAAAACGAGTACACTCTACCGGTCTCCACCCGGGTTCTTACACTGTGGAACTTTTCGCCGCCCAATGCCGCAAGGGCTTCGTTTATGACACGCTTGCCTCGCTCGATTTGGGTCTCTGCCGGAAGCAGCGCTGCGAACAGGAATGCCAGGAAAATCACTCTCATGGTTTCTTGCTTAAATCCTCCGCTTTGAGATC
>Ga0068863_100008048_pt1 | contig 10296 bp, 12 predicted proteins | sample KBSSwiS62_FD_66596 | JGI IMG/M metagenome (GOLD analysis project Ga0068863, IMG submission 66596) | Switchgrass rhizosphere microbial communities from Kellogg Biological Station, Michigan, USA - KBS Switchgrass S6-2 | ecosystem: Host-associated > Plants > Roots > Rhizosphere > Soil ...
CAGGAGTTCAACCTGCATGATTATTTCATGTCCAACCCGAGCCTCTCGGGCCGTGGCCAGGCGCTGAAAAAGGGCCGCCGGGTGCCCAAGCTGCGCTTCCAACGGGGACGATAGCTGGCCGGTCCCGAACCGACGGCGATCATCGACATCGGGTCGAATTCGGTCCGGCTCGTCGTTTACGCCGGGCCGGCGCGGGTCCCAACGCCGATCTTCAACGAGAAGGTGTTGGCCGGGCTTGGCTCCGGCCTCGATCATTCTCGCAATCTGCCGGAAAAGGCGCGCGCGAAGGCACTGGCGGCGCTCAGCCGTTTCAGGCTGCTTTTGGACCATATGAAAGTGAAGCGGACGCTAGTCGTGGCGACCGCGGCGGTCCGTGATGCGGCGGACGGACTGGAGTTCATCCGCGAGGTGGAGCGGATCGGTCTCAACTGCGACGTGCTGAGCGCGGAGCAGGAAGCGACGCTTGCCGGCGAAGGCGTGCTCTCCGGAATTCCCCGAGCGGATGGAATAGTCGGCGACCTCGGCGGCGGCAGCCTCGAGCTGGTGGATGTTGCGGACGGCAAGGCAAGCTCCGGCATTTCACTGCCGCTCGGTGTGCTTCGGCTGGACGCAAGCGCGAGCGGCGAACGTGAGGCGCGACGGCTGCTAAAAGCCGCGCTCAAGAAGTCGCCCCTCAAAGAGCAGGCGCGCGGCCGCACCTTCTATATGGTCGGCGGGTCATGGCGCGCACTCGCCCGCATCGACATGCTCGCGACCGACTTTCCACTACCGATCACGCATCAATATCGGATGAAACCGGCGCGAGCGAAGGAGCTGAGAAAACTCGTTCGTGCGCTTGACCCGCGCCTGTCGAGTGCCGCAGCGCCGGCGCGTCTTGCGAATTCCCCGGTCGCGGCCATGCTGCTCGAGCTGCTGGTCGAAGAGCTTGAGCCGGCCCGGCTGGTGGTTTCTACTTATGGCATTCGCGAAGGGCTGCTCTATTCCAAATTGAGTCCAAGCGTGCGGCGCGTCGATCCCTTGATCGAGGAAGCGCGCGACGCCGGTGGGGGTGAGCATCGCTTCGGCCAACACGGCGATCTGCTCGACGCATGGATTGCGCCGTTGTTCGATGATGAACCGGCGATGCGGCGGCTCCGCCTGGCCGCCTGCTTGCTCGCCGACGTCGCATGGCAGGCGAACCCTGGTTTTCGGGCCGACCGCGGGATCGAGATGGCGCTGCACGGCAATTGGGTGGCGGTGGACCCATGGGGACGCGTGATCATGGCGCAGGCGCTCTCCGCGAACTTCGGCCGCGACCGCCTCCCCGACCCGCGGCTTGCGCAGATCTGCCGCGACGACCAGCTGAAACGGGCACATTGCTGGGGAGCGGCCATGCGCCTTGGACAGCGCTTGTCCGGCGGCGTTGGCTCAGTGCTCAAGCGGGCGAGCCTTGCGGACGTGAACGGTGCGGTCCAACTAAAAGTCCGCCGCAGCGAGGAGGCGCTGGTCGGCGATCAAGTGAAGCGCCGGCTGACGCGCCTCGCCGAGCTGCTCGGTCGCGAGCCCGCCGTGCTGACGGACTAGCGGATCAGCGACCGCGACGTTGGGCTAAGCCTCAGCACGTCGGGCGCGCGAGACAGCCACTGCGACAATGGCTGCGCCGCAGCCGCGAGCTCGGACTTGCGCGCCGCATAGTCGGCTTCGCTTTCGAAGCGGGTGAACCAGACCAGTACCTGCTCATCTTCGCGGATCGGGAGGCGCGGGAAATTGTTTGCCGCTCGTTCGGGCACGAACCAGGCGAGCAGAGGAATTCCCGCCTTCCGGAGCCGCGGCTTCACCTGAGTTTCGAACTGCAGCAGCGCCTCTCGCGGTGGAGAGTCGAGATGGTCGACGACCGCGACGACCAGTCCGGCAGGAACCTGCGCACCGAGCGCGGGGCGCGAGTGAGGCAGCTTGAACTCGGCTCCGGTGCCCGCGCTATGCAGCAGGAGGACATTGTCGCTGTCGACCATCGTCGCATTCGCGGCGTTGCGGTGCGCCTGCCAAACCGGACCGCCGTAGAAGGAAGTCAGACCGGCAAGGCGTGAATCCATATCCCGGAAGCCGCGCAGCCAAACGAACCGGTTCGGCCGGTCGAGATCACGGAAAGTGCCGATCACCTTGATTCCGAGCGCTTCCTGGCTCTCGACGAACTCGCGTTCGAACAGATCGATCAGCGTATCGCGCTGGCCGTCGTGCAACGTGTACTGACGCAGCTCGAGGACCGGAAAATCCGTCGAAGCGGCGGGCGATGGGCTCGTCTGCGCACCGGCGAGCGCCGCACCGGCAGCAAGTATAATCATTCCAGCGGTCATTTTGTGTCTCCTCAAGCATAAACAAACCGGTTGTCCTGTTTTAGTCAATCCGCTAAAACAGGAGACAAATCCGTTTCGCGAGACCCAATGCCAACGCAGACGAAGTCACTTCCCCGCCCTGCCCCGCGCCGCAAGAATGATCCAGCCGGTGTGCGCGCGCGCATTCTTGATGCCGCTTTTGAACTGTTTCAGCGGCAAGGTTTCAACGCGACGAGTATCCATGAGATCGTCGCGCTGGCGCGGGTGACAGGGGGCGCGCTCCATCACCATTTCCCGACCAAACAGGCGCTTGGTGAAGCGGTGATTGCGGAAAGCATCGTCAGCGCCGTTGAGGACTCGTGGCTGGAGCCGGTTCGCAGCGCGGCAGATGGAAGGGACGGCATCCTGAAGGTGTTCTCGAACCTCGCCAGCGAGCTCGACGCGCAAGGTTCCGTGCGCGGCTGTCCAGTCAACAATCTGACGCTCGAACTCGCCTATGCGAACCCCAATTTCCGCGATCAGCTGCGACGCCAGTTTAACCTGTGGCGGCGGACTATCGCCGAGAAGCTCGGTGGTCCTGACGCTGACGCGCGCGCCACGATGGTCGTGGCCACTTATTCGGGAGCCATGGCAATCGCCAAGGCCGAGCAACGCGGCGAGCCGCTGCGGTTGTGCGCGAAGGAGCTCGAGCGGCTGCTCTGATGCCCGGTGTGGCGTTCCGCATTGGGCGCGGCTAGAGCCGTTTCCATGGCGTTATTATCGTCGAGTGAGCGCGCGGTCGTCGAACGTGCGGGCGCAGAGCCGATGCTCGACCAGGTGCTTGGCTGGGCGGCGGTTAACAGCGGCTCGCGCAACCTTGCCGGGCTCGAGCGCATGGCGGATCTGCTGGTCGATGCCTTCGCCGCGCTCCCGGGACTGATCCGTCTCGAGCGGCCGGCAAAGGTCGAAGCTGTCGATCCCACCGGACGCACCGTCCAAATCGAGCATGGCCGGCATCTGCATTTGACCGTTCGGCCGACGGCGCCGGTGCAGCTGCTCTTCACCGGTCACATGGATACGGTGTTTGCCGCCGATCACGCGTTCCAGCAGACGCGCTGGCTTGAGGACGGCGTTTTGAACGGCCCCGGCGTTGCCGACATGAAGGGCGGCATTTCAGTAATGCTCGCAGCGCTGAAAGCGGTGGAGGCGAGCCCCTACGCTGATCGTCTAGGCTATGAAGTGGTGATCAACAGCGACGAGGAGGTTGGCTCGCCCGCTTCTGCTGCGCTGCTCGCGCAAGCGGCGGCCGGCAAGCGCGCAGCACTGACCTACGAACCCGCCGCTCTGCCTGACGGAACACTCGCGGGCGCGCGGCCCGGCAGCGGCAATTTTACGATTACCGTCCACGGCCGCTCCGCACACGCAGGTCGTAACCCAGAAGATGGTCGCAACGCGCTTCTGGCCGCCGCTGATCTGGCGCTCCGACTGGATTGGCTGAAGCGCGATGGGCTGACCGTGAACCCTTCGCGTATCGAGGGCGGGAGCCCCAGCAATGTCGTTCCCGACCTTGCTATCCTCCGCGTAAACCTGCGTCCGCGAACGCCTCAGATCGAAGCGGAGGCGAAGCACGAGATCGATGAAGCTGTGGCGGCTGTGTCTGCTGAGCGCGATGTGAGGATCGAGCTGAACGGCGGCTTCGGCCGTCCGCCCAAGCCGCTAACGCCGGAGACGGAGGCACTATTCAACCTCGTCAAGCAAGCTGGCGCGGACCTCGGCCAGACCATTTCTTGGCAGCCGTCCGGGGGAGTGTGCGATGGCAATAATATCGCCGCGTGCGGCGTGCCCGTCGTCGACACGATGGGCGTGCGCGGCGGCAAGATCCACAGCATGGAGGAATTTCTGATCGTCGAGAGCTTGTCCGAGCGCGCCGTCCTGAGCGCGCTCACCACTCTGCGGCTGGCGCAGGAGGCCGCATGAGCTTTCGCGTCCGTCCCGCGACCGGCGACGATTTCCGCGCCATCTACCAGATGGCCAAGCTCACCGGCGGCGGCTTCACCAACCTGCCCGCCGACCGCGGCACGCTCGTTGCCAAGCTCGCCCGGTCCGACGGAGCATTCTCGCGCGAGGAGGACCGCCAGGAAGGGGACTTGTATGTCTTCGTGCTCGAAGATCCGAAAGCCGGGGTGATCCGCGGCACCTGTCAGGTGTTCGGACAAGTGGGAGTCGTACAGCCCTTCTACTCCTACCACATCAGCGCGCTTACCCAGACGAGCCCCGAGCTCGGCAAGACCTTCCGCAACCAGATGCTGAGCCTGACCACCGACCTCGAAGGCTCTTCGGAGGTCGGCGGGCTCTTCCTTCACCCCGAGCTTCGCGCCGGAGGCTGGGGAGCGCTGCTCGCGCGCAGCCGCTATTTGTTCATGAAGTCGCACCGCGCCCGCTTTGGCGACCGAACGCTGGCGGAGCTTCGCGGTGTGATGGACGAAGCGGGCAACGCGCCTTTCTGGGATGGGCTTGCCGGACGCTTTTTCGGCATGACTTTCCCCGAAGCGGACGAATTCAACGCCGTTCACGGCACCCGTTTCATTGCCGATCTGATGCCGAAGACGCCAATCTACGTCGACCTGCTGGCGGACAGCGCCAAGGCGGTGATGGGGCAGCCGCACCCGAGCGGCCGCGCCGCGCTTCGAATGCTGGAAACGGAGGGCTTCGTCTTCGACCGCTACATCGATATTTTCGACGGTGGTCCCACCGTCGTCGCTCAGACGGACCAGATCCGCACGGTGCGTGAGGCGCGCAGCGAAGTGATTTCAGAGATCGGCGAGGATGGTTCGATTCGGATGATGGTTGGCGCTGGTCGGCTCAAGGATTTCCGCGCCTGCTGCGCGTCGGTAAAAAAGGTGCCGAGAAAGGGCATCTGCATCGACCGGGCTGCCGCGGATCTGCTTGAGGTCGATGTGGGCGACGAGCTGGTGATGGTCGCGAAATAATGGTTCTCGTCGAAATCAATTTCGACGGACTAGTTGGGCCGAGTCACAATTACGCGGGGCTCAGCCTCGGCAACCTCGCTTCGACGCGCAATGCTGGCGAAGTGTCGCTGCCCCGCGCCGCGGCGCTCCAGGGCATCGACAAGATGCGGGCGAACCTCTCGTTGGGGCTCGCGCAGGGGATCTTTCTCCCTCACCCGCGGCCAGATCGTGCGTGGCTGGCGGAGCTTGGCACGACCATCGACGCGGCCGATCCTGCGCTTTCCGCCAATGCCATGTCTGCCTCGGCGATGTGGGCGGCCAATGCAGCGACGGTGTCTCCTGCCCCCGACACCGCCGACGGCAAATGCCATCTGACCGTCGCCAATCTCAAATCCATGCCGCATCGCAGTCATGAGTGGCCGGGGACGCTTGCGCAGCTGAGGCTTGCCTTCGGTGGCGACGCCTTCGAAGTGCATGCTCCGGTGCCAACTGCGTTCGGCGATGAGGGCGCGGCCAATCATATGCGGCTCGCGCCTGCGCACCGTGAACCCGGTGTCGAGGTCTTCGTCTATGGTGTCTCGGGCGGTGCTTTCCCCGCGCGTCAACATCCCGAAGCGTCGAAGGCGATCGCTCGCCTGAACCGGCTCAATCCAGCCCAGGTGATCTTTGCCGAGCAATCCGAAGAAGCGATCGCCGCCGGTGCGTTCCACAACGACGTGGTCGCTGTCGCCAACGAGCGCGTGCTGTTCGCGCATGAGCAGGCGTTTGCAGACAAGAACACGCTGCTCGCGGCGCTTGAAGCCAAGGTGCCCGGATTCGAATATGTCGAGGTGCCGGCCGCCGAAGTGCCGTTGGCCGACGCAATCAGATCCTACCTATTCAACGCGCAACTGGTGACCAGGCCTGACGGACAGCCGACGTTGATCGTACCCGCCGAAGCGCGCGAAACGGCGTCGGTGTGGAGCTGGATCGAGCGGCACCTCGCCGGCAACGGCCCGATCCGGTGCGTCGAGGTCGTCGACGTGCGCCAATCGATGGCCAATGGTGGCGGCCCTGCCTGCCTGAGGCTCCGCGTCGTTGCCGATCCGGCTACCGTGGATCCGCGCTTTGTTGTGGACGAGGCCAAGCTCGACCGGATTGCCGATGTCGTGCAGCGCCGCTGGCCCGAGCAGATCCATCGCGATGAGCTGCAACATCCGGCGCTCGTCGCAGATATCGAGCGCGCGCGGCTGTCCCTCCTCGGTACACTCGATCTGAACGAGCTCGCCTGACGTTGACTGTCCCGGCTTGGGACGAAGGTAAATGTTACTTTAACCCTGTTCATTAAGAAAATTCTGGCTCAAAACAGCCGTCGGGACGTTCGGGCGTTAACGATGGCAATTCTGAGCAAAATCGGTCGGTTGTTCACGATCAAGACGCGCGTCGAGGCGTGGCTGGTGATCTACGCCATCGCTTTGGGCGCGGTAGAACGCGGCCGTCATTACCTGGAGACCTATCCCGGATTTGCCGGCTGGCTTCTCGCACTCGCCTGCACCGGCGTGGTGTTCGTCGCCGGCGCCAAGCTCCTCGATTCAGTGAGGCCGACCGGGCTGGCGCTTGCTGCAGGACACTATCCGGCGCCTGTCCGGCGCCGCTCGATCACTGATCGTAATCGACCCACGCGCCTGCCGAACCGTCGCGGTTTAGAGTCACGGATTTTACGGCGCAGAGATTGACACCGGCCCAGGTGACGGGCGCTCCCGCGACATTGGCGCGAATGTCGAACGCGCAATCGGGATCGTTGAAGTTCACCGAGCTCCGCGCACCGGGCGATGGCGTGGCACTGAGCGTTTTCCACTCCTGAGTCCCGGCGCGCCTGATCGACACGTCGGCAAGCGCGGCTCCGGTCCCGTTGACCAAAGTGAAATTGGAAGCGCCGGCGGCAAGAGCCGGCGCGGCGGACGCCGCCAGAATGGCAAGCAACGCGAGTCTCTTCATGCGCGCGAGCATATACCCACGCGTTGCCGGCGAAAATATTGAATCGGGGCGATATTAAGCGGCGAGGTCGGTATAGGTCGGCCGGGTGCCGCTCCAGAACACTGGCGAGGGTGCCGGGCCATTGGTCAACGCTTCCCTGAGCGGCAGCGCCGTCGAGCAGAAAGCGCATTCGGCCGAGATGCGGCCGATGATCCAGTGGGTCCGTCCGCAACCCGGACAATGATTGACCTCACCGTCGTGATAAACGGCGTGATAGCCCCGCGCGTTCGGGTTGAATGCAGGACGGCGGGACTCGATCGAACTCAGCATGGTGCTTTCCTTCGAAACCATATTTGGCGTTTGAACGAGCGGCGAATCGTTCGGTTTCATCGATGATCCGTGATTGTCCCCAATCGTGTCACTGTTGTCACACCCGGTTGTTCCAGCGCGGGACAAAGCGCGGGGAGTCGTTTCGGAGGTGCGACAATCCGAAATTCGTCGCTGTGGATAGTAACCAATATTTAGCCATTGGCGGGTGATGGTCGACGTCCTCGGAGCGGAGGGGACAAGTGGAATCGAACGAGCGTTATTACCGGCGGCGAGCGGTCGAAGAACGGATGGCCGCCCAGCGCGCAGTCACTGACACGGCGCGGGCCTGGCACAGCAAATTGGCACAGGATTTCGCGGAGCGGGCGAGCGCCGGCAACGCATCGATCTGCAACGCTGCCACCGTCAACGGCTAATCAGAACGTTTCACTTGCCGCCCTGCGATGCAGGCTGCGCCACGATTTGATCAATCCGTCTACCAAAACCAACTGATCACGAGAGCCGCTGTACAGAGGAAGGTGACCATAGTCGTCGCCCAACCAAGCACGTTCCTGCTCCGCGAATTGAGCCGCGCACCCATAACTTCCCTGCGGTTCGTGAGGACCATCATGATCAGCAGCAGCGGAGGCACCGAAAAGCACTGCACGATCCCCGACCAGACCAAAGCCCGCATCGGATTGAAGCCGAGGAAGTTCATTCCGACAGCGCCTGCGGTCACGATTGCGATGATGGCATAGAAGAGGCGGTTGTCTTCAGGATGGTCATGGAGGCGCGCGTGCTCGCCGGGGCCCTGGACCACGTCATAAGCGGCACCACTTGTCATGACCGGGACGGCGAGGAAGCCTACCCCAATCACGCCCAGCGCAAAGAGCCATTTGGCCGCCTCGCCGGCGAGCGGCTCGAGCGCCGCTGCCGCTTGCGCCGCGGTTTCGACATGCGTCTCGCCTGCCGGGAGGTGCCGATCGCCGATGGATCGTCGTCCGCCGCGCCGGTGACGACGCCCTTACCAACAAGCCTGAAGATGCCGCCTCCTGGCTGAGGCGCGGTCGAGGCGGGGCTTGCCTGCGCCTCGGGCGCTTCACGCTGATAATTCACAATAGCACTCGCGCAGCTGCTGCTTCGCTGCCCAACAATTTGCGCGCTGGCGCTGGTCCTATTGCTGGCGCGCGAAGGGTTGCGCGCGCCCGCTCCTCCCCCTATGTCGCGCCCCTGCCGTCTCCGGCACCCGCGCGCCCGTAGCTCAGCTGGATAGAGCACCAGACTACGAATCTGGGGGTCAGAGGTTCGAATCCTTTCGGGCGCGCCATTTTCCATTTAGAGCCACGGCCATGCGAAGAGCTCTGCTCCTGTCCACCATTCTGTTGAGCGCCTGTTCGGCGCCGGGCGGCCCTTTCCCTTCGCTGCAGCCGCGCGCGGCCGAGGCCATCGATCCGCGCGTGCCGGTTATCAACCCGATGAACGACCGGCCGGTCACGGCATCGCTCGCGAGCCAGCTTGCCGCGCTCGTCGCCCAGGCGCGCGAGGGAGATGCGGCGTTTGCGCCGCTCGCCGACGCCGCAGAGAGGCTCGCGGCCACGGCTGGAGCACCGCAGTCGGACAGCTGGGTCGTTGCACAGCAGGCGCTCTCCGCGGCCGTGGAGGCGCGTGGGCCGACGGCGCGGGCCGTCGCCGACATCGATGCGCTCGGCGCGGACATGCTCCAGAGGCAGCAGGGCCTCGCTCCCGCCGACCTGGCAGCAATTCAGGGCGCCGACGCCGAAGCAGGCGCAATCGACCAGCGGCAGGCAGACAGGATCGCCGCAATCCAGCGGCGGCTGGGGGTCTAGCCGGCGATCAGCCGAGCAGCGTCGACCGCGTGATAGGTGAGGACGCCGGTCGCTCCGGCGCGCTTGAAGGCTAACAGCGTTTCCAAAATGAGGGCGTCGCGATCCCCGGCCCCCGCCGCTGCCGCCGCCTCGATCATCGCGTACTCTCCACTCACCTGGTAAGCGAAGGTCGGCACGCCAAACGCGTCCTTCACCCGCGTGACGACATCGAGATAGGGCAAACCCGGTTTCACCATCACGAAGTCGGCGCCTTCGTCGAGGTCCAGCTCGACCTCGCGCAGCGCCTCCTCGATATTGGCCGGGTCCATCTGGTATCCGCGCTTGTCCCCCTTCAGGCGTCCCAACGAGCCGACCGCCTCACGGAAGGGACCGTAGAAGGCTGAGGCATATTTCGCCGCATAGGCCATGATCGCGACATTCTGGTGCCCCGCCTCCTCGAGCGCCTGGCGGATCGCGGCGACGCGGCCGTCCATCATGTCGGACGGCGCGACGATGTCGGCGCCCGCCTCGGCCTGCACCAGCGCCTGCTCGGTTAGGATCTTCACCGTGTCGTCGTTCAGGACGTACCCGGTCTCGTCGACCAGGCCGTCGTGGCCGTGGGCGGTATAGGGATCGAGGGCGACGTCCGTCAGGATGCCGATTTCCGGCACAGCGTCCTTGATCGCCTTGATCGCCCGGCAGATCAGGTTGTCCTGGTTGAGCGCCTCCCGCGCGTCGTCGGTGCGCAACTCGTTCGGGGTGTTGGGGAAAAGCGCGATGCAGGGAATGCCGAGCTCGGCAGCCAGCCGCACGCGTCCAGCCAGCTTGTCCACGCTCCAGCGAGAGACGCCGGGAAGCGAACCGATCGGCTCCTCGCAGTCGCTGCCCTCGCAGACGAAGAGCGGCCAGATGAAATCGCTCGGGTGAAGCCGGTGCTCGGCGAGCATG
>Ga0068863_100008052_pt1 | contig 10290 bp, 5 predicted proteins | sample KBSSwiS62_FD_66596 | JGI IMG/M metagenome (GOLD analysis project Ga0068863, IMG submission 66596) | Switchgrass rhizosphere microbial communities from Kellogg Biological Station, Michigan, USA - KBS Switchgrass S6-2 | ecosystem: Host-associated > Plants > Roots > Rhizosphere > Soil ...
CATTTCGCGGCCTCAGGCTGTTCCTCGAGCTCGAGGCGCGGGAACAGCGGCTGCGGTTGTGCGATCGGCACTCCGCCCTCGCCGGCGTCGATCACCGCGATGAGTTTCTCCGCCGACGCTGGAATCACGGGCCGTACGGCCTCGGCCAGCCTGCGAACCGCGGCGACCAAGGTGCCCAGCACCGCGGCCATTCGATCAGGATCCGTCTTGCGCAGCGCCCACGGCGCCATGGAGTCGACGTAGGCATTGCAGGCGAACACCCCGAGCATCCACTCCTCGAGGCCGATCGAGAAGGCCAACCGCTCGAAGTTGTCCGTCAGGTGCTGACACCGTTGCGCGACCTGCTGGAGCAGCGCCTGGTCTTCGTCTGCCTGGCCCGATTCGGGAATAACGCCTTCAAGATTCTTGAAAATCATGGACAAAGTGCGTTGCGCCAGATTCCCGAAGCTGTTCGCCAACTCGGCGTTGGCGCGGTTGACGATGGCTTCGGCGCTGTAGCTCCCGTCCTGGCCGAACGGCACTTCGCGAAGCAGGAAATAGCGCAAGGCATCGACTCCGAAGCGGTCGGCCAGCACGACCGGGTCGACCACGTTGCCGACGCTCTTCGACATCTTCTCGCCGCGGCTCAGCAGAAAGCCGTGGCCAAACACCTGCTTCGGCAATTCGAGTCCGGCCGACATCAGGAAGGCCGGCCAGTAGACCGTGTGGAAGCGGACAACGTCCTTGCCGATCAGATGGAGGTTGGCGGGCCAGTACCGCCGCCACAGCTCCGTATCGTCGGGATAACCAAGGCCGGTGATGTAATTGGTCAGCGCGTCGAGCCAGACGTACATGACGTGACCCGGGCTGCCCGGCACCGGAACGCCCCAGTCGAAGCTGGTGCGCGAGATCGACAGGTCGGACAGGCCGCCCTCGACGAAGCGCAGCACCTCATTCCGGCGGCTCTCGGGCTGGATGAACTTCGGATGCTCTGCGTAAAGGTCGAGCAGCTTCTGCTGATAGGCCGAGAGTTTGAAGAACCAGCTCTCTTCGACCGTCCATTCGACCGGGGTTCCCTGCGGCGAAAGCTTCTCGCCCCCGTCCCCGACAATCAGCTCGCTGTCGTCGTAATAAGCTTCGTCGCGGACCGAGTACCAGCCCTCGTAGCGGCCGAGATACAGGTCGCCGCTGGCCTCCATGGCGCTCCAGATTGCCTGGCTGGCGCGATAGTGGTCCGGTTGCGAAGTCAGGATGAAGCGATCGTACGATACATTAAGCTTGTCGCACATATCTTGGAAAAGACGCGACATTTTGTTCGCGAATGCACGCTGCTCGAGGCCTTCTGCGCGGGCCGCCTGGGCCATCTTCAGGCCATGCTCGTCGGTCCCCGTCTGGAACCGCACGTCCCGGCCGCGCGCGCGCTGGAAGCGGGCGATGACGTCCGCCGCGATCGCCTCATAGGCATGGCCGATGTGCGGCGGGCCGTTTGGGTAGCTGATCGCGGTGGTGATGTAGAAGGGTTCGGACATGTGACGCCGCACCTAGCGGCGGCGGCCTAGCGCATCAAGGAATGGCCGGGTCGGCGACCGACGCGAGGATTCCGCCGATCTGGAACACGGTCGCGGCCGGGTCGAGCGACAGCCGCGGCGCGATCGTCGCCAGCTCGCGCGCTTTGGCATAGGCGTCGAGCGCCCGTTCGCGCTTCGATCCGTCCGCCTGCCGCGCTTCGCGGGCGATCAGCGACGGGGCGAGGTCGAGGAACGCTGTGTAGCGCTCGCCGGCGCCGCGCTTGCCCAGCTCCAGCGCCAGCTCCGAGCGGCGGGCGTTGGTCGGGTCGCCGCGGTGGAGAATGGCGAGCGCATCGTCCTCCAGCCTGGCCAGGCCGAGTTCGGCGAAGGCCAGCGCCCGCCCCCCCGAGCCCCCGGCCATGGCGATGATCTTCGCTCGCTCCGCCGGACTGACTTCGGGTGCCTGAATCTCCAGGATTGACGTCATGGCGTCATCGTCAAGCGCTTGAAAATCCAGCCTTCTGCAGCGCGAGCGGATGGTCGGCAGGAGCCGGCCCGGAGCGTGGCTAACGAGGAAGAAGAGGCTGTTGGGGGGCGGCTCCTCGAGCATCTTCAGGAGCGCGTTGGCCCCCGACGCTTCGAGCTCGTCGACCGAATCGATGATCACCACCCGCCAGTCGGACATGGCCGGGCTCAAGTCGAACAGCTCGCCGAGGCCGCGCACCTGGTCGACGCTGATGTTGCGCGCGAGGTTGCCGGTCTTCTCGTTCACCAGTCGTTCGAGCCGGCGCATGTCGGGATGGCTGCCGGCCTCGACCAGCTTGACCATCGGGTGCGCATCGTCGGTCGCGAGCCCCGGCAGGCCTGAGGCCGGCCCCGCCGCATCGGCCAGCACGCGGCGCGCGGCGGCATGCGCGAAGCTCGCCTTGCCGACGCCTTTGGGTCCGGCGAGCAGCCACGCATGGTGCAGCTTGCGGGTCGCCCAGGCGCTCGCGAACGCGTCGACGGCCTTGTCCTGGCCGACGATCACGGCAGCAGATCCGTAAGGGCGTCGAGCAGCCGCTGCGTGACCGCTTCGGCCGCGCCCGAGGCGTCGACCAGCCGGACCCGCTCGGGCTCCTCCGCCGCGATCAGGCGGAAGGCGAGCTCGACCTTGTGATGATAGTCGGCGCCGCGTCCGCCGATGCGGTCGCTGCCCGCCGTGTCGCGCGCCCGCGCGCGCTCGGCGCCGACGTCGAGCACCAGCACCAAAGTCCGATCGGGAAATGTCTCGCCGATGCCAAACGCGTTGATCTCGCGCACCGCTTCGATGCCGAGGCCGCCGGCGCCCCCCTGGTAGGCGAGCGAGCTGTCGATGAAGCGGTCGGACAGAACCCAGCGGCCGGCGTCGAGCGCCGGGCGCACGGTCCTTTCCACATGCTCGGCGCGCGCGGCCGCGAACAGCAGGGCTTCGGTCCGGTCCGCCCAGTCCTCTCGCGGATCGAGCAGCAGGTCGCGGATCTTTTCCGCGCCCTCGCTTCCGCCCGGCTCGCGCGTCTCGACGACCTCGAGCCCACGCGCCCGGAGCGCGACGGCGAGCGCCTCGCGCTGCGTCGACTTGCCGACCCCCTCCCCGCCTTCGAGGCTGATGAACCTGCCGCGGCTCACGCCATCCCGAACAGCGACTTGAGCCCGATCCAGATGCGCCCGAAGAAGCCGGCCTCGCCGACATCCTCGCCGGCGACCAGCGGGACGACCTGCGGCGGCGTGTCGGCGGTGGTGATCACCAGGTCGGCGATATGGTCGCCCTTCCTGATCGGCGCCGCGACCGGGCCCTGGTAGCGGATCTTCATGCCGGTCGCGCCGCTCGGCAGCCCGGCCGGCACGGTGACGGCGAGGTCGCGCGGCGCCACCAGCGCGACTTCGCTGCTGCTGCCCATCTGCACTCGCGCAGTCCCGACCCTCGTGCCCGCCTTGAACAGCGGCTTGGCGGTCCAGGCGTTGAAGCCCCACTGGATCAGCCGGGTCGATTCCTCGACTCGCGCATTCCAGCTCGGCAGGCCGGCAACGACTTCGATCAGCCGGCGGCCGTTCTGGTCGGCCGAGCCGGTGAAGCCGTAGCCGGCCTCGTCGGTGTGGCCGGTCTTAAGGCCGTCGGCGCCGGGCACCTTGCCGAGGATCGGGTTGCGGTTCTGCTGGGTGATGTTGTCGCCCGATCCCATCGTCTTGCCCCAGGTGAAGCTCGGCTGCGAATAGAACTTCTTGTAGAGCGCGTAGTGGTTCTCGATCTCCGACCGGGCAAGGGTCGCGAGGTCGCGGGCGGTGACGTAGGTCACGCCCTCGTCGGGCCAGCCGTTGGAATTGCCGAAATGGCTGTTAGTCAGCCCGATCTTCTTGCCCAGCGCGTTCATCTGCCCGGCAAAAGCCTGCTCGGTCCCGGCGATGCATTCGGCCAGCACCACCGACGCATCGTTGCCGGACAAAGTCACGATGCCGTGGAGCAAATTCTCGACGCTGACCTGCTCGTTGGCCGACAGGAACATGGTCGAGCCGGCGGCCGGTCCATGCCATTTCTGCCACGTTTCCGGGCGGACGGTGCACATCTTGTTCAGCGCCAGCTGCTGCTTGTCGATCAGCTCGAACGCCACCTCGACCGTCATCATCTTGGCCATCGAGGCCGGCGGCATCCGCGTGTCGGGGTTCTTGGCATAGAGCGTCGCCCCGGAGGAGACGTCGATCAGATAGGCGACCCTGGCCGGCGTATCGAACGTCGGCGCCGCGGCGGGCGCTCCGGCGGCGAACAGCAGCGAGGCAGTGGCGGACGACAGGACAAAGCGCGACATGGAGCGGACCGATTCCCCGGTTGATGGTGGACGACGCCCCTCCTCTATCGCTCCGCTATGGCATTCGCCAGCAGCCCGACGCCCAAAGCGTAGAAGTTCGAGCAATTGTAATCGAGGATGGCGCGGTAGTTGGTGGTCAGCAGATAGCCCTGGGCATAAGCGCCCGGAGTCTCCATCAGCGCCGCCAGCTCGGTGTCCGGCAAGGCGCGGCCGGTCGGCACGACCCCGAGCGCGCGCCATTCGGCAACGGTCAGCCAGCGGCTGTGGCGGCGGTAGACCGCGGGGCAGCGCGGCGGGGTCAGCCGCGACTGGATCGCGGCCCGGTTGAGGGTCGCGGGGATGTACACCGGCACGCCCCACGGCACGTTCCGCTTCCACCCGGCGTCGCGCAGGTAGTTGGCGATCGAGGCGAAGGCGTCGTCCTCGTTGCGCCAGATGTCGGCATAGCCGTCGCCGTCGCCGTCGGCGCGCAGCCGCAGCGCGACCGTGGGCATGAACTGCGGATAGCCGGTCGCCCCGGCGTAGCTGCCGCGCAGCTGCCAGCGGCTGACGCCCTGGTCGATCAGCTTCAGCGCGGCGACGAACTCCTGCTCGAACATCGACCGCCGCCGGCCCTCGTAGGCGAGCGTCGCGAGCGCCTCGAGCAGGTCGAACCCGCCGGTCACCGAGCCGTAGCTCGTTTCCTTGCCGTAGATCGCCATGATCACCGCCGGGTCGACGCCGTAGAGCGACTGGATCCGCGACAGGTTCGACCAATGCGCCGAGTAGCGCGACTGGCCGCGGTTGATCAGCGAGCTGGTGATGTGGCGGTCGAGGTACGGCCGGTAGTTCTGGACGTAATTGCTGTAGCTCGTCGGCCGCTGGGCGCGGTCGAGCTCCATCACCCGCGAGTTGATTTGCAGCGCCGGGATCACCGCCTGGATGGTCGCTTCGCGCACCCCCTGCTGGCGCGCGAGCGCCGCCAGGCGCTGCTTGTGCGCGTCCCACGGGCTGGTGACGGGCGCGGCATAGGCCGGCGGCGGATAGACGTAGGTCTGGGCGACCTGAGCCTGCTGCGGCGGAACCGCCGGCGGCTGCACCTGCGCCGACGGCGTCGCGATCGCCATCGCCGACACCGCCGCCAGCACCAATCCCCCGAGCATCCGCAACCCTACGCTCCTCATCACTGCCGAGGCTATGCTGGATAACCCGCATCCGGCCAGCTTGGTTCATCGCGCGCCTTGCACAGCCCGGCGCTCCGGATGATATGCGGCAGTCGATTAAGGAGAGGTGGCCGAGTGGTTTAAGCGCGAGGCGACTGACCTGCCGGGGGCAGGTCACCAAGCCGAGCGGGCTTGAAAACCACGCGAAGCGTTCTCGCGAGCGCATATGGATGGGTGGCCGAGCGGTTTAAGGCACCGGTCTTGAAAACCGGCGACGTGCAAGCGTCCGTGGGTTCGAATCCCACCCCATCCGCCAAGTTCTTGATTCGCGCTATGCCGCCGCGGTGCGCCGAGCGGCGCCGAGTGCGTTGATGAGAGCTGGGCCAGCCGCGATGATCAGCGGGACGACGGCCGCAATCGAGTCGCCATTGAAGATGGCAGCCAGAACCAACACGCCCGCAGCCAGCGGCAGCACCAACCCGAACAGCAGCCGCGCCCAGTCCCAGAAACCGGATTCCTGAGTTCGCCGCCAATTCTTGATGGTCTCCGGCTTTTCAACATGCACAACGAACTGTGCGAAACTATCGTTCATGGTTCGCGGATAAGGATCAAGCACTACGAGGCCCCGCTTGACCAACGATCGCAGCGCATAGGCCTTTGCGACATTGGGCACGTGCCCGTGGGCAATCCGGTACAACAAAAGACGCTCCGCCCTGCTCGAGAGCGACCACATGAGATGATAATGCTCGATCAGGCTCGACGCGAGGTGGTCGACTATTGCCTGCCGCTCTGGTTTAAATTTCTCGATTTCTCCGGCCCAAATCAGAATTTCTTCCTTGAGCGTTGGCTCCTTATCCTCTCTTCTTTTTGAATCCCAAATCATCGCCGCGACCACTGCGTCGGGAATGTATCTGAGTTCCCACCAAACCCACCTCACCACATTCCCGGCCAGTTCCAAGCCTGGCGGATCCCCCCGCGGGCGGGCGGCGTGGTAGTAGGTCTTGAACTCTTCAAACACCGCGCTCCAGCGCATGTCTTCGCGGTATTTGGCACGCGCGAGGCGAGCAGCCGTTTGTTGCTCCTTGTCGAGCTGATCGCCTTCATCACGCTCGCGCTCGAACGACTGGAGCAGCCGTTCGAGAGGAGTGAGAGACGTCAACATTGCAACCCGATAGTTTGGCCGATCGTCCTGCCCTTGGTTCTGCTCTTCGTCCGGCTTGTCGAACTGCCTGGCGAGAATCTCCTCGAGCCTCTCCAAAGCCTTGCGGCGGCCGTCCGGATCCCCAAGCAAGAGCCCGAGATTGTGGATCAGAATAAGCTTGGGATGCGCTTTGTCCGCCTTCGGGAGCAGCCGTCTGCGCCCGGTCCTGATTTCTTCGTTGAGGTCGATGTTGAAGGCGCCTCTCTTTAGCGCCTTTAGACAATCGCCCTCCGCCCGAATGACAAGGAAACGTGGTGGCAGTTTGCCCTTGATGACCCATTCCTCGTGTTTTTGTTCGACCTCCAGCTTCGGATACTCGACCGCTTCGAGTGCCACGCCGAAACCGAACAGCCCCCAAAGGGTGGCGTAAATCGCAATGATCATGATTGTAAGAATCATGAGGGCTACCGAGACGAGCGTGAAACCGTCCATAGTCCCGAGGAAGGGGATGCCGATCAACCAGTGAGTGGGAGACTCGGCTGCCAGCTCGACGCCGGTGTCGAAGCCTGCCTGCCGGCGCAGGGTCTCGGTGAAATATTGCGGGCGTCGGGTCTGAACCAGTGGTTGGACCGGCTGCTGGCCGTCATCTCGAGCAATATTTAGACCCTCCATCCGCGCAATTGCGGCCCACGACTTGACCCCAAGCGTATCTCGGACCTGGTCACCTGCCAGCACCTTCGCCGCGGAAACCTGCGCGAAATAGGCGCGTGCGTCGGCGGCGAAGGCGGCAACCGGGACAACAGACACCGCGATGAGCAGCGCGATGACGAAGTAAGTGAATCGTCGTTCTGTCGCGCGATCGAGCGCGGGCGGAGCCTTTTGCCGTTCCTGCGGGCTGTCCGCTGGTCCGAGCAATGCGTCGTCGGCAGGTCCGTTTCGGACGCGCCATAGCCATGCCTTGAGTTCGCCCCCGAAATGCAACCACACGAGCCACCCGAGAGCGGCGGTTGCAGCAAGCCCGCAAACTACCAGCGCCGTGAGCGGCCAGGCAATCGCCACGAGTCCCAGAGCAACAACGTCAGCACCGGCGAGGATGAGGGAGAGGATCAGATATGCCTTTTTCTTCCGCCTCGTGCATTCGGGCCACAGCCACACCCAGGCCTGGTCGCGCGGTAACAAGGCCGCCGCAACCATCCACAGCAAATAGGGAAAGATGGCCAGCGAAGCCCACAGGACGATCGCGTGAAGCGCCGGCTTTACCGCCTGCGAGTCGACGAGGCGTCGCGATTTGAACGCGATCACCGCCCAGTCGGTGCAAGGCACCCGCGCCACCGCGAACAGGGTTGCTTCCTGCTCGTAGATGCCAGTGAACGGTTTGGGCTGGTTTAGCACCGTCGGATGAACGGTTGACTCGCAAGGCACCGGATCACCGATCTCAGCAGAAAGCCGCGCGCGCGTACCGGCGCTGAGGCTTTCGTTGAACCGCTCAACTCCGACCCGGTAGGAATCGCTGTGGAACAAGACTGGACGCCCCGGGGCTCCGTCCCAGGTGTCGACAACTGCAAAGCGAATGTCGGGGCCCAGCGTTGGCGAAAGCATCGAGGACATGACGAAGGCCCCCACGGCGACGTTCGGCTGCAAGCGCTCGTCCTTGCTCAAGAATCTTGCCGCCTTTGAGTCGCAGCTGAGGTTCCGAGCCGGACGTCGAAGTTTCGCCGCGACAATCGTCTTGGGAGCGCCGTCGGTCCGAGATCGGACCTGCTCGAAAACAAGTCCGCCCTCAATATCCCTCCAAATGGAACACGGCCCGCCGCCCTTCCTTCGTGCGTCGGCAAGTGGTTCGGTCTTCGGTGCGAAGTCTTCATCCTGTGCCCGGATGAAATAGGAGCGGTCACTAAGATCAAAATTGGCGCCCACATTGTTGCGTGCCGCTTTGATGATTGTGTCCTTCGCTTGCCTGCCATTGGCATCGAGCAGGACTAGATTCTCGACCTTGGCAACTGGCGGCTGGCGGGAAACTTCGTCCGGAGGCGCCCACCCGGTGACCAATGCTTTGTCCGGATTCGGCCGTATGAGATTCCGAGACAATTCATCCATCTCAGGCGAGAGCAGCGCGTCGCGCAACCCGCTGTCAATCTTCTGGACGAGCGCCGCGGCCGCGTCTGCCACCTGATCCGATGTGACATTCCTGGCGACAAGGACATCTTGAACGCCAATCCAGAAGGCAACGCCAAGCGCGGCCGCCGCGACAATCCCCAGCCAGATCGCGGTGACTTCGATCGCCTTCATGCTGTCGACGGGTCCAAGCAAGGCAAGCTTCACGACAGGCATCAGCGTGACAAGCATGATCAGCGCGAAAGCAAAGGCGAGGATTTCGGTTTTCGCGCGTCCTGGCTCCGGCGCGACGCGGCTCGGCGCCACCCCAACGAGATAGTAACTCTTGGGCTCCTGACTTGGCTTGGCGGAGTCCGCAGGCAGCTCGAACACGATCGGGCGCCAATAGAAACGATAGCTTTTGCCGGCGACCCGCGAGTCGAAGGGTTCGAGAGCGTCCGTTGCGCGCGCATCCCGTTGAATCGCGGCCTCCTTGGCCGAGGCGTTGTAAGCGGCCTCAGCCGTCTTCATTACGACCTTCGGAATCTCATTCTCGAGCGCGGGAAGGTCAGAGAGCCGCCGGATCGGCAGCTCAAATGGGCCGACCCACGCAACCACGCGACCGTCGCGCCAACTCGCGCCGCCATTCGCGGCGTTCGGTGCAGTGGGCGTGCCAGTCTGAACGGATCCGCGGGGATCTTCGATCAGCAGGAGGTGCGAGAAGTTAGGAAGCGACGGTACCACCTTCGCGAGGTCAAGATTGGCAATCGTGAAGCAGATCGGATTTGCGGGGTTCTTTGGGGGAATCCAGGATGTCTTGCGGGCCCGATCGATATATTCGCGTTCGGGTTCCGAAGTCCCCTTGGTGGACTTCAGGGCCTCACCGCTAACCGTCAGTCGGTTATTTTCGATGTCGAGCTTTCGCTCGCATCCATGTTGGCCCCGATCGTACTTGACCTGGAACGCACCAAATTGAGGATGATAGAGATAGGCGTAGAGGACATTTCCCTTGCCCCTTTCCTTGCCCGGTTGGGCCTTGCTTCGATGGTACAGGCTGGTCTGTCCAATGGTCGTCGCGACGGTGGGCCACTTCGCAATGTAGTCGGCCGCAATGTCGAGCGCCCGAGCCCGGCGAGCGTCCAGGGTACTGGAGCGGCTGAACGCTTGTGCGGTTAGCCAGAGAAGAAATCCGGTACCGACGAGAACGGTAGCTGCGAGGAACAGCGCAAGCCAGCGCGGCAGGCCGAACCAACCGGCCGTGCCGTCTTTCTCGCGCCCTTTCACCCGGTCCCCACGGAGTCCCGACCGCCTGCGGGGACTGTGGCGGCGTCTACCCGCAGGATCTCAGCAGGAAGAGCGCGCGTGGTGAGCGGGTGAGCACAAGCCAGCGCAAGCGATGAACGTGAAACGAAAGAAGCCATCTCGCGCCCCGTGGAGAGGCCGATTCGGCATCTCACTTCGTATCACAAGGACCGACCAACCGACAAACAGAGGCCCATGTCCGCCATTGGCCGAAAACCTGACGTCGAATTCAGCTTGCATTCACGCTACAAATGTAGCACATGCTACAAATGTAGCGCGGCGAGTCCCGTCGCCGGAGGACC
>Ga0068863_100008061_pt1 | contig 10285 bp, 11 predicted proteins | sample KBSSwiS62_FD_66596 | JGI IMG/M metagenome (GOLD analysis project Ga0068863, IMG submission 66596) | Switchgrass rhizosphere microbial communities from Kellogg Biological Station, Michigan, USA - KBS Switchgrass S6-2 | ecosystem: Host-associated > Plants > Roots > Rhizosphere > Soil ...
GCGCCGAAACCGAACCTCGCCGCGCGATGGTATCGACGCGCCATCGCCTACCTGCCGGGCTATGTCAAGGCGCGGGTGCACCTCGCCGAGATCCTCGCGAGCGAAGGCCGAGCGGTCGAAGCAGAAGCGCTGCTCGTGCCTGCGCTTTCGAGCGGCGACCCCGAGGTGCGCTGGCGTCTTGCCGACGTCCTGCGCGCACAGGGGAGGATCGACGAGGCCGAAGAACAGCTCGACGCCGCACGACGTCGCTTCGACGAGCTGCTCGACAAGCACCCGCTTGCATTCGCCGACCATGCCGCCGAGTTCTACGCCGGCAGCGGCAACGACATCGGCCGCGCGCTCGATCTCGCCCGGACCAACGTCGCGAACCGCGCGACGCGGCGCGCCACCCATCAGCTGCAAGCGATCACGGCCAGTGCCGAGGCCGCGCTTGCCTGAAGCATCGTTTCACATCAGGAGAGCCGTGATGATCAAAGTGAGCGTCATGTACCCCACCAGTGCGGGGACGCGTTTCGACCACGACTACTACCGCAACAAGCACCTGCCGCTGATCAAGAGCAGCATGGGCGCGGGCTTGAAGTACTACACGATCGACAAGGGCATCGCCGGTGGCGCGCCCGGCGCACCGGCCGCGTATGTCGGCATGTGCCACCTGCTGTGCGACTCCGTCGAGTCGTACGAGGCGTCATTCCGGCCCCACGCTAAGGAAATCCTCGCCGACATCCGCAACTTCACCGACCGGACGCCGGTCACCCAGATCAGTGAGGTCGTGGTCGAGAACTCGGCCGCCGGCTAGCGCGAATCGACCAGGAAGCGCGCGAGGTCCAGCTCGGCTTCGCGGGTCTGGAATCCGCGCGCGAGCGCGGCGCCGATCCGGCGCTGGGCCTCAGGGTCGCGCATGCCTTCGAGGAACCGTTGTGAATCGCCGCGGAACGCTTCGACGGGTGCAAGCTCGATCGCGTTCACGGCTTCTTTGATCGCTGCAAGTCCCGCTGCGGGCAGCCCGGCGATTCGGCGGGCGAGCGCATCGACGAAGCCACCGAGCTCGCTGCGCGGCAACGCACGGTTGATCCAGCCGTAGCGCTCGGCAACGTCGGCGTCGAAATCATCGACGCTCAGCAGAACCTCGAGCGCACGACCCCGGCCCATCAAGCGTGCGAGGTGCTGCACGCCGCCGGCCCCCGGGATCGCGCCGAAGGCCGCCTCGAACTGGGCGAAGACGGCCGACTCGCGCGCCGCGAAGCGCATGTCGCACGCCAGCACGAACTCGCTGCCGGCGGCACGCACGCGGCCTTCGATCTGCGCGATCGACACCAGCCGGCTCGCGCTCAGGTGACGAAAGAGCAGACCGATCGACGGTTCGCCGACAAGCCTGGCCGCTTCCTCGCGGTACTCCTTGATCCGCGTCACGTCGACGTGCGAGATGAAGTAGTCGGGGTCGGCGCTGCGGAAGACGAGCACGCGCATCTCGTGATCCGCCTCGGCATCGCGAATGAGCGACACCAGGTCGCGAACGAGCTCGGTGCCGAGCAGGTTCATCGGCGGCGCCGAGAGGGTCACGAACGAGACGGCGCCTTCGCGGCGGACTTGCAGGGTTTCGAGGTCGGACGGCATGGCACGGTCCCGGGGGCGATCGTTCGGGCAAAGAAGCAGTCTGACCCCGGCCGGCACGGCGGCCCATTGCACCTAGGTATCGGGGTCGCACCCGTTCCCGGCCCTTTCGGCGGAGGGCCGCGCCTCTCGAGAGAGTGATGCTTAGGTATCGATCGATACCAACGTGCGATGGTTCCGGTCGTCCGGCAGGTGTGAGATGGCACCGCCGGCCGCGTGCGAGCGCTGCGGCACCCACAAGGACCATTTCAACGAGGAGAACACGATGAATCACACACTTCGCCGGTCGACCGTTTTCGTGATGCAACACGATCCGCTGCTGCGGGTCGGGCTCGTCGCGGCCTTGCGCGAGCAGGCGCACCTGGATGTCCTCGTCGAGCTGGACGCGGCGGGCTCGACCGCCCCGGCGGTCGACGTCGTCGTCGCCGACTACGAGCACGGCATGGGCCTGGCACAGCTGGGGACCCGGCCGCCGAGCCCTCAGCTCGCGTGCGCCAGGATTCTGGTCGTGACTGGCAACGATCGCGAAGCGGACGTCCGGCGCGCGATCGAGGCGGGCATCCACGGCTACCTCTTGCTCGGCGGTGCGCTGAGCGAGCTCGCCGAAGGCGTCGCCGCGGTCGCCGAGGGCGCCCGGTTCCTCGGTCGGTCGGTCGCGCAACGCATGGCGGACAGCCTGACGCACGCGAGGCTGACGTCGCGCGAGATCGACGTGCTGCGGTACGTCGTCGAGGGCGCGTCGAACAAGGCGATCGCGCGTCAGCTGCAGATCGAGCTCGGCACCGTCAAGTCGCACATGAGCGCAATCATGACCAAGCTCGGCGCGTCGTCGCGCACGCAAGCGGCGGGCATCGCAGCGAGCCGCGGATTGGTGGACGAGCCCAGGCAGGGCGCGAGGATGCCGGTGAGGCCGCGCATCGGCGTGCCGGCGTCGATGGGCTACCTCCCGCGCATCTCGCCTGCCGATCTCGTCGAAGCCCGTGCGTGAAACGACGTCGGCGCGATCGAGCCGCGGCAGCGGTCAGCCGAACGTGAACGAGAAGACCTCGACGCCCGGCTCGCGGAACTCGATCTCGAACTGACGGTCTTCGACGGGCGACGCTTGCCGGATGAGCTGGTACAGGCGCTTCTCGACGAGCACGCCCCTGCCCTCCGCGTCGACGTCGGCGCCATGCGCTGCGCCCGGCGGACGCCCGTCGAGAAGGACGCGGAAGGGAACGTTCGTCCCCTTGACGGCGGGGCCCATCACGAGATGCAGGTCGCGCGCGTGGAAGCGATAGACGATGCGGCCGTTCGCGCGGGTCGACGCCGCCAGCTCGGACCGGACCTTCCACTCTCCGCCCAGCGCCCAGCGATTGAGGGCGAGCCTGCCCGGCGTCCCGTAGAGGCGCGCCCGGTCTACCGTCATCCCGCCCGGCGAGGCGAAGTTCTCGGCACGGCCGCTGCCGACATACGTTTCCTCCGACCGCAGGCTGGCCCAGTCGGCCTGCGCCTGGCTGCCCGTGCCTTCGACCTGGACGAGCGAAGTGTCGACATCCTTCGCGCCGGCCTCGATCAAGAGCTGCTGGATCGCCTTCTCAGTGCGGTCGTAGGCACCCTCGCCGAAATGGTGGAAGCGGATCGTGCCTTTCGCGTCGACGATGTAGATCGCCGGCCAGTACTGATTGGCGAACGCGCTCCAGATGGCGCGCTCGCTGTCCACGGCGACCGGGAAGTCGACCCGAAGCTGGGCAAGCGCCTCGCGGACGTTGTCGATGTCCTTCTCGAAGCCGAACTCCGGCGTGTGGGCGCCGATCACGACCAGCCCGTGGCGCTTGTACTTGTCGGCCCAGGCACGCACGTGCGGCAGCGTGCGCTGCCAGTTGATGCACGAGAACGTCCCGAAGTCGACCAGGACCACCTTGCCGCGCAGCTCGGCCGCGCTCAGCGGTTTGGAGTTGAGCCAGTCGGTCGCGCCGTCGAGCGCTGGCATCGTTCCTTCGCCACGTGCGGTCACGGCGGCTGTCGTCATCGGAAGCGCTCCGGGTTTGTCGTCGGCGAAGACCTGCAACGCCAACGCAGCGGCGCAGATCGCGCAGACGACGACCAACAAGGTTCTGGCTGAGAGCACGGCGGATCCCTTCCTTGGTTCGGCTCGCCTGGGCGGTCAAGGCGAAGCAAGGGCGTCGATGATGGCATCGGCCGGCACGATCGCGCTCGCATAGTTGGGCAGGTTGACGTCGAGCGCCGCCTGCATCTCGCGATCCGAGTAGTCGGCGGTCGCGTCGCGCACGACCGTGACGTCGTATCCCAGCTCGGCAGCGTATCGCACGGTTGCCTCGACGCACGTGTGCGCGATCAGGCCGATGACGATCAGCCGCGCGATGCCGTGCTTCTTCAGCTGCAGGTCGAGGTCGGTGTTGGCAAAGCCGCTCGAGCACCAATGCTCCTGGGCGACGACATCGCCGGGCTGGGGCGCGAACTCGGTGCGGATTTCGCCGCCCCACGCACCGGCCTCGAACGCCTTGCTGCGCCAGGCCGCCTTCTGGATCGGCGCGACCGTGGTCCAGCTCTCGAAGTCGCCCGGCCGGTAGCGGTGGTGCAGCGCATAGAACACGCGCACCCCGGCCTTGCGCGCGGCCACGAGCACCGCGTGCATGTGCGCGACGCAGCCGTTCGCGTCGGCGACAGATTTCAGGCGTCCCCAGATCTTGCCGCCTTCGGAGATGAAGTCGTTGTAGGGATCGATGACCAGGAGCGCCGTGCGCTGCCGGTCGAACGCAACGCCGGTCACGATGCGTTGCGCAGCGGTCTGAATGCCGCTCGCACCTCCGCGGCGAAGAGCTGCGGCTGCTCCCACGCCGCGAAGTGGCCGCCCTTCTCGGCCTTGTTGTAGTAGACGAGCTTGTGGTACGCCCGCTCCGTCCAGCTGCGCGGCGCCTCGTAGAGCTCGCCGGGAAAGACGGTCACCGCCGCCGGGATCGAGATGTTGACGGCGTTCACCGCGCTCATGCCCTTCAGCTCCCAATACGAGCGCGCTGCCGAGACTGCGGTGTTCGTCAACCAGTACAGCGTGATGTCGTCGAGGACGTCGTCGCGCGTCACGTCGCCGGCCGAGTGTCCGTCGACGTCGTGCCCGAGCACCGCCGCAGTGATCGCCGCCGCCGGCTGGTCGTAGGCGTCGCCGTGGTCGAGGATCCAGGCGGCCAGCCCGACCGGCGAGTCGGCGAGCGCGTAAAGCGTCTGCGGGCGCGTGCCCATCATGAGCGCGTAGGCGATGTGCCTCGTCCGCAGCTCCTTGATCTGCTCGTACGCGCGCTTCTCTTCGGCCGAAAATGCCGCAGGCGTCGGCTCGTTGTTCAACAGCGCCTTGCCCACCTCGGGCGGGACGGTTCCAGGCAGGTTGACGTGGATGCCGAGCAGCTCCGGTGGCGCCTGCTCCCCCATCGCATGGCAGACGATCGAACCGACATCGCCGCCTTGCGCCGCGAAGCGCGGATAGCCGAGCCGTCCCATGAGGACGACCCACGCGCGCCCGATGCGGCCGGGCGTCCAGCCCGTGGTGCTCGGCCGCGCGGAAAAGCCGTAGCCGGGGATCGACGGGATCACGACGTGGAACGCATCCGCCGCGCTGCCGCCGTGCGCCGTCGGGTTGACGAGCGGATCGATGATCTTCAATTGCTCGATCACCGAGCCCGGCCAGCCGTGGGTGACGATCAGCGGCATCGCGTTCTCGTGCTTCGAGCGCACGTGGATGAAGTGGATGTCGAGCCCGTCGATCTCGGTGACGAACTGGGGCAGCGCGTTGAGCCTGGCCTCGCACTTGCGCCAGTCGTAGTCGGTCGCCCAATGGCGTGCGAGCTCGCGCATCGTCGAGAGCGGGACCCCCTGCGACGTGTCGGCGACGGTCTCCCTCTCCGGCCAGCGCGTCGCGACGATGCGCCGTCGCAGCTCGACGAGCGCGGTCTGCGGGACGCGCACCGTGAACGGCCGGATCGCGGCGGCGTCGACGCTTGCACCGGTCGTCGGCGCGGCGGCGACGAGCACGTCGGTCGTGCCGACCGGCCCGAGGACCTCTGCGCTCGCTCCGCCGTGCAACAGCAGCGGGGTCGCGGAAAGGACGCCGGCCGAGCCGGCGAGAAAGCCGCGCCGCGTCAGCGCGTTGTGCGTGTCGTTCGTGGGCTTCATGGTTCAGTCCTGCTCCGCAAGCAGCTGCGCCTGGGTCTTGCCGTACGGATGGAAGGCGGTCTTGTCGCCCTTCGCCCACGCCGCGCGAAGCTCGCTGCTCGCGATGTCCCAGTCGGGTCGGCAGGCACGCAGCACCGCGCGCAGATCGAGTCGCAGCTCCTCGACCGTCGGCCGGCCGAAGAACCAGTAGCCGCTGTAGACCTTGTGCACGCGCAGGCCCGGCGCGAGAACGAGCGTGTGCGGGATCATCGGGTTGTGGTGCGGATCGGTGTACTCGGCGATGTCGAGGTCCTTCTGCACCTTGCGCCCCGCGTCGGAGAGGAACGTCCAGTGCGCGCCGACACCCGAGCGGAACTCGTTGGTCTCGATCAGGTTGTCGGTGGAGATCGTGACGAGGCGGCAAAAGCCCACCTCGGTCTCGCGGTGGAGCGCGACCAGCCCCTCGTGCTGCCGCCGATCGCGCGGACAGTAGCCGCCGCGGGAGAGCACCAGCACCAGCGGATCGTCGCCCTGCAGCTCGGACAAGCTGCGGTGCTTGCCGCGGTGGTCGGCGAGGCTGTAGTCCGGAAACGACGCGCCCGGGACAATGTCAGCTCTCATCTGCGCGTCGCTTCGATGTGCTGCACCGCCTCGTCGGCGGCCGCGTCCGGCGTCGCACCGCGCTGGCGCGCGACGATGTAGGCGGCATACCACCCCGACCAGTGGTGCTTCGGCGCGGTCGGCTCGTAGTCGCCGTGGCGGTTCTCGGTCTCGCGCAGCAGCTCCGTCAGGCTCGCGACATCGAGGCTCATGCCGCGTCCCGGCAGTCGCGTCTTGATCTCCTGCAACAGCCAGCCGTTGCCATCCGGATCGCTGAACGAGGCCCACGTCCGATACGACTGCCCGGACGGGTCGTGCCCCGTGGCCCGTCCCTCGGCGCCGGTCGCGTGGAAGCCACCACCCTCGAAGTGAAAGACCTCGCTGACGGCAGCGCCGCCGGCGACGAGGTCGGCACGCGCAGCGTCGATGTCGTCGACGACGAGGAACATGCCTTGCGCGGATCCGGGCGCCACCGTCGTAATCCCCTTGCCGAAGATGACCGAGCACGGCGAGCCGGGCGGCGTCAGCTGCACGACCCGCCAGTCGCCGCCGGCGGCGAAGTCGGCGTCGAGCCGCCAACCCAGCTGTTCGTAGAAGCGCTTGGCACGGTCGACGTCGCTGACCGGAAGAATGACGATCTCCAGCTTCGTCTCGGCCGTGCCTCGCTTGGTCGCGTCGCCCTGTCCAGCGCTCGTGCTTGTCGTGCTCATTCGCAAACTCCTCGGTGGATGTGCTCAGGTGGTGCGCAACGCCAGCAGCGTCGCGTCGACGCTCCACCGTCCGGGCCCGGCCAGCATGACCACCGCGAGTCCGACGCAATAGAGCGCTTCGGGAAGGTAGAGAACGTCGCCGACCCAGTCGGCGCGGTCGATCGGCTGCCACGCGCTGATTCGCTTGATCGCGTCGAGCGCGATCGCGGCGAACGTGATCACGAACAGGCCGAACGCGGCAAGCGCCGAGAGCAGGCCGATGATCAGCGCGCAGCCGCCCGAGAACTCGACCGCAGGAACCAGCCACTGCATGACCGAAACGGTCGGCACGCCGGCGTCGCGCAGGGTGCCTGCGAGCGTCGCGTGGCGCGAAGCGTTGAACAGCTTGTGGTAGCCGCTGATCGCGAAGAACGTGCCGAGCGCCAGGCGGTTCAGCGTGAGAGCGACGTCGGGAGCTTGCACCCCGAGCATCAACAGCGAAGGGTCCATGTCCGCCAGCTTGCCGGCGAGGCCCGCGCACAACCTCGGCCGAAAGACCGAAGCACGCATATCCCTCGTTGCCGATGCGACCACATCGTCATGGCCTACTCTGCGCAGTTTCTCAACGCCCGGAGGCCTGCGTGCCGGTGATCGCCGGACGGCTCGTCACGCTGCTTGTCGTCCTGCTGATGGCGGGCTGCGCCTCGACGCTGCCGCCGCGTGCCGGGCAGGCGCCGTCCCACGCGCTCGTCGCTCCGGCCGGGACGCCGCTCACCGACGTCGGCGTTCAGCTCGGCCTCGACGCCGGCGCGACCGCGGCGTGGCCGCTGCCGGAAGCCGCATTCGCGCTCGACGCCCGTCTCGCTTCGATCGAACACGCCACCACGTCGGTCGACCTCCAGACTTACCTGGTCGCCGACGACCGCACCGGCCATCAGGTGCTGCGCGCGCTTCGCGATGCAGCCAACCGGGGCGTGCGCGTGCGCCTGCTCGTCGACGACATCTACACCGCGGGCCTCGATCCGCTTCTCGTCGGCCTCGCGAGCCATGCCAACGTCGAGGTGCGGCTCTTCAACCCGTTCGTTGCCGGACGCGCGTCGACCACGCAGCGGCTGTTCGCGCTGCTCTGGGATCTGCACCGGCTCGACCACCGCATGCACAACAAGCTTTTCGTCGCCGACGGCGCGCTCGCGATCGTCGGCGGGCGCAACGTCGCCGACGAGTACTTCCTGCGCAGCCGGATCGGCAACTTCTTCGACCTCGACTTGCTCATCGTCGGTGCGCTCGTCCCGGAGCTGAGCGCGTCGTTCGACCGCTACTGGAACAGCGAGCAGGCGTACGACGTCCACAGCATCGTCGCGGCGACTCGCACCGTCGAAGCCGCTCCTGCCGAGCTGCGCGCCGAGTTCGAGCGCCGCACGTCGAGCGACACGCCTGCCGACCCAGCGCCGCCGGCGGATCTGTTCGGAGCGGTCGCGTTCAGCCGCCAGCTCGAGAGCGGTCGCTTCCGCTTCATTCGCGTTCTCGCCGCCAGCACGTTGGCCGACCCGCCCGAGAAGGCGAGCCCCGATGCGAAGCCGGCCGAGCTCGCGACGCTCTGGACGCGCTATCTCGCCCGGATCTCCGAGGCACGCTCGGAGGCCATCCTGTTCTCGCCGTACTTCGTGCCGAACGAGGAAGCCATGCAACACCTGCGCGAGCTACGCGCGCGTGAAGTGTCGGTGCGGGTGACCACCAATTCGCTCGCCGTCAGCGACGAGCCGCTCACGACGATCGCCCTCGAGCGGCACCAGCGCGAGCTGCTCACGATCGGCGTCGATCTCTACGAGCTGAGCAGCCAGCAGCTGCATCTCGACACCCGGCTTCGCACGCTGCTCGGATCGTCGATCGGCAGGCTCCACGCCAAGCTCGGGATCATCGACCGTCGCTTCGTCTACGTCGGCTCGCTCAACCTCGACGGCCGCTCGGCGGCCATCAACACCGAGATCGGCGTGCGCGTCGACAGCGCCGAGATCGCGGCGATGATCCTGCACGCGTTCCGCGTCGAACAGGCGATCGGCGTGGTGCGCGTGCGGCTCGCGAGCGACGGTCGCCTCGCCTGGAGCGTGCTCGACGCCGCAGGCCACGAGCAGACGCTCGAGCGCGAGCCCGAGGGCAGCTGGTGGCGGCGCCTGCGCCTGCGCCTGCTCGCGCTGTTCGTTCCCGAGCACGAGCTCTGAGGCAACGGCGCGCGCACCGACACCTTGGTGCAATGGAAGCGCCGCCGCGATCCTGATCTGATGCGTGGCACAGGCGCGCGCGAGAAAGCTGAACCACCCTCCATCCGACTTGCCGAAGGAGCCGCCATGACCCTTGCCAAGACCTTGAGCACCGCCCTCGCCGCGCTGGCGATCGGCGTCGCGATGCCGGCGACCGCGCAGACGACGCCGGTGAAGAACATCGTCCTCGTCCACGGCGCATTCGCCGACGGCTCGAGCTGGGCCAAGGTCATCCCGATCCTGCAGGCGAAAGGCTTCAACGTCACCGCCGTGCAGAACCCGCTGACGTCGCTCGCCGACGACGTCGCGACGACGCGGCGCGCGCTTGCGCTGCAACAGGGGCCGGTGGTCCTCGTCGGCCACTCCTGGGCCGGCACGGTGATCACCGAGGCAGGCGTCGACCCCAATGTCGCGGCGCTCGTCTACGTCGCGGCGTTCGCACCCGAAGCCGACGAGACCGTCGGCGATCTCGGCAAGAACTATCCCCCGCCGCCGAGCTTCACCGCGCCGATCGTCGATGCCCAAGGGTTCATGAGCCTGCCGGCAGACGCCGTCGCCAAGCAGTTCGCCTGGGACCTGCCGGCCGCCGAGGCGGCGGTCCTGGCGGCAACGCAGAAGCCGATCTCGGCGTCCGCTTTCGCAGCGAAAGTGTCGGGCGTCGCCTGGAAGTCCAAGCCGTCGTGGTACATCGTCGCGAAGCAGGACCGCGCCATCGCACCCGATGAGGAGCGCTTCTTCGCCAAGCGGATGAAGGCGACGACGACGGAGCTCGACACCAGCCACGTGCCGATGCTCTCGAAGCCGAACGAGGTCGCGGCGGTCATCATCGAAGCTGCGACCAAGGCTCCGCACTGATGTCTCGTCGGCGATGGAGGGGACAAGAATCGATTCATGACCATCAGAGGATGCGAGCACATCCCGGCGACGCTGCCCGAGCTTCCCGCGCAGCCGCGCTGCGACGCCTGCGTCGCGATGGGCGAC
>Ga0068863_100008066_pt1 | contig 10282 bp, 9 predicted proteins | sample KBSSwiS62_FD_66596 | JGI IMG/M metagenome (GOLD analysis project Ga0068863, IMG submission 66596) | Switchgrass rhizosphere microbial communities from Kellogg Biological Station, Michigan, USA - KBS Switchgrass S6-2 | ecosystem: Host-associated > Plants > Roots > Rhizosphere > Soil ...
AAATTTCGTGCTGAAGATAGTCCGGATAGGATCTGCCACTAACCTTTTCAATAATGAGCGCCAGCAGGCAATAGGCGGTATTGCTATACCTGTAACGGGTGCCCGGAATAAAGTAAGTGCTGTCTATATGCTGAACGGCATACAATACATCTTTATCGGTAGCATGCCTGATATGTGCAGTATCAGTAAAGGCATAATGGTCTGCAATACCGGAACTGTGCGAAAGCAGTTGCCGGATACTGACCAGCTCTCCTACTTTTTTATTGAAACCGGGGAAATATTTGATGAGTTTATCATCGAGCGACAATTGCTTTTTTTCTTCAAGATCAAGAATACAAAATGCAGTAAACTGTTTGGTTAAAGACCCGATATTGAAATTAGTATGAATGCCCGCGGGTTCTTTGGTCTGCATATCGGCCAGGCCATAGGCTTTATCGAAAAAAGTTTTTTTGCCTGTGCTGATATACACCGCGGCGCCGGGAGTACTATCATTATAAAAGGTTCGTAATAAAGAATCTATCGTTTCTATGCGGGGATCTTGCCCAAAAACGCTGGGGGCAGCCGGCAAGAACATAACAAAATAAAAAATCCATTTGGTGGTGCTTCTTTCCATCATCTTGGCAGCATGCTGATAAACGACCATTTAAATTAAGTATGAAAAAGCAAAATATGTTGTTTTCATTCATCTTTTATTGAAGATATTTGCGGTATTGCAGCAGGTAGCGTGCAGGTGGATGGTATTGTGAAATGAACTTACCTGTGTAATAAAATACAAACATGAAAGCAATTATTCCCGTGGCTGGTGCCGGTACCAAGCTTCGCCCCCATACATACACGCAACCCAAGGCGCTGATTCCACTTGCAGGTAAAACCGTTCTCAGCATCATTGTAGAGCAATTGCAGGACGCAGGCCTGGACGAATTTATTTTTATTATCGGTTACCTGGGCGATAAGATACAGGATTATGTGCGTGAAAAATACCCGCACATGAAGAGCCATTTTATACACCAGAACGAGCGGCAGGGCCTGGGGCATGCCATTATGCTGACCAGGGAAATTGTTGGCGACGACGAGGTGTTTATTGTGCTGGGTGATTCTATCTGCGAATACAATGTGGAAGAGGTGCTGAAAAACAATTATTCGATGGTCGGAGTAAAAAAAGTGGATGATCCCCGCGCATTTGGCGTAGCCGAAATGAACGAAGATGGTTTTGTAAGCAAGGTGATAGAAAAGCCCCAGATACCAAAGTCAAACATGGCGCTGGTAGGAATATACCGTATTAAAGAATCACCGTCTTTATTCAGTTGCCTTGAAAATAATATCCGCAACCAGGTTAAAAGCAGGGGCGGGGAATTTAACCTTACCGATGCGCTGGAATGTATGATACAGAGCGGCGTAAAAATTCAGCCTTATAAAGTTCAGAACTGGTTCGATTGCGGTCGCAAGGAATCTTTGCTGGAAAGCAATGCCACCCTGCTGAAAAAATTCGGGCAGGTAATTGCCGACGAACAGCAGTTTGAAAACAGCATTATTATTCCGCCGGTGAGTATAGCCGCTGGTTGTGATATAAAAAATTCCATTATCGGTCCCAATGTGGCGATGGGTGAAAAGGTTTCGATAAACTATTCCATTGTAAAAGATTCTATCATCGGCGCATTTGCCAACCTGCACGATATCGTACTCACCGATTCGCTGATAGGCAGCGATACACAATTAAAAGGCGAAAGCCGCAGTTTGAATATCGGGGATAATACGGAGATTGATTTGGGGAAAAGTTAGTATAGTTCATAGTTCTTAGTTCATAGTTCCTGACGGCGGCAAACGAACTAAGAACTCCGAACTGAGAACTCAAAACTGTATTACCCGAACAAATCACTGCTCAGATAGCGATCACCGCGGTCGCAAACAATAAATACAATCACTCCTTTATCCAACTCTTTCGCCAGTCGTATAGCCGCCGATGCCGCACCACCGCTGCTCATGCCCGCAAAGATGCCTTCTGTTTTGGCCAGTTGCCGGGTCATATCTATGGCTTCCTGTTGGGAAATGTCCATAATGCGATCCACTCTTTTCGGATCATAAATTTTAGGCAGGTAAGCAACTGGCCAGCGACGGATACCCGGTATCGAAGCTTCTTCCGTTGGCTGGCAGCCGATAATTTGAATAGCCGGGTTCCGTTCTTTTAAAAACATAGAAGTGCCCATGATGGTACCCGTGGTACCCATTGAACTTACAAAATGCGTAATGCCGGCCTCGGTATCTTTCCAGATTTCGGGACCAGTGGTTTTATAATGAGCCAGATAATTGTCAGGATTCGCAAATTGATTCAATAAAAAATAATCTTTCCGGCTGCCTTTTTCTTCGGCATAATCGCGGCAGGTTTCAATGTTTTCCAGCAGGGTCACTTTTGCACCAAAAGCTTCCATGGTTAAAGTACGTTCGCGGGTAGAACTGGATGGCATCACCAGTTCTATTTCCAGGTCAAACAAACGGGCAATCATAGCCAGTGCTATACCCGTGTTGCCGCTGGTTGCCTCCACCAATTTTGTACCCGGACCGATATCTCCGCGCTCCACTGCACTTCTAATCATATTCAGCGCCGGCCGATCCTTTACACTGCCGCCGGGGTTATTGCCTTCCAGCTTGGCAAACATTCGCACGCGGGGATTGGGATTGAGTTTTTTTATTTCTGCCATGGGCGTATTACCCACCAAATCCAGTATTGTACCCATTGTAGATTAATTGGTTTGTAGCGCTATTAGCGTTTATTCATATCGATCGCGTCGATTCACAATTATTAGCGTTTCCGTTCGCGTCTATTCACGTCTATTCGCGTCTATTCGCGTCTATTCGTATTAATTCGCGTTTATTCGTGTATAAGCTTCCGTTCTGTAATTTCTACTTCCGCCTTGTGGTATACGGCTGAATAGGGCGCCACGCTTTTAGTAAGCCATACATTTCCACCAATGATGCTGTGATGGCCAATAATCGTGTCACCGCCCAGTATCGTAGCACCTGAATAAATAATCACATAGTCTTCCACGGTAGGATGCCGTTTGGTAAAAGCCATTGTTTTGTCTACACTTAACGCGCCCAGCGTAACGCCCTGGTAAAGTTTTACATGGTTGCCTATTTCACAGGTTTCACCGATCACCGTGCCAGTGCCGTGATCAATATAAAGATGTTCCCCGATGCGCGCGCCGGGATGAATATCGATACCGGTTTGCGAATGGGCATACTCAGTAAGTATACGGGGTAGCAGGGGAATATCCAGCAGCAATAAAGCATGTGCGATGCGGTAAAAACACATAGCGAAAAAACCGGGGTAGGTGCGGATCACTTCAAATTCACTTTTTGCTGCAGGATCTCCTTCTGTTATAGCAGTTACGTCTGCATTCAGCAAACGGTAGATTTCAGGCAATTGCTGGAAAAACGTTTTTGATTTGGTCCGGTTATCGCAATGCTGACATTCCTTGGTGCTCTCCAGTATGGTAACCAGGCTGCTTTCCAATTGCTGAAAAGCCGCTTCGAACTGCAGGGGCGTTGAAAAAAATTGTTTGGATATCTCCGGATACAGCAGCCGCACCAGTTGCAGCGCCCAATCTGTAATCACATTGTTGGGTGGCACATCTTCTGTCTGCTGTTGTTTATCAAAAATAGATTGATAGAATAACTGGTTCATGATAAGTTGGTCCTGGTGTTGCTATTTATAAACAATAAACGCCTGAATAATGGATAAAGTTGCGGTTTTTTTGCGGGAGGGAAGGTATTCCAACGGACAAATTTATTATTTAAGGTATAAAAAAGTCCCTGAACGGCCGATGCCACTTTGCTTGCTGATAACAGCTGTAACCCGATGGTATCTTTCAGGGTTCGGAACGGTATCGTTACCGCGATCATTGGCACGATCAGCGCGAAACAGGTGAAGAATGGAGGCGCTGCGGGCAGGTGGAATGGCCATGATAACAGGCACTAACAACCGGGCGGTATACAGTAATTATACATCACCCGAATAAAATCTGGCAATGGGCGCCTCAAAGCTATGTTGGCGCGGTTTTTTTAAAAGCGTAACGGCGATTAGTTTTGACATGTTTGGCGATTTTAATGAGATTTGACAATTCACCCCTGGCCGGCTTAATTTGTTTTTAAAAGCGATGACTATTCTCCTTTTAAAAATTAAATTAGCTATTGAATCTTTGCTGGTCCGGTGTTCTGCTGAAGGAAGCAGGGTTGGGATTTGGTAAATTTCTATTCACCTAACTACAATAGCTTATTTTGAAATCAGCCATTCATAGCACCAGGATGATAATTGAGGGAGCCATCAGAGATGCCACCCTGGTCATAACAGATGGAATAATTACGGAGATTATAAATGGGCTGCTGTATGATAATAATATACCCCTTACGGATGCGGGCAGCAATGTGGTGATGGCAGGGGTAACAGATCCACATATACACATTAATGAACCCGGAAGAACTGAATGGGAAGGTTTCGATACCGCAACCAAAGCCGCCATTGCCGGGGGCGTTACCTGCCTGGTGGATATGCCGCTGAATGCATCGCCGGTTACTACCACGGCAATGGCTTTTGATGAAAAGATGGATGCCGTTAAAAATAAATTGCATACAAATTGCGGTTTTTGGGGCGGTCTTGTACCCGGTAACGAAAAAGATATTGAACCGCTGGCTGCTAAAGGCGTACTGGGTTTTAAGGCATTTCTTACCCATTCGGGCATTGACGAGTTTCCCAATGTTACGGAAGCAGATCTGCATAAGGCCATGCCCGTTATTGCAAATCTTGGGCTACCCCTCCTGGTGCATTGTGAATTAACTACGCCCCATGAAAAACAAGTAATGGCCAATAAAAGATCTTATCATGATTATCTTTTATCGCGTCCGCGCAAATGGGAAGATGATGCCATTGCAATGATGATTGGATTGTGTGAAAAATACAATTGCCGCACGCATATCGTTCACCTGTCTTCATCTAATTCAATCAATCAAATAAAAAAAGCCAGGCAAAAGGGATTGCCCCTTACAGTTGAAACAGCGCAACATTACCTTTATTTTGCAGCAGAAGAAATTAAAGACGGCCAAACACAGTTTAAATGCGCGCCGCCCATTCGTGAAAAAGACAACAATGATCAATTATGGGAGGCATTGAAAAACGGCGTGATTGATTTTGTGGCTACCGATCATTCACCGGCAACGCCTGCATTAAAAGAATTACAAAGCGGCGATTTCAGTAAGGCATGGGGTGGTATTGCTTCTGTACAATTTGCATTGCCCGTATTATGGACGGCTGCCAAAAAAAGAAATTGCCATGTAAGGGATATGGCAAAATGGTTATGTGAGCATCCTGCCGTGCTGACAGGTAAAGCAGGCAGCATGGGAAAAATTGTAAAAGGTTACCAGGCTGATTTGGTGATATGGAACCCGGAACAATCTTTTACAGTGACGGAGTCCATCATTCAGCACAAACATACAACAACGCCCTACCTGAATGAGCAGTTGTTTGGAACAGTATTGCAAACATGGCTTAATGGTAAGAAAGTTTTTGACAACAATTCTTTTACTCAACTTAACCAGGGGAAAATTATTTTGCAATAACCAATGAAGAACGAATTACAGCGGGCAAAAAAAATACTGGCACAAATAAATGAACTGGCTGCCATCAGCGAAGACAGTAATGGTATTACACGTCTTTTCGGCAGCCCTGCATTTTTAGAGGGCAGCAACAAGGTATTGCAATGGATGAAGCAGGCAGGCTTTGATAGCCGTATTGATAATATCGGCAATGTGCGGGGCAGGTTATTGTCGAAAAATGCCACCGCCAAAACACTTGTTATAGCATCGCATATAGACACTGTGCGCAATGCAGGCAGGTTTGATGGACCACTGGGCGTGCTAATGGGACTGGATATTGTGGAACAGCTTTTTCAATCCGGCAAAGTGCTTCCTTTTCATATAGAACTGATTGCATTCAGCGATGAAGAAGGGGTTCGTTTTCATACCACCTACCTGGGCAGCAAAGTAGTGGTTGGTTCATTTGAAAAAAGGCTGTTGCAGAAAAAAGATGAGAACGGTATTGTTTTGCAGGAAGCCATTGTACAGATGAAGGGCAATCCCAACCAATTGGCTGCAGATGCTATTGCAGCGGAGAACTGGCTGGGGTATTTTGAAATTCATATTGAACAGGGTCCGGTGCTGTATGAAAACAATATCCCTGTTGGCATTGTAACCGCCATAGCAGGACAAAAAAGGGCAGAAATTATTTTTAAAGGAACTGCGGGGCATGCTGGTACTGTGCCCGTGCATATGCGCCGTGATGCATTGTGCTGTGCTGCCGAATTTATACTGGAAACGGAAAAACTGGCGCTGAATAATAAAATAACAGCTACTGTAGGAAAACTCAACATAACGAATGCTGCCAGCAATACCATTCCGGGAAAAGTAACCTGCAGCCTTGACCTGAGAAGTGCCGATGAAGCAAAGGCAACCGCAGCGTACGAACAACTTAAAAATACATGCATAACAGTGTGCAGTAAACGAAATATCGTACCGGAATGGAAACTGGTGCAGCAGACAGCGCCGGTATTTTGCGATAAAGACCTTACGGTGCTGCTGACCCAGGCTGTTAAAGATGCCGGCTACCAGCCTGTTGAAATGATCAGCGGAGCAGGTCATGACGCGGTAGCCATTTCTGCCGTTTCGCCGGTAGCCATGCTTTTTGTCCGGTGTTTTAAAGGCATCAGCCACAACCCGCTCGAAGATGTGGAGTTAAAAGATATGGCTGCTGCTATCAAAGTTTCTGATAACTTTATTTATCAATTAATTCATAGCCGGATGGCTTAGCACAATAATATCTGCAATATGGAAATATCAGCATTAACAAGATCGGTTGTAAAGAGAGACCATGCCATTATCAGCCCCGATGGTTACATTAACAGCAATGTGCCCGGCTGGATCAATTGCAGGGTAAATGTAATTATCAATGAAGCCATGGGCGCAAAGCTTTGCCAGATGCTGATAACTGCAGGCAAGGCGGCAAAGCTGGAAGGTAAAACAACCGCATCGCAAATATTTTTTTACATCATTTCAGGATCGGCAGCGGCAAATATATCCGGGAAATCAAAAAAATTAATCGCAGGGCAATTTGTGTACGTTCCCATTGGGTCTGCGTACCTTTTTGACAATATGGATGAAGGAACAACCATATTAACCTTTCACAAAGTATATGAGCCATTAGAAGGATTTGAGATTCCCTCCGTACTTTTTGGCGATGCCGCAAAAATACCTGGTCCGGAATACCTGGGCGATCCGGCCCTTCGCCTGCAGGTATTGTTGCCCGATAATCTTTCTTTTGATATGGCAGTAAATATTTTTACCTACGATAGTGGTGGGCATTTACCCATGGTGGAAACACATATTATGGAGCATGGATTATTATACCTGCGGGGGCAGGGAATTTACCGGCTTGGCAATGACTGGTACCCCGTAAGAACAGGAGATTCAATATGGATGGCTCCCTATTGCCAGCAATGGTTTACTGCAATGGGAAAAGAACCGGCGGTATATATTTATTACAAAAACATCAACCGTTTTCCTGCAAAGCCCTGAAGCGATATGACATTAGCAGCGTTTAATCAATTACCGGAACAGGAAAGAAAAGAAAACCTGGCAAAATGTTGTGGCGCCACTGCATGGATAGAAAAAATGATGCAGCGGTTTCCATTTGCTGATAAGGCAACCTTACTGAAAGAGGCAGAACAATTATGGTGGCAATGCACAGCGCCGGACTGGCTGGAGGCCTTTACGCATCATCCGCGTATAGGCAGCAGGGAAACGATGGCGCAAAAATTCTCATCCACTGCTCAATGGGCGGCCGATGAACAAAAAGGGAGTTCGCAGGCGACTGTTGCAATCATCGATGCATTGCTTTTGGGCAACAAAGCATATGAAGAGAAATTCGGTTTTATATTTATTGTCTGCGCCACAGGTAAATCAGCCACAGAAATGCTGTCAGTCTTGCAGGCACGTTTACCCAATGAAAAAGAAAATGAAACCAGGATTGCAGCAGCAGAGCAAAGCAAGATTACTGCTTTGCGCCTGGAAAAATTATTAGCATGATGAATATTACCACGCATGTACTCGATACCACTGCCGGCAAACCAGCGGCAGCAATGGCTGTTTATTTGTATCTTCTGGAGGAAGGAGACTGGATCGAAATATCACGTGCCGTTACTAACAAAGATGGCCGTATAACCGGTTTTGAACTGAACAATGATGAACTGGCGCCGGGTATTTATAAATTAGGATTTGAAACAAAAGCGTATTTCGATAATTATTCTATTGCATCGTTTTACCCTTTGGTGGAAATTATTTTTGATGCGCCTGCCAGTGAGCATTACCATGTTCCCCTCTTGTTAAACCCGTTTGGCTACTCAACATACAGGGGTTCATAATAATTTTTAAAATCCCCTCTCTGAAGAAATGGTTTGCGGGAAACTCAGCATTTATTGTCAAAATTTACAACCATGAAACTAACCATACCAGCCGGTGAACAAGAAATATTACTGGATGAACTAAAGAAAGCCAATCTCAGGTTTCAGCAAACCTATCCCGGAGATAAACCGGATCGCCAGCCGGTTCATACTGTTTATGGGGGCGCAAACCTTTTTAAATCGGATACCACGGTAAGGATGGGCGAAATTGCGTTGCGTAGCCTTACCACTTATGCGCCTGATTTTGTAACCCTGGCCAGGGTATTGCAGTTAAATGGATTTGAAAAACTGCCGGTGAGTGAAAAGGATATTAAAGACCTGACTGCAAAAATGGAGGATATGAATGAAACGCAACAGAAAAAAGAAGCTGCCTGGCTTTCCTATTCCATTTACAACAAGATTATTAAAAAGCTGCAGCAGGAAGCAGTGGAAGATTTCAGGATAGATTTTGAAGATGGCTTTGGCAACCGGCCCGATGAAGAAGAAGACGCTACTGCGGTTAGTGCAGCCAGTGAGCTGGCCACCGGTATGGCCAATAAAACCGTTTCTCCTTTTATTGGCATAAGAATAAAACCATTTACAGAGGATATGAAGAACCGTGCTGTGCGCACGCTTGATATTTTCCTGACCACGCTGCTGGAAAAAACCGGCGGAAAGCTGCCGCCCAATTTTATTGTGATGCTGCCAAAAGTAACCATACCCGAACAGGTAACGGCAATCGTGCGTTTATTCGGGATCATTGAAGAAAAATCAGGGCTGCCAGCGGGAACGCTGAAAATGGAAACCATGGTAGAAGCTACGCAGATTATTATGGATGATGAAGGCAGGAACCCATTGATGCGGATTATTAAAGCCGGCAACGGCCGTTGCATTGCGGCTCATTTTGGCACGTATGATTATACAGCTTCCTGTGGTATTACGGCCAAATACCAAACCATGGATCACCCGGTATGCGATTTTGCGCATCATGTTACAAAAGTAGCGTTGGGCGGTACCGGTATTTTTTTGTCTGACGGCGCTACCAATGTAATGCCTATTGGCCCGCACAGGGGCGATAACCTGAGTTATGAACAACTCACAGAAAACCGGCACAGCGTTCATCATGCATGGCGACTGGGGTTTAGTCATACAATGCATTCACTGATAAATGGTTTTTACCAGGGCTGGGATCTAAACCCTGCGCAATTGCCTATGCGTTACGCTGCTACCTACAATTTCTTTTTAAGCAGTTATGAAGATGCGGTTAACCGGCTCCGCATATTTGTAGACCGTGCTGCTATATCCACTCTTACCGGCGATATTTTTGATGATGCTGCCACCGGGCAGGGATTGCTAAACTTTTTTATCAGGGCCATTAATTGCGGGGCAATCACTGAAGAACAGGCACTGGAAACCGGTTTAACCCCTGCTGAAATAAGAACCCGCTCCTTTTATAAAATCCTGGAACAAAGAAGACAAAACAAATTATAGCAAGCCGTCAATAAATCTTATATTGAGATAAGGGCAATATTTTGCCCTTATCTCAGTAACAGGAATAAATATGGCCGGTAAAAAAAACCGGCGCAATGGAAACTAGTAATACGCATGCATTTATCACCAAGAGAAACAGAGAAATTATTGATTTTCCTGGCCGGAGAACTGGCAGAAAAAAGAAAAGTACGCGGTGTAAAATTAAATTACCCTGAGGCCATTGCTTTAATCAGCTCGCGTTTACAGGAAGCCGCAAGGGATGGAAAAACAGTTGCCTGGCTGATGCAGTATGGCGCCACTATCCTGAA
>Ga0068863_100008067_pt1 | contig 10282 bp, 10 predicted proteins | sample KBSSwiS62_FD_66596 | JGI IMG/M metagenome (GOLD analysis project Ga0068863, IMG submission 66596) | Switchgrass rhizosphere microbial communities from Kellogg Biological Station, Michigan, USA - KBS Switchgrass S6-2 | ecosystem: Host-associated > Plants > Roots > Rhizosphere > Soil ...
TATCGGTTAGCGGTTCCGCAGGGCCGCCTGGGCCGCTGCGAGGCGGGCGACGGGCACCCGGTAGGGCGAGCAGGATACATAGTTCAGAGCAATTTTCTCGCAGAACCTGACGGTATCCGGGTCGCCACCATGCTCGCCGCAAATCCCCATCTTGAGGTCTGGATGAGCCTTTCGCCCGCGCTCAACGGCGATCTCCATCAGCTCTGCCACGGCCTTGTCGAGGGTGACGAAGGGATCGTCGTGGATAATCCCCTTCTCGGCATACTCCGCCAAGAATCGGCCGGCGTCGTCGCGGCTCAAGCCGAACGTCGTTTGGGTCAGATCGTTAGTGCCGAATGAAAAGAAGTCGGCACTCTTGCCGATCTCGCCGGCCATGAGACAGGCGCGCGGCAACTCGACCATGGTCCCCACCGAATAGGCGACACTCGTCTCCCGCTCTTTCTCCACTTCGCGCGCCACAATCGCGATGCGCTCCTTGACGAGGTCGAGCTCGGGCTTCGCAACAACGAGCGGCACCATGATCTCGGGCATGACCCGCTCATGCAGTGCCCGCCCCGCCTCGATCGCTGCCTCGAAAATGGCGCGGGCTTGCATCTCGACAATCTCAGGATAAGTCACCAGCAGTCGTGAGCCGCGCTGGCCGAGCATCGGGTTGAACTCGCTCAAAGCAGTGATGCGGCGCTTGAGTCTCGCGACGCTCACGCCCATGCTCGCGGCGACCTCGCCGATGATCTCCTCGCCGTGTGGGAGGAACTCGTGCAGCGGCGGATCGAGCAGCCGGATCGTAACTGGTAGCCCGGCCATGATCTCGAACAGCTCGATGAAGTCCTGGCGCTGCGCTGGCAGGAGCTTGGCAAGGGCGCGGCGGCGTCCCTCCACATCCTCGGCGAGAATCATCTCGCGCATGGCAAGGATGCGCCGCTCCTCGAAGAACATGTGCTCGGTGCGGCAAAGTCCGATGCCTTCCGCGCCGAAGGCACGTGCCTGGCGCGCGTCGGTCGGATTATCGGCGTTGGCGCGTACCTTCATGCGGCGGAATCCGTCGGCCCATTGCATCAAGGTGTTGAAGTCGTCTGAGAGCTTGGGCTCGCGCATCGGCACGCGGCCCTTGATGATCTGCCCGGTCGACCCGTCGATAGTGACGAAATCGCCCTTGTGGAGGAGTGTGCCGTTGGCCTGTAGAGTCTCGCGGTCGAGATCGATGGCGACTGTCGAGGCGCCGACCACGCAAGGACGCCCCATGCCACGCGCTACGACTGCCGCATGGCTCGTCATTCCTCCGCGCGTGGTGATGACGCCTGCTGCGGCATGCATGCCCTGCACGTCCTCCGGTGACGTCTCGACGCGGGCAAGGATCACGGTATGGCCCTGTGCCTTGAGATGCACCGCCTCGTCGGCGTCGAACACGAGCTCGCCTGCAGCGGCCCCCGGCGAGGCCGGCAAGCCTTTGGCGAGGACTTCGCGCTCGGCGTTGGGGTCGAGTGTCGGATGGAGCAGCTGATCGAGCTGCGCGGCGTTGATGCTTGCGACCCCCTCCTCGCGGGTGATCAGCTCCTCGCCCGCCATGTCGACCGCGATCTTGAGCGCGGCTTGGGTCGAGCGCTTGCCCGACCTGGTCTGGAGAATGAAGAGCTGCCCCTCCTGCACCGTGAACTCGATGTCCTGAACGTCGCGGAAATGCCTTTCGAGCTTGGCGCAAGCATTTTTCAGCTCGGCGAACACGTCGGGCATGAGCCCCTCGAGCGACGGGCGGCTCGAGCCCGAATTCTCGCGCGCCGCCTCGGTTAAAGCTTGCGGCGTGCGCAAGCCCGCCACCACGTCCTCGCCTTGCGCATTGACCAGGAACTCGCCGTACAGCTCTTTCTCGCCCGTCGAAGGATTCCGGGTGAAGACGACGCCGGTCGCGCTCCTCGCACCTCTGTTGCCGAACACCATGGCCTGGATGGTGACCGCCGTGCCCCAATCGTCCGGGATGTTGTGCAGGCGGCGATAGGCAATAGCGCGGGCGTTTTGCCAGGAGCCGAACACCGCGGCAATCGCGCCCCAAAGCTGCGCATGCAGGTCTTGCGGGAAGGGCTCGCCGAGTTCGGTCGCGACCAGAGACTTGAAGTGCTCGATGATCGGCAGCCAATCCTCCGCAGTCAGATCCGTATCTAATTCGAAGCCCTTCAGATTTTTGTAGTTCTCGAGGATCTCCTCGAACAGTTCATGGTCGAGGCCCAGAACCACGTCGCCGTACATCTGAATGAAGCGGCGATAGGTGTCATAGGCGAACCTGGGGTCATTGGACCGGCGCGCGAGCCCTTCAACGGTCTGATCGTTAAGTCCGAGATTGAGCACGGTGTCCATCATGCCGGGCATCGAGGCGCGCGAGCCCGACCTCACTGAGACAAGCAAAGGATTCTCGACGTCGCCGAACGTCGCGCCGGCAACCCTGCCGACCTCGTCGAGCGCAGCATCCACCATCGGCTTGAGCTCCTCCGGCAGGGTCTCGCCAAGATCGTAATAGAGGGAGCAAAGCTCAGCCGAGATGGTGAAGCCTGGAGGCACCGCGAGCCCAAGCCGCGACATCTCGGCAAGGTAGGCGCCCTTGCCGCCCAATAGATCGCGGTCGCTCGCCGAGCCATCGGCACGGCCTGCGCCGAAGGTGTAGACCCATTTCGGCGCAGGCCTTGAGGCCTTCTCGGCAGTCGTCATGGGTTGGTCCATGGGTTTAACCTAGGCGCGACTTTTAGCCGGCTGACACACTTCATACAAACGGGCGGGCGGAGAAAAGGTTTAGGGACGCAGGGGCTGGGGATTTCGGATACGGCGGTCGGCGATGAAGTCGCCGCTGCCAATTAGTCTCGCCCGCGGCTTCTCTTTCAAAGCATAGGTCCAAGCTTGGACGCGGCCCCCTTGGTCGAGGGCGACCTCAATGGCGATGCGGTGGAAGAGTCCCTCGGCTTCGGGCCACTCACGCTCCTCCTCGTCGGCCGGCGCGACGCCCTCATATTTATCGAGGTCGGCAAGGAGTCTCGAGTTCGGCCCGAGTGCGAAGACGCTGCCGATTACGCGGTATCTCTCGCCAGGCCCGAAAACCGCGCCAGGCCAGCTGCCAAAATCATAAAGGGAGCCCGGCGTGCTCCCCCTGCCAATATGCCTCGCACCGGCGTGAAGGCGGCGAGCCATAGGATGCCCGCTTTCCGCGCGCAGCGTGCCATAAACGAAAAGATGGCCAAGCATTCGCTCCATTATTCCGGCAGCTCGATCAGGCCGTCTTCATCAAGGCCCCAATGCGGGTTGAAGGCGACTTCCCAAAGATGTCCATCGGGGTCCGCGAAATGGCCGTTATAGCCACCCCAAAACGTCTTGGCAGCCCGCTTCAGGATTTGCGCGTCGGCGGCTTCGGCCATTGCCATTACTTCATCGACTTCAGCCTCGCTTGCGACATTTTGCGCAACACAGATGCCGCCATTGCCGTTCCAAATCGCGCCGGCATCCGCATCCTCGCGTTGGGCCTCGCGGCTCCACAATACGAGCACAACCCCGCCCGATTTGAAGAAGCTCACGCTCGCCTCGCTCGCCCGCTTCGATTTCTTAAAGCCCAATTGTTCGTAGAACGCTGTGGCTTTGGCGACGTCCGCGACACCAAGCGTGATCAGGGTGATGTTGGGTGACATGGACAATCCCTTCGCCCTGCCCGCAGGCGGGCATCCAGTAACCACCAGCGGTGATGGCTTGCGGCGCCACTGCTTACTGGATTCCCGCGTTCGCGGGAATGACGATGTCAGCCTTCAATCTTGGAGAAGTCGGCGACTGTCAGCGTCGTGGCGCGGATGCGGTTCAGTAGGCGTAAGCGGTTGGCGCGAAGATCTGGGTCGGTCGCGTTGACCGTGACATGGTTGAAGAACTCATCGACCGGCGTGCGGAGCTTAGCCATCTCGGCCATGGCTGCCGCAAAGTTCTCGCGCGCAACAGCCGTCGCGGCAGCCTTCTCGACCTCGTCAACGGCTTTGGCGAGCGCCTTTTCCTCCGGTCGTTTGAACAGGCTTGGATCGGGTGGTTCGTCGTACTTGCGAGAATCCCTCTTCTCCTCGATGCGTAGAATGTTGATGGCGCGCTCGGTGCCGACGAGCAGATGCTCGCCGTCCTCGGTGTCGAGGAATCTTCCTAGAGCCTCGACGCGCCGCACGATCATAAGAAGGTCGTCGCTGCCGAGCGCAAACACCGCATCAACCAAATCGTGCCGCGCACCCTGTTCGCGAAGATGCACCTTAAGGCGATCCGCAAAAAAGCTGAGCAGGGTTTGCCGAGCGCCGGTAGCGTCGGGCGAACCAAAGGTCTCGCTCGCCGTGCTTTTGAGCGGCATCTTTCCTCGCCACCGATTGAGCATCGAGTGAATTATCTCGTTGAGCGGGAGGCGTATCCCATTCTCCAGTACGATGCGGATCACGCCGAGAGCGGCGCGGCGCAGCGCGTAAGGGTCTTTAGACCCTGTCGGCTTCTCGTCGATCGCCCAGAAGCCTGTCAGCATGTCGAGCTTGTCGGCCAGCGCGCCAGCGATCGCTACCGGTTCGCGCGGCACGTCATCCGACGGACCCAGTGGCTTGTAATGCGCGGCGATGGCGTCCGCGACGGCTTCGTCCTCCTGCTGATCGAGCGCGTAATAGCGGCCCATCACGCCTTGTAGCTCGGGGAACTCTCCGACCATTAGGCTCACGAGGTCGGCCTTGGCGAGGATCGCGGCGCGCTCGGCAAGGTCGGGCTCGGCACCGACTAACGGCGCAAGCTCCCGGGCGAGCCGCCAAACGCGCTGTACACGCTCATATTGCGAGCCGAGCTTCTCGTGGAACACGATCTCTTTGAGCTTGGGCACGCGGTCCGGCAGCATGACCTTGCGATCCTGCTCGAAGAAGAATTTGGCATCGGAAAGCCGGGCGCGGATGACCCGCTCGTTGCCGGCGACGATGGCCTTGCCTTTGTCGCGCGCTTCGAGATTGGCGACAACGACGAAGCGGTTGGCGAGCGCGCCGTCCTTCTCCTGTAGCGAGAAGCATTTCTGATGCGTCTTCATCGAGGTGGTCAGCACCTCGGGCGGCACTGACAGGAATTCCTGGTCGAAGGAGCCCATAAGCACCACTGGCCACTCGGTGAGCCCTGCATTCTCCGCGAGCAGCGTCTCGTCTTCGACGAGCACCAATCCTTCCTCGTCGGCAATTTTTCGTGCGTCCTCGAGGATGATGCGCGCGCGCTCGTCACCATCGAGGACGACTTTGGCTTCACGCAGCGTCTCCTCGTAGTCCTTGAAGCCCTTCACACTGAAAAATTCAGGCGCCATTAATCTATGGCCGCGCGTCTGCTTGCCGCTTTCGATGCCGTCGACCTCGAAGGGGATGACCTTGCCGTTAAGCAGGCAGATGATCGAGTGGAGCGGCCGCACCCAACGCAAGCGGCCAGAGCCCCAGCGCATCGACTTCGGCCAAGGAAAAATCTTCACCAGACCCGGCACTATCGCGGCGATGACCTCCGACGTTGCTCGACCACGTCTTTCCAGAAGCGCCACGTAATAGGCGCCCTTCTTGTCTTCGCGCCTCTCGGCCTGATCGGCCGACGCTAACCCTGCCGATTTTAGGAAGCCTTTGATCGCAGCATCCGGCGCATCGACCCGCGGGCCTTTCCTCTCTTCCCTGATGTCGGGCGAGCGCGAGGGCAGCCCCGTAACCACTGCGGTCAAACGCCGCGATGTCGCGAAGGTCCTTATCTCGCCGAACTCGAGCCCTGCCTCGCGAAGCGCGTCGCCGAGCATCCGCGCAAGATCCTCACGAGCGCGCCCCTGCATTCGCGCTGGGATCTCTTCGGAGAATAGCTCGAGCAAGAGCTCAGACATGCGCGTTGCCGCCGGCCTCGGTCTTGAGCCACGCGGCGCAGCACGCCTTGGCGAGTTCGCGCACACGCAAGATATAAGCCTGCCGCTCGGTGACCGAGATCACTCCCCGGGCATCGAGCAGATTGAAGATGTGGGACGCCTTTATCGCCTGGTCGTAGGCGGGCAGCACCATGAGGTGACGATCGCCTGACTCGCCTTTGGCCAGCAGTGCCTTGCACTCGGCTTCGGCGTCGCGGAAGTGGTCTAGCAGCTTCGCGGTGTCGGCGGCCTCGAAATCATAGCGGGAATATTCCTGCTCGGCCTGAAGGAACACGTCACCGTAAGTGACCTTGTCCTTGCCTATCCCGCCGTTAAAATTGAGATCGAACACGCGGTCTACGCCCTGCACATACATCGCCAGGCGCTCGAGCCCGTAGGTGAGCTCGCCAGAGACCGGATCGCAGTCGAAGCCCCCGACCTGCTGGAAATAGGTGAACTGCGACACCTCCATGCCGTCGAGCCACACCTCCCAGCCGAGCCCCCAAGCGCCGAGCGTAGGGCTCTCCCAGTCGTCCTCGACGAAGCGGATGTCGTGGTTCGAGGGATCGATTCCAATCGCGTAGAGGCTCTCCAGATAAAGGTCCTGAATGTCGGGAGGCGACGGCTTGAGGATCACCTGGAACTGATAATAGTGCTGAAGCCGGTTGGGATTCTCGCCATAGCGGCCGTCCTTGGGCCTGCGCGAGGGCTGGACATAGGCTGCACGCCAAGGCTTAGGCCCGAGCGAGCGCAAGGCGGTCGCGGGATGGAATGTCGCCGCTCCCATCTCCATGTCGTAAGGCTGGAGGATGATGCAGCCCTGGTCGGCCCAAAACCGCTCAAGCTTCAGGATCAGGTCCTGAAAGGACAAGGTCTGCGCCGCACCCGCCTTGGACGGTTTGGCGGCGTCTTTTCGACGTTCATTCATCCGGTCTTCTTTAAAGTCCCTTTCATTGCCCGGCTTGACTGGGCAATCCAGTAATCCCGGCGCACAAACGACAATCAACATCGGTGATTACTGGATTCCCGCTTTCGCGGGAATGACCATTCATTCGGCTATCAGCAAGATGACTAATGTTGGGGCTTCGGCCGGTAGATGCCGGTTGCAGGGTCGCGCTCCAAGCGCTCGATGGGCTTGGCATCCCGCCGGGCAATGGCCTCTTCTGCGGCGCGAAGTTCGGCGGCAATACGCCGACGCTCTTGGGCTAACCAGCGCCTTCCAGCGAGGAATAGTCCAGCGCCGGCGGCAAATAAAAGAAGCACTTGCGGCATCGTTTAGAACCCGAAACGCGACCAGAGCGCGCGCGCTTCGATCGCCGAGATGAGGTCGGCGGCAAAGCCGCCGGGCAAGAAGCTGAACTCTAAGGCGCGGCCTTCGGCGAAGACGCTGCGCCTCCGCCGAAGCCACGAAGTGGATGGCATGACAAGCTTGAGACGGACCTCGTCCCCGTAGATCTCGCGCATCTTGCCGCGCAGGTCGGAGAGCCCGTCGACCAGGCCGAGTTCGAGCGCCTTCTGCCCGGTCCAGAACTCGCCGGTGAACAGCATATCACCGGCCTTCTCGATCTTGGTGCCGCGCCGCGTCTTTACGAGGTCGATGAAAGAGCGATGCACGTCCTCCTGGATCGCCTTGATGCGCTCGACGTCGTCCGGCTTCTCGGGCAGGAAGACATCGAGCGTGTCCTTGCTCTTGCCGGCGGTGTAGACGCGGCGTTCGACGCCGATCTTCTCGATCAGCCGGTTCAGCCCGAAGGTCGCGGTGATAACGCCGATCGAGCCGATGATCGAGCTTGGGTCGGCATAGATCTCGTCTCCGGCGAGCGCGAGCAGATAGCCGCCCGAAGCCGCCACATCCTCGGCGAATACATAGACCTTGAGATTCTTCTCGGCGGCAAGCGCCCTGACACGCTTGTAGATGAGCATCGACTGCACGGCAGAGCCGCCGGGTGAATTGATCTGAATCGCGACGGCCTTGGCGCCACGCATCGAGAAGGCCTTCTCGATCGCGGAGGCGCTGGTCGAAAGTGAGAGGCCGGGTCGGAGCGGCGTGATCATGCCGATCGCGCCGCTGAACCTGAGCACCGGGATCAAAGGCCCGCGCTGTACCCAGGAGGCGGGAAGATAGCTCCGCCAGCCTTGGCGCTTCGATGCGGCGGGATCGTCCAATAAATCGGTCATGCAAACAACGTACAGCCAGATGGCGTCAAATCAAGGCGCGAAACTGCCTCTGGCCTGGCGGAGCCCACATGGAGGCAATCCTTAAGCAGTTGGAAATGCAACTCTTTGATCCACATCCGACAGTCAGGATTCCTTGCTATAAAACGTGCCACCTCGGCGGCGCGTTTTTTGCCCGAACGCCGCCCTTTCTCTCAGGAGGACTTAATGAACAAGCTTGCGACCTTGGTCGTGGCATTGGGAGCGCTTGTGCTCGCCTTCGTCACGCTTTCCCCGAATGCCGCGGAAGCCGGGTGGCGCCGCGGTTGGGGGTGGGGCCCCCGTGTTTATGTCGGGCCTCGTTACGGCTGGTACGGCTACCGCTATTACCGGCACCATTATCGGCCTTATGCCTATTACGGTTATCCTTACGGCTATTATCCCTATTGGCGCGGGCGTTACTGGCGCGGCTGGTATTAGGCACGCGCGCCGCCGAGGCGCCTAATCGATTCAAGAAGGGCCATTCCTGGGCTCGGGAATGGCCCTTTGGCTTTTCGACTCCCGGGCCTTTTCGAGTGAATGGCAGATGAATGATGGGCTCAGCTTCGGTTCAGAGCGCTCCCGCTAGAACGGCATCATGAGCAAGGAAGGTTCCTCTGCTCTCTGAACAACCGGCGCTTGTGACGCCGCCTACAGGTGTTGACCCCGATGCTGAAGAAGACCCTGATTGCCGCAACCGCCCTTTCCGCTGTCGCGCTTGGCGCTGCCTCGCCTGCGTCCGCCCACTACAAGGGCCACTACAATTTCTCGTGGTACGCCGGCTATCCATCGTGGAGCTATTCAATCTGCCACTACGAGACACGTCCCCTTACGCTGAAAATCTGGGACCCTTACACCTACAGCTACTACTTCAAGACCGTTTATCACGACGTCAGGATCTGCGGCTCGCGCGGATCGTGCGGGCGCGAAGATTGCTCCTCTCGCTCGGCCGAATGAGGGCTGCCGCCTTTCCCCAAGGCTGCAGCCCTTCTTTTATCTACTTGCCAAGATCGAGCACCTCGCCGCCGCGCAGCACGGCTTCGGCCCCTGCCGTGTAGCTTCCGTTTTGCTCATGCAGCACGAGCCCAGGCAAGAGTCTGGGCCCGGTTCGGCTCCCTTTCCGCCCCTGTAAAATGATCCGGGTCGCAGGCTCGCCCTTCTTGGGGAAGAGCGGAAAGACAGCGATGTCGCCGAACCTACCGTCGAGCAGGCCGAGCAACTCGGTTAAGGCTTCGGCGCGATGAATCAGCGTGAGCCGCCCCTTAGGGGCCGCGAATGTCGCAAAAAAGCGCATCCATGCAGCGAGGCCCTCGGCACCCATGATATGGGCTGTGGCGCGCGCCCGATCAGGTGCGGCCCGCACAGCACCTTCGGCAAGGAAGGGTGGGTTGGCGATGATCTCGTCGTAGCGTTCGCGCTCGAGGCCGGCCTCGCGCAACGCCTTGGCAGGCCCGGTCACGTCGACGTTGACCGGCTTGAATCGGTCGGTGAAGCCGTTGCGTGCTGCATTGTGCTCCGCCAGTGCGCAAAGCTCGGCGTCGATCTCGACCGCCGTTACTTCGATATCGGGGACGCACGCGAGCAGGCAAAGACCTGCAACGCCGACGCCGGCGCCGACATCGAGCACCCGCTTGCCGCCCCGCGCAGGCACCGCGGAGGCAAGAAACACAGCGTCACTCCCAGCCCTGTGTCCGACGCGCGGCTGCACGATACTGATGCGGCCGCCGAGAAAGTCGTCGGTGCTCGCTGCCTCTACCACCGTCTTACGTCTTGTCTTCGTCTGAGATGACATGGCCGATTCCGGCCTCGGTGAGAATGCCGCGGGCTTGCCCGATCCTGTCGCTCTCGACCAGTATGCGCCGGGGCAGGGCGCCGATCGAGCCTTCCAGCACGCTCATATTAGTGTCCGCCACGATGAAGCCGATATCGGCCTCCTCCATGAGGGCGCTGACATAGGACAGAAGCACCGGATCGTTGGAACGCAGCAATTCTTTCATCGCCTAAAAACCCCGTGTCCTTTAGCCTCAAGCGCTAGTGCCTTGACCTCGGCGGCCGAGCCCCAACAATATTAAAGGAATGAAATAAAACCCGCTTTTTCGGCCCGCATTAAACGAAACTTTGGCCCGTTTCACATCAGCTTTGGATGCGTTTAGGAGAATCCCGTGGGAGTTGTCGTCAAGCTTACCGAGGCGCACGATGCGA
>Ga0068863_100008068_pt1 | contig 10282 bp, 3 predicted proteins | sample KBSSwiS62_FD_66596 | JGI IMG/M metagenome (GOLD analysis project Ga0068863, IMG submission 66596) | Switchgrass rhizosphere microbial communities from Kellogg Biological Station, Michigan, USA - KBS Switchgrass S6-2 | ecosystem: Host-associated > Plants > Roots > Rhizosphere > Soil ...
GGGCGCCGCCCCGGAACGCCATGAATGAACATCGCTTCGCATCCCGTGGTCTTGACCAGCACCTCGGCGCCGATCCCATGAAACAGCGCCGCCTTGAGCCGCTCGGTCCCCGATTTTCCGCGCGTACCCCAACCGCCGACCACCAGCGGGATTCGCGCTCGGTCGTGCCGGATCTGCTCGCGCTTGACGAGGTTGCCCGCGATCAGACCGGCGCCGGCCACCGCGACCGCGACCGCGAGCTGCGCCAGCGTGTTGCCGGACGGCGTCACCGCGTACTGAACGAGCTCCCCGAGCTGATCGGGGAACAGGGCCGCCGTTCCGAGCACCGCGCTGGCACCTCCGGCAGCGAACGCGGCCGACGCCGCGCCCGGCGCGGCCTCGCGACCGAGCGCGCGGTAGGGCTCGAACGCGATCGCATAGCCAAGGGCGCGCAGGCGCTGCACATAGGCGGTCCGCTCGCTCGGGTCGAGCGGTGACAGCGCGCGGTTCCGGAGCCCCGCGAGCGCGCTGTAGTCCATCGTCAGGTGGTACCTCGCGCGAACCCGATCGACGAAGCGCGCGGGTGGCGACACCCGGGTCACGCCGCGCAGCGAGTACAGGGCGAACGCGCGCGCGCTCCGCGCGGGCATCGAGAGTAGATCATCGACGGTCGGGAGGTGAGCGCCCCAACCGCCATCCTCGCGCACCGCGAGCGGCTCCCCCGGGATGGTCGGGGTCGCCTCGGCGAGCAGTCGTGTGTGCGCGCGCAGGGTCCCTGGATACGACCGGCCAATCGCGTGCGCGCCATCCTGGCGCTTGTAGGGCGTGAGCGACCGGGCCTCGTGCAGCACGCGCCATAACCGGGTGACGAACCTGGCGCCGTGCGTGACACGATAGCCACCGCCGACCGGGCGGGCGTAGAGCCCGAACCCGGTGCGCGCGGCGCGCGCGAGCAGCCGGCCGAACGTCGTCGGGTCTGCGTCGGTGCGAATGGTCGTGGTCGCGCCGGGAGCGATGGCGCGCAAGGGTGCCAGGAGCTGATGCGCGCGCTCCACGGAGCGATCGAGCCTCGACGCGAGCGCCTCGAGGACCTCCAGCGCGAGATCTCCACCGGCCGCGGTGGGCGCCTGGTTCGCGCACGCGACCGCGCGCGCGGCGAGGTCCTTCGCGTCCGCCTCCGAGAGGATGTCGCGCGTGGCGAGCTCCACGAGCTCCTCGCTCGCGATCCGAGCCACGATCTCATCGCCGTCATCGAGGCGCGCGGCGATCTCGGCGAGCGCGCCCGCGACGCCGGCGCGGGCGAGCCGCCCGAGCGCGGCGAGCGCGGCACCGCGCACCCGGGGGCTCGGCTCGACGTCGCCCCCGCGGACCACCTCGGTCAGCAGCGGCAACGCAGCGGCGCCGCCCGTCTGAAGCAGAGCGTCGCAGACGGCGAGGCGAACATGCTCGCTCGGATCGCGCGCGGCGTCACGCAGCACCGCAAAGCTGGCGGCGTCGGGCCCCGCGCTCCCGAGCACCTTCACGAGATACTGGCGAACGATGAAGTCGTCCTCGGCGGCCCCGCGCGCGCCCAGGCGATGCGCAAACAGCGCCCTGCTCGCGTCGCGATCGATCTGCCAGGCAGTGGCCGCTGCGGCGGCCTGGACCCGGCGCGGCGCGGCCGTGTCGAGCGCGAGCACCGCGTCGAGCGCGGGCCACACGCGGTGGCGCGCGTCCGCGAGCGGCACCTGGCTCGCCATCACCGCGATCGCTTCGGCGGCGGCGCACCGCAGCGGAGCTTGACCTCCTCCCGCGAGACGGGCGGCCAGGACCGTGGCCAGCACCGGGGCCATGCGGGCGGTGACATGGGCAGCGGCCAGGCGAAGCGCGATCGCTTCAGCCGACACGTGGTCATACGCCGCGCGCTCTTGACGCTCGGAGTACGCGTCCAGATCGAGCCATCCCCGGCGAGCCGCCCGGAGGCTCCGCGCGGGCGCGCCCTGCCGCCGCAGCGCCGTGATCAGGAGCTCGCGCTGCAGGTCGGGGTCACCGACGCCTGCGTGCTCCGCCTGGAGCTCGCGCAGCCCGGTCATCCGCTGTGCGGCGCGCGCCGCGTGGTCCTCGGCGATCGCCAGGTAACGCTCCGCTGGTGTGCCGGATCGCGACGCCGCCTCGGCCTTCACACGCTCGACGACGCGGCGCTGCAAGCGCATCACGATCGGAGCAAGGCGATCGGCCTGAACGTGCGCGGTCATCGTAGCTCCCTGGCGGGTTCGAGGACGCCCCGGCCCTGCGCGAGCTGGTACGGGAGGTTGATCTCCGGAGTCGCGTAATCGTCGAGCCCGCGGCCGAAGCTGCCCTCCCAGAACAGGCCCACGAAGAACGCATACGAGGTCCGGTCCAGATCGCGCGCCACGCTCGCGCGGCCCGTGACGCGGTGATTCCGGTCGAGCCAGACCGTGTGCGCGACCTCGCTCGAGAATCGTCCCGTGGTGCGGCCCGCGAGCCACTCGGCGCTCGCCGCGCGGCGCGTGACGCCGAGTCGAGTGATGATCTCGGTCGTGCCGAGCGCGACATCGGCGCCCAGCTCCACGGAGCTCCGATCCAGGTGGTACGGCGCCGCCCCGGAGCTCAGCCGGCCATGAGCGTAGGCGATCATGTTGACGAACGGGACCCACCACACCAGGAGCTGGCCGTATGCATCGCGCGGGCGCGACTTGACGAGGCGATCGAAGATCATCGGATCGACCGGCGCCGGCGCGGTCCCGGGTACGAGCGCCGCCCGCTGCGCGAGCGACTGGTACGTCGCTTCGAGGGCGAGGCGCGGCAGCACGTACAGCCGAGGCGTGACCTCGAAGCTGCGCTCGAGGTACGTCGTGCCGGTCACGGCGTACGCCTGATGGCCGGCGACGCTCTGGGTGAACGCGCGCACGTTCGCCAGATAGCGCAGCTGGAGCGGTGAGAACCGGGTGAACCCCAGCACCTCGAGCCCTTGGCTCGACGGCCCGTCGCGCAGGCGCAGCGCCCCAGCGCCCAGCAACCAGATCGGCACGCCGTCGAGTTTGCGGCGATAGGACACGGCGATCTCCTCGAACCGATCGCCGATCTGCGGATTGCCCGCGTGCTGGTCACCGAACACCGCGAGCGCTTGCACCTGCAGGGTCCCGAGCGCTCGCGCGAAGCCTCCGAGCGGCGGAGCCAGCGCGGTGAGCGCGTTGTCCGCGGGCGCATCGCGGACCGGAGCGCCAGCCTCGGCGACCGTACCCGCGTCGAGCGCGGACGACGCGATCGCGAGCGCCGCGGCGCCGGCCAGCGCCGCGGCGGTTGCGATACGACGCGAGGCCACCACCGCGGCCTCCGCCGCACCCGCTGGCGTGAGTCGCAAGGTGTAGGTCTGACTGCGCGGCAACACGATCTCCGCGACGTCGTGACAGTCGAACGGCGGCCCCGGCCACCGGATCCCGTCGCGGCAGACGGCAACGCGCTCCACGGTATCTGCGCCGATCACCGCGAGCGATCGGTCGACGCCGGCCGACATCAAGACGTCGAGCTGGACGACCGTCGGGCCCTGTATGCGAAGCACGGCCGGCGCGGCCGCGGTCGCGACGACGCGGCGAGCCCGGCGCTCGGTCGCGTCATTGAGCGCGAACCGGTCGTCGGAGGTTCGCGTGGCGTGTTCGCCGATCGGGCGGGACGAGGTCGCGCGCGCGCACAGGAGCCCGCCAGCGCGGGATGACTCGACCACGAGCTCGAGCCGGTGCGGGCCGACTGGCAAGGCGAGCGCCACGGGCTCCGCCCGCGCACCCGACGCAGCCTCGCGCTGGGCGACGGCGCGACCATCCAGGTTCACGGTCACGCCACAGCGCTCGGGGGCTTCACTCAGCGTGTCGAGCACATCGCAGAACGCCTCGACGACCAGCTCCGCGGGCCGGGTGAGATCGAGCGAGACGCTCGCCGCGTGCCCGGCGGTCACGCAGAGGCGCTCGCGCGCCGGCCAAGGCGGCGCGGCCAGCCGCTCCCGCACCGAGCCGGCCTGCTCCACGAGCTCCACGCCATCGAACGCGCGCGCGCCGCCGCTCTGCGGCGCAAAGAGATAGCGGGACCCCGCGCGCACGCGACGCACCACGCGCGGCCCGTCCGGGTCGTCGGCCATCGCTGCCTGCTTCGCCGTGACGAAGGCGAGCAGCTGCGACTCGGTGGTCTGGACCTGCGCATAGCGAAGTGCGGCCGCGCGCGCGAGGCTGGGCAGGAGCGACGCGGCGTACGCGGCGCGGTACGCCGCGGCCGCGCCGCCGGGATCACCCGCGCGATCGGCTGCGCGCGCACGGAGATAGCTCGCGACCGGCTCGTCGCACGCGGGCTGCGCCGTTCCTGGCCCGCCGGCGCAGCCTGACGCGGGGAGCCCGGCACCTTCCGTCAGGACGACCGCGCGCTCGTCGTGCACTGCCATGACCAGCGGTGGCGACGCGAGCTCGGCCTCGATCTGCTCGGCGCGCGCGCGGTCGTCGTCGCTCAAGGCCGCGCGCGCGAGCGCCAGATCGCGGCTCGCCGCGGTCGGCGCATCGAGATCCAGGAGGAGTCCGGCGCGCACGAGCCGCGCGCGCGAGCGCGATGCGCCCGCCGGCGCCGCGCGGATCGACAACGTCGCGGACTCGAGCGCGCCAAGCAGGACCGGCTCGGCGTCGATCGGCGCGCGTCGTCGAGGACGCACCGTCGCGGGGCCGCTGCTCCGCCGGACCAGCGCGCGCACGGCGACGGCGGGACCGCCGTCGATCCGCTCGACGATCAGCCGCGATGTGCTCGCCGCGACGGGCATGGTGACGACGATGGCGCGCGCCGTCGTCGTGGGGTGAGCGGGCGCGACCACGTCCACCGGAACCGCCGTCGTGCCCGCGCGCAGGATCAGGCGCACGCCGGGAGCGCCGGCCTTGACCTCGAGCTCGAGGCCCACCACGCCGCGCATCGTCGACGGCTGCAGCGCGAAGACCACGCTGCCTCGGGTGAGCGAGACGACGCGTCGCGCGAAGTACCCCGCCGCGGCCTCTCCTGGCACGAGCTCGCACGGGACGAGCGCCGTGGCATGGTCGGCTCGCAACGCGAGCTGATGGCTGCCCTGCGCCAGGGCGATCGGGATGGGCTCGCGTGCTTCGAGCAGCGGCACGCGGGTCGTGGCGCCATCGAGCTCGATGTCCGCGGTCGCGAAGCTCGGTGTGCTCAGCGCGCGCATCACGAGGAGCTGGGTCCGCTGCAGGAAGCCCGGCGGCGCCGCTGCCAGTGGCACGTGGAGCGCGACGTGGTCGCCGCTCGACACGGCGGTGAACCCCCGCGCACCGGCCGCGCCCACCTGCTCGCAGGTCTCCCCCGGGTCCGCCGCGACGATCGATTCCTCGACTGGCGCCGCGGTCGGCGCGAGCGCCGCCCAGCGGGTGTCGTGCTCCCAGGCCCGCTGAAAGGCGCGCTGGAGCCCGCGGTCGAGCGGATGGCGGGCCGCCGCGAGCTCGAGCGCGGCGAGCGCCGGGCTGCGCGGTGCCGGCGACCGCAGGTACGCCGGGCCTGCCCAGGTCGCGAACCGGCTGGCGATCGACGGACGCGCTTCGACCACTGCGAGCGCGGCTGGCTCGTCACCGGCGAGCAGATGGCGCTGCACGCGCGCCAGGGCGATGAGGTCGGCGAGCCCCGGGTCGGCCTCGCCGAGCGTGTCCGCCGCGCGCCTGGCGAGCGCCTCGAAGCCGGTGTCCGGTGTCAGCTCGGCGAGGCGAAACACCGCGAAGGCGCGAACGACCGGCGTCCGCGCGACGGCCGCCACGCGCTCGAGCTCGCGCCGCGCCGCGGCCGCATCGTAGTCGAGCCAGGCGGCCTCGGCGGCCAGGAGCGAGCCCGCGAGCCCGTTCCAGGCCTGGCCACGCCCGTCACCGAGCAGACGCGAAACGTCCTCGGCGTGCGTCACGAAGTCGCCGACCTGTGTCCGGCGCAGGTGGCGGGTCACGCGGATCCAGACCGACGCACCGGCGACGCTCACCGTGTAGGAATGCCGACCTGGTGGCGCGGGCGCGACGAGGTACCGGACCGGCGACCACAGCGGTCGCGGCTCCCCTGCCTCACGCGCGACATCCTCCGCGAAGCTCGCCAGCACGCGGCCACCGCTGCGCAACGCCAGCGCCAGGCGGGCACGCGGCGCAGCCCGCAGGTCCGCGCGCGCCTCGATCCGGACCGCGCCCGTCCCCTCTCCGGAGAACGTCACCGGGCTCGCCGGCGTCACCGCCATCCACGTCTCGTCCGCGATCTGCTGCCGCGGCCGCCCACCTGCGACGTCCTCGGTGTCGTCGACGCGCCAGGCAAACGGGAACACCGGCTCGCGATACGGCGCGGCCTCCAGCACGGCCTCGGCGCGCAGCAGCGATGCGATCGGCCCGCCCAGGATGACGCCGCGGCCGTCCTCCGCACCCGCCGCGGCCAGGGCCCGGGACAGCGTGGCCAGCCTGGCCACCAGCTCGTCTCCGACGTCCGCCGGCGGCGGCGGCGGCGCATCCTCCGCCGGGTTGGTCGCCCAGGTCCGGATCTCATCGTCCCACTGCTCCCAGCGGAGGCCGAGGCTCGGGGCATGCCCGATCCAGAGCTGAACAGCGGGCTGCCGCGGCCCCGAGCGCGCGGCGCGCACACCGAGCAACACGGGAGGGCCCGCGGGCGCCATGACCTCGAAGTCGTGCGGGCCGCGCGCGATGACCTCGGCGTCCGCCGCTGCGAGCAGCCCGCCGGCGAGCACGAGCCACGCGACGCGAACCGCGGGGCCGTCACCGTCGACGTGAAGCCACGCGGCTTGTCCCGGCGACACGACCCCGGCGAGCCACTTGTCGGGGCTCGCGATCGAGGGCGATGTCCATTCGAACGGGCGTGCCACGGCAGTGGCCGCATCGATCTCCTGGGCGACCGCCGGTGCCGTCCACGCCGCCGCGACCTCGCGCCCGGGGACGGGCGCTGCGTCGGCGCGCGTCGCCACGACGACGAGGCTGACCACGGCCGCGCGCACGAACTGCCAGCCGGTGGAGCCTCCGCCGGGCGGGCGCCGTGGCGCCATGGCCGTCGCCCTGGGCGAGACGCGGTCCGGTGTCACCCGAAGGTGTGCCGCGATCATCTGGTAGGCCCTCCCTGCGCGAGCGCCTCTGCGAACCGAGCGAGCAACGCGTCATCGTGGGTGAGGCGCTGCCGCAGCGTCCGCGATAGCTCGACATGGACGAGCGAGCCGGCGCCCCGCGCGCGCAACATCGCGCCCTGAGCGTTCTTTGTCCCGCCAAGGACTCTCGTGGTGTCTGGATATTGCAAGACCAGCTCCGGGTCGAACAGCGCGCGCAGACGACGGGTGACCTGAGCGACGCGCGCCGCACCGTTCGCGACCTTGCCCGCGCTGAGGATCGCGAGCGCGTCATGGCGCCCCGGGTCGGCGCCATCGGCGAAGCCGTGAACCTGGATGATCGTGAGGTCGGCCCGGCGCTCGAGCAGCGCCTCGGTCATCGTCTGCCAGATGGTGTCGCTGCGATGCGCGAGGTCCTGTGGCGACTCGCTGTCGTCCTCGCTGTTGCCCGCGGCCGGTGAGACACCCTGCGGGTAACGATGCACGGTGTTGACGAACAGCGCCCAGGCACCGAACTCGGCGACCGCCCGGCCGATCGGCAGCGTCCCCTCGTCGTGGAACGAGTGCGGTATCTGGATCACGTCCGGCGAGGCCACCGCTCCGCAGCGCACCACGTAGAACCCGCGCCCGCGCCGGTGGTCCGGCTGCTCGACGATCGCGACCGCGCGGTGACCGCCAAGCTCGGTCCACGCGAGCTCGAGCTCGAGCCGAGAGAACTCGTTCCGGACGGGCGCCAGATCTCCGCCCGCCACGATGGCGTCGAGCAAGGACCTGGCGGCGCGGCCGAACGTCTCGCGCTCCGCCGCGGTCGGCGGGACGTACGTCTGGTTCCGCTGACGGGCCGACGCGAGGAGATCGAGATAGCTGTGCGTGGGAGCGTTCATTGGACACTCGGCCTGTGCAGCACGGGTCGTTCCGGATGAGCAGGCGCCCAGAGCGGTCAATGTGACCGCCCATACCTTCAGTGTTCGGCTGTGGACCATGTCGTCACTTGCTCGTTGTGATGTTGCGGGGCAGGCATCCAGCAGCGCGCCCATCGCGGCGACGCAGCAGCGCTACGGATCGCGATCCGGTGTCGCCCTGGCGCGAGGTCGTCGCCGAGCGGCACGTAGAGGGTCGCGCGTTTGACCGCGGCGCCCGTCGCCGCCATGGTCGCGTCCTCCGCGAACACGACGTGCTTCGTGCGCCGGCCGCGCGTGAGCTGGAGGATCCGCCCCGTGCGCCTGGCCGGCTCGCCGCCGTCCACGGTGACCGCGACGTCAGCGTCCGTCGCCTGCGGCGCATAGAGCGCGCACGACACGAACGAAGGGCTCGGCGCGCTGTCGACTTCGATCTGGATCCCGCTGCGCAGATCGACGGGCACCGCGTGGTGCGCGACCTGCGCGCCGCGCGCGTGGGCCACGCAGGTGACGGGAGCCCCTGCGATCTCGATCAGGTGCTCGCCGGGATCCACCGCGACGTCCAGCACGACGCGCTCGACGAGCAGCCGGACGGGCCCCTGCGCATCGGCGCCGTCGACGCGCACGCGGACGTCTCCGCCGAGCTCCCCGTAGGCCTGGCAGATCATGCGCAGCGCGCCGGCGCGGGGCCCATCGCCGGCGACGGTCAAGCGCGTCGGCGCGCCCGTCGCGACGACGGCAGCGTCGCCGCGTGAACCGGCGCGGGCTGGCTCGTGCAGCTCGACCTCCGGCCCCAGGGCGGGCAACAGGACCTGTGCCATGGCCGGCGCTGTCGGCGCAGCTGCCGTCGCCCGTACCGGCTCGAGGTGCGGGGACCTGACGAGCTTCCACCCCGGATCGTACGACGCCGGCGTGGCAAACGTCGGCGGAAACCACCTCGGCGCCATCGCGGGAGCACCGACGAACGTGAGCCCGGGCGGCGCCGTGCTGTAGGGCGCCCGCGGCGACGGATCGCTGCCGTCTTCGATCGCCACCTGGACGGCGACGATGACGTCGGTGCGGGCGATGACGCGGAGCGTGCGCGCGCCGCGCGGGGGCAGCACGATCAGGCTGGTCTCCTGCCCGAGGGGGGCGCGCGCACCCGAGCGCTCGACCACCACGAACGGATCGGGCGTCGGCGCGACATCCAGCGAGTGCGTCGGCGCGAGCCGCGCGCCCTGCGCGTCGCGTAGCTCGATCTCGAGCGCGCCCCGCGCGCCACCGATCCCGCGCGCGCCGACCCGCAGAGGGAACGCACCCCGGACCGAGAACTCCAGGGTCGCGCCTGGCGCGAGCCAGATCGCCGGGGTTCGCGCGCCGGTCGCCGGCGGCGGTGACGGCGACGGCTCGTGATCGAGATCCCGTACGCCTTCGAGCCGCACCGCGGGTGTCCCGTGTGCCGTGCCACGCGCCGCGAGCACGACGGAGGAGACGCCGGCTGGCAGCTCGATGGCGCGCTCTGCGTTCGCGTCCATCACGGACCGCCGCACCACCGATCCCAGGCTCGTGACGTCGAATTGTCCGGTGCCCGCGACCGCGACGCGCGCGCGTCCGGGGCCGACCAGGTTGTACACGGCGTGGTGACGAAGTCCGACGGTCGCGGCCATGCCGGCGGGCGCAGGCGCACGCACCAGCTCGTGCGCGGGCGCGGCGACCTGCGCGAGCGGCACGACAGGCACCACGCCGAACGCTGGCAGCGCCTCGTGACGGTGAACGACGAGCGCGCTCGACCGCTCGGGACCGAGCCACCGGAGGTCGACACCGGTGTGCGGTAGATAACCCTCGACGGCCGCGCGCCGCTCGATCGGGCGGGTCACGCGAACCGCGAGCCGCGAGCTCGTCGCCGCGAGCTCGAGCCACGCGCAGGTCGCGGGCGGAGTCACCGTCACGCTGCTCGCGATGATCGTGTCGTCCTGGGAGCTCGGAGCAGGGATCGGCCGAGCCACCGTACGCGTCGAGACCACGCTCCCGTCGCGCGCGAGCAGGCGCACCTCGAGCTCGTAGCGGTCCGGGCGCGCGCCGTCCTCGCTCCCCAGAACGCGGATCCCGACGTGCACCGGGTCCGAGGGGTTCACCGCGAAGCGTACCGGGCGCCCGGGCGCGAGCGCGAAGTAGCTGACAGGCTCGGCGAGCGCTGGCCGGCCGGCGAGGCAGGCGACCGCGAGACCGCCGAGCGCAACCGCGAGCGCGACAACCACGAGGATCGCCGCCGCGAGACGACCCACGCGCGTCATCGCGAGCCTCCGACGTGGATGAC
>Ga0068863_100008069_pt1 | contig 10280 bp, 10 predicted proteins | sample KBSSwiS62_FD_66596 | JGI IMG/M metagenome (GOLD analysis project Ga0068863, IMG submission 66596) | Switchgrass rhizosphere microbial communities from Kellogg Biological Station, Michigan, USA - KBS Switchgrass S6-2 | ecosystem: Host-associated > Plants > Roots > Rhizosphere > Soil ...
GAGGGCCATGCCGTCAGGGCGCGGAGGCCGGCTGGAGACAGCGTCCCGTCGGCTTCCAGCCCGACGGGATCGCGAGCCTGTACCTCGATGCCAACCGCACGTCAGGCCTCCCGCTTCCACACGATGTCCCAGGCCTCGCGGCGCTGGGCGAGCCCGGTGATCTTTCCCGCGGCGTCGCGCAGGAGGACGTAGCGGTAGCGCGGCCGGTTCGGCACGAAGAGCACGTCGGGCGCCTCGACCAGCAGCTTCTCGGGCTTGCGTCCGGTCTGCTGCCCTTCGAGCGCGCCGTCCTTGAGGCGGATCTCGTACGCGATCGCCGGCGCGAGCACGTAGCGGCCGCAGTAGCTCTCGAGCGCCGCGGCCGGCAGCGTGATCGCCGGCGGATCGGCGCGCAGCGCCAGCACCTGGCTCGCGATCAGGCGCCAACCGTCCGGCGTCTTCTTCCACGCGTCGGTCGCGCGGTACTGACAGTGCAGCGCATGCCCGTGGTAGGTCTCGTGCTCGTCCTCGACATACGTGGTCGCCGCCACGTCGCCATGGTCCTGCAGGACGAAATCAGTCACCGTGATCGAGCCCGACACTCCCTCCGGAAGCGGCTTCACCTGGTCGACCATCTCCTTCTTCGTCGCGACGCTTCCGCTCTCGTCCGTGAAAATCACCTTCGCGTCGAGGTACTTGTCCCACACCGCGGCGTTGCCCGACCCCACCGCGTCGGCGAGCTCCTGCGTCTGCCGCTTCAGCACGTCGCGCAGATCCTCGGCGCGGGCCGATGCGGGCAGGACGAGAGCGAATGGGAGAATGAAGAACAGGGACCGAGCGGGTCTGCGCATGGGTGAACCTCGTGGAGGAATCCTACTGCTTCGTCGAGGCCGCCTGCTCCTTCGGTGACGAGCCCGTCACGTCGATGAACACGTCCGCGACGAACGGGAGCGCCTGCCGAATCTTCCGGTCGAGCTCGTCCATCGCGCGGCCGAGCTCATCGATCTCCAGCTTCGGCGACGGCCGTGCCTTCGCCAGGACGACCACCTCTTCGGGTCCGGAGTAGAGCGCCTGGAGCACGAGGATCTCTTCGATCGCAGGGTCTTCTTCGACGACCGCGCGCAGCCTCTCGAGCTGGGGCGCGGCGATCGAGCGGCCGACCAGGAAGTCCGCGAACGGACGAGCCAGGAGGAAGGCCGTGATCGCGAGCAGCACGCCGATCGCGAGCGAGGCGACGGAGTCCGGGACGTGGGAGCCCGTGATCCGGCTCGCGAGCAGGCCGGCCGCGGCCAGGACCAGTCCGATCAGCGCCGCACTGTCCTCGACGAGCACGGCGCGCACCACCGGGTCGCTCGCGCGGACGAGGTAACGCCCGACCGTCAGGCCGTAATCCTTCGCCTGCCTCCTCGCCTGCCGCATGGCCTGCAGCCACGAAATTCCATCCGCGGCGAACGCGACCGCGAGAACGATCCAGGGCGCGATGCCGGCTTCGACCGGGTGGTGCAGCGCGAGATCCCGGATCGCGATGCCGATGGATACGCACCCGCCGACCAGGAACGACGCGATCGCGGCCATGAAGGCCCAGAGGAACCGCTCCCGCGCGTGGCCGAACGGGTGGTCTTCGTCCGGCGGCTGCCGCGCCCGGTACAGGCCGATCGCGAGAAACACTTCGTTGACGCAGTCGGCCGCGGAGTGCGCGGCCTCGGCGAGCATCGCGCTCGATCCGGTGGCCAGGCCGGCGAGCAGCTTCGCGACGCCGATCACGAGGTTCGCGAGCAGCGCAATGACGATGGTGCGGGGGCTCTCGCCCTCCTCGCTTCGCCTCTGGGCGATGGCGGAGCGGCGAAGGGCAAATGTCCGGCGCCGCTTCACACCCGCCTGCCTGTCGGTCTTCATCGCCAGCCCGGGATTATCTCCGCAGATCTCGTCGCCGGTCCGAAACCTTCGGCCCGCGCCGTCGTCCTAAGAGCCTGGGGGGAAGACCATGAAACGCTTCGCCGCTCCGGCTCGCGCCGGCCTTGGGATCGCGGTCCTGTTCCTGTTCGCCTGGGCATCGCCGCATGCCGCCCGGGCCCAGACGAAGAATCCCGGCCCGACCACGGGCCGCTGGCTCCTCGACTTTGAACGCGACGGCTCCCTGCAGCTGACCCTCAAGCGCAGGTCGGACTCCGGAGGGGACAACTGGACCTCCTCCGACGACTTTCAACTCGCCGAATTCCAAGGTTTGAAGCGCCCGGCATCGTCGGCCGAGGTGGCCGTCCAGTTTCAGCTCGTCCGCGACGCGGGAACGGTCGCGTTCGACGGCCAGTTGAACGACGCCGGCGGCTCCGGTCGCTTCCGCTTCGAGCCCAGCGCGGAATACATCGCCGCCCTCGCGAAAATGGGCTATGCCTCGCCGGACCCGAGCGAGGCCTTCTCCCTGGCGATTCACGACGTCAGCCGCACGTTCCTCCGCGAGCTCGAGACGGTTGGATACAACCACGTCGCGATGGACGACCTCGTCCCGATGCGCATTCACGGCGCCTCGCCCCAGTTCATACGCGATCTCAAGGCCCTCGGCTACGATCACCTCGCGGTGGACGATCTCGTCTCGATGCGCATCCACGGCGCCACGCCCGAGTACATCCGCACGATGAAGGCGGCCGGCTACGATCACTTGAGCGCCGAGGATCTCGTGTCGTTCCGGATCCACGGCGTGACGCCCGAGTTCGTCAAGGAGATGAAGGTGCTCGGCGACGGCCACATCGACGCCGACGACCTCGTCTCGCTCAGGATTCACGGCGCGACCCCGGAGTTCGTGCGGCAGATGGGCAGCCTCGGCTACCGCCGCCTCTCGGCCGACGACGTCGTGAGCATGCGGATCCATGGCGTGAGCCCGGACTTCGTGCGCGACATCCAGGCCCTCGGGTTCAAGGACGTCTCCCCCGACGACCTCGTCAGCATGCGTATCCACGGCGTCTCCGTGGACGATGCGCGCCGCGCAAAGGCGCGCGACAGGAACGTGTCGATCGACGAGCTGGTGGACATGAAGATCCACGGGAGGGGCTGAACCGGAGTCAGCGCTTGCGCGGCTCGCGCAGCGGCCGGAAGAACGCGCGGATGTCCTCGGCGAGAAGCTCGGGCTGCTCCATGGCCGCGAAGTGGCCGCCGCGCGGCATCTCGGTCCAGCGCGACACCTGAAAGAAGCGCTCCGCCCATTCGCGCGGCGCCGACGACAGGTCCTTCGGGAACATCGCGAAGCCCGCGGGCGTGGACTTCGACCCGATGAGGTTCTTTGCCGCTTCCTTCATCCAGCGCACCGCCCCGGCGTCCATCACGTCGGAGTACGGCTGGAGCGACGTGCCGATCGTCTCCGTCGTCCAATAGACCATGACGTTCGTCAGCAGCTCGTCCTTCGTGAAGCACGTTTCGAGGTCCCCGCCGCAGTCGCTCCACTCCTGGAACTTTTCGATGATCCAGGCCGCCAGCCCCGCGGGCGAGTCCAGCAGGCCGACCTCGAGCGTGCGCGGGCGGCTCCCCTGGATCAGCGCGTAGGCCCCTTTCCCCTTCTGGAACCCGGCGATTTCGGCCAGGTACTTCTTCTCCGCCGCGGTCGCGCTCTTCGGCTTCCGGAACGCGTGCCAGAACGGCACGTCCGTCAGGTGAATGCCGACCAGCGACCCGCCGTGACTGCGGGCGATCTGCTCCGTGATCGTGCTGCCCCAGTCCCCGCCGTGGGCGCCGAACCGCTCGTAGCCGAGGACGTCGCGCATCAGCGCGTGGAGGACGTCTCCGAAGCCGAAGAGGCCGCCGTGCCCCGGCCGCGCCTCGGACCAGCCATATCCCGGAAGGCTCGGCGCCACGACGTGGAACGCGTCCGCCGGATCCGCGCCGTGCGACGCCGGATCCGTCAGCAGGGGGATCAGCTTGTGGAAGCGATGGAACGAATCCGGAAACCCGTGGGTCAGCAACAACGGCAGCGGCGCCGGGCCGCGGCCCTTCGCGTGGACGAAGTGCAGCCGTGTGCCGCTCACCGTCGCAAGGAAGTGATCGAGGGCGTTCAAGGAACGTTCCTGCGCGCGCCAGTCGAAGTCGGTCCGCCAGTATGCGAGCAGCTGGCGGAGATACTGCGGATTCATGCCCAGGTCCCAGCCGGGATCGGCCTCGACCGCTGCAAGGCGCGCATTCACCAGCCGACGCTCCAGGTCTCTCAGGGAATCGTCGGAGATGCGGACCTCGAAGGAAGCGATCGGGGGTTCCTCGACGGCAGCGCCGGTTCGACTCGAAGAGGCGTTCATACGGAGGTTTGTAGCAAGCCGGATGCCGGAGGAAGGGACGTCAGCGAGCACGGCCTTTGCATGCTTTTCTGGCGTTCTCGCCGACCGAGGAGGCCACTCTCATGACCAGGCACGGGACCGGGACGCGCAAGGAAGGGCTCGGCGAGCGCATCGAGCTGCTGAAGGCCGAGAAGGAGCTCACGAAGAAAGGCGACGAACTGGCGAAGCGCCGACAGGAGCTGCCCTGGTTGCGGATCGACAGGGACTACCGCTTCGAGACGTCCGAGGGGAAGGCTTTCCATGAGTCGTACCGCGAGGCGTGGCGTGCGTAGGCGCAGGGAGAGAGCGATGGCACCGAGATCGACGGCGAAGTCGGCATCGCATGGGAGACGCTCCCGAGGCAGGCCTTCGCCGATGGATCTTCCCGCGCGCGACCGCGCGACCGGCCTGGTCCACGTCGTCGTCGACACGCCCAGGGGCAGCCCGGTCAAGTTCAAGTACGACATGGCCAAGGGTTGCTACACGATCGCGCACATCCTGCCGGCCGGAGCCGCCTTTCCGTTCGACTTCGGCTCGATCCCCGGCACGGCCGCGCAGGACGGCGATCCGGTCGACGTCCTGATCCTCATCGAGTGGCCGACCTTCGCGGGCTGCGTCGTGCCCGTGCGGCTCATCGGCGCGCTCGAAGCGGAGCAGACCCAGGAGAAAGAGACGTTTCGCAACGACCGCCTGATCGGCGTCGCCGAAAAGTCGAGGGCGTACGCCGACGTCTCCAGGCTTGCCGATCTGCCTGGCAGGCTCCTCTCCGAGATCGAGCGCTTCTTCGTCTCTTACAACGAGGAGCGCGGCCGCGACTTTCGCGTGCTCGCGCGACTCAGCCCGGAGCGCTCGCAGAGGCTCGTTTCCGACGGCGAGAAGAGGTTCGGAAAGAAAAGAAAGACCACTCGGGGCCGCGCCTGACTCATCGATCGGACGCTCCGCCGCGGGTCCCGACCCGCGACCCGTATCGAGCCAGAAACGTCTCGACTCCTTCGCGCGCGCCGGCGATGACGCGCGTTTTCGGCGGGATCGCCCCCGTGAGCACGGCGCGGTCCAGCGGCTCGCCCACGAGGAGGTACGCGAACTGCGCGGCGGCCGAGCGCGCGTCCGCGACGCGGAGCAAACCGGACTTTGCCAGGCGCTCGAAGCCCGCGGCCAGCGCCTCGAGCACCTGACCGGGAGCACGGTCGAAGTATTGCGCCGCCAGGGCCGGGAACTCCCGTGCTTCTCCGACGAGGAGCCGGCGCAGCGCGATCACGTCGGGTCGCAGGATGGCGAGCGCCAGCCGGCTGCCCAGGTCCTCGAGCGTCGCCCGCAGGTTCGCGGCGGTGATCCCGAAGTCGAGCTCGTCGCGCAAGCCCTGCCCAAACTCCTCCGCGAAGGCGATCGTCTCCCTCGCGATTTGTCGGAACAGCGCCTCCTTGTCGGCGAAGTTGTTGTAAACCGTCCGCTTCGCCATGCCGGCGAGCGCCGCGATCTCGTCCATGGTCGTGCCCGCGTAGCCCTCGCGCAGAAACAGCGTCCGCGCCGCGTCGAGGATGGCCGCGCGCGACCGCACCACCCGCGGATCGTCCGCCCGCAGCACCGCCGAGCGGCGGCCTCGTGTTGCACTCATCAGTATATTAGTATACTCATGAGTACATAAACGCGCAAGGAGGCGATGATGGGCTCCCACCGATCGAACGCTCTGCTCCGCTGCGGGACGCTTGCGGGCCCGTTCTACCTCGCGGTCGCGCTGATCCAGGTCCGGTTTCGGGAGGGATTCGATGTCGCGCGGCACCCGCTCAGCGTGCTGGCACTCGGGCCGGGTGGTTGGATCCAGACCGCGAACTTCGTGATCACCGGTCTGATGGTGATCGCCGCGGCCGTCGGATTCGGGCGCGCGCTCGCGTGGAAGCCGCGCAGCCTGACGTGGTTCCTCGCCGGCTTCGGCCTGTGCATGATCGTGGCCGCCATCTTCCCTTCCGATCCGATGGACGGATTTCCGCCCGGCACGCCCGCGGGGCCGCCCACGTCGATCAGCGCCATCGGGCTCGTCCACTTCGCCTCGGGAGCGCTGGGGTTCGCCTGCCTCGCGATCAGCTGCTTCATCGCCGCGCGGTCGATGTCGCGCCGGCGCGCGCCGTCCTTCGCCTGGCTTTCGCTGCTGAGCGGCCTCGCCGTGGTGCTCGGATTCTTCGGCGGCATGGCGTTCCCGTGGGGGATCTGGGGAATCTGGTTCGCTGTGGTCGAGGGCTTCGCCTGGCTCGCCATCATGTCGGCCCGACTGAGCTCGGCGACGCAGGGCTGAGCCCGCCCAGGAAAGACGTCGGGAGACTCGCCCCAGGCGAACGTCGGAGGCAAGGCGTCGCGTCTTCGGATCGGGATACGATCCCGTCAACGACCCGTCATGACCAACGAGACCCAGTTCCCGACGCTCGGATTTCCGGACACTTCGCCCGACCTTCCGCCCCCGTCCCAGATCGGCGAATTCCGGATCCTTTCCGTCCTCGGGAAAGGCGGCATGGGCGTCGTCTACGAAGCCGAGCAGCGCGATCCCGAGCGGCGCGTCGCGCTCAAGGTGCTGCGCGGCGGCCGCCTCGCCGACGAGATGCAGCTGCGTCTCTTTCGCCGCGAAGCCCAGACGCTCGCGCGACTGATCCATCCCAACATCGCCGCCCTCTACGAGGCCGGCCGCACGGACGACGGGCTCTCCTTCTTCACGATGGAGCTCGTCCGCGGCGAGCCGCTCGACAGGTACGTGATCGAGCGGATGGGCGGCGAGCGCCCCACCCTCGCCCAGCTGCGCGAGCGGTTGCGCCTCTTTGCGTCGATCTGCCGCGCCGTCGCCCACGCCCACCAGCGCGGCGTGATCCATCGCGACATCAAGCCGTCGAACATCCTCGTCGTCAACGCCGAGGCGCCGACCGGCTCGTCACCGTCGATGTCTCTCAGCGGGCCCCCGGTGCCGACCGTCAAGATCCTCGACTTCGGCCTCGCGCGCATCACCGACACCGACGCCGGGGCGACGCAACTTTCCCAGCTCGGCGACATCCGCGGCACGCTCGCGTACATGAGCCCCGAGCAGGCGCGCGGCGACACCCGCGAGGTGGACCTGCGCAGCGACGTCTACTCGCTCGGCGTCACGCTCTACGAGACGATCACCGGACGCTTTCCCTACGACATCAAGACGAGCTCGCTGATGGGCGTTCTCAAGATCATCATCGACGAGCCGCCCAAGCCGCTGCAGCAGACGTTTCAGGGCGGATACAAACTGGACCCCGATCTCTGGACGATCACCGAGAAGGCGCTCGAGAAGGAGCCGGACCGGCGCTACGCGAGCGCCGACGCGCTCGCCGAAGACATCGACCGGTACCTCGCCAACCGGCCGATCCTGGCGCACCCGCCGAGCACCGCGTACCAGGTCCGCAAGCTCGTCTCGCGCCACCGGTTCGGATTCGCGACGGCGGCTGCGTTCCTCGCCCTTCTCGTCGCCGGCGCGGTCGTCCTCGCCGTCCAGGCGGACAAGATCCGCCGCGAGCGCGACCGGGCGACGCAGGAGGCGGCGCGGGCTACGGCGATCAACCAGTTTCTGCAGAAGACGCTCGGCGCCGCGGACCCGTGGCAGCGCGGCGGCTCGCGGGGCGTCACGCTCGTCGACGCTCTCAAGCAGTCCGAGAAGCAGGTCCACGGGTCTTTCCAGGGCCAGCCCCTCGTCGAGGCCGACGTGCTCGCGACGATCGCCCGCACCTACTACGGGCTCGGCGAGTACGCGGACGCCGAGCGGCTCCTGCGGTCGTCGCTGGCGACCCGCGTGGCCGCGGAGGGACGAGAAACGGACGCCGTCGCCGAGACGCTCGGCACGCTCGGCTACACCCTGCAGGTCGAGAGGAAGGCCGACGAATCCGAGAAGCTGCTCCGCGAAGCGCTCGCGATCCGCGAGAAGCTGCACGGCCGGGAGAGCGCCGAGTACGCCGCCGCGCTCAACGAGCTCGCGAGGACGCTCGTCAACAAGAGCGCCTACGCCGACGCCGAGAAGCTCGCCCGGGAGGGACTCGCGATCCGGGAACGGATTCTCGGCCCGAACACCAGCGCGGCCGCCGAGAGCCGGCGAACGCTCTGCAGTCTCTACACCGAACAGGAAGACTGGAAGCGCGCGCTCGAGGAGTGCAGCCGGCAGGTCGCGATTCGGCGCGCGCTGCACGAAGACGGCCCGGAGCTCGGCGGCGCGCTGAACGACGTCGCGGTCGCCCAGACGCAGCTCGAAGACTACGACGCGGCCGAGAAGACGTTCGGCGAGGCGCTGGCCATCCACAAACGCGACCTTGGTGAGGACCATCCCGAGTACGCGAGCGGCCTCGAGAACCTCGGCAACATCTGGTATCGGAAGGGCGAATACGCGAAGACGGCAGAGCAGCTCGAGAAGGTGCTCGCCATCCGGCGCCGGGCGCTCGGCGACGACGCCGAGCCCGTCGGGCGGACGCTGGCGAACCTCGGCTCGGTGTACATGTCGTCGGGCAACGACGCCGCGGCCCTGCCGAAGTTCGCTGAGGCGCGAGAGCGGCTGACGAAATTCCTGGGACCCGATCATCCGGACGTGGCATCGGTCTGGATCGGCGAAGCAGGGGCGCTGATGCACCTCGGTCGGCTGGACGAGGCGGAGGCCGCGGCGAGGCGGGCGATGGCGATCCGCATGGCGAAGTTCCCGGAGACGAGCATCCCGGTCTCGCTCTCGCGCACGCGCCTCGGGCAGATCCTGACGAAGAAAAAGCGCTTCGCGGAGGCGGACGGACTGCTGCGCCAGGCGGCGGAGAACCTGACGGCGGCGGGTGCGACCGCGTACCGGACCAACGCGATCAAGGCCCGCGTCGAGCTGTACACGACGTGGGGCAAGCCGGCCGAGGCGCAGGCGCAACAGGCGCTGCTCGCCGCCGGCGCGGCGAAGTAGCCCCGACCCGGCCGACGGCTGCCTCCGCGGAGGTTTCAGCGAACCCCTCCCCGCGCGAGCTCCGCGGCCTGCGGCACCGTGATCCTGTTCACGAGCGGATCCGCGTGCCGGTGGACGAGCTGCCACTGTTTGCCGTCGCGCCGGAAGATCTGCGTGACGCGCAGTCCCCAGTCCTGCGCCGGCAGGCCGCCGATTTCCACGTGGGCGACGCGCTCGATCGTCACCAGGACAGCCAGATCGCCCGACTCCCAGGTCGCGAGGACCTCCTGTTCCAGCGCGCCGTTCTTGAAGAACTTCTTCATGCCCTCGCGCTTCTCGGGTGTGTCGTCGAAGCCCCGGATCGGAGCGCCGCCAAAGGGATTCATAAGCAGGTAGTCCTTGCCGTGCTCCGTCAGCGCCACGTACTGCTCGATGTCGCCGCGCACGAGAGCCTGGTTCGCTTCCTCCGTTTGCCGCGCCAGGGCCGAGACGTCCTGGAGCGTCCCGCCGCGGCCCGCAAACGCGAAGCCGAGAGCGCAGAAGATTCCGAACGCGAAAAGAGAATTCATGGGACCTCCTTGATCGTCAAGACCCACCAGGAAAACTCTAACAAGGAGGCGCCGGAGCGGGACTAGACTACGGCCCGAAACAGGGGGTACGACGTTGAGAAGAAACATCCAAGCCGTGGCCGTCGTCGCCTTTCTCGCGAGCGGCTGGCTTCTCGCGAGGGGCACCCAGAGCGCACCGGCCGCGCATCGCAAGCCGGCGCCAGCGCCGACGCGCGGTCCCAACAAGACGCGGGAGCCGATCATCGACGTGCACCTCCACGCCTACCCTTCCGACGAGGCCATCCCCGACATCGCCAATCCCGCGAACGGCGGAAAGCCCGGCGTGAAGACCGGCGAAGAGCATCGCCAGGCCGTCCTCGCCGAGTTGAAAAAGTGGAACGTCGTGAAGGGCGTCGTCAGCGGCGGATCCGGAGATCGTCTCGCGGCCGCGATCCGATGGCACGAGGCCGACCCGGATCGCATCATAGCCGGCGCGGGCATCCGCGGCTCCGCGGACACTCCCCTGCCCCCGCTGGAGGTCCTGCGCAAGGG
>Ga0068863_100008073_pt1 | contig 10279 bp, 9 predicted proteins | sample KBSSwiS62_FD_66596 | JGI IMG/M metagenome (GOLD analysis project Ga0068863, IMG submission 66596) | Switchgrass rhizosphere microbial communities from Kellogg Biological Station, Michigan, USA - KBS Switchgrass S6-2 | ecosystem: Host-associated > Plants > Roots > Rhizosphere > Soil ...
ATACCAGCCCAGCCCAGCGGGCTGGGCACTCAAACAGCCGATGCCAAAGCGCTGAAAGCGCGTTCCATTTTCTCCGCGATTGGGGCATCGGAAAGGAGTTTTTGGGTAGGATGTGAAACGAACATCAGGCTCTTAACGATTTCGGAAATTGGTCCGCGCCGTTGGCGCTCGGGATTGCTTATGGGTGGCTACTACCTGGGGCGTTGCCCCAGGCTGATATGGGTCGGGCTTTTGGCCCGAGTCACTCCGCGAGGAGGGATGGACCACGCTTTTGCACTTGCAAAAAATGTCCAAACTCCACTGCCGACGAGACGTCGGCAGCATCTTGGCAAGCACCCTGCAAGATGAGCCGAGCCGTTGCATACCTCAGAATCGCCTGCTGGCTGCTGCTCGCGCTGCTGTTTTTGTATCCCATGCTTTGGATGGCGCTGAGCAGTTTCAAATCGTCGAACGCGGAGATCTTCGGGCAGCCATTTTCCCTGCCGCATCAAATCAGTTTCGCGAATTACCAGAAGGCCATCCGCCAGGGCAACATGGGCTCCTGCTTCATCAATTCGCTCTGGGTGACTGGTCTGACGGCCGCCGCCGTTGTCTGCTTCGGGGCGTGGGCGGGTTTCGCGCTGAGCAAAGCGCGGTTTCCGCTGCGGAAATTCTGGTTCGCGCTATTTTTTGTCGGCATGATTTTGCCCGTGCAATCCTATCTCATTCCGTTGACGGGTTTGCTCGAGCGGTTGGGCGTCCACGATAGTTTGTGGGCATTAATCTTGTCTTACACGGCCCAGAGCCTGCCGGTGGCGGTCCTCCTGTTCGCCGCGTTTTTCGTTGCGCTGCCTGTCGAGCTCGAAGAGGCAGCCAGGCTCGATGGCGTTGGCACGGCCCGGTTTTACTTCAACATTCTTCTGCCTGTCTCCAAACCGGCAGTGGCAACTATCGTGGTGATCACGTGCCTGAATGCCTGGAACGAGTTTTTGATGGCACTGCTGTTTATTGTCGATCCCGGTATGAAAACGCTCCCGGTCGGCATGATCGCGTTCGAGCAGGCGCACAACACGGATTACCCAACACTGCTGTCCGGTCTGTCCCTGATCTCCGTGCCAACGTTGCTCGTTTATGCCCTGTTCAATCGGCAGGTGATTCGCGGGGTCATTGCCGGTGCTGTGAAATAATTTTATGGATGCAAACCCTTTTGTCTGCGGCGTCGTGGAAGGATTCTACGGACGCCCGTGGTCCGAAGCGCAGCGTCGGCAGCTCTTCGTCTGGATGCAGTCGTGGGGCATGAACAGTTACCTCTACGCGCCGAAAGACGACCTGAAGCACCGCTTATTCTGGCGCGAACCTTACTCGGCGGGTGAAGCCGCCGGCCTCAAGGATTTGATTCGAGAGTGCCGCAGGAAGGGGTTGCGCTTCATTTACGCCATCGCACCGGGACTGGACTTGTCTTACACGAGCAGGATCGACCAGGCGCGGTTACGTCGAAAGGCAGACCAACTGGCAGCGCTGGGTTGCCGGGATTTCACCATCGCATTTGATGATATCGTGCCGGTGCTTTCAACAGAGGACGCCCATACGTTCGACACGCTCGCTGACGCGCAAAGCGTCGTGACGAATGGCTTCCTGAAACATGTCCGCGAACAAATTCCCGATGCGACGTTGCTTTTCTGCCCGACCCATTACTGCGAACGAATGTCCGGTCCGGTCCGGCATTCCGAGTACTTGAAGCAGCTTGGCAAGTGCCTGGATCCGGCCATCCAGATTCTATGGACCGGTCCGGAAATTATTTCCGAGACCATCACGGTCGATTCGCTGGTCGAGCTGCGGCGGGTGCTCCGTCGGAAACCGGTGCTTTGGGACAACCTCCACGCCAATGACTACGACTTGCGTCGCATTTACCTCGGTCCCTATTCGGGTCGGAAGCTGGGAGTGCGCGACGCCGTTGCCGGCATCCTGAGCAATCCCAATTGCGAGTTCGAGGCCAATTACATTCCGCTGCGCACGCTGGCGATGTACGCGCAGGCTGAAGGCAAGTGGGACCCGCGCCGCGCGTTCCAGGTCGCCTTGCGAGGCTGGTCGCTGCAATGGAAGGCGCATCCTGCCGGCGGGCTGTCGGGCGCGGAACTGGAGTTGTTATGCGACTGCTTTTATCTGCCCACCGAGCTGGGCGCCCGCGCCAAAAAGTTTGTCGACGATTTTCATTTTTTGCTCCGGGTGCCCCCCACTCGCTGGGGCAGTATGCTCCGGCGGTTTGAAGCGACCTGTGCGGAACTGATCGGTCTATTCGACAAATTGAGCGCGCTGAAGAACCGCGAACTGCTCCACGCTATGTACCGCCTCGTTTGGGAGCTGCGTGAAGAAACGCGGTTGATCGGCAAATACGTGAGCTGGCTCAAGACCAACCCGCCCCCCGGCCAGAGGTTTATTTCAACCGACAACCGTCCCGGCATTTATCGCGGCGGATTCGTGGCTGCATTGCAGCGCCTGTTGCCGATGGACGGGCAAGGCCGTTTCAGACACAAGCGAATTCCGGCGCGGAAGGACTCATCGAATGGGGATCGACCCGTTTAACATCCGTCATTGCGAGCCGCGGGATTTGGACGCGGTGTATGACGTTTGTCTCCAGACAGGCGACAACGGAGAGGACGCGTCGGGCGCTTTCGACGATCCCAAGGCTCTCGGTCACATCTACGTGGGCCCGTATTTGAAGCTCGAACCGCGCCTGGCGTTCGTGCTGGAGGACCCGCAGGGTATTTGCGGCTACGCGCTCGGGGCGCTGGATTCAAAGTCGCTTTACGAGGCCTATCTCAATCAATGGCTGCCGGACATCCGCCTTCGACACCGCGAGCCGACCGGCGATCCGGCCCGGTGGACGCGCACGCAGAAGGTCTATTTCGATTATTATCATCCGGAGATTTTCATGCCAGAGCCATACCACCAATATCCGTCGCACTTGCACATCGATCTGTTACCGCGGGCTCGGGGCCGCGGACTGGGCCGCAAAATGATGGACGTGTTGATGACCGAGATAGCGGCGAAAGGCTCGCCCGGCGTGCACCTTGGCATGGGCGTGACGAACGCCCGGGCAGAGCGATTTTACAAGAAGCTCGGGTTCCACGAATTGGCGCGTGTCGGTGACGTGTTGTATCTGGGGAAAAGAATCGCCACTGGTCGAGGGGGGGCTCCATGAACCGCAGAGTGCTGCCGGCATCTTGCCGGCAGACGTACCGGAGACAAGCATTGCCGGCAAGATGCCGGCAGCACGTTGGTGGCGGCGTCTCTTTGTTCCGCGGTTCATGTTCCCAATGCACGGCATCAAAGCAGCCGGGGCTTTCCATGAACTGTTGGGAAATGAGCCACCCCCAACTTGGCGAAAACGCTTGGATAAATTCATGTAGCATATGCTACATGAATTTGTCCAAGCTGGTTTCATCTGCCATGAATTCTTCCATTTGAACGATGCGCAACACACCTGTCTTCATCGGCATTGACGGCGGCGGCACACGCAGTCTCGCCATTGCTGTTGATCCGGTCGGCCGTCTGTTGGCGAGCGCCGAGTCCGGTTCGTTGAATTTTTTTGGCACTAGCCTGCCGTCCGCACGGCGCAATCTGAAAGTACTGAGTGAGTTACTAAAGCAACTGCTTCCGCCCAGAACCCCAATCGACAGAATCGTCGTTGGTTGTGCCGCCCTGTTTTCCGACGCGACGAAGGCGGAGAAGGAAGATTTGTGCCGCGGCATCCTGCCGTTGGAACGGACTCGGGTCGTCAGCGATTGCCAGACGGCTTGCTTCGGCGCCACGTTGGGACGACCCGGCGTTGTGATTGTCGCCGGCACGGGCTCGATTGTTGTGGCACAGAACGAAGACGGTCAGCATCGGAGCGTCGGTGGTTGGGGACATATTCTGGGTGACGCCGGCAGTGCTTACTGGATTGCGCTGGAATCGGTGAAAGCGGCGATCGCTTCGGAAGAAGGACTCGGCCCAAAAACGAAACTGGGGCGCCTTGTCCGCCAATGGTTCAAAATAAGGAAGCTGACTGAGATTGTGCCGATCGTTCACGGCAGGGAATTCACCAAGGAACGATTTGCCATGCTCGCCAGCCACCTTGCGCGCAAGGTTGGCCCTCGGGATGCGGTGTTTGGCGGGATTTGTCAGCGCGGCGGCCGGGCGCTGGCAGCGCAAGCTCTGATGGCCGTCAAGTTGGCGCGTTTGAAAACGCGACCGTTGCCGGTTTATCTGATCGGCGGTGTTTTGGCGAACAACGCTTTGGTGCGAGAGGGCTTCGCAAGGGCGTTGAAGAATTCCTGCGACGTAAGCGTCGCTAAACCGCGTCTGTCGCCGCTGCTTGGCGCCGCCGCGCTGGCGCTGCGTGATGCGGGAGTTGAATTGACGGTCGAGGTCGTCGCGAACCTGGAGAAATCCGATCTGGGCGCGACTGCGGATCGCAGTGACAAACCAGCGAGGCTGGCAAATCGGCGCACTCTCCGGCAAAATGCGCGCGATACATTCGAATGAGCGCTTACGAAAAATATTATGTGGTGGCTTGCGAGCAGTTGGAGAAGGTGTTCACCACTCAGCGCGCGGCGATTGAACAAGCAGCGGCGTGGCTGGGCGCTGCGCTGGCGAGCGACGGCTGGCTGTACGCGTTCGGCACCGGCCATTCGCACATGCTGGCTGAAGAGATCTTTTACCGGGCCGGAGGCCTGGCGCACGCAGCCCCGATTCTCGATGACCTGTTAATGCTCCACAAAGAAGCCATCGAGGCCACCTATCTCGAACGCAAGGAAGGCTACGCCGCCGAGTTGCTGAAGCACTACCCGGTCGCAAGCGGCGATGTGCTGATCGTCGCCTCCAATTCCGGAAGGAACGCCGTTCCAATTGAACTGGCGTTGACGGGGCGAGAACGGGGTCTGAAGGTCATCGTCATTACCAACCTGGCTCACACGCGGGCCTGGCCGTCGCGACATGCTTCGGGCAAAAGGCTTGCGGACGCGGGCGACCTCGTGATCGACAACTGCGGCATTGAAGGGGATGCCAGCGTTGAGTTGCCTGGGATGATTTCCCGGATCGGACCGACTTCGTCGATCACCGGAGCGTTCATTGTCAATGCGATCATCGTGCAGGGAATCGAAAACGCGCTGGCGCGGGGCGTGATGCCGGAAATCTATATCAGCAGCAACGCCAACGGCGATGACCACAACGACAAACTTTTGCAAAAATACAAAAGCCGCATCCGGCATCTGTGAAGGCGGTGCTGGCGTTGCATTTGCTTAGCGCGCGGTCCTCCTTACTGGCGGCAGAGTTTGTGTTTGACGACGGCTTTCGAGTGTAGCGGCAGCCCTCCTGACTGCCGTAGAGGGCGGGACCTTGCAGTCCGGAATGACAACTCTAACGGCGGAGGTGTCAGCGAAGCCTGCACGACAATCCGCCGGCCAGGATTGCCCGGCTCTACGGCAGGCGGGACGCCCGCCGCTCATGTGAATCGACATCAGTCGGTTCAGATTGTAGTACTGTTTCGTCGCCGTCATGCTCAACGCGCTGTTGTTCGCGAAGGTAACCTGGCTGAACACTGGCGAATTGGCAAACCACCGTCTGTGTCAATGTTTGGGACTGATACCGGCCCTACGTGGGCAACCGATTCAGGTTGTCGTATGCGCTGGTGATCGAGACGCCGTTGGCATCGATAGTGTTCGTGGCGCGGTCAAGCATGTCAAACGTCGCCGATTCGACCCGCCCAAAGGCGTTGCTGACAGTAGAAGGAAGCGTTTCTGGATGTGGATGGAACGGCAACAGCTTCGCACACTTGAAGATCGCTCATTGCTTTCTTCGCGTGAACTGTTTCTCTAGGTCTCGCAAAACTCCGAGATTCGTCTCGCGCGCCTTCATAAAAGTCTGTTCAGGGGAACTGAAGTAATCCTGGGCACGCGGCAGTTGATAAAGGATAGCCAAATTCCGCACTGCGTCCGAATCGTTCTCGGTCTTGATGGTGCGAATCAAGTCCTTCTCAAGTTGTTTTGCTTCCATTGCCCCCATTGCTGAGTCCGCCTCTTGAGAGAATAGTGCGACCGCGAGGCTATTTACAGGCGAAGCAGCGTTTGGCAACAGCAAACGGGCCTTTTCGAAGTGTTGTTTTATCGGAACAATGCTTTCACGCCGATTTAGGGAAGAATCCATGTAACTTGAAAATCCGGACAAAAGATGCGCCAGAGCGTGGTTCATGGATGGCTGCCGCGGAGCATAATCCATCAAATATCTATCGAAGCTTACGGGAGCCTCTGTGCTCCATGCGAGATGCTGCATCATTCCTTGGGCAAAAAGCACGACGCCTATGCTCTCTTTGAACGCCTCGTTTTGTCCCAATTCGCCTAGACGAACCCAACCTTCGCCACCTTCACGTACCTTCAGTTTGGTCCAGCCATTTGTCGCACCGATGACGTAGTACGGACTACCACGTGTCAGCTCGCCTGTTTTAATAGAACTATCCAGGGGCGCTTCGCGCAAAATGAACGCTTTGTTCCAAAGTCTGTCGAGGCTTTCCAGGTTGTCGCGAGAGATTGTGATCGGGGCAAAATCAATTTGGTGCGTGGGAAGTGCTGCAGTGGCACGACGAGGTTCCGTACTCTCCGGCTGTTTCATAATCCATGAAATCTCCAGCGGGTGAGCGTTAGTCGGTGCTGCATCGGCGACAAATCGCAAATGCGACACTACAAAAATGCGACCTTTCTGTTCGTAAAGTTCGCCCCAGATTACGACAGGACAGTGCTGGCGCTTTGCGAGCATCTCGACGGTTTCCTGTGTTAGGCGAAGAGGAGGGTTTTCCTGCTCCAAGATAATCACCGCGAAACCGTCCAAACCGGTCATGGTCGCGAGCGCCATCCGACCCAGTGCTTCCGTCAATTGCATGCCAGAAGACCCACCCAACGAATTGTCATATTCAAGCAAGAGAAGTTTATTCGCGGCTTCTTGAAACCATTCCGGGTCGCTCATCATTCCTATCTTCATTGCCTGGCACGGACACAAGGGATCAAAGATCAGAACCAACGACATCAATAGGGCAGCGCGATTCATGCTTAAGGTCCCCCAATCGGTTGCAAGTGGACTGCAGGGTTCCGAGCTTCAAGGCCCTCCAGCCGACTATTTACGACCTTCATAAAGTCGGCTTTGTCCTTGGGGGAGACCCCGTTCGCGAGTTCCTGCGCATACAAGAGTGTCTTCCGCGCCAGTTCCACATTCCCTTTTCGAATGTACAGATCTCCGACGACGAGGGCCGCGATGGCCAACGGCGCACCTTGGATGCTTCGTTCCAGTCCCACCAACGCTGTCACATCGCTTCCTATGTCCTCCCTGCTGGCGAAATCCAAGGCCTGTTGGTCAAGAAATGTAATAGTGGTGACAGAAACCAACTTGTTGTCAGGCATTTTTTTGATGAAACCCCACACGACTGCGGGCACTCTGAGCGTCGAGGCAGCAGCCTTTGCTGACAAGGAATCTTTTATCGAAGTGGAGCAACGTCGCACCCGAAAGTCGATTCCGCCTTCGAGCAACTTTCGAGACTCAAGGTCGTAGCGAATGTCTTTGTCCAAGCGTCCAGCTTGAAGATTTTGGAATGTTTGTAATTCATCAGGGCCGAGTTGCTCATGCAGGTAGTCAAACAAGAACACCGTGCACGCAGCATTCTCTACCTGGCAGAGTTGCTGCAAGTCCGCAAGAGGCTCTTTACTCCCTTGTGAGAGCGTTTTGGAATCCACTTTGAGAGTTAGCCATTCGCGGTTCGCGACCGCGATCATGTTAGTTTCCCCGGCGTCGGGTATGATTATCCGGAACTTGTACTCCTTTTTCTTTCCGGAAACGGTGAAACGAAACTGTCCATTATCTTTTGGTTCAATGCTCTGTTCGTTACCCAATCGGTCGGTCTCAAGAAGGATTATCCTGGCCTTGGGCACCACTCCCTCGTTCAAATAGACAACTCCTTTGATTTCGTGCAGTTCACCGGCACCGATAAATTTCAGTAGAATGGTGAGTATCGTGACAAGAACGCCAGCCGATCCTCCTAACTGGGAGTTGCGAGTCTTAAACACACCGGTGGCCCCGAGAAAGCCAAACGTCACGACTGCACCCAACAATGCAAAAAGGAAAAACGCCCCAACGTAGTGTTGCGGAGTTTTCGCCCAGACAAGAAGCGCAACCGCGGCGAGCAACAGGCCGACAGAAACACCGATTAGGGAAAACGGCGTTAATTTAACAACCGGTTTTGGGTTCTGGGGAGATGGAGATTGCCCGTCCATGCTGGCATCCGAGGAGCTGGGTGGTTGGATTAAAGATAAAGTTCACAAAACGGGGGCCAACCACATTTCCGGAATCGTTCCGTCAAACCGCTAGGAAATTGCTTTTCACGTTGCACGGTTCAAGGAGGATTCGTTTGGGTCGAGTCCATCTTTCGCGAGATTAGGCTCATGCGGACCAGCGTCAAGCAAGCCTTTTGGTTCAGCCGTCGTTGGGCGTAAATCAGTTTTTTGGAAGGCGCGTCCGCCGGAGATGCAGAGCGCAGCCGTCAACATGCACGTCTGAAACGCTTTAACGAATCGGCCCAGCCGATATTCCAAATCCCCCACGTACTCCTCGCTCCTCTTGGCTTCGCGGCGGCTGCGGATAAACTCCTCGACCACGTCCTGGACCGTCTTGCGCGGCAGCTTGGTCGGGTGCCGACGGATGTAGTAGCGAGCCGCATCCAGCAGCGAGGCTCCCGCCAGCACCTTCACCGACTCGGCAAACTGATGCGCCGTTGAATTCCCGGTACCTGCGGCCATTTTTCTTGCGGTCGGCTTTGTAAATGGTGACCGTGGAATTGCCGCGCTTGACCCGGACTGGCCAACGAAAGGGACGGCTCAGAGCGGCGAATTGTTCGGAAACTGTGTGGAAGCCTCACGCGATTTGATTAGAGTGCAGTAAGAAATGCCTGGGGCGGGACGCCCGCCGCTACGGTAAAATCTAATTGGCAAGATACAGATTGAGCCTATGAAAAGTCTGGCAATGCGCGAATGGCACCAGGGCCTCAACGCGCAATTCGCCGAAGTCAACGGGATGGAGGTCGTCGATCATTACGGCGATGCTTTGGCTGAGCACGCCGCGCTGCGCGAAGCGGTGGGTGTGCTGGATTTGAGCTTTCGCTCGCGCCTCTGTCTCACAGGCGCGGATCGGCAGAAATTTCTCAACGGCCAGGTCACCAACAATGTGAAGGATTTGAAGGTTGGCGAAGGCTGTTATGCGGCGCTCGTAAACGCCAAGGGCAAATTGCAAAGCGACTTGAACATTTACGTGCTCGAAAACGAAATCCTGCTCGACTTCGAACCGGGGTACAGCGCGGCGGTGGCGGAGCGTCTCGAAAAATACGTCATTGCCGACGACGTGAAAGTGGTGGATGTCGCGCCGGATTACTGTCTGTTGAGTGTTCAGGGAGCAAAGGCAATGGAGGTGTTAACAGCCTTCGAAATAAAGGTTGCTGACCGGCAGCCCACCCCTGACCCCCGTAAAGGGGCGTGGCCCCCACGGGGCTTTACGCCCTCCCAGGAGGGGAACGGGCGAATGGTTGATGGGACACAGATTTCTTCCTCGAGAGGTGGCGCGTTCGCTCGGTTGCCGACCAAGCCGATGAATCTCGTTTCGGTCAAGAACACGACGCTCGGTGAACTTTATTGGGTGAACCTGGCGCGTCTCGGAACAAGTGGATTCGATGTGTTCGTGCCGACGGCGTCACTCGGAGCGGTCGCGGAGAAACTGCTCCACGCTGCGAAATCGGTGGGCGGGCGGGCGTGTGGCTGGCAGGCGCTGGAAACCGCGCGCATCGAGGCGGGCATCCCGCGTTTTGGCGTGGACATGGATGAAACCAATCTGGCGCCGGAAGCCGCCATCGAAGCGCGGGCCATCAGCTACTCTAAGGGTTGTTACATCGGCCAGGAGGTCATCGCGCGCATTCGCACCTATGGCCAGGTGGCAAAGTCGCTGAACGGGTTGCGGTTCGCGGACTCAACCAAGGCTTTGCCGAAGCTTGGCGATAAACTCTATCTGGGCGACAAAGAGATCGGCTATGTCACCAGCGCAGCGGCTTCACCGGCACTACAGTACAACATCGGGCTTGCCTATGTTCGTCGCGAGCACAAAGAGATCGGAACTGAACTTCTGGTGCGAACTGACTCCGCCGACCTCCCGGCGCGAATTGTTCCGCTGCCGTTTACACAGGGCTGAGGATATGGACCCGCGATCCCTCTCCGGCCTGCCACTCAGGTTGCTT
>Ga0068863_100008075_pt1 | contig 10278 bp, 7 predicted proteins | sample KBSSwiS62_FD_66596 | JGI IMG/M metagenome (GOLD analysis project Ga0068863, IMG submission 66596) | Switchgrass rhizosphere microbial communities from Kellogg Biological Station, Michigan, USA - KBS Switchgrass S6-2 | ecosystem: Host-associated > Plants > Roots > Rhizosphere > Soil ...
AGGTGGCGCGGTGGTGGCCGGGCTACGACGCGGACCGGGTCCGCGCCGAGCTGATCGGCCCGCAGCGCTTCGCCATCGAGGCCTACCGGGAGACCATCGGCCTGATCGTGTTCGACGAGGAGGAGGACCCGCAGTACCGGCACGCCGGCATGGACGTGGCCCTCGACCCCGCGTGGCACGGGCGTGGCCTGGGCGCGGACGCCGTCCGCACGCTGGCCCGGCACCTGATCGTCGACCGCGGGCACCACCGCATCGCGATCGACCCGGCCGCGGCGAACGTCAAGGCGATCCGCAGCTACGAGCGGGTCGGCTTCCGTAGGGTCGGGATCCTGCGGGAGTACGAGCGGGGCGTCGACGGCACCTGGCACGACGGGCTGCTGATGGACCTGCTGGCCTCCGATCTGGGCTAGGCACGACGCAGTTCTGCGGCAGCAGCGGCCGACCGCCTTGAAGCGCGGCTGCCCGACTCCGGCGGCGGTGAGCGGCCCGCGCGGCGATGAGTTCGTCGCTCCCCGCCGGTCCACCCCCAGGACACCTGCGGAAGGGACTGCGCCATGTCGGAGCTTCTCGTCGACTTCATCACCTCCCTGGACGGGTACGCATCCGGAGAGGGCTGGCCCGGGTTCTGGGGCCTCGAGGGACCGGAGTACCTCGCGTGGCTCGGCGAGCAGCCCGAGGTCACCTACCTGATGGGGGCGAACACCTACCGCCTGATGTCCGGCTTCGCCGCGGGCGAGGTCCCGAGCGGCCAGGACGACTTCCGGGCCGAGGAAGCGGAGTCGGTGGACGGGCTCACCCGAGCGTCCAAGGTGGTGTTCTCCTCCTCGCTCGAGGAGCCGCTGGCGTGGGCCAACTCCACCCTCGTGCGCGACGACGCCGTCGAGACGGTCCGCGCCATGAAGCAGAACGGCTCGGGGATCCTCAGCACGATTGGCAGCCTCAGCCTGTGCCGGTGCCTGCTCGAGGCCGGACTCGTCGACCGTTTCCGAGTCGGGATGTTCCCGGTGATCACCGGGGCCACCGGTGCCGAGCGCATCTACGACGGCTACCCGGACGTCGCCCTCGAGATGATCGGGCATCGGACCTTCGACGGCCGCATCCAGATGGTGGAGTACACCCCACGCGTGCTCGAGCACCCCCCGCTCGGTGGCCCTGCGTGACGCCGGCACCGCTCCTGCCCTGCTGATCGACCTACGGGCGACCGATCTGGGCCAACCCGTTGATCATGAGCTCCAGGCCGAAGCGGAAGCGCTCCTCATCCGTGCCGGTCGTGAGATGCGGAAGCAGCGACACGAAGGTGGGGAACCGCTCCGCGGGCAGCGCGTCGAAGAAGGCCTTGAGCTCCACCTGGTAGTGCTGCACCGGGTCGCGGCCCTCCTCCTGGTGCCGCCGCTCCATCGCGCCCTCCACCGCGCTCGCCGTGACGTAGAGCCCCACCACGTCCACCGACCACGCGACCGCCCAGTCCGGCACACCGCCGAGGCGCATCAGCGCCATGGATGTCTCGGACACGCGCAACGCGTTGGGCCCCAGCGGGACCGAGCCCAGCGAGCCGCGCGCGATGTCTCGGTAGCGCATCATCGTCGCCCGGGAGTCCACCCACAGCTGGACCAGCTGCTCGCGCCAGCGCGCCCGGTCCGGGACGGGGATCGGGATCTCACCGACCACCACGTCGTACAGGAGCTCGACCAGCTCCTCCTTGTTCGCGACGTGCGCGTAGAGCGACGCCGCGCCGGTCGACAGCTCGACGGCGACGCGGCGCATCGAGAGCCCGTCCACCCCTTCCTTGCGCAGCACACCGAGCGCCGCCTCGACGATCGCCTCACGAGAGAGCGTGCGACGGGTCGGCGGCTTGCGCGGGGTGCGCCAGGGGGGGTCGGGCATGTCCTGCGGCACCCCACCATCGTAGTTGACGCGAACGGTGTTCGTCTGTAGAACAACGTTCGAGAACGAACGGTGTTCGAGAGGGGGAGCCGTGGAGACGGTGTACCGATGGCGCTGGCTCGCGCTGGTGGCGGTGCTGGTGGCCGAGGTGATGGACCTGCTGGACGCGACGGTCGTCGGGATCGCGGCCCCGTCGATCCAGCGCGACCTGGGCGGGGGTGGGGTGACCGTGCAGTGGGTCGCGGCCGGCTACACCCTGGCCTACGCCGTCGGGCTCGTGACGGGCGCGCGGCTCGGTGACCTGCTCGGACGGCGGCCGGTCTTCCTGGTCGGACTGAGCGGGTTCGTGCTGACGTCGGCGCTGTGCGGGCTGGCCGCGACCCCGGGCACACTCGTCGCGTTCCGGGTCCTGCAGGGCCTCTTCGGCGCGGTCCTCATCCCGCAGGGATTCGGGATCCTGCGCACGACGTTCCCCGCGGAGGAGCTGCCGAAGGCCTTCGGCGCCTTCGGTCCCACGATCGGACTCGCCGCGGTGGCCGGGCCGATCGTCGCGGGGGCGCTGGTCGGCGCGGACCTGTTCGGGCTTGGCTGGCGGGCGGTCTTCCTGATCAACCTGCCGATCGGGCTGGCCGGGTTCGCACTGGCCTGGTTCGTGCTGCCGAACTCGCGCTCGGAGGAGATCCGCGGCGGGCTGCGCGCACTGGACCTGGGCGGGATGGTGCTGGCCGGGCTCGGGCTGGCGATGGCCGTGGTGCCGCTGGTGCAGGGGCGGGAATGGGGGTGGCCGTGGTGGGCGGTCGCGCTGCCGGTCCTCGCGGTGCCGGTCCTGGCCGTGTTCGGGAGGCAGCAGGTCCGGCGGTCGCGGGCCGGGCGGCCGCCGCTCGTCGAGCCCGGGCTGTTCGGGATCAGGGCCTTCACCGGCGGGATCGCGGTGAGCCTGGTGTTCTTCGCCGGGATGTCCGGGCTGCTCCTGTGCCTGGGCCTCTACCTGCAGATCGAGCTGGGGTTGGGCCCGCTGGCCGCGGGGCTCACCCAGGGACCGTGGGCGCTCGGCGTGGCGATGGGCTCGGTGCTCTCGATGACGGTGCTCGCGCCGCGCCTCGGTCGCGGGGCGATCCGGGCGGGTGCGGCGGTGATGGCGCTCGGCGTGCTCGGCACCGTGCTGACCCTCGCCTTCCCGCCGGTCACCGGCTGGTCCCTGGCGCCGGCGCTGACGGTGTGCGGGCTGGGGATGGGTGTGCTGCTGGCGCCGCTGTTCGACATCGTGCTGGCGGGAGTGGACGGGCCACTGGTCGGTTCGGCCTCCGGGGTGCTCAACGCCGCGCAGCAGCTCGGCGCGGCGGCCGGGGTGGCGGTGCTGGGCACGGTGTTCTTCCAGGTCACCGCGACGGCGGGGATGACGGGTGGGTTCCGCACGGTGCTGTGGGTGGTGGCAGGGACGGTCGGGGTGGCCGGGGTGCTCACGGTGCTCCTGCCGCGGAGGGCTCCGGCCTAGCGCGATCTCGACTCTTAGAAGGGGGTCGCGTCCAGGAAGGCCTGGGCGAGCTTCTCCTCGCCGAAGACCTGCAGCTGCGGGTGGTCGAGCGGGACGCGGCGGAGCAGGGCGAGATAGAGGAGTGCGGCCGGGCCGCGGACCGCCGCGGTTCCCTTCGCGTGGCCGGGCTCCCAGGTGATGCCGGTGGGCGTCGGGGTGACCGTCCACTCCCCCTCGACGTCCGTGGCGTGCAGGTGCAGCGTGGTCCCCTCCGGCAGCAGCGTTCCGTCCCGCGCGACGAGGAGGTCCAGCCACTCCGCGAGGCCGTCCGCCCCCAACGCCGGGTCCAGGTCGGGGGTGCCGCCGAGCGCGAGCACGGCGTCGGCGCGGTGGGCGGTCGCCTCGTGCAGCCTGCGGCGGATCCACCAGGCCGCGGGCTTCGGGCCCGTGAAGGTCCAGACCGGGACGGCAGGCCCGGTGGAGTCGACGGCGTCGAGCACCGCCTGCGCGCTCTCCGTCAGCCAGTCGACGGTGCCGGCCAGGTCGGCGGGCGGCTTCCCGCCCGGCACCTCCCGCGGGTCGAGGCGCTCGACGGCCCGACGCTCGATCATCGTGGCGGCCCATCGGTGCCCGCGACCGACGTGGCGGAGCAGCTTCGTCAGGTCCCAACCGGGGCAGGTCGGGACCGGGGTGGCGAGGTCGGCGGTGCGGACGAGCTCGGCCAGGCGGGCGTTCTCGGTGAGCAGGGCGGCGCGGTGGTCGGGAGACATGCTCCGAACCTAACGGGCATGAACCCCCGTCGCCCGGGGTACGCAGGCGCCATGGGCGGCGAGCACCGAGACTGGACGCGGCACGGCGTCGGTCGTTCGCTGCTGTGGTGGCCCTTCCTCGCGTTCGGCCTGGTCGCGGTGTTCCCGGGGGCCGGTGTGCTGGCGGTCGTCGGCTCGGGCGCGGGTCTCGCGCTGCTGGGGCTGGTCGGCGAAGTCGGGGCTCGGATGCTGCGCCGCAGGCCGCGACCGGCCGCGCCCCGCGCCGCGGCGCCGGTCGTGGACGAGCCCGGGACCCGTGCTGCGTGATTGCTATCACAACAGTTGGCGAATTCAAATATCGAATTCCTCACTCACTCGGGTAACACTTCGCAACCCATTCCCGGTGCCGCTCTTTGTGCGGATATGCGGTGCGTACCGGGCCGCTGGGGGCGGGCGGTCCCTCCCGAGCTGCGACGGGAGGGGCCGGCCGCTCGCACTTCCCGAGGCAGGAGGCCTGAGAGGATGTCGAACCCCACCCCGCGGCACCGCGTGTCCGCCGATTCTCCGCCGTCCGGCCGGATCGTCCGCCGCCTGCGCGCCCACACCGGCGGAATCGGTCGACGGATCGTTCTCGCCCGCGTACCGGCGGCACTCGCCGCCGTATGCACGGTCGGACTGCTCGTGCCCTTCCGCATGCTCGTCGACGACGTCCTCGTCGGCGGCGACCGCGCGCCCGTGCCCGCGGAGCTGGGCGCGGGCCTGGGCCTCGCGGCCCTCGCCGGACTGTTCGGCCTGCTCGCCGCGCGGAGCACCGCCCGGCTGCACGACCGCGTCACCGCGGACCTGCGCGTGGCGGCCTTCGCCCACCTGCACCGGCTCCCGCCTGCGCTGCTCGAGGGGTTCGCGGACCGGCTGACCGACGACGTGGACGCGGCGGGCGAGCTCGTCGTCGACCGGTCCGTGGCGCGAGCACGGGACGGGGTCGCGGTCCTGGCCGCCCTCGGACTGCTCGCCTGGCTGGACCCGCGGGTCGCGGTGGTCGCCGCGGCGATCACCGCCCTCCTCGCTGTGCGGGCGGTGCTGCGGTCCCGGCGCCGGGCGGCCGCCCTGCGGGAGCGCCGCCGACGGCGGGACGAGATCGCCGCGGCGGCCGCCGCGAGCCTGGACGACGCGGCCCTGGTTCGGGTGTTCGGTCGGGAGAGCGCCGAGACCGCCCGGTTCCGCGGGGTGGTCGCGACGGGGCGTGCGGTGCCGGATGCCGGCGTCGGGCTGGTCGAGCTGCTGGCCGGGCTGGTCGTGCTCGGCGCGGGCCTGTGGCAGGCCGACCTGGACCGGCTCTCCCTCGCCGGGCTGCTGGTCGTCGGCTGCGCGGCGGCGGTGCTGGTGAGCGCGGTGCGGGTGGGCGGCGGGGGCGGCGGAGTGGGCGCGGAGCGGATCCTCGCGCTGCTCGACGAGCCGGTGGACGTCCGCGCGCCCGCCGAGCCCCGCCCACTGGACGAGGTCGAGGGGGACGTGCGGATCGAGCGGGTCACGGTCGCGGGGTGTCTCGAGGACGTCTCGCTGCTGCTCCCCCGCGGCGGCCTGGTCGCCGTGCTGGGCGGCGGCGCCGCGGCGCTGCCCGGGCTCGTCCTGCGGTTCACCGACCCGGACGTCGGGACCGTCGCGCTCGACGAGCTGGACCTGCGTGCCCTCGCGCCCACCGACCTGCGTCGGGCCGTCACCGCGGTCCTGCCGGACGAGCCACGGGCGGGCACGGTCCGCGAGACCCTGCTGTGGGGCAGGCCGGACGCGACCGACGAGGAGCTCAGCGAGGCCGCCGGGCGGGTCGGCCTCGCCGAGCCGCCCCTCGACGCGCCCGTCGCGAGCCTGGACCCGACCGGGCGGCGGCTGGTCGGCCTCGCGCGGGCACTGCTGCGGGACGCCCCGGTCCTCGTGCTCGACCGGCCGACCGTCGGGCTGGACCCGGACGGCGCCGAGCGGGTGCGGACCGCGCTGCAGGTCCTGGCGACCGGCCGCACCACGCTGCTGGTGGGCGACGACCCGCTCGCGGCGCGGCACGCGGACCGGGTCGTCTGGATGGACGAGGGCCGGATCGCGGCGACCGGCCGCCACGACGAGCTGCTGACCCGCAGCCCCGGGTACGCCGCGCTGTGCCGCGCGCACCGCGTGCCGGCGGACGACGAACCCCGTCCCGACTGGGCAGCGGAGGTCGCGGCGCCCAGCTACCCCGCGGATCCGTGGACCGTGACCACCGTCATGACGCCCGTCCGTCCCCTCCGGGACGGCCATCCGGCGCAGGACGGCGAGTCGCAGCCCGTCGGGTCGCCTGCGGACGAACCGGACGCCGCTCCCACCGAGCGTTTCGGCGCGGTCGCCGTCGGCTCCGAGATGCCCGCCGGGCCGGCGCAGGGAAGGATCGACCCCATGGGGGATGTAGGGGGACGATCCGGATGGTGACGGGGTGGGCGCCGTGAGCGCCGTTCCGCTGGCCCGGTCGGCGGATCCGGCTTCACAGGCGCCCGGCGCGCAGGGGGGCAGGCACGCGGCGGTGCGGGACGGGCCCCCCGCGCCGCTGGCGGCGGGGGCGGAGATCACCGCCGGCTACACCGTGGTCCAGCACCTGCGCCGCGGCGAGGACTACGACACCTACGACGTGTGGAGCCACGTCCACCACTGCCACACCGTGGCGAAGGTGCTGCGGCCGGACCTGGTCGGGGACCCGCACACCCGGCGGGGGCTGCTGCGCGAGGCCAAGCTGCTGCGGTCCATCCGGCACCCGTACATCGTGCGGCTGCTGGACCTCGTGGACGAGCGCGGCCCGGCCCCGGTGATGATCCTGGAGTCGCTGCCCGGCGGCACCCTGTCGGACGCGATCGAGGGTTACGGCCGCTTCCCGGAGACCGCGCTCGCGCACCTGGGCCAGCAGCTCGGTTCCGCGCTGCGCTACCTGCACGAACGCGGCCGGGTGCACTGCGACGTCAAGCCCAGCAACATCGTGGTCAGCGCCGGGGTCACCCGGGTCATCGACCTCGCGCTAGCCCGCGCCCCCGGCCCGGCGCCCGCCGAGGTCGGCAGCGCCCGCTACATGGCCCCGGAGCAGGTGCTCGGCGGCACGGTCAGCGCGGCCACGGACGTCTGGGCCGTCGGGGTGGTCCTGCACGAGGCCGCCACCGGCGTGCGCCCCTTCCCGGACGGCGTCGCGGACCGCGAGGCCACGGCGTCGCACAGCATCTCCCGCACGGACTCCACCCGCCCCGCCGCCGACCTCGGCCGGGTCTACCCGCAGCTGCTGCGGGCCGCGCCCCGGCTGCGCTCGCGGCGCAGGCTGCCCGTGCGCGTGGCCAGCGTGCTGGACGGCTGCCTGCTCACCGAACCGTCCTCGCGGCCCTCCCTGGCCGAGGTGCACTCCGCGCTCGACGCCCTGCTCTGAGCCGGTGCGCACATCACAGCGGGACCACTTGCACCTCCGATACTAGGACGTCAAACTAAATGACGTCCGAGGGAGTGCAGGAGGAAGCCAGTGGCCGACGAGCTCTACGTGCCGAAGAACCCCATCCGCTTCGTGACGGCGGCGAGCCTGTTCGACGGCCACGACGCGGCGATCAACATCATGCGGCGCATCCTGCAGCGGCAGGGCGCCGAGGTGATCCACCTGGGGCACAACCGGTCCGTGGACGAGGTCGTCACCGCGGCCATCCAGGAGGACGTGCAGGGCGTGGCCCTCTCGTCCTACCAGGGCGGGCACGTCGAGTACTTCTCCTACCTCGTGGAGCTGCTGCGCGAGCGCGGCGCCGGGCACGTCAAGGTGTACGGCGGCGGGGGCGGCGTGATCGTGCAGGAGGAGATCGACCTGCTGCACAGCCGCGGCGTGGCGCACATCTTCTCCCCGGAGGAGGGCCAGGCGCTGGGCCTCCCCGGGATGATCAACACGATGATCCGCGAGACGGACGTCGACCTCACGCGGACCGTGCCCGCGTCGTTCGACGGGCTGTTCACCGGCGAGACGGCCACCCTCGCGCGGGCGCTGACCCTGGCCGAGGCCGGGAAGCTGCCTGCCGACGTCCTGGCGAAGGCCCCCGAGCGACGGGTCCCGGTCCTGGGCGTCACCGGTACCGGTGGCTCGGGCAAGTCGAGCCTGACCGACGAGCTGGTCCGCCGCTTGCGCCTGGACCAGGAGGACAAGCTCCGGATCGCCGTGCTGGCCGTGGACCCGACCCGGCGCAAGGGCGGCGGCGCGCTGCTGGGCGACCGCATCCGGATGAACTCACTTTCCGGGCCCGCCGGCGCTGGAGGCCCTCAGGGCGACCAGGTCTACTTCCGCTCGATGGCCACCCGCGGCAACGACGGCGTCATCCCGGAGAACCTGGGCGAGGTCATCTCCGTGCTCAAGGCCGCCGCGTTCGACCTGATCATCGTGGAGACCCCCGGCATCGGGCAGGGGGACGCGGGGATCGTCCCGTTCGTCGACCGCTCGCTGTACGTGATGACGCCGGAGTTCGGCGCCGCGTCACAGCTCGAGAAGATCGACATGCTGGACTTCGCGGACGTCGTGGCGATCAACAAGTTCGAGCGCCGCGGCGCGGAGGACGCCCGCCGCGACGTCGGCCGCCAGCTCGTGCGCAACCGCGAGGAGTTCGGCGCGGGCTGGGAGGACATGCCGGTCTTCGGCACCTCCGCCGCGACCTTCAACGACGACGGCGTCACCGCGCTCTACCAGGAGCTCGGCCGGCTGCTGTCGGAGAACGGGCTGACCCTGCACGACGGGCGGCTGCCGCGAGTGAGCGGCAAGACCTCGACCGCGTACGCCGCGGTGATCCCGCCGGAGCGCGTGCGCTACCTGTCCGAGATCGCCGAGACGGTCCGCAAGTACCACGCCGACACCGAGTCCGAGGCCACCAAGGCGCGCGTGCGCCAGCACCTGCGCACCGCGCGCGAGCTGGTCGGCGAGGCGGTCGAGGACGCGCTGCACAAGGCCGAGCAGGACCTCGCCGGCTCCTCGGCCGAGCTGCTGGACACCTGGCCGCAGGTCGTCGAGGACTACTCGGGCGACGAGCTCGTCGTGCAGGTCCGGGACTCCGAGCTGCGCACCCGGCTCACCCGGGAGACGTTGTCCGGCAACAAGATCCCCCGCGTCTCGCTGCCCAAGTACACCGAGGACGCCGAGCTGCTGCGCTTCCTGCGCAAGGAGAACCTGCCCGGCCGGTTCCCGTTCACCGCGGGCGTGTTCGCGTTCAAGCGGGAGGGCGAGGACCCGGCGCGGATGTTCGCGGGCGAGGGCGACCCGTTCCGCACGAACCGGCGGTTCAAGTACCTGTCCGCGGACTCCGACGCCAAGCGGCTCTCGACCGCCTTCGACTCGGTGACCCTGTACGGGCACGACCCGGCGACCCGCCCGGACATCTACGGCAAGATCGGCACCTCCGGCGTCTCGATCGCGACGCTGGACGACATGGAGGAGCTCTACGCGGGCTTCGACCTCTGCTCCCCCACAACGTCGGTGTCGATGACGATCAACGGCCCGGCGCCGACGATCCTGGCGTACTTCCTCAACACCGCCGTGGACCAGCAGGTGGCGCGGTTCGTCGCCGACGAGGGCCGCGAGCCCGACGAGGCGGAGCGCGAGCAGCTCACCGCCTTCGCCTACGCGAACGTCCGCGGCACGGTCCAGGCGGACATCCTCAAGGAGGACCAGGGGCAGAACACCTGCATCTTCTCCACCGAGTTCTCGCTCCGGATGATGGCGGACATCCAGGAGTGGTTCATCCGGCACAAGGTGCGGAACTTCTACTCCGTCTCGATCTCGGGCTACCACATCGCCGAGGCCGGGGCGAACCCGATCAGCCAGCTCGCGTTCACGCTGTCCAACGGCTTCACCTTCGTGGAGAGCTACCTGGCGCGGGGCATGTCGATCGACGACTTCGCCCCGAACCTGTCCTTCTTCTTCTCCAACGGCATGGACGCCGAGTACACGGTCATCGGTCGGGTGGCGCGGCGGATCTGGGCGGTGGCGATGCGCGACAAGTACGGCGCGAACGAGCGCTCGCAGAAGCTGAAGTACCACGTCCAGACCTCGGGCCGCAGCCTGCACGCGCAGGAGATCCAGTTCAACGACATCCGCACGACGCTGCAGGCGCTGATCGCGATCTACGACAACTGCAACTCGCTGCACAC
>Ga0068863_100008078_pt1 | contig 10275 bp, 6 predicted proteins | sample KBSSwiS62_FD_66596 | JGI IMG/M metagenome (GOLD analysis project Ga0068863, IMG submission 66596) | Switchgrass rhizosphere microbial communities from Kellogg Biological Station, Michigan, USA - KBS Switchgrass S6-2 | ecosystem: Host-associated > Plants > Roots > Rhizosphere > Soil ...
GTTACCGACCACCGAGACCGAGCTGAAACTCATCGCAAGCGCGGCGATGATTGGCGACAAGAGGAGACCGGTAAATGGATACAGCACGCCGGCGGCGATCGGGATGCCGAGCGCGTTGTACAGCAGCGCGAAGCCCAGGTTCTGGCGCATGTTGCGCACGGTCTGCTCGGAAAGCACGCGCGCGCGCAGGATGCCGCGCAGGTCGCCTTTGACGAGTGTGATGTGGCCGCTGTTCATCGCCACGTCGGTACCTGTGCCCATCGCAATTCCGACATCTGCACGGGCGAGCGCTGGCGCATCGTTGATGCCATCGCCCGCCATGGCGACTTTGTGTCCTTCCATTTTGAGCTTGGCGACGAGCGCCACCTTGTCGGCCGGCTTCACTTCGCCGACCACATCCTCGATGCCGAGACGCGCTGCGACCGCGCGTGCCGTGGTCCAGCCGTCGCCGGTGGCCATCGTGATGCGGATGCCGGCCTCGCGCAGACCACGGACCGCATCGGGCGTACTCGGCTTGATTGGATCGGACACGGCCAGCAGGCCAGCCAGTTTGCCGTCGATCGCCAAATGCATGACGCTGGCGCCTTGCTGACGCAGCCGTTCGGCTTCGACCTGCAGGGCATCGACAGCGACGTGCGATTGCTCCATCAGCGCGGTGTTACCAAGAACGACGGTGTGGCCGTCGATGCCGCCTTTGACGCCGATGCCGGTTTCGGAATTGAAGTCGGCCGGCTTGCTGAGCGTGAGCCCACGGCGCCTGGCTTCGGCGACGATCGCCTGCGCCAGCGGGTGCTCCGACGCCTGGTCGAGGCTTGCCGCGATGCGCAGGACCTCGTCCTCGTTGGTACCTGGTACGGGAACGCAACGATCAAAGGCCGGCTTGCCTTCGGTCAACGTACCGGTCTTGTCGACGACAAGCGCATCGATCGTGCGCATCGCCTCGATCGCCGACGCATCCCGGAACAGGATGCCCGCGCCGGCGGCCTTGCCGGTCGCCACCATGATGGACATCGGTGTGGCCAGTCCCAGCGCGCACGGACACGCGATGATCAACACCGCGAGCGCGTTGATGAGCGCATAAACCCAGCGCGGCTCCGGACCGAAGAAGCCCCACACCATGAAGGTCGAAACGGCGATCGCGAGCACGGCGAGTACGAACCAGCCTGCGACTGCGTCGGCCATACGTTGCATCGGCGCGCGCGAGCGCTGCGCTTGGGCCACCATCTGTACGATCTGCGACAGCATGGTTTCGGATCCCACGCGCTCGGCGCGCATGACGAGACTGCCTGTCGTATTCAAGGTGGCGCCGACGACTTTGTCGCCGACGCGTTTGGTGACCGGTAACGGTTCGCCGGTGAGCATCGACTCGTCGACCGAGCTCGAGCCCTCGACCACGGTACCGTCGACCGGCACCTTCTCGCCAGGACGAATGCGCAAGTGGTCGCCAACGTGCACGTCGTTGAGTGGCACGTCGTCCTCGGTGCCATCCTCACGAATACGTCGGGCGGTTTTTGGCGCCAGTTGCAACAGCGCTTTGATGGTGGCCGAAGTCTGCGAACGCGCCTTGAGTTCCAAGACTTGTCCGAGCAGGGTGAGCGACACGATGACCGCGGCTGCCTCGAAGTACACGCCAACGCGCCCGTGCTCGACAAACGACGCTGGGAACACTTGCGGTGCCAGTGTTGCGACCACGCTGTACGCGTACGCGATCGCCACGCCGGAACCGATCAGCGTCCACATGTTCGGACTGCGGTTCGCAATCGATTGCACGAAGCGCACAAAGAATGGCCACGCGCCCCAAAGCACGACCGGCGTGGAGAGTGCGAATTCGACCCACGATTGAACGACGGGTGACAGAAGATTCAGACGGTGACCGGCCATCGCTAGAACGAACACGACCACCGTTAGTGGAAGTGTCCACCAGAACCGGCGCGAGATGTCATCGAACTCACGGGTGTCCTCTTCTTCGAGCGACGGCACCAGCGGCTCCAATGCCATGCCGCAGATCGGACAATTGCCGGGCTTGTCCTGGCGGATTTGCGGGTGCATCGGACAGGTGTAGATCGTTCCGGCCGCCGCTGTTGGCGGCGCGGTCGGTCCTGTGGGCTCGGTGTATGACGTGGTCACGTATTGCTCGGGACTCGCTGCAAATTTTGCTTCGCACTTCGCGCTGCAGAAGTAGTAGTCACCGCCCGCGTATCGTTGGCGGTATTTGGCTGTCGCCGGATCAACATTCATCCCGCAAACGGGATCCCGGACTGACGTGCCCTTGGCAGCGTTGGTTTGCGCACTGCCGTGGGTATGGTGTTCGCCGTGGTGGTGCTGGTTCGCTTCGTTCATGGCGCTATCCCATCGAAATTCGTGTTGGTCTGGCCGGACGGACTAAGCAGCCCGTCGCGTTCGTAGTAGCGAACGGTGTCGATGGCGACGCCGGCACGCTTGGCGAGTTGTCCGATACTCAAGGTTGACATGGCTTCTGCACTCTACGGTCTGGACTTGGGTCCAGGGTCAAGCCTCAGGTGCCGTGATGCTGGTGTTCGTCAGGGTCCGTCGCATCGTGGCCGTGATCGGAAAGCTGTGCATCAAACCAGCGATGAATGGCATTGCGCAACATCTCCGTCTTGGCCTCGTAGCTCACCTCGCCACCGTTTCCGATGTCGCGATAAGTCACCGTCAATGTGCCGGCCGGCGCAGCTTTGAGTTCGGCGAGCCCCGGCATGTCGTCGCCGTGCAAACGCATCGGACCACTGAAATCGCGTGCCGTAAATGCCTGGGCGATGCTCGAAAGGTGCGCGCGAATCAGCGGTACTTGTTCGGCATGACCCTCGCGCGCAACGACGCGCTGCACGCCGCCTGCTGGCGTCTTTTCAAACACGTGTTGCGTCGCATTGAGCGAGAACGGCATGACGTCATTGCCGTGCGCGTGCACGTCTGCCTGGCGCGCCCGGAGAGCGTCGGCACCTGATCCCGACGATCCGTGCGAATCCTGAGCATTCGGCTCGTGGTCATCAGTATGTCCGTGCTCGTGTTCCTCACTGCTGTTCGCCTCGTCATGATGGTGATGGTTCGCGTGCTCGTCCGAGGCAGCCGTTGCTTGCTGATACTGCTCCGGGGTCATCTGTGGCAGCTTGCGAACGAACGCGACCAGACCCCAGATGGCGTTGTCATCGTGCGACTTGCCCCACGCCGGCATCGCCGTGAGCTTCACACCGTGCTTGATGATCCAGAACGCCTGGGCCGGGTCGCGCGCACCGATTTCCGCCAGTTTCGGCGGTGTCGGATAAAGTCCGTCGCGAAGTTGCGAATCGTGCATGCCCGGCGCGAGGTGGCAGCCGGTGCACATTGCCGCGTAGTGCTCCGCGCCCTCGCCTAGATACTTAGGGTCATCCAGGTTGGGTACGGCAACGCCTTGCGCGTGCGTCTGGATCGAGCGATTGCGCAGTACGCTGATTGCGCGCTCGGTCACGCCCCAATGGGGATCGTCGGCGCCAATGGTGTAGGCGCCGGACCAGATCCACACGCCGGTGCCGGTGACGATCAGCAGCACAACCACGAGGAATGTTTTGATAAAGCGCATAGTCGTTCTCCTCAAAACCAGAAACGAACGCCGGCGACGACTTGATGGTCGAATGCCGACTCTCCCGCGGCACGCGCCAAATCCGCGGTGCCGCCGACGCGGCGATTCCAATCGATACCGATGTAGGGCGCGAACTGACGCGTGATCTCGTAGCGCAAACGTAAGCCCAGCTCGACGTTGGACAAGCCGGCCCCGATCTGGCGCTGCGGGTCGCGCTTGCCGTACGCGTTGAGCTCCAGATCGGGCGTGAAGATCAGCTTCTGTGTGAGCAACAGGTCGTATTCGGCTTCCAGGCGCAGCGCCGTGCGACCGGACTGGCCGACGTAGGCCGTCGCTTCGACGTCGAGCCAATACGGCGACAGGCCTTGCACACCTAACGCGGCCCAACTGCGTCCTGGCCCATCGCCGAAATCATGGCGCACACCGAGTTGGGTGTCCCAGAACACGTTCGCCGCGTGCGCCCACAGCGCTTCGGTACGTGTGTCGCCCAGGTGCGTGCCGGTACGCTTCCCGTCGAGCTTCAGCCACAGCTTGTTGGTGTCGCCACCGTAATAGGCTTGTGCATCGACGGCCACGCCGTTGCTGTCGGCGCTATGCACGTATTCGAACTGATCGAACAGCACTTTGCCGAATCGCGCATCGTCATTCATCGAATCGGCCATGCCGGGCATCGTGCTCATCGATTGACCATCGGAGTAGTCGGGGTCCCGCGCATTGTCCGGTGCGCGACCGCCTTGCATCGAAGACATATCCATGGTGCCCATGTTGGGCATCGATTCTTCCGGTTGCGCTGAACTCGGTGGCGCATCGGCGGGCGGCTGTTGCGCAACGGACTGCGCATCAGGTGGATCTGCGGCGGCGCACGCCATGACAAGAACCCAATACCCAGCGAGCGCGCCGATGGCGCGAATGTGACGTTGCGTTTTCATGCGACCACCACCTCGCGGAACATGCCCGCTTCCATGTGATAGAGCAGATGGCAGTGATACGCCCAGTGACCCAGCGCATCGGCCGTCACGAGATACGTCATGCGCTGGGCCGGCTGCACGTTCACCGTGTGCTTGCGTACCTGGAAATCCCCGTCGGGGCTCTCGACCTCGCTCCACATCCCGTGCAGATGGATTGGATGCGTCATCATCGTGTCGTTGACGAGCACGATGCGCAGGCGCTCTCCATACCGAAAATGCACCGGCTGGGCATCGGAGAACTTCTGGCCGTCGAACGACCACACGAAGCGCTCCATGTTACCGGTGAGGTGAAGCTCGATCTCGCGCTGGGGAGGCGTCCTGTAGAGCGAGCCGCCGATAGTATGCAGATCCGCATACGTGAGCACGCGCCGGCCGTTGTTGCGCAAACCGACACCCGGATCGTCGAGATTGGTCCGCGGCATGTCGACGCGCATGTCCGTCGTGTAGCCGTACTCAGTGCGCGCGTGATGCACTGCGGGCATTTTCATGTCGCCCATGCCACCGTGTTGCATGCCAGCCATGCCACTGTGGTCCATGGTGCCGTGCTGCATGCCTTGCATCGCATCGTTCTGCATCGACATGCCGCTCATCGCCGGATCGTGGTGCGTTTCACCGCCGTGCTGATGTGCCATCTGATTCGCGTGCATGGCGCCCATCATGTCGACCATGCTCAGCCACGGGCGCGGATCAACGCGCGGCACGTCGGCCTCCATGCCTTGGCGTGGCGCCAACGTGCCGCGCGCGAAGCCGGTGCGATCCATCGCCTGCGCGAAGATCGTAAAGGCTCGATCGGCTTGCGGCTGCACCAGCACGTCGTAAGTCTCGGCGACGGCGATCCGGAACTCATCGACGTCGACCGGTTCGACCGCTTGGCCATCGGCGGCAACGATCGTCAGCTTGAGCCCGGGAATTCGGATATCGAACAGCGTGGACGCCGAGCCGTTGATGAAACGCAGACGCACGCGTTCGCCCGGACGGAACAAGCCGGTCCAGTTCGTCGCCGGCGTCGCGCCGTTCATGAGGTAGGTGTAGATCGCGCCCGACACGTCGGACAAATCCGTCGGCACCATGCGCATCGCGTTCCACATGCGGCGTTTGGCGAGCGCTTGCTGCAAACCCATAGTCGAGACATCGCGGAAGAATTCCGCTACCGTGGGTTGCGCGAAATTGTAGAAGTTGCTTTGCCGCTTCAAATTCGCGTAGATCACATCCGGATCTTTGTCGGTCCAGTCGTTGAGCATCACGACATGCTCGCGATCCGCGCGAATCGGATCGGGACCGGCGGGATCGATGATCAGCGGCGCGAAGACGCCGGTCTGCTCCTGAAACTTGGAGTGCGAGTGGTACCAGTACGTGCCGCTCTGCTTGACCGGAAAACGGTAGACGAACGTCTCGCCGGGCGCGATGCCTGGGAAACTAAAGCTCGGCACGCCGTCCATGTCAGCCGGCACCAGGATACCGTGCCAGTGAATCGAACTTTGGACGCTGAGGCGATTTGTCACGCGCAGCGTGACTTCCGATCCTTCGCGCCAGCGCAGGATCGGCCCGGGTAAGGAACCGTTGATCGCAGTAGCGAGGCGCGGCGTGCCGGTGAAGTTGACCGGCAGTTCGCGGATTTCGAGATTGAATTCGGTGCCCGAAAGCTCAGGCATCGCATTGGTCGATGGCGCAGCGAACGCGCGCCGACTGCGTAGGCCGAGCACGGCCGCCGCACCGCCGAGCGCAAGACCTTGTACAAAGCGCCGCCGACCCGTGTCGAGCGGCAGACCGCGGAAAATCATGATGCACTCCATTGCCTGTTGAGCAGGCATTCCAAATATCGAGATCCGCTCGCGGAGGAGCGGCACGTCAAAGCAGCCGCTGGAGGCGGCCCGGAATGCTTATACGATGGGAGGTCGCAACTGCTCGGCGAGTGGCGGATTCACCGCAACCGAGGTGTCACGTTCGGTAACGACCGTCTCGGGTACGATCGGTCGAGTAGCTGGAACCGCGGGGAGCGGCGCCGCCGTGCCGTTTATGCACTGACAGCCGTGATCGCAGCAAGGGCACGCACTGCCGCTGCCGCTAGTAGATTTCTTCGCCGATCCGTCCTCGTGACAATGGTGGGACGTGTCTTGGTGCGTGTGCGTGGCAGCCAATGCCATTGACCAAGGTGCAAGCGTATTGGCGAGCACCAAGGTCAACGCAAGGAACACGACGCGCAGCCATCGTACGAATGTACGCCGGTGCCGACGGTTTGACTGCGAGCGGTCTGTGTTCACGCCACTATGATCCTCCGCGGCGGACGCTGGAGCAAGCGCACGCGACTCAAGCATCAGCACTGGTCGTACGTTTGCAACAAAACCGCCACCGCGTGGCAGACGGAGCACGAACTTGCATCGGGCTCATGCGTTGCGATGCAGCGCGGAACGCCGTGAATGGCGAATGCGACCGCCGATCTACTGTTTCGAATAACCCAGATGCAGATTGATTTTGTCGCCTTTCTTCAGGTCGGCGATGGTGTTCGAGGGAAAGTGGACTTTCAACGTAGAAATCAACGCTGCGGCGGCTCGCTTGATCTGCGCCTCAGTCGTCGTCCGGCCCAGCGATAGCGGCATGATTGCATCCAGGCTTGCGTCCCACCACACAGAGACCGAACCGACGAGAATCCGCAGGCGCGCAATTGCGCCGCGGCTTGCTCCGAGCGAGCGCCTCCCTTGCCGCACACGGTGACGAGGGGCACATCGCGACGTAGCTCGGACGCTTGGCGAGTGAGTCTGTCGAGTGGCATGTTGATGGCCCCAGCGACGTGGCTTTGCGCAAACTCTTCGGGCGAACGCACATCGATGATGACGACGTTCGATACGGTGCGAAGCTCCGCAGGTTTCATGCAGTTCTGTACGGCCTCGCGCGGCGCTGCAGAAACGTGCAGCGTTTCGCTCATTCGCACCGCTACGATGAGCCCCGAGGCCAACGTCAGCGCTGCGACGAGCCACATCGCAGCAGGAAGCCCGAAGAGATCGGCAGTGATGCCGGCCAGAAGCGCACCGATGGCATAGCCGAGATCGCGCCAGAGCCGATACACGCCGACGGCCGACGCACGCCACGTCGGATGTGCGACGTCACCGATGGCCGCAAGCAAAGTTGGATAGACCATCGCCGTGCCGACGCCGAGCAACACGGCGCCGGTCGCGAATCCAGAGAAGGTGTTCGCGAGAACAACGAATGCGATGCCGACTGCCTGGGTCCACATGCCGGACGCGATCAGCCACTTGCGTCCGACGCGATCCGACCAGGCGCCGGTGAAGAGCTGCGCAATGCCCCATGTGGCCGGGTAAATGGCGGCCAGTGCGCCGATCTGGGCGAGGTCCATGCGCGCGGCCGCGAAGAACAGCGGGAAGAGCCCCCACACCATGCCATCGTTCAAGTTGTTGACCAAGCCTGCCTGACTCACGCTCGACAGGTTCTTGTCGAGCAGCGACGTGCGCCAGAAAATTTCGCGTTGAGTCGGAATGCCTTCTGGCGGCAGGTCGCCCTGTAGCTTCGCCTCCGCCGCGACATGGTGTTTGGTCTCGCGCACGGCAAGCGCGGAGAGCAGCAGCCCGATCACGACGAACGCGATGCCGAGATAGAACGGTTGCGGGCGCAAACCATAATGCGCAGCGATAAGGCCTGTAGCAAACGCGCTGGCAGCGACCGCGAAGTAGCCGGCGAACTCGTTGAGCCCCATGGCGAGTCCGCGCTTGGCCGGCCCGGCAAGGTCGATCTTCATGATCACGGTCGTCGACCACGTCAGCCCTTGGCTGACGCCGAGCAGCGCGTTCGCAACAAGCACCCATGTCCAGCTTGGCGCCCACATCAGCAGGAACGGCACCGGTGTGGCAACGATCCAGCCGCCGACCAGCACGTGTTTGCGTCCGAACCGGTCGGACAGGCGCCCGGCGAGGTAGTTCGTGAGCGCCTTCGTTACGCCGAAAACAACGATGAACGAGAGCACAGCGGTCTTGGCAGCGAGGTGGAAGTCCTGCTCGGCGATCGGCGATAGAACACTGCGCTCCATGCCGACCATCGCGCCAACGAAGGCGTTGACGACGACGAGCAGCGAGAACTGCCCCAGGTTCTCTCGAAGGCCAAGGCGGATGCCGTTCATGCTCGGTCTCGCGGGCGCTCGCTGTCGACGCGCCATCCGCGTGCCCGCCAGTCGGCGATGCCGAGTTCCATGCGATGGGCGGTGAAGCCCTTTTTGCGCAGCAGTGCGACGGCCTCGACGGCCATCACGCAGTAGGGCCCACGGCAGTACGCGACGATTTCCCGGTTCTTCGGCAATTCTTTCAATCGCGCCGCGAGCTCACCGACCGGTATGGAAAGCGCTCCGGGGATGTGACCGGCGCGATACTCCTCGTGCGGACGCACATCGAGAATCGTGGCGTCGCCGCTTTTTACGCGGCGCAGGAGTTCACTGCCCGCGATGGGCTCAAACGAACCGCGATCCTCGAAGTACGCATGCGCAACCTTCTCAACGTCGGCGAGACGTAATTCGGCAAGCCCGCGCAGCGCCACGAAGAAACGACCGACGGCGTCGTCGGCCAACTGATACTCGACATACAAACCCTTCTTCTGTGCTTCCACGAGACGCGCGGATCGAAGCACCTGAAGGTGACGGGACGTGTTCGCGACGCTAATGGACGCCTGCTCAGCAAGCGCTTCGACGGTGCGCGGCCCCTGGCACAAGAGATCGAGCAACTCGAGTCGCTTAGGCGCCGAGAGAGCTTTCCCGATGCGAGAGAACTGATCGTAGACAGCGTCCTTGAATTGGCGGTGATTCATGGTCATATGCAAGTATTCAAGCATACGATTGAATACTAAACAAGCGCTATCCATTCCGAGGATCCGTCGTACGATTGTCAGCCGCTACTCGTCCTCAAGGACTTCTGCATGACCGGAGGTTTTCGCCCGCTGCATCCTGCTGCGGTAGCTGCCCTGGCGGCAGCGGCACTGTTTGGCGCAAGCACGCCTTTCGCGAAGGCGCTCGTTGGGCAGACGTCGCCAGTGCTCTTGGCCGGCCTTCTTTATCTCGGTAGCGGGATCGGCCTTAGCGCAGCACGCCTGATTCGCGACAAGGGTTGGCGACCTGCTGATTTGTCTCGGCGCGAATGGCCGTGGCTGCTCGGGGCAATCTGTTTTGGCGGAGTGCTTGGTCCCGTGTTACTCATGCTGGGTCTCGTTCGCACACCTGCGACAAGCGCTTCATTGTTGTTGAATCTGGAAGCCGTGTTGACCGCCGTGATCGCGTGGGTCGTCTTTCGCGAGAACACAGATCGGCGCATCGTGTTGGGTATGGCGTTGATCATCGCCGGCGGCGTCGTTCTCTCATGGCCCTCCGAACGTGTGACTTTCGCCGGCAGTTCGGGCGCACTGCTCATCGCGCTCGCCTGCGCATGCTGGGCGATCGACAACAATCTGACTCGCAAGGTGTCCGCTTCGGACGCGATGTTCATCGCTGGACTCAAAGGCTGGGTCGCCGGCATCGTCAATATAGGCATTGCGTTTGCGTTAGGGGCTGCACTGCCATCCGGTTCGATCGTTTCCGAAGCGCTGCTGGTCGGCTTCCTCGGCTATGGCGCGAGTCTGGTGCTGTTCGTGCTGGCCTTGCGCGGACTCGGCTCGGCACGCACCGGCGCGTATTTCTCGACGGCTCCTTTCATCGGAGCCGCGGTAGCAATTCTTGCCTTTGGCGAACCGACATCGGTG
>Ga0068863_100008079_pt1 | contig 10275 bp, 8 predicted proteins | sample KBSSwiS62_FD_66596 | JGI IMG/M metagenome (GOLD analysis project Ga0068863, IMG submission 66596) | Switchgrass rhizosphere microbial communities from Kellogg Biological Station, Michigan, USA - KBS Switchgrass S6-2 | ecosystem: Host-associated > Plants > Roots > Rhizosphere > Soil ...
TCCCGGGGTCCGACCAGGGCGATCCGGGACGGCGCGACCACCGGTCGGCCGACCTCGCTGACCCAGTCTCGCGGTCCGGCGCCGCAGATCACCGCGATCGGCATGTCGGCCGGCTCGCCGGTGGGTGAGGTCTTGCCGTCATACATGTCGAGGTGACCGTCGAAATACGCGAGACCGATCGGCCCGAGTGTGTCGCGGGCACCGGCCAGCGCGCCGGGCAGCAGGGTGCAGCAGCCGCCGAGGAGCAGCGGGCGGCCACCGTCGGCGATCACGGACGCGACGGATGCGCGTACCGCTGAAGTGGTCGTGGCCACCGCGGGCCAGGCCTTGATCCCGTTGCGCTTGTCCCGCGCGGTCCCCACCAGGCGGACCGCAAGGTCGCCCCGGTCCTCGCCCGGGATGCCCAGCTCGCGCAGCGCGCCCGGGGCCAGCTCGCAGCCGAATGGCTCGGCCGACGGTCCGGGAGCGCCGATGCAGTCGATGGGTACGCCTAACGCCACTACAGCCACGCTCAAACGCTAGCGGCAACGGCTGCTCACGTCACCAGCACGTCTGAGGGATACCCGGATGGCCGTCAGGAGCCGAGCGGTTGTGCGCCGAGCGAGGTGAGCAGGTCGCGCAGCGTCACAATCTCGGACTGCTGGCCATTCTTCATCGACTCGGCCAGTTCGCGAACGCGTGAATTGTCGGTTTCCGAGAGGACGCCCTCGACCATGTGAATGCCGCCCAGGTGATGTCTCAGCATCAGCTGGCAGTAGAGGATGTCGACATCCTTGCCCTTGGCCTCGGTCAGCTTGTTGATCTCGTCGGTCGACGCCATGCCCGGCATCCGGCCGTCCGGCAGGAGTTCGTGCGCGCCATCCGGCATCCATGCCATGGCCGGCTTGGTGCCGGTCGGGCTGAGGTGCCAGTCCTTGAGCCACTCCGACATCATGCCGATCTGGGCCTGCTGGGTAACCGCGATGGAGTAGGCCAGCTGGCGTACTTCCGGCGTGCTGGCGTTCTGCCAGGCGATCATGCTCATCGCCACCGCCTGGGCGTGGTGCCGGGACATGTCGCGAGCGAAGCCAGCCTCGGCGGAGTTGTCGCCGGGCGCCTTGAGTGACGGCGTCAAGAGCCCGGCGAAATATCCCGCGGTGAGCAGTAGGGCCGCTACCAGCGCCCCTACTGCCCAGCGCTTGCGAGAACTCATCAACTCTGGCTCGGGGCCGGAGTTGCGCCCGGCTGACTGTCCGGCGCGGTGGTGCCGCTGTCCGTGGCGCCCTTGCCCAGGTCGTGCGGGGTGGTGCCGGTCGCGGTGATGTAGCTGCCGGACGAGCAGTCGACACCCGGCTCCATCGACGCGTTGATCCGCAGGTCCTGGATGAACTGGTCGATGCGCTTGTCGTCGGCGCTCTGCAGCGGCAGCTGGAAGCCCCACGCCTGCAGCGAGATCGGCGTCTTCAGGCCCGGGTAGGGGCTCATCAGGATGTAGTCGCCGACCGACTTGACCTTGGTGGAGAGCTTGGCGACCTGGTCGGCGGAGAGGGTGGCCGGGTTGTAGGTGACCCAGACCGCGCCGTGCTCCATGCTGTGCACCGCATGCTCGTTGGCGATCTGAGCCGGGTAGACGTCACCCGCGCAGCGCTGCCAGTTGTAGTTGTGGTTGCCGGCCACCGGCGGCGTCACCGTGTACGTGATCGGGCCCCACTGGTGATCGCGGGTGGCTACGAGCTTCGGGTCCGACTTGCGGTAGTCCAGGATGCCCGAGATGCTGTCCGCCTTCGACTGCCAGCTGCGGCCACTGCTGTAGTTGTTGTAGATCGCGTAGCCGACGATGCCACCCGCGAGCACGGCCGCCACCGCGATGATCGCGATCCAGCTCCAGTCCCGCTGCTTGGCGACCCGCATCTGCGGCGCCGGCGGGCGCGAACGGTTAGCCGAGGCCGAGGACCGGCGGGTGTCGGGGGTCTTGGTCGAGTTGACCGCATCGGTCTTCCCCGAGACGCGTACGGTGCTGGACGAGCGCTTGTTGCCGCCGCCCTGCGGGGTGCTCATGCTCATGTGGCCTCGAAGGTCAAATGGGTGGATTCGGGACAAGTTCTTATGGTGGGACCGCGCTGGGTCGCCACCAAGTCCCGGAGTCTACCCCCGCTAACATTGATCGGTGACTCCCGCCAACCTCGGAATTGTTGTCCTCGACGCCGCCCGCGACGTGTTGATCGAGCGGGGCCTGGATGCCTCGGTCCTGCCCGAGTCGGTGACCGTCGAGCGACCCCGCAACCCCGAGCACGGCGACTACGCGTCCAACCTCGCGCTCGCGATCGCGAAGAAGGCCGGGGTGGCTCCGCGCGATCTGGCGCAGGCGCTGGCCACCCGGCTGTCCGGCACGCCCGGCATCGCCACCGTGGAGATTGCCGGCCCTGGATTTCTGAATATCCGCCTGGACGCCGCCGCGGCCGGTGAGACCGCGCGGACCATCGTGACCAACGGCACCGCATACGGCTCCTCGACGACCCTCGCCGGACAGAAGATCAACCTCGAGTTCGTCTCGGCCAACCCGACCGGCCCGGTGCACATCGGCGGGGTCCGCTGGGCCGCCGTCGGCGACGCGCTGTCCCGGCTCCTGCGGACGGCGGGTGCCGAGGTCGGCACGGAGTACTACTTCAACGACGCCGGTTCGCAGATCGACCGGTTCGCCCGGTCGCTGCTGGCCGCCGCGCGTGGCGAGGCGGCACCGGAGGACGGCTACGCCGGCACCTACATCACCGACATCGCCAACGCGGTGGTGGCCAAGGTCCCGGGCGTGCTGACCGAGCCGGACCCCCAGGAGACTTTCCGGGTCGAGGGCGTGGCCCTGATGTTCGACGAGATCAAGGCGTCGCTGGCCGGCTTCGGTGTGCACTTCGACACCTACTTCAATGAGAAGGACCTGCACACCCGCGGAGAGTTGCAGCAGGCGCTGGACCGGCTGACCGCCCAGGGACACATCTTCGAGGCCGACGGAGCGACCTGGCTGCGGACCACCGACTTCGGTGACGACAAGGACCGGGTGCTGCGCAAATCCGACGGCGACTGGACCTATTTCGCCGCCGACTGCGCCTACTACCTGGACAAGCGCAACCGCGGTTTCGACCGGGTGGTGATCATGCTCGGCGCCGATCACCACGGCTACATCGGCCGGATGCGGGCGATGTCCGCGTGCTTCGGCGACGACCCCGATCGCAACCTGGAGATCCTCATCGGGCAGCTGGTCAACCTGGTCCGCGAGGGCCAGCCGGTCCGCATGTCCAAGCGTGCCGGCACGGTGGTCACGCTGGAAGACATGGTCGACGCGATCGGTGTCGACGCGGCGCGCTACGCACTGGCGCGCTACTCGGTGGACTCGCCGATCGACTTGGATCTGGATCTGTGGACCCGGCGCACCAACGACAACCCGGTCTTCTACGTGCAGTACGCACATGCCCGGATCGCCAGCCTGCTGCGCAACGCGGCCGACCTGGGTGCCGTCCGCACTGACGACTTCGACCCGTCGCTGCTCTCCCACGAGAAGGAAAACGACCTGCTCAAGGCGCTCGCGGAATACCCCGACGTGGTCGCCACCGCAGCCGAGTTGCGCGAGCCCCACCGGGTGGCGCGTTATCTGGAAAGCCTGGCCAGCAGCTATCACAAGTTCTACGACGCGTGCCGCGTGCTGCCGCAGGGCGATGACCCGGTCACCGACCTGACCCGGGCCCGCCTCTGGCTGGTCGAGGCGGCCCGGATCGTGATCGCCAACGGCCTGCGCACGCTCGGAGTGTCCGCGCCCGAGCGAATGTGACGCGGGTCCGCGCCGTGGTGACGGCGAGGCCCCTGTCCCAGCCGCCGGCACTGTGGATCTTGAGCGGACGACCGGAGTTCAAGATCCGCGGATGAGTAACGAGGAGAAGCACCGGTGTCCGTACCACCCTGGCTGAAGCTGCCGGACGACGTGAACGCCCTGGTCCCGATGCTGTGGCCGGCCAACGTCGCGCGCGCCGGCGACGGTGTGCTGCAGGTCGGCGGCGTGCCGGTGGACGAGCTGGCCACGCGCTTCGGTACGCCCGCCTACGTGCTCGACGAAGCCGACATGCGTGCCCGCGCCGCCGCGTTCCGGGACGCGTTCAGTGACTTCGACGTCTATTACGCCGGCAAGGCGTTCCTGTCCAAGGCGGTTGCCCGGATCGTCCGGGACGAGGGTCTCAACCTCGATGTGTGCTCCGGTGGCGAGCTGGCCACCGCGCTCGCCGCCGAGGTGCCGCCGGAGCGGATCGGTCTGCACGGCAACAACAAGTCGGTGGCCGAGCTGACCCGGGCGGTGGACGCCGGCGTCGGCCGGATCATCGTCGACTCGTTCCACGAGATCGACCGGCTGTCCACGATCGCCCGCGAGCGCGGCATCCGGCCCCGGATCATGTTGCGCCTGACCGTCGGCGTCGAGGCGCACACCCACGAGTTCATCGCCACGGCACACGAGGACCAGAAGTTCGGATTCTCGGTGGCCGGGGGAGCGGCCGCGCTCGCGGTCGCCAAGGTGCTCGGCGAGGGCGTGCTGGACTTGCGCGGATTTCACTCGCACATCGGCTCCCAGATCTTCGACACGGCCGGGTTCGAGCTGGCCGCCCGGCGGCTGGTCGCACTGCTGGCCGAGATTCGTGATCACCACGGCGTCGCGCTGCCGGAGCTCGATCTCGGTGGCGGGTTCGGAATCGCCTACACCACCCAGGACACCCCGTCGACGCCGGCCGAGCTGGCCGACGGCATCCGCGGCATCGTGCACTCCGAGTGCGCCGCCGCCGGACTTGCGGCACCGCACCTGTCGATCGAGCCCGGCCGCGCCATCATCGGCCCGTCCATGTTCACGCTCTACGAAGTCGGCACCGTCAAGGAAGTCGCGGGTCTGCGTACCTATGTCAGCGTGGACGGCGGGATGAGCGACAACATCCGCTCGGCTCTCTACGGAGCCGCCTACAGCGCCACCGTCGCCGGGCGCCGATCGTCGGCTCCGGCCCTCCTTGCCCGGGTGGTGGGAAAGCATTGTGAGTCCGGGGACATCCTGGTGAAGGATGAATTCCTGCCGGCGGACGTTCGGCCCGGAGATCTTCTTGCGGTTCCCGGCACGGGCGCATATGCGCGCAGCATGGCGAGCAACTACAACCACGTGCCGCGGCCGCCGGTGATCGCGGTCTACAACGGTGAGGCCCGGGTGATCGTGCGCCGGGAAACCGAAGACGATCTGCTGGCACTGGACGTGGGATGAGGGGGTCGGCGTGAAGGTCGCGCTGCTGGGATGCGGAACGGTCGGGGCCGAGGTGGCCCGGCTGATGCACGAGCAGGCCGCGGACCTGACGGCCCGGGTCGGTGAGCCGCTGGAGATCGTCGGCGTCGCGGTCCGCCGCCTCGGCCGCGACCGCGGTGACCTCGGGCTGGACCCGAGCCTGTTCACCACCGACGCGCTCGGCCTGGTCAAGCGCGACGACGTAGACATCGTCGTGGAGGTGGTCGGCGGCATCGAGCCGGCCCGCACCTGGCTGGTCGAAGCGCTCCGCTCCGGCAAGAGCGTGGTCACCGCCAACAAGGCGCTGCTCGCCGAGGACGGCGGCACGTTGCACGACGCCGCCGCCGACGGCGGTTCCGACCTCTATTACGAGGCCGCCGTCGCCGGTGCCATCCCGCTGCTCCGTCCGCTGCGCGAATCACTGCTCGGCGATCGGATCACCCGGGTCACCGGCATCGTGAACGGCACCACGAACTTCATTCTCTCCTCCATGGACAGCACCGGCATGGGCTTCGAGGAGGCGCTGGAGGAGGCGACCAACCTCGGTTATGCCGAGCCCGACCCGACCGCCGACATCGAGGGCTTCGACGCCGCCGCGAAGGCCGCGATCCTCGCGTCGCTCGCGTTCCATACCCGGGTCACCGCTGCCGACGTCTACCGCGAGGGCATCACCGAGGTGACCGCGGCCGACATGGCCAGCGCGCGCAGCATGGGTGCCACGATCAAGCTGCTGTGCATCGCGACCCGCACCGCCGACGGGGGCGTCTCGGTGCGCGTACACCCGGCGATGATCCCCAAGTCGCACCCGCTGGCGGGCGTCGGCGATGCGTTCAACGCGGTGTTCGTCGAGGCCGAAGCCGCCGGACAGCTGATGTTCTACGGGCGCGGCGCCGGCGGCGCCCCGAGCGCCAGCGCGGTCCTCGGCGACCTGGTCGCGGTGGCCCGGAACCGGATCGACGGCCACCGCGCGCCCAGCGAATCGGCCTATGCCGCGCTGCCGGTGCGCGAGATGGGCGACGTCAACACCCGCTACCACGTCAGCCTCGATGTCTCCGACAAGGCCGGTGTGCTGGCCGCGGTGGCCAACGTGTTCGCCCGGCACGACGTGTCGATCGCCACCGTCCGGCAGTCCGGCCGGGGCAGCGGCGCGGTGCTGGTCATCGTCACTCACACAGCGCCGGACGCGGCTTTGGGAGCGACGGTGCGCGAACTCCGCGGGTTGGATATCGTGCGCTCGGTAACCAGCGTGTTACGCGTCGAAGGCGACGAGTAGCCGCCGGTCAGCATCACCTCTAGCAAGGAGCAACATCATGTGGCGCGGATTGATCGAGACCTATCGGGACCGCCTTCCGGTCTCCGCCGACACGCCCGCGATCACGCTCCACGAGGGCAACACGCCACTGCTGCCGGCGCCCGAGATCAGCACCCGCACCGGTTGCGACGTCTACCTCAAGATCGAAGGCGCCAATCCGACCGGCTCGTTCAAGGACCGCGGCATGACGGTGGCCGTCTCGCGCGCGGTCGAGGACGGTGCCAAGGCGATCATCTGCGCGTCCACCGGCAACACCTCCGCATCAGCCGCGGCCTACGCCGCCCGGGCCGGGATCACCTGCGCGGTGCTGGTGCCGCAGAGCAAGATCGCCCTCGGCAAACTGGCCCAGGCACTGGTGCACGGCGCCCGCCTGTTGCAGGTCACCGGCAACTTCGACGACTGCCTCGCGCTCGCCTCCAAGCTCGCCCTGGACTATCCGGTGGCGCTGGTCAACTCCGTCAACGCCGATCGGTTGCACGGGCAGAAGACCGCCGCGTTCGAGATCGTCGAGGCCCTCGGCGACGCGCCCGACATGCACTGCCTGCCGGTCGGCAACGCCGGCAACATCGCCGCCTATTGGATGGGATATCAGGAGGACCTCGACGCCGGAAACGCCTCCCGGGCGCCGAAGATGTTCGGCTTCCAGGCCGCTGGCGCAGCTCCGATCGTGACCGGCAAGGTGGTCAACGAGCCGTCCACCATCGCCACCGCGATCCGGATCGGCAATCCGGCATCGTGGACCAAGGCGGTCGATGCGCGGGACGCCTCCGGCGGCACCATCGCCGCCGTCACCGATCGCGAGATCCTGTCCGCGTACCGCATGCTCGCCCGCAGCGTCGGCGTCTTTGTCGAGCTAGCCAGCGCGGCCAGCGTCGCGGGTCTGCTGCAATCGTGCGAGCTGGGGCTTATCCCGCGGGGCTCGACCGTGGTGTGCACGGTGACCGGCCACGGTCTCAAGGACCCGGAGTGGGCGATCTCGACCGCGCCGGCGCCCACGACCATCCCCGCCGACGTCCTGGTCGCCGCGCGCGCACTCGATCTCGCGTGACCGCTTTCTCAGTCCTTCGGCGCAACCGCGACTTCCGCCGGCTGTTCGGTGCCGAGCTGGTCGTCTTCGGCGCCGACTGGTTTGTCATGGTGCCGCTGCTGGTGCTGCTCAACCGGCTCACCGGCTCGGGCGTCCTGGGCGGTGTGGCGCTGGCCGCCGACACCGGCGTGCAGGCACTGCTGCTGCCCTACGGCGGCGTCATTGCGGATCGGATCGACCGCCGCCGCATCATGATCACCGCGAACGCCGCGGCGTTCGTCGCAATCGGCCTGCTTTTGCTGGTACGCACACCCGGCACCGCGTGGCTCGGACCGGTGGCCGTGGCGGCGGTGGCGATCGCGAAGGCGTTCTACTCACCGGCCGCCACGGCGGCGCTGCCGAACATCGTCGATCCTTCCGACCTGTCCGCCGCGAACGCGGTCGCCGGGAGCGCCTGGGGCACGATGGCGGTGGTCGGCTCATCGCTGGGTGGCGTGCTGGCGTCGTTGGTCGGCTCGGACGCTTGCTTCGTGATCGCGGCCGGGTCCCTGGCGGTGGCGGCGGTGCTGGCGATCGGCGTACGCCGGCCGATGCAGGCACCGCGCGATGCCACCGTGCGGCATGAGCACGCATTCCGCGCCTTGCGCGAGTCGTTCCGCTATATCCGGCATCAGCCCCGGGTGGCGGCGCTGGTCACGGTCAAGTCGGCGGTCGGCCTCGGCAACGGTGTGCTGGCACTCTTCCCGGTGTTGGCGCTGACTGTGTTCGACGTAGGTGCTCGCGGCACCGGCTGGCTGTTCGCGGCGCGAGGGCTCGGAGCGCTGGCCGGGCCACTGCTGATGCGGCGGGTTCTGCAGCATCCCAGCTGGCTCTTCCCCGGGCTGGCGATCTCGATGGCGGTCTACGGCGTCTCCTACATCGGCGTGTCGGTGACGCCGTGGTTCGTCGTTGCGCTAGCTCTCGTCGTCGTTGCGCATCTGGCCGGCGGCGGCAACTGGGTGATGTCCGCCTACGCACTGCAGATCGAAGTGCCGGATGAGTTGCGCGGCCGGGTCTTCGCAGCGGACACGATGATCGCCACTCTCGCGGTGACCGTGAGCACGCTGACCGTCGGCCTCTTCATCGACACGGTCGATGCCCGGATCCTGATCGCCGCGTGCGGCGCGGTCACGCTCGTCTACGCCGTGGTGTGGCGGGTCATCACGTTGCGGCTCCCGGCCCACGTGGACTCGGCCCAGGAGCTGGTGGGAGCCCGTCCATGATCGAGTTCAGCGGTGCCCGAGTACGCGTCACGGTGCCGGCCACCAGCGCCAACCTGGGGCCTGGATTCGACGCCTTCGGTCTGGCGCTCGGCCTCTACGACACGGTGTGCGGCCGGGTGTCGGACCGCCCTGGCGTGCGCGTGACGGTCAGCGGCGAGGGCGCGCGGGAGCTGCCGGACGACGAGACGCATCTGGTCGCGTCGAGTGCGCTCGCCGCGTTCGATCGGCTCGGCGGGCGACCAGTCGGTCTAGAGATCGACTGCGCCAATCAGATCCCGCAGGCCCGAGGGTTGGGATCGTCGTCGGCTGCGATTGTGGCGGGTATCACACTTGCCCGGACGCTCGCGCCGACCGCGGTGTTCAGCGATCACGACGCGCTGCGCCTGGCGACCGAAATCGAGGGTCATCCGGACAACGTGGCGCCGTGCCTGCTCGGCGGTTTCACGATCGCCTGGATGGAGCCGGATGGCGCGGTGGGTACGGTGCGACTTTCCCCGTCGGCACGCGTACGCCCAGTGGTTTATGTGCCGACGGCGCGTGGGCTGACGGCGCACGCCCGCGCCGCGTTGCCACCGACCGTCCCGCACCGGGACGCGGCCGCCAACGCCGGGCGTGCCGGTCTTCTGGTGCATGCCCTCACGCAGGCTCCGGAACTGCTGCTGCCGGCCACCGAAGATCGGCTGCATCAGGATTATCGGGCGCCGGGAATGCCGGAGACTGCCGCGCTTGTTGCAAAGTTACGATCCGCGGGCATTCCCGCCGTGGTTTCTGGAGCCGGCCCGAGCGTGTTGGCGCTGGTGCTGGACCTGGCAGTCGCTCCCGAAGTGGACGACTGGCAACGCATGACTCCGACCTGCGATGCCGCGGGTGCGAAGGGTGAGGTAGACTAGAGCCCGACCGATGATCTACCGGTTGGCGATCTCACCATCGCAGCGTGATCTTTTCGAAATCGACTTGCCGCAGGTTAGCTTGCCGCAGGTTGGCTAGGTTGATTACGCTCTGGGGCTACAGTCGCGAACGCGATCTCTGCGCGCGACCACCCCGAACTCCGATGTGCTCTATCCCGTCGTGGGCCTGTTTGGAGAACCCGAAATCTCTCTCAACACCCGCGGATCCAAAGGTGGATCTTCATCGGAGAGTTTGAAACACACCCCCGCCCATCTCCACGTGGTGCGGGTGCATCGAGGCACGCCCCTCGACGAGGCACGCCTCAGCCTTTACAAGGGAGAAGGAATCCATTGAGCGACACCACCGACGTGACGTCGGGCGTCTCTGACGTCTCGACGCCGGAGGAGACCGCGGGCTCGCCCCGCCGTCGCCGTGCGGGCAGCGGATTGACCGGAATGCTGTTGCCCGAATTGCAGAGCATGGCTTCGTCGCTGGGCATCTCTGGCACCGC
>Ga0068863_100008084_pt1 | contig 10273 bp, 7 predicted proteins | sample KBSSwiS62_FD_66596 | JGI IMG/M metagenome (GOLD analysis project Ga0068863, IMG submission 66596) | Switchgrass rhizosphere microbial communities from Kellogg Biological Station, Michigan, USA - KBS Switchgrass S6-2 | ecosystem: Host-associated > Plants > Roots > Rhizosphere > Soil ...
CGTTCCAGTGCGGATTGCCTGGAAGGAAATCTGGCCGCAGATCCTCGAGCCGCGATTCGCCTACACACTCAGCACTGGCGTACCCACCGGCGAGGCCGATTTGCTGATGCCGCTCGAGCGTAGCGGGTATCTCGAGGAAACCTTCGTCACCTTCTCCTTCGCGGCTCTCCGCGATGAGCTGAAGGTGCCCAACGGGATCTTCTGCACCGCGATTGAGACGACCCCGCGCGTCATTGCCGACCGGCAACTTGTGTGCCTGCGCGCACTGGCTGCGCAAGGCTCGTTAGCGGAGACACCCGAGGGCGCGTGTCACTCTGCGGTCGTCACGCTCGAGGCCAACCCGCGCGATCTACCATTCGCCCTTCTCTATCTTGTGGAGCGTGGCAGCCGGCGGGCTCGACTTGCCGGATCGGTGGGACTCGTGACGGTTCCTGACACCGTACCAACGTTTGTCGATCTGACGACTGGCAACGATCCATGGCGTCTGTCAGTTGTGGCGGCGACGCGGGCAGCCGCCTCGGTTGACCACGTGCAGGCGCTGATCGGTGGGGTCATCCGGGTGGCGGATATGAGCCCAACACGCGCCGTTGCGTTACCCATTGCCAGCCGCGGGGAATCGGACCTGGCTGCCATATTGGTTGCAGGCGCCAATCCCATGCGGCCGCTGGAGGAATCGCGAACGTTTCATAGCCTCATTGCAGGTCACCTGGAGACCGCAATTTCCAACGCACGCGCGAAACAATACGAGCGCGAGCGTGCCCAGGCGCTTGCCGACCTCGACCGCGCGAAGACTGTGTTTTTCAGCAACATCAGCCATGAGTTGCGCACGCCTCTTACTCTATTGCTCGCACCGCTCGATGAGGCCCTCGCGCGCGACAGGCTCGACGACGTTGACCGCCAGGCTCTCGAGATCGCGCGCCGGGGCGGCAGCCGCCTACTCAAGCTGGTCAACTCCCTGCTGGAGTTCTCGCGGATCGAGGCAGGCCGCATCGAGGCCGCTTTCGAGCCAGCCAACCTGGCGGCGCTCACCACCGATCTCGCCAGCATGTTCCGCTCGGCCTTTGAGCGCGCGGGGGTTACTCTCACGATTGACTGCGACCCGACTCCCGAGCCGGTGTACGTGGATCGTGACAAGTGGGAAAAGATCGTTCTCAACCTCATTTCCAACGCGCTCAAGTTCACCTTTGCGGGCTCGGTACGGGTCATTCAGCGTACGCAGTCAGACCACATACAGTTGGAAGTTACGGATAGCGGTTGCGGGATGGCGCCAGAGGACCTGGCGCGGGTGTTCGAACGCTTCTTTCGCGGCAGGGTGCTGCAAACGCGCACTCATGAAGGTTCGGGCATTGGACTGTCCCTGGTCCAGGAGTTGGTGAAACTGCACGGCGGAACGATCTGTGCGCGCAGCGAGCTTGGTCAAGGTACGACCATGACCGTACGGATACCGCGTGGCGCGGCGCATCTGGACGCCAATCGGATTGTTGCGCCACGCCCCTCGCCTGCTTCCCCGGCTGGCTGGCATTCGTTCGTCGAAGAAGCCTTAGGTTGGTTGCCCGACAAAGCACTCGTGGGTGCGGCCATCGATTTGCCCCGGAACCGTTCACTGCGCCATGAGCTGCTCGCGGACATCCTCGTGGTCGATGACAACGCCGATATGCGCGCCTATCTGTGCCGCCTCCTGGAGCAAAGATGGCGGACGGAAGGAGCTACCGATGGGCTCTCGGCCCTCGAGCGCATTCGACGGCGCGCCCCCGACCTCGTGATCGCCGATGTGATGATGCCGCGCCTGGATGGCTTTGGGCTGCTGCAGGCGCTGCGCGAGGAGCAGTCAACCGCGCAGATCCCAATCATGTTGCTGTCCGCGCGTGCCGGCGAGGAAGCTTCGGCCGAGGGTCTGCGCGCCGGTGCCGACGACTACATCATCAAGCCTTTTTCCGGCCGTGAGTTGATTGCACGAGTCGAGGCGCGTCTCGCGCAAGCAAGGCTACGCGCAGCGGAACGGCGCGGAAGGGATGCCGCAGAGAAAGCGAACCAGGCCCGCGACGAGTTTTTCGCGATGCTGTCGCACGAGTTACGTACGCCGCTGATGGCGGTGTTAGGTTGGACGGCCCTACTCAAGGGGAGCCGGCTCGGGCCGGAAGACATGGCGTATGCAGTGGATATCATAGAGCGCAATTCGAGGACGCAGCGGCGGATGATTGACGATCTGTTGGATGTCTCGCGCATCGTCACGGGACGTTTGCGGATCGATGCACGGCCAGTTCCGTCGCTGGCACCGGTCATCGCCATGGTCGTTGATTCATTCCGCCCGGTCGCCCACGGCAAAGGGCTAACTGTAGTCACGGACCTGGCAAACGATGCCGGTCCGCTCAGGGCGGATCCAGAGCGGTTGCAGCAAGTGGCGTGGAATCTGCTTTCGAATGCCATCCACTTTACCGCGCCGGGCGGCAGGATCGATGTCAGCTGCGCCCGTCAGGGTTCCCAGACGGTGTTATATGTGCGGGATACGGGTCGAGGTATCAGTCCTGAAGCCGTTCCTCACATTTTCGAGCGTTATTGGCAGGCAGGAAGCACGCGTCCGCGGCGCCAGGGTCTTGGGTTGGGTCTGGCAATCGCACACAAGATCGTCGAGTTGCACACTGGCAGCATTGAAGCGGCGAGCGAGGGAGAGGGAAAGGGATCTGTGTTTACCGTACGCCTGCCGATTGCCGAACAGCTCCAAGGTATCGAGCCGGGCCTCGCAGTGGGGCCGGCCGACTTCGAGCCGCTCGCAGCGGCCAGCGCACGCATCCTGGATGCCGCAACCGCGGCTGCCGAGCGGGATCCGGACTCGGTGATGGGTGGGGCATCAGCGCTGCAGGCGCTCGGCATGACGACACCGCTCACGAGCGCTAACAGCGACTGGAACCGCGGCAGCGGCGACCGAGCGGTCAGCGAGGGAACCCCCAGCGGGGGTGACGTCCCCAGCGGGGACTACAGCGATATATCGCTGCGAATTCTGCTCGTCGAAGATCACGATGGAATCGCCCGGGCCTGCCAGAGGCTGCTCGTAAGCCACGGTCACTTTGTCATCCGCGCCGCGGGAGCGGTCAGTGCACTCGCTGCTGCGGAGCGGGAGAGATTTGACTTGCTCATCTGCGATCTGAGCCTTCCGGATGGCAGCGGAGTCGAGCTCCTGCCACAACTGCGTTCATGCTCACCGTGCCGCGAAAGAAGCATTCCCGCGATTGCGATCAGCGGAAGTGTTTACGAGGATGATATTGCCCGTTGTCTGACCGCCGGGTTCTCGGCCCACGTAGCGAAACCGTTTGACGAAGATCGGTTGCTAGCCGTGATCGCAGAGGTGATGGCACAAGTGCCTGCGGCGAAAAGCGTTGCAACCGTTGGGAACGGGGGCATCCCTGCCCCCGTTCCAGCCCGTCTACGGTGACCTATAGAGGCACCGCCGCCGTAGGCCACCTCACGGATTGCGCGTCCCTGGCGCATTAGCTGACTGTGCGATCGACGAGCCCTCGAACTACACACACGGGTCGCTGTGACACAGACCCCCATTGCCATCATGCGCGCACCTGTCAGTCGCACAATTGGCCCCTGGTCCAATACGCGTTGCCACTACTGGCGACTATGTCCAGGCTCAGGCTCAGGTTGAATGTTGAGATTGCGGCCCTGCGGCGGTTCGCAACCCGGTACCGGCCGGGTGTCAACGCCTACGAGGGAGGCGAGATGAACGAGCTCGAAGATCGAGCCCGCCTGCATTTTCCGCATGACGCGCGCGCGGTGAACCTTGATCGTCTTCTCGACGATTCCAAGCTCCGCGGCAATCTGCTTGTTGAGTCTACCCACGACGACTTTCTCAAACACCTGGCGCTCGCGGCGTGTCAACCTGCTCAGCCGTTCGCAGACCGAATGGCGGGTACTCCAGGCGGCTCGTTCCCTGGCATCGACTCTGAGCGCTTCTTCCACGGCGGCCAGCAAATCACGGTCATTCACGGGCTTCGTCAGGAAGTTGAGGGCTCCGGCGCGCATCGCGTCCACGCTCTTTGAGATATCACCGGCACCTGTCAGAAAGATGATGGGCCGATGACATTCGGATGCCGCGAGGCGCTGCTGCAGCTCGAGACCGTTCAACCCCGGCATTGCCAGATCGAGAATGATGCAACCCGCCGAGAGTTGCGCCTCGCCGCTGACGAGGAACTCGTTTGGCGACCCGAACGGGCGAGTCGTGTAGCCCGCCGCTCGCAAGAGTCGCCCGAGCGCACGCCGCACTTCTGGATCGTCGTCAACGATATACACAACGGTCGGAATTGCATTCACTGCGGACGCTCCTTGCGAACGCCGGAATTATTTACGGAGTCATCCTTTGAGCCAAGACCAACCCTCGAACTCGCGCCCTCCTGCAGTATGGCGCCAATGCGTCGGACTATGCTGGCTGCGCGCTTGTCGTCGGTGACGATGTCATCGAGGATGGCACGGAACTCCTGCAAATCCAGCTGACCTGATGCCAGGAAGCGTTGTGCCGCCTGGGCGTTGCTCAAGATTGCCGTCAGAGGCTGGTTGAGCTCGTGAACCAGCTCTCCGGTGCGCTCGTCAGTGCCCGCGCGTTGCTGGGCGAGCAGCTCCAGCCCGCGCCGGCCGCGTCGCCACTGCGCTGCGAGCGCGGCGATCAACACCAACTGAATGACCGCCACCGCGGATAGCAGCGAAAGAGAGTTCGGCATGTAACACCACTCTCATCGGACGGGAACAGTGGCCCGCCGTTCCTATTGACTCATTGTCGAAAGTCGCCGGGCGCGCCTGGCCGGCCGCGCCTGGCCCCGGGCGTGCAGCCTTAGGCGCTTTTGATCAGTCCCTGATTGTGCAGCCGTGGGTGCATACCGCTCAAGAGGCGCACACGCTCATAGGAAGAAATCCGGCAGAAGGTCTTCCTCACGCACGCCCTCGTAGCGATAACGTGCCAGGTCGGTCTCGCCCGCACGGCGCAATACCTGCTCATCAACGCAGAAATTGCCCGTAAATTCACGGCTGTTGGCACACAGAATCAGGTAGGCGGCGTCCGCCATGATCTGCGGCTTGCGGACCCGGCGACGCTCGTTATTGTCATATTGCGCGAGGGCTATCCTGAGGGCGGCCGTGTCAATGACCGTGCGCGGCCAAAGTGCGTTTACAGCGATTCCCTGGGCCCGTAGCTCGCCCGCCAGCCCGAGCACGCACAGACTCATGCCGAATTTGGCGAGCGAATACGCAACGTGCGGGGCAAACCAGCGCTCTTCCATGTTAAGGGGCGGCGAGATCATCAGGATGTGACCGTTGGAGGAGCGCCCCAGGTGGGGCAAACACAACTTTGAACACAGGAAGGTGCCGCGCGTGTTGATCTGATGCATCAGATCAAAGCGCTTCATGTCGGTATCTGGCGTCAGTGTGGGACTGATTGCGCTGGCATTGTTCACCAGGATGTCGATTCCACCGAAAGTTTCGACCGTGCGCGCAACCGCCTGAGCCACCTGTTCGTCGTCACGGATGTCAACGGCCAGGGGAAGCGCCCGGCCACCGGCAGCTTCGATTTCAGCCGCTGCGGTGTAGATAGTGCCGGGGAGCTTCGGATGCGGCTGCGTGGTCTTTGCGGCGATTGCGATGTTCGCGCCATCCGCGGCGGCCCGCAGCGCGATTGCGAGGCCGATTCCACGACTCGCGCCAGTGATGAACAACGTGCGCCCCGCTAACGGGGCCGATCCGGACTGGCTCATCGCTGCACCCCTTCCCCGCCCGGCAGCCGGCGGGCCACGCTCAAAATAACCAAAGTGAATTAGGCTATGTCCCGGAAAATCCACGGATTGCGGCCGGGTCCGCTAATATTCTGCCCTATGGAAATTCGACAGGTGATTTTATCTTGGCTGCTATAGGAACGGAGCGGGTCCTCAAAGTACATCACTGGACCGACACACAATTCACGTTCACCACCACACGGGATTCGGGCCTTCGATTCGAGAACGGTCAGTTCGTGATGGTGGGACTCCATGTCGATGACCGCCCCTTGCTACGGGCGTACAGCATCGCCAGCGCGAATCACGAGGAGCACCTGGAGTTCCTGAGCATCAAGGTGCCGGACGGTCCACTCACCTCACGTCTGCAGCACATCCGTAAGGGCGATGCCGTTCTGATCAGCCGCAAGCCCACGGGAACGCTGATACTGCACGACCTGAAGCCGGGCAAGCGGCTCTACCTGCTGAGCACCGGCACGGGTGCCGCCCCATTCATGAGTGTCATCAAAGACCCTGAAGTCTATGAGCGCTTCGAACACGTTGTCCTCGTGCACGGTGTCCGCTGGGTCCGCGAGAGCGCGGTCGTAAAGCACCTGATCGAGGATCTGCGGCATCATGAATTTCTCGGCGAGCTGATCCGTGAAAAGGTGCACTACTACCCAACCATCACCCGCGAGCCGCATCCCAACTACGGCCGTCTGACGACACTGATTCAGTCGGGCAAACTCTTTCAGGACCTTGGCCTTCCGGCACTGGACGCCAAGGAAGACCGGGTAATGGTATGCGGCAGTCCCGGGATGCTGGCGGACACTCGCGCGCTCCTGGATGCGCGTGGATTCGCGATCTCCCCGCACATTGGCGAGCCCGGGGACTATGTCATCGAGCGAGCGTTCGTAGAGAAATAACCGACTCGGTAAGACGGGCCCGCGTCGCCGATTGCCGACACTCGGTCGGGCGACGCAACACGCGGGCAATCGGCGAAGGATCCCCGCGCCCGCCTGCAACCGCATGCAGCACTCGTAGCCAGGGGCCGTGCCCGCGGCAGCATTCGCAGCCAAGGGACCGTGCCCGCGGCCGCCCGAGACCAAGCACTCCTGGTTCCCCTGATGCCGCAGCTCCGCTTGCGGTTGGTTCCGGTTCGCGTTCCGCGAACTCGCCACGGACCGTCAACTGCCCCGTTCAGGTAACGTTGTATTGGGATAACGTAGATTTCACGTGCATAGACGAGACGTTATTCCAACGGCATTCAGCCGTCGTTCAGTCAACGATTGCAACGAGGTCACCATGGGTAAGAAAGCGCTTCGCCTCACTCCAGCCCGGGCCGCTCTGGCAGGACTTGCGTTGGCGATCCTGCCAATGACCTCCTTCGCGTTCGTTTCGGTCGGCATCTCCGTCAACTTCGCGCCGCCCGCGTTGCCTGTGTATGTGCAACCGCCCTGCCCTGCGGTTGGTTATATCTGGACGCCGGGTTATTGGGCCTGGGACGACGGTGACTATTACTGGGTGCCGGGTACCTGGGTGTTGGCCCCCGCTCCCGGATTGCTATGGACGCCGGGCTACTGGGGCTGGGGTGGCGGTGCGTATATGTGGCACGCCGGCTATTGGGGCCCGCACGTAGGTTTTTACGGTGGTATCAATTACGGGTACGGCTACACCGGTGTTGGCTTCGAGGGCGGTTACTGGCGCCATGGGGCGTTCTACTACAACCGGTCTGTTGCAAACCTGGGCGAAACTCACATCACCAATGTTTACAACCGGACGGTGGTCAACAACATCACGGTGAACCGTGTGAGCTACAACGGTGGTGAAGGCGGCTTGCGCGCGCGGCCGAGCCCTCACGAGTTGGTTGCAAATCACGATCGCCATGTTGGTTTCACTCCGGTGCAGCGCGATCACGAGCACATGGCTTTCAGCAATCACGACCTGCGCGCGTCGGTCAATGGCGGTAAGCCTCGCATTGCGGCCACTGAGCGGCCGGGTATTTTCTCGGGCAGAGGCGTGACTGAAGCGCGCGCTGCCGGCGCGCCGTATCACGGTGGCGGGGAGCGAGGTGGCGGTGAGCGAGCTGGTGGCGCGCACGGCAGCGGTGAGCATGGTGGGCCGGGGCGCGGGCCGGACTTGCATGCTGCGGACCATGGTCGTGGCGGCGCTGGTGGACCCGGCGCGGCTAACGCTGGGCGCGGGATCGAGGGTCGCACCGACCGTCCTTCGGGTGCGGCCGGTAGTGCGGCAGTTCGTGGTGGTACGGGGGGTGGACCGGGTGTCGCGGGCGCGCACGACTCGCGCCCGGGTGCGGGCGGCGCGTCGGGTGCCGAATTTCACGGCGGCGGGTCGGGTCGCGGCGAGCAGGGACATAGCGGTGGTGTCGTTCGCAATGATCGCCCGCCGGGCGCGGGCGCCGGCGGCGCGGGTGCCGAATTTCACGGCGGCGGTGCGGGTCGCGGTGAGCAGGGACACAGCGGCGGTGTTGTTCACAATGATCGCCCGTCGGGCGCCGGCGGTTCGGCTGCCGAATTTCACGCCGGCGGTGCGGGTCGCGGTGAGCAGGGACATAGCGGCGGCGCCGGTCGTAGCGATCGACCGCCTGGTGCCGGTAGTGCGGCCGTCCGCGGCGGCACCGGCGGTGGCCCTGGGGTAGCGGCGGGCGGCGCTGCGGGTGTCAGCGGCGCGGGTACGCACGGTATGCACGCGGCTCCGCCAAGCGCGGGTGGCGAATTTCACTCGAGTGGACCGGGTCGCGGAGAGCCACCTCACGCAGCCGTGGCACATAACGACCGGCCGGCCGGCCCGGCTATGCGTGGTGAGTCTGGCGGTGCTGCACGCCCCGACAGATCAGCGGCCCAACCTCGCCAGTTCAATGGCGGTGGGCAACCATCGTTTGGCGGTGGCGGTGGCGGGCGCCCCACATTCGGAGGCGGAGGCCAGGCCGCGCCGCATGCGCAAGCTGCGCCCCGTGCTGAGAGCATGCCCCGTCCTCAGAGCATGCCGCGGCAGGAGTCCCACAACGGTGGTGGCGGGCCCCGTGGGCAAGGCCAACCGCAAGGGCGCGAGCCTCACGACCAGAATCGCGGGCGACGCTGAGCGCTACGGGCGCGGGTAGTTCGCAAAGAAGCATAAGGCGCGGCCCGGTAATGGCCGCGCCTCCCCCACCCGCGCCGACCAGACGCGCCGCGCCGACCAGACGCGCCGCGCTGACCGGATGCGCCGCCCGGCCGGATGCGCGGCCCCGACGGATGCACTGCCCCGGCCGACGCGCTGCCTGCCCAACGCGCAGCCCGGCCGACCCGCTGCCAGACCGGACGCGCTGCCGTGGACGCTAGCGCCGCCCTCGCCGCCTCAATGAGACCGACCGACCACCACAAGCGATAGAGCGCGTGTGTCGTCCGCAAAGTCCGTGGCAAGCTGATGAGCGATCAGCGACACGCCAGGTTCATTCACCCGCGCATGGACAGTCTCTCGCGCCGAGAATTCATCCAGACAGCATTGGCGCTGGGCGCAACGGCGGTTGTTGCGGGCGCGGCAGGCAAACCCTCGCGCGCAACATGGCGAGAACGCCGCGATCTTTTTCCTGAAGGCGTGGCATCGGGAGATCCTCACCCTGACAGTGTCTTGCTGTGGACGAGGTATCCCTCATCGCCCGCAACAAACGCAAAGCTGACGGTCGAAGTCGCGCTGGATCCCGAGTTTCACAAAGTCGTAGCAACCACTACGACCATAGTCTCAAGCGCAAGCGACTGGACTTGCCGCGTGCTCGTCGGTGGACTCGAGCCTGCGCATGAATACTGGTATCGATTTACTGGCGCACCGGGCTCGGGAAGCCGAGTTGGCCGCACGCTGACCGCGCCTGCAGAAACTGATTCCCGGCCCGTGAAATTCGCGTTCGTGAGCTGTCAGAACGCCAATCAGGGCGCCCAGAATGCGTACCGGCGGATGATCTTCGAAGACGAGCGTGCCGCTGCTGCCGATCGGCTCGGGTTCGTACTGCATCTCGGGGACTTCATCTACGAGATCGTCTGGTATCCGGAAGACCGGCCGCAGGGCATGTACGACCGGCGCCTGCGCGACATCGTGCGCTACGAACATGGTGAGAAGATCTCCGACTTCCACATTCCAACAACGCTCGATGACTACCGCGCGGTCTACCGCGCGTACCTCCGTGATCCCGACTTGCAGGACGCGCGCGCACGCTGGCCTTTTGTCAACATGTGGGACAACCACGAGTTCTCCTGGCTTGGTTGGCAGGGGCTGCAGGAGTTCGAAGGGAGGACGAGGCCAGCGCAGTCCCGCAAGGTTGCGGCGAACCAGGCGTGGTTCGAATTCCAGCCTGCGCGCATTACGAAGCCAAGCGGCTCATCGCTCGAACTTTTTGCTCCCCCGCCGGTCCACGACGCCCCGATCGAACAGTTTGATGGCGAGGGCTTCGGCCGGGAACCCAACAATGTAGCCGCAGTCGGCAGCCTCACGGGCTACCGGACGCTCAGATGGGGCCGCAATGTCGACCTCATCATCACGGA
>Ga0068863_100008088_pt1 | contig 10272 bp, 8 predicted proteins | sample KBSSwiS62_FD_66596 | JGI IMG/M metagenome (GOLD analysis project Ga0068863, IMG submission 66596) | Switchgrass rhizosphere microbial communities from Kellogg Biological Station, Michigan, USA - KBS Switchgrass S6-2 | ecosystem: Host-associated > Plants > Roots > Rhizosphere > Soil ...
AAGTCGACCTGATAAAAATTGACGTTGAAGGATTTGAATATTTTGTTTTCAAAGGCGCAGCGAAATTATTGAAAAAGCCTGACGCACCATTAATATTTTTTGAATTTGTTGATTGGGCCGAGCAAAATGCGACGGAATTGAAGCCGGGCGATGCGCAGCGGTTACTCGTCGATATGGGGTATATTCTTTACAAAATAGAAGGGAAAAAACTGATAAAACAAACCAGTTGTTATACAACAGGAGCCTGTAATTTTATTGCTTCCAAACTGGAATTAACCAATTGATATTTTATTTATGCGACAGGTCTTTTTTTCCGCTATTATAGTGGTTATTCTCGTTTTTTCATTCTTTACAAAGTGGTATGATGTTTTGATTTTCAGCCTGTTGCTGAATATCATAGGAATGGTTGTTTATAAAATTGGCAAAGGAATAGTCTTACTTGAAACTACAGCGGTACTTTATGTATTTACCTGCCTTTTTATGCCCCTTATTGGCTATCGCTATTATACCTATGATGATAGTATGGCAAGGCTTTGGGCCCGGTACATGCCTGTAAATGAAGACATATATTTTCAGTACGCTTTCCCGGCAATAACGTTGTTCTGCCTCGCCATAACATTGCCCTCGTTCCGGGGCTTATCCGATAGCGAACATCAGATAAAAAATAAAATTGCAGCGATTAAAAAGCAGTTAACAACCTCAGGAAGTAGAGGGTTGCAGATCATGCTTATTGGAGTCGTTGTTTCTTTTTTAGCCAAATTTTTGCCAGCCGCTATTAATTATTTTGCAATCCTTTTTTTTTTCGGATCATTTGCTGGCTTGTTGTACGTCTATTTCTCTCCGCGAATAAGGTACAAAAAAGCAATTATGCTCCTTTTTGTAATCTTTATTATGGGAAATGCTATTCAATCCGGAATGTTTACGGTGGTTGTGTATATGGGGATTACAATTTTTTCGTTTTTTCAAGTCGGGAAAAGCATATCGATGTTGAAAAAACTCTCATTGCTTATTGTAGGAATTGTCTTTTTTTTGGTGTTGCAAAATGTAAAGGGCGCATACAGACAAAAGACATGGAAAGAGTCATACGAGGGAAATAAGGTTGAACTCTTTAGCGGTTTATTTTCAGACAATCTCATGAAGGGAACAAGGTTACTGGGAAAAGAGGCATTTTTCCCTATTTATAACAGGACCAACCAGGGTTTTAATGTGGCGTTAGTGATGCGGAGAATTCCCCGGGTACAGGCATATGATAATGGGAAAAGATTAATGACGGTTCTTGCATCCGCGTTTGTACCACGTTTTTTATGGCTCGATAAGCCAGAAGCAGGAGGCAAATTTAACGTACAATACTACGCAGGCTTTACTATTATTAGCTGGTCTACCAATGTTGGCCCCCTGGGTGAAGGGTATGGAAGTTTCGGGCCTTTAGGCGGGGTGGTTTATATGTTTTTGATAGGTCTTTTTATGCGTTGGGTATATTTAAAAGTGTTCAGGCTATCAGATAAAACACCCCTTCTTATTTGCTGGCTGCCGGTTCTATTTTATGAAACTACTTCATCAGCTGAAACAGACACGCTGCAAATATTAAACTCGATTGTTAAAGGTGCTTTTTTTGTATGGCTTCTGGTAAAATTTGCACCCAAGTGGTTTGGCATCAATAAATGGGAAATCAAAAAACGGATCCCTTCAAATACCACCTTGCCAGTGTAACAATTTTCGTTTTTCAGGGGAATAAATTTATACATTGTTGATAAAAACTGCTTTAATTTCCGGTATCACCGGACAGGACGGTGCTTACCTCGCCAAATTCCTGGTTGAAAAAGGATACAAAGTCTATGGTCTCATCCGATCATTTACCAGTGCCAATACTTACCGGCTGCATTATTTGGGAATTCAGAACGAGGTAGAACTGATGGAATGTGATTTGCAAGATCTTTCACAAATCATAAAAATTATCCTGGAGACCAAACCAACAGAGATATACAACCTGGCGGCCCAGAGCAGCGTATCACTTTCTTTTAAACAACCCATCGGCACCATACAGTTTAATATTAATTCCGTTGTTAATATTCTTGAAGCGGTTCGCCTCATCAATCCCGCCATTCGTTTTTACCAGGCCTCTACCAGCGAAATGTTTGGTAAAATTGAAGAGCTTCCCATTACGGAAGAATCAAAATTACATCCCCTGAGTCCTTATGCCATCTCCAAAGTAGCGGGTCACCATATCACAATAAATTACCGCGAATCTTACGGCTTATACGCCTGTTGTGGTATATTGTTCAATCATGAATCTTATCTGAGAGGAGACAATTTCATCGTTAAAAAAGCATTGAAGGCAGCCTTTGACATAAAGGCAGGTAAAAAAGAGTTTGTTGAATTTGGTAACCTGGATGTGAAAAGAGATTTTGGCTATTCACCCAAATATATAGAAGCGATGTGGCTGATGCTGCAGCAGGCGAAGCCTGATGATTTTGTGATTAGTACCGGGCAATCTGTTTCGCTACAGGATATCGTTAATTATATTTTCAAAAAAGTTGGTGTGCCGTTGTCTGCTGTACATGTTAATAAACAATTTTTCAGGCCGACAGACATCGTGGATATTTATGGTTCCAGTGAAAAAGCACACCGTGTGCTGGGCTGGAATTATAATATGGATTTTTTTGAAGTACTGGATATACTGATAGGGGAAGAAAGAGCCAATTATGGAAAATAGCAGACCGGCGGTGGTTTTTTTTCAGCGTAAGGCAAGAAGCGTTGGAAATTACAGTATAGAATTTATTTTTGATAATGTACGCAAGCTTTTACATGATAAAATTATCGCCACTACAGTATATTCTTTTTATGAAAGTAGAGGTCTTTTAAAACGTTTGTACAATTGCCTGGAAGCGTTCCGGAAACAGGGCGATGTAAATCATGTTACCGGGGACATCAATTATATTGGTCTCTTACTCAAAGGCAGCAAAACAATTCATACCATCCATGATTGTGTTTTTATTGTAGCCACAACGGGTATTAAAAGAGCAATATTGAAATATTTTTGGCTTACCATTCCCGTCAGGCGTTCAAAATTTATTACCGCCGTTTCTTCCGCAACAAAAAATGAAATACTCCGGCATGTACACTGCCATCCGGATAAAATTGTGGTCATACCGAATGCAATTTCTACACAATTCGTTTCTAAACTGAAGCCTTTCAACAAGCTAAACCCGGTTATACTGCAGGTAGGCGCCGCACATAATAAAAATATTTCACGACTAATTGAAGCGCTGAAAGGTATTTCCTGTACACTTCATATTGTAGGTAAACGAAATGAACAGTATGAAAAATTATTGCAGGAGCATCAAATACAATACCTGTACCAATGGGGATTAACCGATAAAGAAATGATTGATAAATACGCCGAAGCAGATATCATTACGCTTGTTTCAACCTATGAAGGGTTCGGGATGCCTATCCTGGAAGCCCAGGCCACCGGCCGTGTTGTAATTACCAGTAATATTTTATCTATGCCGGAAGTGGCGGGGGACGCTGCCTGCCTGGTAGATCCGGAAAACATAGCCGGCATCCGTGCAGGCTTTATGAAGATTATAAATGATGATGATTATCGCAATCATCTTATAGAACGGGGGTTTGAAAATATTAAGCGGTTTGATCCACAGCGAATCGCACAGCAATATCTTTCCCTGTACCAAAAAACAGCCTTTGAGTAACACATGTGCGGAATAGCAGGCATTTTACATTTTAACCATCAGCCGGTAAATCCTTCTTTAATACAGCAGGTTACGAATGCTATGCAGCACCGCGGCCCGGATGCCGCGAACTATATGACGGAAGAAGAAATTGCACTCGGGCACAGACGGTTATCCATTATCGATCTCTCTGCAGCCGCCAACCAGCCTTTTACCGATAACAGCGGACGATACACTATGGTATTCAATGGGGAGATGTACAATTTCATGGAAGTAAAATCTTTACTGGGGGATTATAATTTCAAGACCGGTAGCGACACAGAAGTGCTGATTGCTGCGTTCGCCAAATGGGGACCCCTGTGCATCCGGCATTTTAAAGGGATGTTTGCTTTTGCCGTTTGGGACAGGGCGGAAAAAGAATTGACCCTGGTTCGCGATCGACTGGGTGTAAAGCCGCTGTACTATTACGCCGACCAGGAACAATTTATTTTTGCATCGGAAATACGCGCCATATTGGCAAGTGATAAAATAAAAAGACGGATTGACAAAACCGCCCTGCAAGAATTATTTTCCTATCAATCCATCGGCTACCCATTGTCCGCTATTGATGGCATCAAACAACTTGAAGCAGGTACCTGCCTGCAAATAAAAAACGGAAAGATCAACAAACAGGTATACTGGGATATTACCGTTGCAGGGAAAAAGACGGTCGATTTCAATGATCATGCAGCCATAAGAAAGCATATACGCGATTTGCTCAGCAAATCAGTCGCCCGCAGGCTGGTCAGTGATGTGCCGGTCGGCGCATTTCTCTCCGGCGGCATTGATTCCAGTGCTGTAGTAGGATTGATGGCGGAAGCCAGTAATGCAGCGCCCAATACATTTACCGTAGGGTTTACAGAAAAACAATTTGATGAATCGGCATATGCGGACATCATCGCAAAAAAATTCAACACAAAGCATACGCACCTGTTACTGAAGCCGACTGTTTTTCTTGACGAAATGGAAAATGCGCTCAATGCCATGGATACACCCAGCGCAGATGGTATCAATACCTATGTGGTATCAAAAGCCATCCGGAATGCAGGTATAACAGTTGCGTTGTCCGGTATAGGCGGCGATGAATTGTTTGCCGGCTATCCATTTTTCAAACAATACCTGAAATTGCAAAAAAGAAAAAACCTATATAAAGGAACAAGTTTGTTGCGGCAGATAGCAGCAACCCTACTGGCGGGTGATTCCAATCGTAAAAAAAGAATGCAGCAAATAATAAGGGCTCCTTCGCCAGTGATTGAATACATGTACCCGGTGTCAAGACAAATATTGTCACCAGCGCTTGTGCGGGAGCTTACATCCTTCAAAGATTTTTCTCTGCAGGATACAGCTTTATTTGATCAGTTGCATAGCAAGCACAAGAAAATAGAACGGTTTCCATTGCTGAGCCAGGTATCTGTGGCAGACTATCTCGGCTATACGCAACATACCTTGTTAAAAGACACCGATCAGATGAGCATGGCCGTTTCACTGGAAGTGCGCGAGCCTTTTTTTGATCATGAGCTGATAGAATTTGTTTTGTCGGTGCCCGATGATCTAAAGTACCCGGTTTATCCCAAAAGCTTGCTGGTGGAGTCTTTGCAGCCACTGTTACCCGACGAAATAGTGCACCGTAAAAAGCAGGGCTTTGTTTTTCCATGGAAAGAATGGATGAAAAAAGAATTGCGCTCATTCTGTGAACAACGTTTGCAGCGGCTCGGTCAACGCTCGTTTATTCAGGGCCGGCAACTGGATCGATACTGGAAGCGGTTTCTTGCCAATGATTCATCGGTGCGCTGGTCAGAACTCTGGATGTTCGTGGTGCTGGAACACTGGATGGAGAAAAATAACATCCAGGAATAGTAAGTACTGCCTGCAACGGATATAATCTATTCACAATCGAGTGGCATCCATCCAAAAGAAAAAAATCCTTATACTGGTTGACTGGTTTTATCCTGGCTATAAAGCAGGAGGACCGATTCAGTCCTGCCGCAATTTTGTAGCCTTCATGGAAGATACATATGATCTCAGTGTTGTTACATCTGACCGCGACGCAGGCGATGACACAGCTTATCCGGGAATCGTTTCCGACAAATGGAACAAATACACTAATCAAACAAAGGTATTTTATGCCTCGGCGCTTTCATTGAAACAGTTACGGCAACTGGAAAATGAAATTGCGCCCGACTACATTTACCTGAACAGCATGTTCTCCCCGCGGTTTACATTGCTGGTATTGCTTTTGCATGCAAGGAAAAACACAAAAGCAACCATTATCCTGGCACCAAGAGGCATGCTGAAAAAAAGTGCTTTGGATTTTAAACCCGCAAAGAAAAAATTGTTTCTTGCATTGTTCAGGTTATTAAAAATTCAGAACCGAATCCGGTTTCACGCAACCGATGCAACAGAGGTAAAGGATATTAAAAAAATATTGGGAAACACAGAAACTATCATGATCTCCAATTTCCCCGGTAAGCAGAATGATTTTACGCCGGTTGAAAAAGAGAAGCACTCCTTATCTATGATCTTTGTAGGGCGGGTACACCCTATTAAAAACCTTGATCTCGCATTACAGTCACTGATTAATATAAAAGACCAGGTACGTTTAACGATTGTTGGGGCAATGGAAGACGAACAGTACTGGCAGCAATGCAGGTCATTAATAGAACAGTTACCTGCTAATGTTACCATAAACATCAAAACTGACGTGCCGCATGATAAAATGGAATCTATTTTGCGGGATCAGCATCTTTTTATATTACCAACACAGGGTGAAAATTTTGGGCATGCTATTTTTGAATCATTGGCAGCCGGACGGCCTGTGCTAATCAGTGATCAAACACCCTGGAGAAACCTGGCCAGTCATTTTGCAGGTTGGGATCTTCCACTAAACGATCTCCAGGCGTTTACAACTGTCATTGAAAAAGCGGCTGCTATGGCCCGTGAAGAGCATTTGATTTGGTGTAAAGGGGCCTGGCAATATTGTCACGATTTTATTGAAAATGCAGGTATCAAAGAACAATACTTAAAACTTTTTAACTAGATGTATATTTTAGGGATCAATGCATACCATGCTGATTCATCGGCGGCTATTTTTAAAGATGGGCAAATGATAGCAGCAACGGAAGAAGAACGTTTTACAAGAATTAAACACTGGGCCGGGTTTCCTGTATTGGCCATTCAGTTCTGTCTTCGGGAAGCCGGTATACAATTGGCAGCAGTTGACTATATCACTATCGGGCGGGATCCTAAAGCAAAGTTCATCAACAAACTTAATTACCTGCGCAAAAATCCTTCACTGGTACTGGGTGCCATTAAAAGATACAACAACAGTAAGGAAGTCAGCAGCCTGGAGAACGAATTCAGAAGAATTGATCCTTCGGTTCCTTACGCTGATCTGAAAAATAAGATTAAGAACATAGAACATCACCGCAGTCACCTGGCCTCTGCTTTTTTCGCCTCTCCCTTCGAAGAATCTGCCATACTTTCAATTGACGGTTCAGGCGATTTTACTACTACAATGATTGCTATTGGCAGGGGTAATAAGATTGAAGTATTGGATAGTGTTGATTTTCCCGTCTCCTGCGGATTGTTTTATACAGCTTTTACGCAGTTTCTTGGCTTTCCTCATTACGGCGATGAGTATAAAGTAATGGGCCTTGCGCCTTATGGCGAGGCTAAATACATTGACCAGGTTAAAAAAGTACTGAAATTTTTACCCAACGGCTTGTATAGCTGGAACGAAGCGTACTTTGTACAACCTACCAAAGCAGGGTTTAAATACGAAAATAATATTCCTTCGGTAGGCAATCTCTATTCAGCAAAATTTAAAGAGCTGTTTGGAGAACCGAGAGCCGCTAAAGAAGAGTTATCACAATACCATAAAGATTTGGCAGCATCTGTTCAGCGGGTGACAGAAGAACTTATCTTTTATATTTTAAAACATTTGAAAGAAAGAACCGGAATGAAAAATATTTGCATTGCCGGTGGAGTTGCCCAAAACTCCGTTGCCAATGGTAAAGTGGCGGAAGCAACCGGTTTTGAAGGCGTATACATTCCGTCGGCAGGGCATGATGCGGGCATATCTATGGGGTCTGCATTATATCAATATAACCATGAACTGAACCAGCCGCGGGCAAAGCCTATTTATTCTGCCTATACCGGCAGCCGGTTTTCAAACGATGAGATTGAATCATTTTTAAAATCGCGCAACATAACATACAGACGACTGGAGAGTGAGGAATTGTACGATGTTGTAACCAATAAACTGATTGAACCCGGAGTGGTGGGCTGGTTTAATGGCCGGGCAGAGTTTGGACCGAGGGCCCTGGGCGCCCGTTCTATCATCGCCGATCCACGCAACCCCAAGGCAAAAGATTTACTGAATGCAAAAATTAAAAGAAGAGAAAGCTTCAGACCGTTTGCCCCATCTATTTTGAAAGAATATACAGGAGATTATTTTACGAAAGAAGATGAAGTTCCTTTCATGGAAAAAGTATTTCCAATCAAACCGGAAAAGCGGGCAGAAATACCTGCAGTCACTCATGTAGACGGCACAGGCCGTTTACAGACGGTTGACAAAATTATTTCCCCCATGTATTATTCATTGATTGATGCATTCCGGAAAAAAACAGGGGTTCCTATCTTGCTCAACACCTCCTTTAATGAGAATGAGCCTATCGTAAACTCCCCTGCCGAAGCGTTGGATTGTTTTCTGCGTACACAAATGGACATGCTGGTCCTGGAAAACTGTGTGATTGAAAGGCAGTAGGCATTATGAGTATAAAAATTTCTATCATTACCGCTACTTATAACAGTGCCTCCACTGTAGCTCATACCCTGGACAGTGTTAATAACCAGGATTACGCAAATATCGAACATGTGCTGGTAGACGGTGGCTCAAAAGATGAAACAGTTTCTATTATTCAGTCATATCCGCATGTTGCCAAATGGGTATCGGAAAAAGATAAGGGGTTGTACGATGCTATCAATAAAGGCATACAGATGGCCACCGGCGATATTATTGGCATCCTTAATTCAGATGATTTTTTTCCGGGCAATCACATAATATCACTTATTGTCAAGACATTTGAAGAAAATGATGTTTCTGCTGTGTACGGGGATATTGCTTTCGTACGGCCCGGCAGGCTTGAAAAAATAGTGCGGTTATATTCTTCCCAAAAATTTACGCCACGGCGCTTTGGATACGGTTTTATGCCGGCACATCCGTCGTTTTATGTGCGTAAAAGTTGTTATGATACCATGGGCTTTTATAAACTTGACTACAAAATTGCTGCGGATTACGAACTGCTGATGCGTTTTATTTTCAAAAATGGAATCAGCCATAAGTATATACCGGAAATACTTGTATATATGCGGACCGGCGGTGTAAGCAATAAAAATATATTGAGCAGGTATACGCTCAACAAAGAAATTATAAAAGCCTGTAAAGAAAATGGGGTAAATACCAATATGGCCCTGCTATCATTAAAATATTTTAATAAGGTTTTTGAATACATTAAGCCTGCCATTGCACCAGTAAGAAAAAAATGAAAACGATTGCGGTAACGGGTGCTACTGGTTTTGTGGGTAAAAGGCTGATGTTGTACAACATTGAAAAGTTTCAGCTAAAGCCAATCAATTTGCGGAATGCACCGGTAAGCGGGATAAATTTACAGGGAATGGATGTTGTTTTACATCTGGCAGGTAAAGCGCATCAGATGGCACCGATAGACGATAAAGTTTATTTTGATGTCAATTATGAACTGACAAAGCAACTGGCAGACAAAGCCAGGGCAGACGGGGTGAAGCAGTTTATCTATATCAGTTCTACAAAGGTCTACGGAGACGATATACAGGAAATGCTTAGTGAAACATCGCCTTGCATGCCAACAGATGCATATGGAAGCAGTAAATTAAAGGCGGAGCAATACCTGCAATCATTACAATCGGACGTTTTCAAGGTGGCTATTATACGTCCGCCGGTGGTTTATGGCCCTGGCGTAAAAGGAAACATGATCCGCCTGCTGCAACTGGCATCAAAAAAAATCCCACTGCCGTTTGCAAGAATAGACAATGCAAGAAGCATGGTTTTTATTGACAATCTGGTTGAATTGATTAATGCCGTTATTGATAAAGAAGCGACCGGTATTTTTATAGCCGGTGATGATTTTCCAATCTCTACCAGCAGTTTACTGCTATTGATCAAAGCCTCATTGGGAAATACCAGCAGATTAATAAGCGTCCCGGTATTTGCAAGAACAATCATTAAACGGCTGAAACCTGCATTGTACATCCGGCTTTTTGGATCTTTTGTAGTGAGCAATGCGGACACCAATAAACGTCTGCACTTCAAGCCTCCATATTCTACAGCGTTCGGTGTGGAACAAATGGTAAAATGGTTTAAAGAAAATGCATATCCCTCCGCTAAAAATTAAAATAACAAAATAAGATAATGAGAATTTACCAGGACCTGGTGGATAAAAAAGCCAAGCTGGCTGTTATTGGGCTGGGGTACGTAGGATTGCCGATAGCGCTTGAATTTGCTGCC
>Ga0068863_100008089_pt1 | contig 10271 bp, 7 predicted proteins | sample KBSSwiS62_FD_66596 | JGI IMG/M metagenome (GOLD analysis project Ga0068863, IMG submission 66596) | Switchgrass rhizosphere microbial communities from Kellogg Biological Station, Michigan, USA - KBS Switchgrass S6-2 | ecosystem: Host-associated > Plants > Roots > Rhizosphere > Soil ...
GAAATTCCACGGTATCATGAGTTCAAGGGCCGCATTGACCGTCTCGTGGGGGATATCAACGGCCGTTTCTCCACGAGCACGTGGATTCCGGTGCAATATCATTTTCGCGGGCTGGATCGCGAAGATCTTCTCGCGCACTATCGCGCGTGCGATATCGCGTTCATCACACCCCTCAAGGACGGAATGAACCTCGTGGCAAAAGAATATTGCGCCTGCCACACCGACGAGGATGGCGCGCTGATTCTGAGCCAGTTCGCCGGCGCAGCCGAGCAACTCAAACCCGATGCGTTGCTGGTCAATCCTTACGATATCGAGCAGATGGCGGACACAATTGTGAAAGCATTCCGTATGAGCCCAACCGAGCGCACCGCGCGAATGAAGCGGATGCGCCGCATGGTTCGTAAGGAGAACGTTTTTTTGTGGGTTGATTCATTCCTTGCCGCGGGATCGCAGTTGACGAGAAAGTTTCGCGGTCGCCGGCGAAATCTTTCTGAGAATTGAAACAGCGGACTGCTGTCCCAGGGATCAGCGTTTTAATACTTCGATGTCCTCGCCCCAAACCGGCTCCTCTAGTTGCAACGCCGAATCCTCCAGCTCGGTGCGATTAAATTTCTCATATTGCGCAGAGACATCCGGCCATGGACGCAACCGCAGCTTGACCGGTTCGCCCGGCCGCAACCGTGCTGCAGGTGTCCACACGTTATCGCGCATGCTCCACAAATAAACCACCGCCTGGGCGTGCGGCGCTGCCTCCCCGCGTGAATCAGCAGACACGATGTCGACCAAATGCACTGCCTCGATGTGATCCTTGTATGGCACGGTGCCGGGGCGCGGCACGGGTGAAATGCTTTCGACCGTTCCGGTGACCTCGATTTCCTCGCCGGGCTTTAAAGTCAAAAACCGGGAAGGTTTCGCTTCACCGAGTTTTAGGTCGAGAAGTTTCCAATTCCCAAACGACAACTCGCGCGCGGCAAACTCCCAGACTACCAGTTTTTTTCCAGCCAAGCGGTCGCGCCCGCGCGCGAGATCGTTGCTCAAAATCTCGCGCGTGGCGAACGACGCGTCGCTGTTCCGCAAAATGCAGTCAATGGGCCGCCGCAACGCGAAGCTCAGATGCTCGGCGAATCCCGCCGATTCGCCCCAGCCCATCGGTTCAAACGAAAAAATATTTGAAAAACTGTCGCCGAGCAGAAGCACATCGGCCTCCTTGCTTGGGCGCCACAGGCCGTTGCCAGTGACGACTTGTCGAATCGTTACTTTCTCCGGCGGAAAAAACTTATCACCTCTCGTTAACTTCAACATTGCGGCGATATCGCCACGGGCGACGATTTCCTTTTCGACAATCGACGGTGCGGTTGATTCCGCCGCCGCTGGCAATTGGAGAAAATCTGCCAGTCGTTCCGCAACAAACTCCATCGTCTCGGGCCGCCAGTGCGTGTCGGTATCGAGGTAAAGAGGCCGACTTCTTCCTCGCTCCATCAAAGACGGAGCAGGATCGAACAGGCGCACTTTCTCTCGTTCGAGCTGGGTTTTGAATTCGTTAAAAGACGGATTGGGTAAACCGCCCTTAGCCTCAGCTCGATTGGCGCTAGACACGGCGAGCATTTCACCTTCGACACTTGGTTTCACCCACACCGGCACAAGCACCAGATCGATCCCACGTGCGGCGAGTTGATTGCGAAAATCTACAATCGCTTTAATCGGATCGGGCTGGACACGGCTTGTTTGCAAGCGGTGTTTCATCCTGATCGGATCGAGAAACGGCGGCCCAATCACGTGGTCGACATCGGCCCGATAAAACAGCCAGGGATCGTGACCCAAATAAACCTGCTCATTGCCAGCGCCCATCACCACGGTGAGCAGATATTGCATGCGCGGCAGGAGCCATTGCGAGACTAACGACTCGTTTTCCAGTGTGCGCTCGACGCGTTTCAGATCTTCAGCATGTGGAAGCCACGGCAGCGATTTGAAGATGGAAACCATTGGCAGGCGGCTGATCGAGCCCGCCGCTCGAAATTCGCCAACAAGCTGAATCACTGGAACAGCGACAATCGTTAACAAAAACAGCGCAATAAGAGCTTGCCGCGTTCCCGGCGTAAACTTCGTATTCTTTAACGCCAGATCGGCTTCCTCTTCGCGCGGAAGTTTCCGATGCGCCGCGCTCGGAGTTGGGTCGGCATATCTCGGCAACGAATAGTTCGGTAGTGGTGCGTGAGTCGTTGGCCGGCGAAGTGCTCGATATGTTGTGCTATCTTGCATATTCAGCGCGCTAGAAAATGAAATAGATAAATGGGTTGTATTCCTGCGTTGCCAGGACGACCAGCGCGAGCCAGCCGAGCGCGAAACAAGTCGCTGTTTTCGGCCAGGTCATTTCCTGGCTCCAATCCCAGGTCTGTCTCCCAAACCAAACAACGATTCCCGCAACGATGATGGACAAAATGTAATAGGGCTTGAAAATCAGGCCCCCAATCAACGACGCATTCGGGAAAGGCTGATGGAGGTGAAACATCGCGCCGAGATATTGGACGGCGCCGTGCAATGTTCCGCCGCGGAAGAACACCCAGCCGATCGTCACGATCACAAATGTTACGGCGATCCTCAATACCTTGGGGAAACTATGATAGAGACCTTTGCGGCCCTGGCTGCGCTCGAATGCGAGCATCCCGCCATGAATGCCGCCCCAGATCACAAAGTTCCATGATGCGCCGTGCCAAAGTCCGCCGATAAGCATCGTGATAGTGAGGTTCGCGTACGTGCGTGGAAGGCTGCCCTTGTTGCCACCTATCGGAATGTAAAGATATTCGCGCAGCCAGGTTGAGAGCGAGATGTGCCAGCGCCGCCAGAAATCAGTGATCGACTGTGCGAGATACGGCGAATCAAAATTTTTCGCGAAAACGAATCCGAACATCAGTCCGAGCCCGATCGCCATGTCGGAGTAGCCGCTGAAATCGAAATAAATCTGGAACGAGTAGGCGAACGATCCGACCCACGCGTCGAGCGTTTGAATCGAGCCGGCATCGAATGCCGTGTCCGCGATTTTACCGCACGGATTCGCCAGCAAGACTTTCTTAGCCACGCCCATCATGAAAAACGCGACGCCGCGCGCGAATTTATCGGATGTGAGACGGCGATTTTTGAGCTGATCGGCGAGGAACGAGAACTTCAGAATCGGCCCGGCGACAAGATGCGGGAACATCGATACGAAGCAGGAGAAATCGATAAAGTTGGCCATCGCTTCAGCATTGCCGCGATAGACGTCGATCGTGTAGCTGAGCGCTTGAAATGTGTAAAAGCTGATGCCCAGCGGCAGCACCACGCGAAAAAACGTGTTCAACTGCGTGCCCTCCAACCCGACGCTTTGCACCAGCGAGTTGTAGGTATCGACGCCGAAGTTGAAGTATTTGAAAAAGCCCAGGACAACCAGATTGCAAACTATCGAAATCGTAATTGCTGTCCGGCGAACGCGCGTCTTGCGCTCCGCCGGATCGACAAGTTTCACCGGCTGCCCCCAGACTCGCCACACTTGCCAGGTGTTATGCGCGATGACCAGGCTCATGAGCCAATCGATGAACGTCGTGCCGAACATGAGCACCATGAACCTTGGTTCCGCCCACCCGTAGAATGTGTATCCGGCAACGATCAACCAGGCGTTACGCCAGCGTTGCCGCGCGCGAAACAGCCCGTAATAAACGAGCAGCGCGAACGGCAGAAAATAGTAGATAAATATGTGCGAGCTAAATACCACGCTTGATATTTGGTGCTTTTTTTTGCAACGCGGTTATAGAAAGACCCTCTGTTGAAGTCGATACGAATCTTATCAGGAATCCGCGAGGGTTGGACAGCGCTCTCACTGCCAAAACGCAGCGCACGAGAAGCTCTTAGTCTGCCCCACAAGTCGTGTTTCTACGCGGCTATCCTTGCTTGTTTAATTCTGCCGAGAGCGTTCGCGGGCGATCCAAAGCTGGAGCCGGTGTCGGAGTCACAACAGAAATTTCTTAATGAACTGGCAGCTAAATCTCGCGCGGCTCAGAGTGAAAACGCGGCAGTGATTGCGGGCGTGGACGGCTGGTTCTTCCTTTCCAGCGATATTCGATTTCTTTCGGTCGGCCAATTCTGGGGCGCTGACGCGGCGAAAGTCAGCCGCGCACATAAACCCGAATCGGCCGATCCGATGCTGGCGATTGTCGACTTTCATGAGCAGCTGAAAAAGCGCGGAATCGATCTGCTGCTAATGCCAGTTCCGCCCAAGGCAGCAATTTATCCAGAGAAAATCTTGCCTGACGTCGATCTGCACGGTGAAACCGCGGCTCCGTATCTGGCGCGATTTTACGACGAGCTGCGAAAACGCGAAATCGACGTGGTCGATCTCTCACCAATCTTTCTTCAGAACCGTGCCAACGAGCACGGCCCGGTTTTTTGCAAGACCGATACGCACTGGTCTGGAGTTGGTTGCGTTCTGGCGGCACAAACGATAAAGGACAAAATTCACGAGAAACTCACCGCGCAACCGCAGAAAAATTACGCAGCAGAATGGAAAGAGATCACGATCAAAGGCGACCTCGGCGATCTTGCCGGCGCCAATATTAAGAAACCTGAGCCGGAAAAAATCGCGATCCGAACGATCAGCGACAAAGAAACGGGCGCGGCAATAAATCCGGATCCGAACAGCCCCTTGTTGATCATTGGCGACAGCCACACACTGGTGTTTCACGATTTTCTTGCGGAGAAATCCGGTTTGCTTGATCAAATTGCGTATGAGACCGGCTTTGCGCCTGATTTGATAGGCACGCGCGGCTCCGGCTCCACTTCCGTCCGGATCAGCCTGTATCGACGCGCACGGAAGGATCCCGGCTATCTCGCCAGGAAAAAAATGATCGTCTGGTGTTTCGCCGCTCGCGAATTCACCGAGTCAGACCAGGGCTGGGACAAAGTGCCTGTAGGTCAGTGAGGAAGCCAACCTCTAACGCTCAACGCTCACCGCTCAACATTGAACGGGCTGCTTCACTGAACGTCGAAGGTTGGATGTTGAACATTAGCCTTTTTTCGAAGCGGCTGGCTGTCGCGGCAATTGCTTCAACCCTCGCTATTTCTTTACTTGTTCAAAACACTCCGGCTCGGGCTGATCAACCACGCGATCTCACCGTGTTGATACTCGGCGATTCACTTGGGTTGTGCGGATTCAGCAAACGGCTCGACCAGAAATTTCGCGCCGATCCACGCGTAAAATCGGTTTTCACTTATTGCACATGCGGCACGAACCCGATGAGCTGGTTGAAAGAGAAACCCTTTACGCACATTCAGACGCATTGCGGTTACTGGAGCATCGAATCGAAGACAGATTCGCACGGGATCAAGGAACAGCGCGATACTTACGGAGAACCGAGCGGCCATCGGCCCGCATCACACACGGTTCCCAAACTGGACGACCTCCTCGCCACGATTCAGCCGGATATACTCGTTATGCAAACCGGGTCGAATCTGTTCGGTTTGTTTTCAGGCCGCGAAAAGGTAAAGCCCGATCGCGATGGGCCGATGTTGCGAAAATACCTCGTGCCATTCACCAAGAAAGCGATTACGCCGCCGTCGAAATTGCGAAAAATTTACTGGATAGCGCCGCCGATTTCCGGGCGCGTCTCAGGCGAAGTTCAGGAGTTTGTCTTCGGCCAAACGCAGAAAGGTATCGGCGGCGTAACGCAGGTGATCGATAGTCGAAAACTGATCTCCTATCCCTACAAACATATGGAGCCGGATAAGGAACATTTCATCGGCGAAGACATGAACAAGTGGGCGGACAAGGTTTGGGGAGAGATCGACCGCGATCTTTCCGCGCAGTCATGGTCGGATGTTCGACCGCTTAGCGAATCGATCGCCAAACTGGCGCCCGTAGCCGCGCCGAGCGCAACGCCCGCGACGGCGTCGTTGGTCGTAAAGGCGAAACTCGTTTCTACGACGAAACCGATTCAGAAGGAGGAATTAATGCCATATCAGGAATTCCTGGTCGGATTTGTTTACGATGTGGAAGAGGTGACTGCTGGCGAGTATGGCGAGAAACAAATTCTGGTGATGCACCCGGCTTACATTGGGCTGCAACCGCAATCACTCGGGAAATTTCGAATTGGCAAGAGCTACGAGCTTCAGTTGCGCCCGTTGGACGGCTCGATTTGGAGTACAGTAAAATCGAAGGACGATTCGGGCCGGATTGAGCTGGAACCGTACATTCGTGTCCAGGATGAAGCGCGATATCCCAAGAGCGGGCGATAAGAAACATTGGTCGCCGATGATTCGTACGGTTTCATTCTCGCTCGGCTTGCTCGTCGTCATCGGCTCCCTTGTCCTGGCCAGTAAGTTCCAGAAGCCGTGGAAGCCCTCCGCCCCTCCGCCACCACCGAAGGTGCTAATGATTGGCGATTCGCTATCTGTAAGCGGCTTTGGCGATGTGGTGCGGGAACATCTTGAACGGGAGTTCGGGCGCCAGAACGTGGCATTTTTTGCATCGTGTGGGTCTTCACCGGAGAGCTGGTTGCAAGATGAAAGAGTGTTTTATACGCGGTGCGGCTACCGCGAGAAGACGCCTACAACCGATGTTTATGCCGATTATCACAAAGGCAAAAAGCCACCAGCGATGGCCACGCCGAAGATCGAGACGCTGATCGAGCGATACAAGCCTACAATCGTGATTGTCCAGCTAGGCACAAACTGGATGGATCAAACATTGTCCGACGATTACATCCGCCATGTCCTCGCGCGATTTGTTGGCGCGGTGCACGCCGATGGCACACGAAGAATGATCTGGATCGGGCCGCCCGATTCGTCGCGGTTTTCAAAGGTCCAGAATCGGATCTACCGGTTGATCCAGCAAGCGGTGCCACGGGGCGATCCAGTAATCGATTCACGTCGATTCACGCGTTACGTCATGGGGAAAACCGGTGGCGACGGGATCCATTACAATCGCGAATCAGGCGAGGCGTGGGCAAAGCCGGTGAACGCGACCATTGATCAGATTCTCGCAGCCGACATTGCGGTGCGCCGCAAACTGGCCAGCAATCGTTAGCCGCGGAGCGGATTAAGATAAAACGCGGCCCTCAGGTCGCACGCGAAGAGTTTAAGGAACGCCAGTGCCATGGCCATCATTGACAACTTGCAAAAAATTTCTGACACGGTTTGGGAACTGCCTCCCACTTACAAGCAAGGCATGCGCGTGCCGGCTCGGATCATCGCGACGGAAAAACTGGTACGTGAAATGGATGAAGCGGTTTATCAGCAGATTAGCAACGTCGCCACCTTACCGGGAATCGCGCGCTACGCGCTTTGCATGCCGGATGGTCACAGCGGTTATGGATTTCCCATCGGCGGTGTCGCCGCCATGGATGTGCACGAAGGCGGCGTGATCTCGCCCGGAGGAATCGGGTTCGACATCAACTGCGGCATGCGTCTCGTCACCACGAACCTGACCCTTGAAGATGTGCAACCGCACTTGAAAGAAATCGTCGATCGCCTTTTTCAACGCGTCCCGGCGGGCGTTGGCACTCATGGATTCCTCAAATTATCGCATAACGAATTTCGAGACTTGGTGGAACAAGGTACGCGTTGGTGCGTCGAGCGTGATCTGGGCTGGCAGGAAGATTTGGAGTTTACCGAGGAGAACGGTTGCATCGCGGGTGCTGATGCAGCGAAAATCAGCGAGCGCGCATTCGAGCGGGGCTACAACCAGGTCGGGACCCTCGGAAGCGGCAATCATTATCTGGAGGTGCAGGTCGCGCGGCCAGAGGACGTGCGCGACGAGGAGCTCGCTAAGAAACTCGGGATCACGATTCCGAACCAGATAGTCGTAATGTTTCACTGCGGCAGCCGCGGCTTCGGACATCAGGTCGCCACCGATTATCTCCAAAAGTTCTTGAAAGTAATGGAGCCGAAGTACGGCATCAAAATTCTGGATCGTGAACTGGCGTGCGCGCCGTTCGATTCACCGGAAGGCCGCGATTATTTCGCGGCAATGAAATGCGGATTGAATATGTCGTTCGCCAACCGGCAGGTAATTCTTCACCAGATCCGCGAAGTTTTTTCCGAAATTTTCGGCCGCAGCGCTGAAGACCTTGAGATGCGAGTGGTTTACGACGTCTCACATAACACCGCAAAACTGGAACAACACGTGATCGACGGGAAGGAAAAGACATTGCTCGTGCATCGCAAAGGCTCGACGCGCGCGTTCGGTCCGGGGCACGACGAGTTACCCGCGCGCTATCGCGACACCGGTCAGCCGGTGATCATCGGCGGCAGCATGGAGACTGGTTCCTATCTACTCGTGGGCACAAGTTCGGGCTCTGGAACCTTTTTCAGCACAGCGCACGGGAGCGGCCGCACGATGAGCCGGACCAAAGCGCGCAAGCAATGGCACGGCAAACAACTTCAGCGCGATCTCGAAGCGCGCGGCATTTATGTTCGCAGCACTTCATGGGCCGGTCTCGCAGAGGAAGCAGGTGGCGCTTACAAGGATATTGATGAGGTAATCGTAGCGACGGAGATGGCAGGAATCAGTAAGCCGGTCGCGCGATTCACGCCGATTGGGAATGTGAAAGGATGATTTGTCATTCTGAGCGAAGTGAAGCAAAGCGGAACGAAGTCGAAGAATCCCGTGGAATTATTGTTAGGGTTGTCTGCGGGATCCCTCGACTTCGCTCCGCTCCGCTCGGGATGACGACAAAGTAGTTTTCAGTGACTCCGCGCACTCCAATCACATTAATCACCGGCCCGCTCGGCAGCGGTAAGACGACCTTGCTCCGTCATATACTCGCAACGCAACCCGGGAAAATGGCGATCGTGATGAATGAATTCGGCGAGATCGCGATCGACACGAAGGTGATTGAAGGCAAAAACGTGCGAATCGCCGAGCTTGGCGGTGGCTGCGTGTGTTGCTCGTTGCTCGGCGAATTTGAAGCTGCGGTAAACGAGATCATCGAGAAGATCGCGCCCGAGAGGATTGTGGTCGAGACGACCGGGCTCGCCGAACCTGAAGCGCTGGTGTTCAACATTGAGGAAGCGCTGCCGCAATGCCGGCTCGACGGCATCGTTTCGGTCATCGATGCGGACATGCTTATTCGTTTCCCGGAACTTGGCCACACGACCCGTCTGCAAATCGAGGGCGCAGACATGTTGCTCCTGAACAAGATCGATCTCATCGAGCCGGGACAAAACGAGCCGCTCGAAACGAAACTGCGCCAAATCAATCCCACTGCGGCAATTGTTCGGACCGAACGTTGCAGGATTGATCCGGAACTGTTGTTTGGAATTGGACGCGAGAGAAAAATCGCATCCGCAGAGCCGGGATCACCGATCCCGGCTACAACGCACAAGCATCAGTCTGAATTCGAATCTTTCGCATTCACTTCCGGTAAAGTTTTTTCGCGCGATTGTTTCGAAGGCTTTGCCGAGGGCCTGCCGGCCAACGTGGTTCGGGCCAAAGGTTTCATCCGCTTCGCCGATGGCGCGCACCTTTTCAACTTCGTGGCGGCGCGCTGGGAACTGGAGCCATTTGAATCCGAGGGGACAGAACTGGTGTTTATCGGAAAGGACATCGCTGCAGAAAGAGAGACGATCATAATTGCATTGAGAAAATGCGAAGTTTAGCCCCAGGTCATTCCGAGCGAAGTCGAAGAACCCCGATGCCTTACATTCAGTAACGCCGCGGGATCCTTCGACTCCTCCCGCGTCTGCGGGATCCGCTCAGGGATGACGATTGTTGCCAATGCCGTACGAATACCTCGAGGAAATCGGAACTGCCGATATCGCTTTTGAAGCGACCGGGCGCGATTTGGCGGAATTGTTCAGCGACGCTGCGGACGCGACGACCAACGTCATGATCGACAACATCGAGGCGATTCAGCCGCGCGAGACGCGCCAGATCGAGCTTTCGAACGACAAGCTCGACATGTTGCTGTTCGACCTCCTGCAGGAGCTGATCTTTCTTAAAGACGCCGAGCGTTTGCTCTTGCGCATCCGAGAAGTGCAAATCGACAAAAGAGATGAAATTTATTTTGTGAAGGCAACGGCCGAGGGCGAACCGCTCGATGCGGAACGACATCATCAACGCGCGGATGTGAAAGCGGTGACGCTTCACGATTTCTCTGTCGAGCGAACGAAGGGCGGCTGGAAGGCGAGAGTGCTTCTGGATATTTGAAGTAGGGACGCCGCGCTGCGGCGCCCGGACGGCGCAGCGCGCCGTCCCTACCATCATTTTGCTTCCAGTGCGACGTAACTGCTGCGGCCCTGACTGT
>Ga0068863_100008090_pt1 | contig 10270 bp, 10 predicted proteins | sample KBSSwiS62_FD_66596 | JGI IMG/M metagenome (GOLD analysis project Ga0068863, IMG submission 66596) | Switchgrass rhizosphere microbial communities from Kellogg Biological Station, Michigan, USA - KBS Switchgrass S6-2 | ecosystem: Host-associated > Plants > Roots > Rhizosphere > Soil ...
GGGCACGACGCAGAGCCTGAAGTTCGACAGCGGGCAGACGGTCAGCGGCATCTGCTCGCGTACCAGCCGCTCGGTCAGAGCTGCATCCTCGAGCGCACGGACACCGTGATCGATACGCTCGACCTTCAAGAGGTCGAGCGCCTGCCAGACATACTCGGGCGGCCCCTCCTCCCCGGCATGGGCGACGGCCTTCAGCCCGAGGCCCCGCGCGCGGGCGAAGACGCGCTCGAACTTGGACGGCGGCTGGCCCTTCTCCGACGAATCGAGCCCGACGGCGATGAAGCGGTCGCGCCACGGCAACGCCTCGTCGAGCGTGCGTTCGGCGCTCGCCTCATCGAGGTGGCGGAGAAAGCTGAGGATCAGCGCCGTCGTCATGCCGAACGCGCGCTCGGCGTCCTTCAGCGCGCGCCACAGGCCGTCGATCACCGTCTTGAACGGCACACCGCGGTCGGTGTGGCCCTGCGGGTCGAAGAATATCTCCGCGTGGCGCACGTTCTGCGACGCCGCCTTCCTCAGATAGGCCAGCGCGAGGTCATAGAAATCCTGCTCGTGCAGCAGCACGCGCATGCCCTCGTAATAGAGATCGAGGAAGTCCTGCAGGTTCGAGAATTTGTAGGCGGCGCGCAGCGCGCCGATCGAGGCGAAGCGCAGCGCGACCTCGTTGCGGGCCGCGAGCGCCATCATCAGCTCGGGCTCGAGGCTTCCCTCGATATGGATATGCAGCTCGGCCTTCGGCAGGCCGGCGATGAAGGCGGCGGTGTCTTCCATGGCGGCAACCTACACGACGAGCGGGCGTTCGCAGAAAGAGGATTTCACAAGGAGACCGTCATGGCAGCAAAGACTTCGCCGTCCCAGCGCAAGACGATGGGCCGGGTGATGCACGAATACGCGCACGGCGAACTGAAGAGCGGCCCCAGCGGCAAGGCCGGGAAGGTGAAGAGCCGTCGCCAGGCGATCGCCATCGCCCTGAAGGAGTCGGGCGAGTCCAAATACGAGAGCAAGACGGAGAACAAGCGCAATCTCGCGAAATCCGAGCGCAAGGTCGCGCCCACCCGCGCCCGCAAGCGCGCGAAATGACCGCAGCTACGGCTTGGCTTCAGGCCAAAGCGCGCGATCTCACTTGACGGCCTGGTCGTAGGGATAGATCAGGTTGCCGGTCTTGAGCTCCGGCGGCCAGACCACGACCTGGCGTGACATGTCCTTGAACTGGCCGATGTCGTTGCCGTCGACGTTCTGGAACTGGGCGTAGATGATCCGCGGCGCTTTCCATTCGCCGTCTTCGCCGAAGGACATCGGGCCGATCACGGTCTCGATCGTGTTTTTGCGGATGTAGTCGGCGAGCGTGTCGTCATCGAGCGACTTGGTCTCGCTCACCGCCTTGGCCAGAATCTGCCCGGCGGCATAGGCGTACGGCGGATAGGTGAAGCCGAGCGGGTCGATGCCGAGTGCCGGCGCCCGCTTCTGATAGTCTTCCAGGAACTCCTTGGTGCCGGCGAACTGCAGGCTCGCGGCCGGAATGTAGAACTCGTTGTTGACGAGGCCGTTGATCAGCGGCCCGAGCTGCTGCTTGATCCCGGTCACCAGCAGTCCGAGAAAAGCGCCGCCGTAGAGTTTCGGCTTGAACCGCACCTCGTTCGATGCGCGCAGCAGCCCCACGGTGTCGACCGGCAGCGTCGCGGCATAGATCACATCGGGCGCGGCCGCCTGCATCGAGCGCACGATAGTGGCGTATTCGGTGTTGGCGAGCGGATAGGTGCGCTCATAGACCACGTCGAAGCCGAACTCCTTGGCGTTCTCGCGCGCGCCGTCGAGCGCGTTGCGCGAGAACTCCACGTCGGCGCCGACAAGGGCGACGCGCGCGGGCTTCGGGTGCTGTTGCAAGGCGAGCTGGAAGAATCCGCGCGAATAGTTCCTGGGCGAGGCGCCCTGCGAATTCATCGAAAAATACTTGGTGTACTTGTACTCCTTGTTGGCGCCGAGCCCGAAGATCCCGATCGTCATGCGCCGGTTCTGGATGATCGCGGGCAGCGCCGCGGCGATCACGTTGGTGCTGTAGGGGCCGATCAGCAGGTCGACCTTGTCGACGCCCATCAGCTTGGCGTAGATGCCGGGTGCGTTGGCCGGGTTGGCCTGGTCGTCGTAGTAGACGAGCTCGACCGGCCGCCCGAGCAGGCCGCCCTTCGCGTTGACGTGATCGCGCCAGATTTCGAGCCCGGTCTGAACCTGTCGCCCCGCGGGCGCGGTAGCGCCGGTCAGGCTCAGGCTGAGCCCGATCTTGATCGGGTCGGCGGCGCCCGCGGGCGCCAGCACGAGGACGAGCGCGGCGGCGCAACTTGCGGCCAGCGCGCCCAGTCGTCCGGCCAGAGTCCGCGCGGTGATGTGCAGATCCATCGTTGTCCTCCCCTCGTGCCTCGCCACCGGCTGTGTCCCGATGGTCATTGTCCGTGCACATTCCGGACGATATCGCGGCGAAATGCAACCGTCCCCCGCGAGGGTGTCGCGTCAACGGCGTTGCCAAGCCGTGCACGCAGCCGGAAGAAGCTGTCACGGCCTGGCTGCCGACGTCCGCGATGCCTGATCGAGCGATGCGCGCTCTTCGCCGGGCGACGGCCTGACGTCGCGGAGTGCGCTCGAGCGAGCGCCGCATGCCATGCCTGTCGCGCCGTCGGTCGGGCGCACGAATGAAGCCTGCTGCAGCGCCGGCCAGGCCACCAGCGTGCCAACCACGGTGACCGTCAAAAGCGCCATTTCGAACTTGGACATCATCTTGCTGCCTCCTGCTGTGCGCGTTTGCTCACGCAAGCAGGAGACTCGCCTGACGCCATTTCATTCGCGGCTTTCACGGCAAGGTGTTCGAAGGAGCGAAACATATCACTGCGTTTGAAAGCAGCAGGCGGCCTGCGCTGCGGCGCATCAGGTGCGGCCGGCCTCATGCAGGCCCGCCTCGAACTTGGCGCCGAATTCCTGCAGCTCCTCGGCATCGATGTCGCTGACGGCCCAGAATTCGAGACCATCCGCGTTCCAGCGCCGGATATTGAATCCCTGGACCTTCTCGATCTTCGCGCCGCTGCGCTCCGAGGCCGCGGCCGGCGCGATGAAGAGATTGATCACATGGGTCCGGCGCCGATAGACGATGGCGGCGACGGCCCTGCCGTCGATGTAGTCCAGCCGCCCGCCGATCAGCCGGAAGCCCTGGGCGGTCAGGTCGACCACGGGCGGCGCGAGGTCGAGCCTGCCGTTGAACCATGGTTTCACGGTGTGCTGGTCGCTCGTCTGCACGTCGGTGAGATGCTCGCCCTGAAGCGAGCGCAGATGCGCCGAAAGCGCGTCGCCGAGCGCGCGCTGATCCTGGTCGGTTCGGATGACGGCCACGACCAGGGTCGCCGCCACCGCGGTCGAGAGCGCCGAACCCATGGCAAAGCCCTTGAGCACGGAGCGGCGGCTAGACACGCGCGCGGGCGGGGAAGGCTGCGCCGCCTCGATGCGCCGGCGCAGGCTCATCGGCGCCGCAAAGCGCAGTTGCGCGGCCGGCATGGCCTGCTGGAGCTCGCGATACGCCCGCAGCTGCGCCGCGCAACGCGGACAGGTTGTCAGATGGGTCTCGACCTCGAACGCGTGCCCGGCGTCGAGCTCGCCGTCGAGGAGAGCGTGCAACATGATTTCGGCTTCGGCGCAGGTCATGTGCGCGCTCCTTCCTCGGCCATCCATGCCCTGCGGAGCAGCGCCCGCGCCCGTGCCAGACGCGACATCACGGTGCCGATGGGGACACCGACGACATCGGCAATTTCGCTGTATGACAGATCGTTGATTTCGCGCAGCACGATCGCTTCACGGAACAGATCGGGCAGCTCCGCCACGAGCCGGCGGATCGTTTCGGCATCCCACTGACGCAGCATGTCCGCTTCCGGCGAGAGCGGCGCCTCCTGCCAGAGGGGGACGGCGTCGTCGTCCTCTTCGGCTCGGCCATCGATCGTGAGCGCCACGCCCGAGCGGCGCAGGAATTCGGAACGGCAGACGTTGCGCAGGATGGCGAAGAGCCAAGGCTTCATCGTCGGCCCGCGATAGGTATCGAAATGGCGCAGCGCCCGCAGGTAGCATTCCTGCACGGCGTCTTCCGCATCGGCAGCGTTGCGGAGCATGTATCTTGCCAGGGTGTAGACATCGTCGAGATGCGGCAGCGCGGCGTCGCGAAAACGCCGCGCCTTGTCATCGTCATCGACGCTGGCGTTGCCTGGCGCCTTGCTCTCTGGCTTCGAGGCCGCCACCAGCGTCAATCGTTGCGGTCGAGCGAGCATCATTGCGCCGCGTTGCCTGCGGCCGCCGCCTCGACCACGACGGTTCCCGTCATGTGCGGATGCAGGGAACAGAAGTATTCGTAGGTCCCCGGCGTCGTGAATGTGAACGAGAATTTGTCCTCGGTATCGAGCGCGCCCGACTTGAAGACTTTGGTGCTCGAGGCGACCGTGTGCGGGGCGTCGTCGGCGTTGATCCAGGTGACGGTCGTACCGGCCTGCACGACGATGCGTTGCGGAGCGAAGGCGAAGTTGTCGATCTTCACCTCAGTCTCCGGGGCCCGCGCCGAGGCGGCTGGAAGGGTCGCCGCCGCCGCAAATACCGTGGCGGCAAGTATCGCGGCGACACGGATATGTTTTGCAATCTTCGTCATGATCCTACGCTTCCGCTTCAGCCCTGCAGCGGCTGGTCCACGATCGCGAGCCGTTGCTGCCCGCGCTTGAAGGTGACGTCGGTGATGCCGAGCAGAGAGCGCAGCTTGTCGTCGGCGACCTTCATCGGTCCGGGCGAGGGTTGCGCGCCCGGCGCCGGCTGCACGAAGGCGGTCGACATCGCGGTGTGAAAGGTGACGTTGCCTTCGACCTTCTGCATGACCTGGTGGATGTGGCCGTTGAGCACCGTCACCGAGCCGAAACGCTTGAGCTGGTCGAGCGCACGCGCGGCATCGTCCGTCCCCCATCCCCATTGCGGGTAAACGCTCCAGAGCGGAATGTGCGCGAACACGACGATCGGGGTCGACGCGGAGCGTCCCCTGAGGTCGTTCTCCAGCCATTCGAGCTGGTCGTTGCCGAGGTTGCCCAGGCCGCCCGCCTTGAGATCGACCACGTTGACGAGACCGATGAAATGCACGCCGTTGGCATCGAAGCTGTACCAGCCGGCGCCCTTGGCGCCGTGCCCGTAGCGCTCGCGATAGAGCTTCTGCTCGGGATCGATGACGTCGTGCTCGCCCGGCACGTAATGCACGTCGAGGCGAGCCTGCGAGATGATGCGATCGGCATCGTCGAACTCGGACAGCTTGGAGAGATGCGTGATGTCGCCGGTGTGAATCACGAAGGCCGGCTTCACCGGCAACGCCTTGATCTTGTTGATCGCTTCCTCGAGCGTGCCAATGGTGTTGGGATTGGCCGGCTTGTCGAAGCCGACATGGCTGTCGCTGATCTGCAGGAACGTCAGCCCACTCGGCTCGGCCGCGGCTACAGCCTCGCCGATGAGGCCCGTCGAACGCGGCACGCCGCCCGCGATCGTCCACAGCACGCCGGTACCGGCCCAGGTCATGCACTCCAGGATCTTGCGCCGGCTGACGCCTTGCGTTTCGTCGTGATCGGATGTCATCGCCAGTCTCCCTTGCAGCCACGATGGCTCGCAGGTGCAAGATCGGAAGCGGCGAGATTTATTCCCGGCGTTCTTCCGGAATGTTTCCTTCGATAACCCCGCACATTCGCCGCTCATCGGCAAAAGCGCCTTGCTCCTAGCGCGGCGCGCCCAATCCATCACGATGCCGTGATGCTGCAGATGACGGCGATGTGAACGGTGCACGTCATCGCGGACACGCGGACTTGTAGCCCGCGCACTCCATTCGAATGCGTGCGCGGAAATAAACGCAGCGCTCCCCGATCCAGTCTGCAGAAGCCGCTTCGGCTTCGACAACAGGAGAATGACCATGTCGATCAAAACGATTCTGGCGCTTGCGCTCGCGTTCGTCGTCATCCAGGCCGTACCGGCGTCCGCCGGTCCGAGGACATGCGGGTTCAGTACGTTTCAATACGACAGCGCCGGCTCGACGGTCGGTCCCTACTGCCATTGAGCCAAGCAAGGGCGCGACCAGCGCCGCACCGTCGGATGATGGCCGGCCGAGTGCCGGCCATCATCCTTGTTCGGTCGGAGTCGCTGTACGCAATTGGATCTTTGGCAACATGTGCTTTTGGTCGAGGCGGCCGGCCGATGTGCTAAGACCCTTGCCGAGATCGACTCGGCCCTTGGTAGCATCCGGTAGCAGCCCCGCTTGGCGACGGTTGCGCGCCGAGGCGTGACCGCCCTAATTTAAGCTTGGCGCCGAGTTCCATTCGTGCCCGGATTCTGCGAATGTCCCGGCCGTTTCGCGACGATTTGGAAGACCTCGGATTTCCGCAGAAGACCTGGAACACCATGGCGCGACGAAACCAGCGGTGGCGATGGGAGTACGCGCGGGTCGGCGACCGCGACGTCGGCCGGCAGTCCGCGAGCGGCTATCCGATTCTGGGCGCCGCTGCGCCTGATAGACCGCGCGCAAGGCGGGCCATGCGGCCCTTTCGCGGGCCGGCACCGAGGCGGGTATGACGGACGCGACGACTCCCGGCGCCCGCATCCTTGTCGTCGACGACAACGACGACAACCGCTACACGCTCACGCTCTATCTCGAGCTGGAGGGCTACGCCGATATTCAGATCGCCGAGGATGGCGAGCAGGCGATCGCGCGGCTGGACAAGGAAAGCTTCGACGTCGTCCTGCTCGACGTCATGATGCCGAGGGTCGACGGCTATCAGGTGCTGAGCTGGCTGAAGGATCGGCGGCGCCTGCATGACCTGCCCGTCATCATGATCTCCGCGCTCAACGAAATGACCAGCGTCGTACGCTGCATCGAGCTCGGTGCGGTCGATTACCTGCTCAAGCCTTTCAATCAGGTGCTGCTGAAGGCGCGCCTCGGCGCCTGCCTGGAAAGGAAGCGGCTGCACGACCAGGTGAATGCCCACCTGTTCCGGCTCGAGCAGGAGCTGGAGGCGGCCCGCGATCTGCAGATGAGCATGCTGCCGCAGGTGTTTCCCCCGCCGGTCCGGCAATGTCCGGTGGACGTCTGGGGCCTTGTCCATCCCGCTCGCGAAGTCGGCGGTGACCTCTATGATGTCTTCACCACCGAGGACGGATCGCTTTGCTTCTTTGTCGGCGACGTCTCAGGTAAAGGCATGCCGGCGGCCCTGTTCATGGCGCGCACGAAGAGCCTCATCCGGATCACCACCGAGCTGATGCGCGAACGGGAGGGAGCCGCCGCTTCGCCCGCGGATATCATCGGACGCGTCAATCGTGAGCTGTGCCAGAACAACAACGATATGATGTTCGTGACGCTGTTCTTCGGCATGCTGTCACTGGAAAGCGGTGAGGTTCTCTATTGCAATGCCGGCCACAACCCGCCGTATCGCGTCAACGGCGGCAAGCCCCAGGCGATCGAGGACGCTCATGGCATCACTCTCGGCATACGGCCGCAAGCGACGTACCAGACCGGCAGGCTGGTCCTTGCACCCGGGGAAACCCTTTACCTCTATAGCGATGGCGTGACGGAGGCGCATGATCCGGGCGACAACCTGTTCTGCGAGCACCGGCTCGAGGCCGTACTTTGCACGCACGCAGGTCGTGGCAGCCGCGAACTCGTGGGCGGCGTGACCGAAGCGCTGAAAGGCTTTGTCGGCACGGCCCCGCCGTCCGACGACATCACCATGCTGGCACTGCGGTGGCTTGACGCCGCCGCCTTGTGAGCACTTTCGCCGTGTATGGGCAATTCTACCAAAGCCGTCCGCCGACAGAGGAGCGAATGAAGGCGCATATGCAACGACGAGAAGTGATCGGATGACGTGGCGCGCGCGGCGGCAAAACGTTTCAGCGGCGGCCGGCGAGGTGTCTGCATGAGACGGCGCGAGTTCCTGACGCTGATCGGCGCTGCCGCCAGCTGGCCCGTTGCCGCGCGCGCGCAGCAGTCGAAGCAGCCGCAGCGTGTCGGTGTGCTGATGACGGTGGCGGAGAACGATCCGGACAGCCAAAGGCGCATCGGCGCCTTCCGGGAGGGATTGCAGGCGCTCGGGTGGGTCGACGGCCAGAACGTCACGATCGAATACCGCTGGGCCGCCGGCGAGATCGGCAGGATTCAGCAATACGCAGAGGAGCTGGTCGCGCTGAAGCCGGACGTGATCCTCGCCAACAGCACGCCGGTGATTGGCGCGTTGCAGAAGTTGACCAAGACCATCCCGATCGTCTGCGCGCTGGTGAACGATCCGGTCGGCCTCGGCTTCGTCGCCAGTCTGGCGCGGCCCGGCGGCAACATCACGGGGTTCACGTTCATCGACCCCGACCTGATCGGAAAATGGATGGAGTTGCTCCAGCAGGTGGCGCCGTCAATCAACAGAGCCGCCCTCGTCTTCAATCCGAAAACAGCGCCGTTTTACTACAACTTCATGCGCGCGCTCGCGACCACCCGCTCGTCAATCGAGCTGGGAACGATGGCCGCAGGGACGATGGAAGAGCTGCGGACGGCGGTCAACGACCAGGACCGCAATCCAGGCGGAAGCATCATCATCGGGCCCGACCCCTTCAACATTGTCCATATCCAGGAGATCGCGGCTCTCTCGCAACAGCACAGGCTGCCCGCCATTTCCGTTTACCGACAGTTCGTGACCGACGGCGGATTGATGTCGTATGGTCCCGACACGATGGACATCTTCCGGCGCTCGGCCTCGTATATCGATCGCATCCTCAAAGGCGCGAGCCCGGCGGATCTGCCGGTCCAGCAGCCGACGAAATTCGAGCTGTTCGTGAATCTGAAGAGCGCGCAGGCGCTCGGCCTCACCGTGCCTCCGACACTGCTGGCGCTCGCCGACGAGGTGATCGAGTGAACGACCTGCCGTCCGAGCCGCAACGGAGCGCGGAGGATGCGGGACCCGCGGATCGTCCTTCGCCGATGCCGGCGGCCAGAGTCCGCAACCGCCTGTTCAGCAAGTACGTCGGGCTGTTCGCCGCGGTGGTCACGCTTGCGCTGCTGGCCAACGGCATTTTCGACGTATGGTTCTACTATCAGGAGCACAAGACATCGCTCGTCCGGATTCAGCGCGAACAGGCCGAGGCTGCCGCCGCCAAGATCGGCCAGTTCATCAGGGAAATCGAAAGCCAGCTCGGGTGGACGACGCAGTTGCCGTGGTCGGCCGGTTCGATCGAGCAGCGGCGGTTCGATGCCTTGCGGCTGCTGCGCCAGGTCCCCGCCATCACCGAGCTGTCGCAGCTCGATGCCAGCGGCAAGGAACGCCTGCGCGTGTCGCGGCTCGCCATGGACGTGGTCGGCAGCGGCACCGACTATTCGAACGACCCGAAATTCACCGAAGCCATGGCGCGCAAGGTCTATTACGGCCCGGTCTACTTCCGCCGGGAGTCGGAACCCTACATGACGCTCGCCATCGCGGGCACGCGCCGCGACGCGGGCGTGAGCGTCGCCGAAGTCAACCTCAAGCTGATCTGGGACGTGGTCTCGCAAATCAAGGTCGGCGAGCACGGCAACGCCTATGTCGTCGGCGCGCAGGGGCGGCTGATCGCGCACCCGGACATCAGCCTCGTCCTGCGCAACACCGACATGTCAAGCCTGGCGCAGGTGAAGTCGGCGCGCGCCGGTGCCGCCGGCGAGAGCGCCGAGGTGGTACAGGAAGCGAAGAATATTCAAGGTCGGGAGGTCCTGACGGCCTCCGCGCCGGTGCCGCAACTCGGCTGGCTGATGTTCGTCGAGCTCCCGGCCGAAGAAGCCTACGCGCCGCTCTACGCCGCGTTCCGCCGCCTCGCCTTCATCCTCCTCGCCGCGCTCGCTTTCGCCGTGGTGTCCGGCATCTTTCTGGCCCGGCGCATGGTCGGCCCGATTCAGGCGTTGCAAGCCGGCGCGGCACGCATCGGCAGCGGCGATCTCTCGCAGCGCATCTCGATTAAGACCGGCGACGAGCTGGAAGGGCTCGCCGATCAGTTCAACGAGATGGCTGGGCGGCTGGAGGAGTCCTATGCCGGCCTGGAAGAGAAAGTGGAGGTTCGCACGCGCGAGCTGGCCCAGTCGGTTGCCGAGCTGACGGCCCTGGGCGAGGTCACCCGCGCGGTCAGCTCGACGCTCGATCTCGAAACCTTGCTCTCCACCATCGTTGCCAAGGCCGTCGAGCTGTCGGGCACGGACGGCGGCGCCGTCTGGGTGCTGGACCCGGCAACA
>Ga0068863_100008095_pt1 | contig 10263 bp, 6 predicted proteins | sample KBSSwiS62_FD_66596 | JGI IMG/M metagenome (GOLD analysis project Ga0068863, IMG submission 66596) | Switchgrass rhizosphere microbial communities from Kellogg Biological Station, Michigan, USA - KBS Switchgrass S6-2 | ecosystem: Host-associated > Plants > Roots > Rhizosphere > Soil ...
AGCAGGATCAAAAGACAGTCTTCCCCGGACGGAACGCTTGAGAGCGCCTTGCCGATGGTCTGGAGTTCCTTGAACAGCCGCTTGAAGGAAACAATGTGCGGCCTGTGAAGGAAGGCAGGGCTCAGTTCGACGGTATGAAACTGTACCGTGGGCGAGGCCGCGGCCTTCAAAAGCGATTTCACTTCCTGGACGTGGCCGGCTTCGGCGTAGATCGCAAGCTGCTGGGCGGGAAATGCCAGTTTGGCGATATCCAGCAGCGTGGAATTGCCGGGGGCATGAATGGTGCCGGTCCAACTGGGCTCGATTGCCACTATCATCGCACGTCTTTCATGAATTCGGCTCGGGCGCCTGGTCAGCGCCGGTGCCGCATTACAATCGACCTGGTTAAAGAAGATGTTTCCGATCCCCCCGGACGGCGCGCCCGCCCGCCCGGACAAAGCGCTTCGTCCAGGATGGCGGCACCTAACCCCCTATAAAAATTCCCACTTTTTCGATAGCTTAACCATGTGTCGGTGGGCAGGGCTAGGGGATGCCGTGAGGCTTGAGACTTACGGAATTGCGACCACGCCTTCCGACGTCCGTGCCCTGTTTGACCGGCAGATGAGACCGGAAGGCTGCTGGGATTGGTTCGAGGTCCTGGCCGCCACCACGCTTTCAGGCGCTGAGGAAATGGCTGTCCTCGCACTGACGGATAGTCAGGGGCAGGCCCTGGCGGCCATGCCGGTGGTGATGATCGATGGTCAGGTGATTCGGGGCCTGACCTCGCCATTCACGACCCTGTTCTCGGCGCCCTTGGGGGGCACCGAAAATGCGCGGATATTGGGAAGACTCCTGGCGGTCAGAGTGGGGGCAAAGTTGAGACTGGATGCCTTGGATGGCGGTGACAGCGCGACCCAGGGGCTGCAAAGGGGGTTGGTGGAGGGCGGCCTGGTCGTCCTCAGGTTCCGGCATTTTGCGAACTGGTTCGAACAATTCCAGGATTTCACCGATTATTGGGACCGTCGCGGCTCCAAATTGAAATCGACCGTCAAACGCAAGGCCGCGCCGCTTCTGCGCGCCGATCGGCTCAGTTTTGAGTTGATCGACATGGCGGCCCATTGGCGCGAAGGCGCCAGCCTCTATAACGCCATCTATGCCAAGAGCTGGAAGCCAGCCGAACCCCATCCCCGCTTCATCGATACGCTTCTGGAAAAACTGGGCCCGCCTGGCGTCGCCAGGCTGGCGGTTGCCAGGATTGACGGCGTGTCGGCGGCGGCGCAGATCTGGCTGGTGCAGGGCAGCCGCGCCACCATCTTCAAGCTTGCGCATGATCCGGCCTTTGACCGGCAATCGCCCGGCACGCTGCTCACCCACTGGGTTCTCCGTCAATTCCATGATCAAGGAGGGGTGCGCGACGTGGATTTCGGACGCGGCGATGATGCTTATAAGCGGTTGTGGCTTACCGGCGCCCGCGACCGCGTCGGGCTTCTTGCCGCCAATCCCAAAAGCGTCAAAGGCCTGGCGGCCATCCTTTTGGATATCCTGCCTTCGAAATTCGCGACGTATCTGCGGTCCGGCCGGCATGCCGCTCCGCAAAGCTGAGATTTGAGACCATGACCACACCCTTGCTCGTCTGGGGACATGAAGCGGCGTTCCTGGCCTACGCCATTTTCGCCGTCATTGTGGGGATGCGGGGCGCGCGGACCTTGCAGACCCTGCTGTTCCTGCTGGTGATGCTGGCGACCGCGGCTTGGGCGCAATCCTTTGTCGCGGTGTTTCTGGGGCATGCGCCGGATTGGCTTGAGCGCGTCTTGAGCGCCATCCGTGACGCAGCCTGGCTCGCCCTTTCCCTGGGGCTGATGCGGCGTCATGCCGGCAATACCAACCATTTCCGCTCGCTGGCGGCGGCGGCGGCGATCCTGCTGGCGCTGCAGGTGGGTTTTGGCATCAACGACCTGATGGTGGGCGCGTTCGCCGGGGTCAGGCTGGATGTCACGCTGGTCCGCATGACGATGACCATCCTGGGCTTTGTGGTGGTGGAAAATGTCATGCGCAATTCCTCGCAGGCCGAATTGTGGGCGTTGAAACACTGGGCGATCGGTTTTTCCGCCATTCTCGTATTCCAGCTCCTGTCGCGCATTCCGGAATTCCTCACCCACCAGCCGGACTTGAGTCTCGCGGTGGCCAATCCCCTGGTCTATATCGTCGCCCTTCCGTTCTTTGTGGTGAGTTCCACCCGCCTTCCCCAGCTCAAGGTGCGTGTGCACTCTTCGCGCACCTTCATTTTCCATTCCACCACCTTGGTGGCGGTCGGCGTCATGCTTCAGGGCATCGCCCTGGCCGCCTGGTATGTGCGCACCTATGGCGGCTCCAATGGCACGGCGCTGGCGGTCATCGTGGCTTTTGGCGGCGTCGCATCGGTTGCGGCCCTGTTGGTGTCGTCAGGGGTGCGCTCGCGCGTTCGACGCTTCATCAACGAGAATTTCTTCAGCCTGAAATACGACTATCGGGTGGAATGGGAAAAGACCATCCGCGAGCTCACCGTCAACCCCGGCCAGGATACGCCGGAACGCGTGCTGCGCATCCTGTGCGACCTGATGGATACGTCGGGCGGCGCGATCTGGCTCTACCGGGAGAGCTGGCGTCAATATATCCCCGCCGCCAAGCGCGGCGACGACGCCGTCATCTCGCCGGTGCCGGAGGACGATGCCAGGGTGGAGGCGCTGCGCCTGGGCGATGCCTCCTTCACCAGCTTCGAAGACGACAAGGTGCGAGACCTGTTCGCCCCCTGGGGCAGGTTCGTCGAAAATGCCTGGATCGTCGTGCCGATGCGCTATCGATCCACGGTCGCGGGCTTCGCCATCCTCAATCGGCCGCGGGCGCCCAAAACGCTGGATTGGGAGGATCAAAGCCTGGTCAGGCTGGTGACGATGCAGCTTGCCGCCCACCTGGTTCAGGAGGAGACGGCCCAATCCCTGGCGGACGCCCGCCAGCTCGAGGATTTCAACAAGCGCTTTGCCTTTGTGGTGCACGACATCAAAAACACCATCGGGCAACTGCGCCTGCTGGTCTCCAACATCACCAAATTCGGCGATGTGAAGGAATTTCGTGACGATATGGTGATCACGCTGGGAAATTCGGTGGAGCGGCTGGAGGGCATGCTCAGGAGCCTGGCGGTGGTCGGCCAGCGCCCCGCCAGCGGGGAGGCCCGTCAAGTCGTTGATTTGATTAATTTTCTCCAGAAGTTTACCGATGAGAAATGCTCTTTGGGGCACAATCTTGTTTTTAACGCAGATATTTCAAATACATCGCTAGTACGGACGGATTTCGCTATTTTGCATCGCGTACTTGAACATGTTGTTTCCAACGCCCTGGAGGCGAGTCCGTCCGGGACGGCAGTCAAAATCGACGCAATGGACGGTAAGAACGCGGTTCTTATCGCAGTCTCGGATCAGGGCCCTGGCATGACGCAGCAGTTCGTGAACGAAGAACTTTTCCGGCCGCTCAAGACCACCAAGCGGGGCGGCTTCGGCATCGGGGGCTATCAGGTCCGCGAACTGATGCGCGACCTTGGCGGTGATGTGACCGTCGAGAGTACCGTGGGGCGGGGCACCAGCATCACGCTCTCCCTGCCGCTGGTCCAGAATTAGCCCCGAACGCGTCCGATAATCGAGATCATGAAAAAAAACCTCGCAGAGACCGACGCTTCTCCCGCCCCGCAGGCGGAGCAGCGCATTCTTCTGGTCGAGGACGATGTCGGGCTGCAAAAGCAGATGCGCTGGGCGCTATCTCCCTACAGCGTGGATGTGGCCGGCAGCCGCGCCGAGGCTGTCGGCAAGATCGCGGCCTCCAAGCCTTACCAGGCGGTGATCCTGGATCTGGGCCTGCCGCCGGACGAGAACAGCGCCAGCGAAGGTCTGAAAGCGCTGGATGAGATTCTCAACCTGGCGCCGCAAACCAAGGTGATCGTCGCCAGCGGCAATGTTGAGCGCGCCAATGCGGTGAAGGCGGTGGCGCAGGGGGCCTTCGATTTCATCGCCAAGCCGGTCGACAGCGATATCCTCAAGATCATCATCGAGCGCGCCATCCGGATGCACGCGCTGGAGGAAGAGAACAAGCTGCTGCGCGAGCAATCCGCCCGCGCCACCGACGGGCTGGTGTTCGGTTCGGAAAAGATGTCCCAGATTTCGCAGATTCTCGACCGCGTCGGGCCGATGGATGTCAGTGTCATGCTGATCGGGGAAACCGGCACCGGCAAGGAAGTCCTGGCGCGCGCCCTTCACCGGCTGTCGCCGCGCAATTCCAAGCCTTTCGTCGCCATCAATTGTGCCTCTATTCCGGAAAACCTGCTGGAAAGCGAGTTGTTCGGTCACGAAAAGGGCGCCTTCACCGGCGCCATCAAGCGCACCCACGGCAAGTTCGAGATGGCCGACAACGGCACGCTTTTCCTGGACGAAATCGGCGACATGCCGATGCCGCTCCAGGCCAAGCTGCTGCGCTTCCTGCAGGAGCGGCGGCTGGAACGCGTCGGTGGACGGGAATCGATCACGGTGAATGTGCGGCTGGTCACCGCCACCAACCAGAAACTCGAAAAGCTGATCGCCGAAGGTCGTTTCCGGGAAGACCTCTATTACCGCATCAACGACGTGCGCATAGATCTACCGGCGCTGCGCGAGCGCGACGGCGATCCCGTGCTCCTGGCCCAGTATTTCCTGAACGGTTTCAACAAGACCTATTCCAAGCATATCGCGGGGTTCACCGAAGACGCGCTGGCGGCGCTATCGGCGCACAGCTGGCCAGGCAATGTGCGAGAGCTGGAAAACCGCGTGAAGCGCGCGGTGATCATGGCGGAAAACAAACGGATCACCGCCCTGGACCTGGACCTGGGCGACGTCAAGGTGGGCGAGCGCGACTTGAATTTGCGCAAGGAAGTGGCGCGGGTCGAGAAAAGACTCGCCGCCGAGGCGCTTGCGCTGTCGGACGGAAACATCTCTAAAGCTGCGAAGCTTCTGGGTGTCAGCCGGCCGCATTTTTACAGCCTCATCGGTCATAGTTAGCGTCCAGTCATCGGGGAACCCAGTGAGCCATCAAATGAGCCATCGCGCCGTTCTGAACAGCAAACGCTGGCGCCGCCAAGCGCTGCTCGTCGCCGCTCTCTCGGCGGGGTTGGCAGCGTCGATCCCGGCTTGGGCCGATGTTCCGCCGGCCACCGGCACCGCGACGTACAACAAGGCCGCCGCCGCCAGGCTCGTCGCCGATGCGCAGAAAGCCCTGGCGAGCGGAAATGGCCGGTTGGCGTTCATCAATCTCAAGAATGCGGTTGCGGCCGACCCCGGCAACCTCACCGCCCGGGTGATGTTGGGAATGGTTTTGTACCGGATGGGTGATCCCAGCGCTGCCGAGCGCGAACTTCGCCAGGCCAGAAAGGATGGCGCACCTGCGCCCCAGGTATTGCCGCCCCTGTTCGAGGTCATGCTCGCGCGTGATGAAAGCCAGCTTCTGCTGAATCAGTTTCCCGACCCCGGCGCCAATACGCCCGCTGCAGCAGAAATCCTCCTGGCGCGCGCGTTGGCGTTTCAGAACCTCAAAAAGGCCCCCGAGGCCAAGGACGCAATTGATCGTTCGCTGGCGTTGCGCCGCGATGGGCGCGGCCTGCTTATTCGCGCGCGTATCGCGCTGTTCCAGGGGCAGCAGGCCGAGGCTCGCAAATTTGCGGATGAGGCGATCGCCAAATCGAATACGCCCGATGCCATGCTGTTTAAGATTGGCATGCAGTTGTCGACCAACGAGCCCCAGGCGGCGCTGGATCTGAGCAATCAGCTGCTGGAAAAATATCCCGGCAACCTGCAGGGACGGTTCGCGCGCATCGAGGCCTATCTGGCGCTCAGGCAGGATGACAAGGCCAAGCCGGAGGTCGACGATATCGTCGCCAAGGTGCCCAATGCTTACATGGGCATTTATTACCATGCGCTGCTTCTCGCGCGGGCTGGCGACAGCAAGGGCGCGTGGCGTGTCGCCCAGAACCTGCCCGCCGAATTCCGCGATTCCCAGCCGCGGGCCGCCCTCATGGTGGCGGAGATGGCATTGGGCGCCGGCAACGAGGAGACTGCCGCCTCGATTCTGGGGCGCCTGCTTCTGAAAGAACCCACTTTGCCAGCGGCCCGCATAGGGCTGGCATCGATCCGCCTGAAACAAAACAATCCCAGCGACGCCTTGGCAGTGTTGAATCCGATCAAGGAATCCCTGAATGTGCGGGGTCAGGAACTGCTCTCCCAAATCTATGTCCGGCTCAATCGCGGCGGCGATGCGTTGAATGTCCTGCGCAAGATGGATGCCGACGGAAAAGGGGGGCCCGGGGTCAAGCGCGCCATCGCGCTGCTGGAAATCCAGACAGGCCCTATCGACCAGGGCATCAGGGATCTGACCCAGCTTGCCGCCAAGGACCCGACCAACCCGAACCTTGCCGTGCCTCTGATCGCGGCTCTGACACAGGCGAAGCGTTATCCCGAGGCGCTGGCTGTTTCAGACAGGTTGGGAGCCGATCCCAAGCAGCGCTCTGCAGCACTGGTGTATCGCGGCGGTGTCCTCCTGACGCAGAAGGACAATGCCGGCGCGAAAGCCGCCTTTGACAAAGCTGTTGCGGCCGATCCCAACAGCGTGAGGGCCCTCTATGCGCGCGCGGAATTCATGGCGTCGGTGCGAAATTTTGCGGACGCCGAACGTGACCTCAGGACCATCCTCTCCCGGGACGCCAAAAACCTGGCGGCGTCTCTCAAGCTCGCTGAAGTCGTGATGCAACAAGGCCAGGATCAGAAAACTCGCACCGTGCTTGGCCAGGCGATTGCCGCCGCTCCGCAGAGCACTGCGCCCAGGCTCGTGCTCCTCCGCTATCTGGTCGCACGGCGGGACTTCAAAAGCGCGTTGGCCACGGCCAATGATTTCCTGAAGGTGCAGCCCACAAACAGGGACGCCCTTACGCTGCTTGGCCAGGTTCAGATCGCGCTGGGACAGAAGAAAGAAGCGGTGGCGACCTATCGCCGCCTTGTGTCTCAGATGCCGACCGCTGCAGCGCCCCAGGTTCTTCTGGGCGACGCCCTGTCGGCCGCCGGCGATCAGGTGGGCGCGGCGCGCGCCCTGGAAGTCGCGGTCAAGCTCGCTCCCGCCGACGCCGAGGTCAGGGGCGCCCAGATCCGGCTGCTGTTCAGCCAAAAAAATGTCGATGCCGCGGTGACGGCGGCGCGAACGCTCCAGGCCGCCAAGCCCGGACCGGCGGCAGATCTCCTGCTGGCAGATACCCTGGACAGGGCCAAGCAGCGCGACCAGGCGCTCTCCGTCCTCAACAAGAGCTTTGCCGACAAGCCCAGCAGCGCGGTGTTGTTGCGACTGGTCGGCTATGCTGTGCAAGCCAGGGATACCGCACGCGCCGCGGACATGATGTCCAAATGGCTCACCGGCAATCCCGACGATTTCACCGTGCGGATGGAGTATGCCAACCTTCTCATGCAGCAGGAGGACAACGCGCGCGCGATTCTCCAGTATGAGGCGGTGCTGAAGCAGTATCCCAACAACGTCGTCGCATTGAACAATCTGGCCTGGTTGATCCAGGGGCGCGATCCGAAAAGGGCGATTTCATTGCTTTCGGTTGCATTGAAGGCGATGCCGAATTCCGCTGACGTCGCGGATACATTGGGCTGGGTGAAGCTGCAGCAGAAGGATGCCGCCGGCGGGCTTGAGTTGATCGACAAGGCTCACAAGCTCAAGCCCAAGGATGGCGCGATCACCTATCACTTGATCCTTGCGCTCGACGCCAACGCCAAGCGCGCAGCCGCGCGCGAGCTGCTCAAGGGCTTGTTGGCGAGCGGGGTGCAGTTCAAAGACCGCGCCGCCGCCGTGCAACTGGCGTCAAGTTGGCGCTAGGCCGTCAGGCGCCGCGCAGCCGGCGATAGAATGCGCGGGCGGCGCGTTCGCATCTGAGCAGCGGCCTGTTCCTTTGGCCGCGGCACCACATCATCTGCCCCAGCTGCCGCCCGAGCCGGGCTTTGTAAGGCGCGTCCCCCGCCAGGAAGTCATAGATGTGCATGCCGCGCTCCCTGGCCCGCTCGATCGCCAGGACATGGGCAAGCAAACCTGGCCGGTGCCTGTTGTCGTCGCTATAGGAAAATCCGCTCTGATAGCTGTACACCCGCGCGCCGTACGCAAAATTGTAGAGATAGCCCAGCACCTCGCCGCCGGCGGATAGTTCCAGCAATTCCACCGTACCCGGGCCCGATTGCGCCGTGATGAGCTCGCGATGAAAAGCGCGGGAGAACGGCGTGGCGAACGCACCGGGTTTGCCCTTGGCCCGCCAATAGGCGCTATGGAGCACGACCATCTTCTCAAAGAACTCCAGCGCCTGGGAAGGACCGGACGCGGCGGCAAGCGTAAGCGGCCCCATGCGCTCGGCCAAACTCCGCGACTGGCGCAATTGGGCGCGCTGATTTTGCGATAACCTGTCTTCCCAGCGGCCCGGCGGATCCTGATGGGACAGCGTAACGCAAAAATCCGGCGAAACACGGTCGATCACAACCGTCAGTCCCGCCGCCTCGATGTCGGCAATAGCGTTATCGGTAATGCCGCCAAGGACGATCTCGTCCCAGGATGGGTCGGCCGTTTGGAGCGCACGCAGCAAGTCGGCCACCACGCCTGTCGGCGCGCCCCGCGCGACCAGGAAATTGTTGTGCTCGATCATCACCGCGTCGGATTCGGCCAGCCCCGTCTCGTGCAGGCAAAGCTGGCGGACGGAGAAAAAAAGCCGTCCGCGGCGTGCGCGCGCCAAAAGCCCCAGGGCGACGATGCGGCCGTCCTCTTTGGCCGTCACCAGAAGCGGTTTTACGCCCGTGGCGCGCAGCCAGCTTCCGATCCACCGCCAGGACAGGAAAAAACCCCCATCGGCGCGGGCCTCAAGCTCCATCCAACTGGCCGCCAGGTCAGGCAGTTCGGTGGATTGGGAGACGGTTATTTCCATCGGGGCTGAATCGATTAGCCAAGTCCGCGGATGAGGAATGGCCCTATGAAATTGGCGAGCGGCAAAGGAAGCTTTTTCCAGGTTTCTATGAAAAGCCGGTATTTGGGATTGAGCGGGTTTTTGTCCGGCATCGTCTCGCCGGGCGCGAAATGATACTCATACTCCAGCCACTGCGGCTCAAAACCCCAATTCTTCTTGAAGGCAAAGGCGCCTGTGCCCGCCTTGCTGCGGCCGAAATCGAAGCGGCGATATCCGCGCAGCGCGGCCCGGCGCATCACTTCCCAATAGAGAAAGTCATTGGCCCCGCTGCGGCGCGCCGCCGCCGTGCCGCCGCCGTAATAGGGCAGCACGGTATCCTTGTGATAGAAATTCAGGACCGCGCTGACGGGCGCGCCATCCTGGCGGATCACCACGATGTCGCAATCGGGGCCGAAACTGTTCTTGAGCCTGGCGAAATAGCTTTTGGCGAAAACCGGCGTGCCCAGGTTGCGCACGCTCTCGGCGTAAACGTGGAACATGTCGTCCACGCTGTCCGCGACCTCGCTGACCAGCTTGCTTTCCAGCGTCTTGCGCACCACCGCGCGCTGTTTGCGCGGGATGGCCTTGAGATTTTCCTGGTCATCCGCGCTCAGGGGCCCGGAAAAGGTCGCGTACAAATCCTTGCGGACGGACCAGCCGGCATGGTGCGCGCGCCGGCTGCGCAATTCGATATAGGGCGCCTTTGTCTCGGTCTGCAGGGCAAGGGCCGCCCTCATCAGCGCGCTATCGGCCTCGCCGTCGGCCGCCAACGGCCCGCCTTCGACGCAAAAGGGCGCCGCCACCAGCGCGTTGCCGAACAACAGGCTCTTTTGGAACACCAGCGGCAATACGCCCGCGATCTTTCCGCCGCGCTCGGCGATCAGATAGCGGGGATCCAGCCGGAATACGTCCCGGAAAATACCGCGCCAGCCGCTGCGATGAAAAAAAGTGCCGTCGTCCTGGGATTGCACAAACGCGTCCCAGCCTGGCGCGTCGCTGTCCGCCATGGCCCGGACGGTCAGGGGAGCGTCGGGGATGGTGGCGTGCGTCGCAGGCTGGTCGGCCCCAGGGTGCACAACGGGACCTATAGCTGGTGGGACAGCCCGACCGTGAGCCGCAAATCATCCAGGCTGCCGGTGAAGGGCGAAAGGCTCTGGAGGGCCTGAGAGGAATCGCGATGCAGGTAATCGGTGCGGAAATAGACCCTGGTTTGCGGCCCCAGCGAATAGTCGATCTGGCCGCTGACATTGAAGTTCTTGGAA
>Ga0068863_100008100_pt1 | contig 10257 bp, 6 predicted proteins | sample KBSSwiS62_FD_66596 | JGI IMG/M metagenome (GOLD analysis project Ga0068863, IMG submission 66596) | Switchgrass rhizosphere microbial communities from Kellogg Biological Station, Michigan, USA - KBS Switchgrass S6-2 | ecosystem: Host-associated > Plants > Roots > Rhizosphere > Soil ...
GCGATCTCGGTGGCCGCGTCGGCGATCGCGTGCAGGGCGAACGGATTGCCGATGGACTGGGTGCCCAACGCGTTCGTCCGGCCGCGCTGGTAATCCATGTGCGCGGCCAGCAGGCCCTCCGTGATGCCGATGACAGCCGACGTGATGCCCAGCGGGAACATCACCCAGAACGGCAGCCGGTAGAGCGTCTCCGTGCGCCCGGCCCGTTCCGCGGCCCGCTCGCCCTCGGCGACCTCGGCCGAGTCGATGGTGCGGTAGTCGGGAATGAAGGCGTTCTCGACGATGATGTCCTTGCTGCCCGTCCCGGACAGGCCCATGACTTTCCAGGAATCCTCGACGATCGTGTAGTCCCTGCGTGGGAGGACCACGTGCAGCGCCCGGGGCGGGCTCGCCGGGAGGCCGTCGGGCCCACCGATCATCGCACCGAGGAAGATCCAGTCACAGTGGTCGGTCCCGGACGAGAACTGCCAGCGCCCGTTGAGGACGTAGCCGCCGTCCGTCGGGACCGCCACGCCGGAGGGCATGTAGGGCGAGGCGATCCAGGTGTCCTGGTCGCTCCCCCACACCTCGGCCTGCAGCCGCCTGTCGCACAGCGCCATCTCCCAGGGATGCACGCCGACGACCCCGCACACCCAACCGGCCGAACCGCAGCTCTTGGCGACCTCCATGACCGCCTCGGCGAAATCACGGGGATGTGCCGCGTAGCCACCATGCTCCGGCGGAGCCAGCATCCGCATGACACCAGCCGCCCGGATGACCTTGACGGCCTCGTCCGAGAGCTTTCCGAGCTGCTCTGTCTCGTCACTGGCGGCGGCCAGCTGTGGGGCGAGCGCCGTGACGCGCTCTACCACCTCGTGGGCCATGAGAATTGGCCTCCCTGCCTTCTCGACAAGTTGCGAGCCGCACGCTAATGGCGGGTGCCAGCGCGTCCCAGGACTAGTCTCACTGGGTGAGATCCGGCCCATCGACTATCAGTTGATTTGAACACTGCCGATCTGTTCAGCCGATGTGCATTCTGGCGAGCGGACGGATTCGGTCCCCAGCTCAGACAAAAGTCGCCGTGACCGAGCCGAGCCCGGTGAAACTGGCGCGGAACGAGTCACCCGACCTGACGTCGACGGCGCGCGTGCACGATCCGGGCAACACCACGTGCCCAGCCTCCAGACGAACACCGAACTGGGCGACCTTGTTGGCGAGCCAGGCCACGGCGGTCGCTGGATTGCCCAGCACCGCGTCCGAACGCCCCGCGGTCACGACCTCCTCGCCGTCCGGCCCGATCCGGTGGAGCACAGCGTCGATCCCGGTGAGATCCAGCTTGTCCGGCGAAACCCGAGCGTCGCCGAGCAGGACGCCTGCCGAGGACGCGTTGTCCGCGATCGTGTCGGCAATGGTGATGGTCCAGTTCCTGATGCGGCTGTCGATGAGCTCGATACTGGGCACGACGGCGCTGGTCGCTTCGAGGACATCCTGCTCCGTGCAACCGGCGGCAGGGAGCTCCCGGCCGAGGATGAAGCCGACTTCGACCTCGATTCGCGGGTAGCAGTAGTCCGCGACGCGGATCGGCTTGCCCTCGTCGAGGAACATGTCGTCGAGGAGATGGCCGTAGTCCGGCTCGTCCACCCCCATCATCCTCTGCATGACCGGCGAGGAAAGCCCGACCTTGTGGCCGCGCACGACCGCGCCGGCCTGGATACGGCGACCGATGCCGAGGAGCTGGATCCTGTAGGCGTCCACGACGTCGAGCCCGGGAAATGTCTGCACCAGCGGCTGGATGGGTTCACGGGAATGCTCGGCGTGAGCAAGCACCTCCGCGGCGCGGGCACGCGCCTCAGGGTTGATCATTCGGTCCTCGCGGTGGGCTCACCAGACGTGATCTTCTGACCTGGACGGGTGGGAACGCCGTAGGAACCACGGAAGAACAGGAGCGGTCCGTGGTCCCGCATGACGCACAGCTCGCGGACCGCGCCGACGACGATCTGGTGGTCGCCGCCGTTGTGGATGGCGTCTATGTCGCAGTCAAGCCAGGCGAGGACGTCGTCGAGGACAACCGCGCCCCGGTCCGTGACGCGCCACGGGACGGCGTCGAACTTCGGGCCGGTCCGGGAGCCGAACGCCGCCGAGACATGTTGCTGATCCTCGGCGAGAACGTTGACGGTGAAGCGTCCGGTCCGCTCGATGTGCGGCCAGCTCGTCGAGCCGCGTCCCGGGCACACGAGCACCAGCGGTGGGTCGAGGGACAGCGCGGTGAAGGACTGACAGGCGAGCCCGGACGGGATTCCGGTTTCGTCGGCCCCGGCGATGACGGTCACTCCGGTGCAGAAGTGGCCCAGAACCTTGCGGTAGGCGGCCGGATCGACGGAGTTGGCCCGCTGGTCGGACGTGATCATCGGCCGGATCCGGCAAGCTGGATGGCCACATCGATGATCATGTCTTCCTGGCCACCGACCAGGCCGAGTTCACCGCATCGCGCCAGGATCTCGTGGGCCGGCACCTTGTAGCGCTCCGCCGCTCGCTCCGCGTGCAGCAGGAAGGAGGAGTACACGCCCGCCCACCCCTGCACGATGGCGTTGCGGTCCATCTTCGGCCAGCGTGTGAGGTAGGGGTGGACGACCTCGTCCGCGGCGGCGAGCAGGCCCAGAATATCCAGGCCTGTGGTGACGCCGAGCCGGCCGAACACGGCGGCCAGCACCTCCGTCGGCGAGTTGCCCGCGCCGGCGCCCAGGGCGCACAGCGACCCGTCTATGTAGCGGACCCCTGCCTCGTAGGCGAGAACGGAGTTGGCGACACCCAGGCTGAGGTTCTGGTGGCCGTGGTAGCCGACCCATGCCTCGTCGCCGACCTCGGCCACCAGCGCCTCGAAGCGGGCCTTCGCCTCGTGCATGAGCAGCGCGCCAGCGGAGTCGGTCACGTAGGGCGCCTGGCAGCCCGCGTCGACCATGATGCGGGCCTGGCGAGCCAGCTCCTCCGGGCCGACCCGGTGCGCCATCATCAGGAATCCGACCGTCTCCATGCCAAGCTCGCGGGCGACGCCGAAGTGCTGGGGTGAGACGTCGGCCTCGGTGCAGTGGGTCGCGACACGGACCATGTCCGCGCCGGCGTCCCGGGCTCGCCGCAGGTCGTCCGCGGTGCCGATGCCGGGTACCAGCAGCACGGCGATCTTGGCGTTGACGACCTCCTCGCGCGCCGCCGCGATGAGTGTCATCTCGTCGGTGTGCGAGAAACCGTAGTTGAACGAACTTCCGCCGAGCCCGTCGCCGTGGGTCACCTCGATGACCTCGACACCGGCCGCGTCGAGCGCACGCACGGTGTCGCGTACCTGCGCCTCGGTGAACTGGTGGGCCATGGCATGGCTGCCATCGCGAAGAGTGGTGTCCGTGATGCGGACGTCGTGTCGCAGGTAGGGGCGGCTCACGCGTGGGCTCCAGCCTTCTGGATCGCCATCAGCTCGCCCACCCGAGCGGCCGCGGCGGTCATGATGTCGAGGTTGCCGGCGTAGGGCGGCAGGTAGTCGCCGTTGCCGCGGACCTCCAGGAATATCGCCACCCGGGCGAACCCGTTCCAGGACGCCACGGGGTCGTCGTACTGGGGATCGGCGCGCAGCGTGTACCCAGGCACGTACTTCTGGACCTCGGCGACAAGCTCGTGCACCGATTTTGTGATGGCGTCACGGTCCGCGTCCGGGGAAATCATGCAGAACACCGTGTCGCGCATGATCATCGGCGGTTCGACCGGGTTCAGAATGATGATCGCCTTCCCCCGGTCCGCGCCGCCGACCGAGGCCACCGCGGCGCCGGTGGTCTGGGTGAACTCGTCGATGTTCGCCCGCGTTCCGGGGCCGGCTCCTCGAGAGGCCACCGACGCGACGATCTCCGCGTAGGGCACGGCGGTCACACGGGAGACCGCGTGCACCATCGGAATAGTCGCCTGTCCACCACAAGTGATCATGGATACGTTGGGCGCACCGATATGGTCATGCAGATTCACTGGCGGGCACACCATAGGTCCCAGGTGCGCCGGGGTGAGGTCCACCGCCTGGATGCCCGCCTCGGCGTAGCGGGGCGCGTTCGTGATGTGGGCCTTGGCTGACGTCGCTTCGAAGACGATCTCGGGCAGCGGGTCCTGGCGTAGCAGCCAGTCGACGCCCTCCGCGCTGGCGGCTATTCCCTGATTGCGAGCGCGGGCGAGGCCGTCGGACTCTACGACGCCCACCATGTACCGAACGTCGATCACATCGCTGCGCCGTAGCTTCGCCAGCAGGTCAGTGCCGATGTTGCCGGGGCCGACGATCGCGGCCGTGATGGGAGTCATGGCTCATGATGGTGCAACGGCGCCGCGATATGGGCAGCCGGACATCTCATTGAGTAGGACGGAACCTCTAAGTGTGACTCACACCATTGGGTGCCGTCCGCTCACGCCGAGTTCCCCGGCACGGTACATGGCGAGTGTGGTCCAGGTCATTGAGAGCGTGCAGCTGCGCCGCGTGCACATTCCTCCAGGCCTGCTCCACCGGGTTGCCCAGGCGAAGGACGTCGCCGCCGGAGTGCTCAAAAAAACTGGTCTACCGCCCGCGCGGCACGGTGGGTGGCGATACTCTGGTCACGGCGGACATCACATACAGTCTCGTCGGCGATCCGTGATCGGCGGTCGGACTCTCTGGCGCGCTCTCGAAGCGTCGGCAGATAGTCTGCGTGCGATCTGACCACCGGACAGTTCACCGACGGTCCTGACAGCTCCCACCTCCTCGTGGCGGGACGTCATTTCCTGAACGACTCCACATGCCAGTATCGTTCGGGGCGTCTGCGACATCGGGTGCGGTCAGCGACTGGTGGCCGCCGCCGCGGACGGGCTGGCACTTTCCGAAGTCACAAGAGGACTGTCTGCCGAGGCGGAAATGGAAGCGGCTGGGCCGAGCCGGCGCCTTGACGCACATGGAAATCGATCAGCTCGTCGGTGACCTGACCCCGGCGGGCCAGGTTCTCATAGGTTGCCGCCTTGATCGTCCGGTTCCGCACGGTAATGGGTCCTAACCGCGCCGGCGCGAACTCGTCAGGGACACCGACTGCAGCGGCTCCCGGCGACCTCCCTCCTTTGTCGCAGATCCCACGGGCCGACGGCGGGCCCGCTAGCCATTGGCGCGCCCTTGGCGACAGGACGATCCCACTCACCGGGAGAGCCGTCAGCACCGCTTCCACGCCGCCATCGCGAGACGAGCGGCGTCCATCATGGTTGCGCGCGCTACGAGATGAGATTAGCCTCCCTCTAGTCGCACGCGCTACCACCTCTGACACGCGCCAGCCACCGAGGGCTCCGTCGATGGCTGGCGTCGTCGGCGGGTCCGCTCGGCGCCACGCACCTCCACCGCGCCGGCGAACACCGTTCACCGACCCTCCTCCGGACAGGGAGGCACCAGACGTCGATGCAAGGAGTGGGCAGTTGACGGATCGTGCTGTGAGACGGCGAGTCACGGCGGCGGACATCGCACAGTCGCTGGGCGTCTCCCGGGCCACCGTGGGTTTCGTCCTCAACAACATCCCGGGTAAGACCTCCGAGGCCACGCGAAGGAGAGTGCTCGACGAGGCCGCACGGCTCGGGTACCGGCCGCACATCGCGGCACAGACTCTCGCCCGTGGCAGCAGCCGCATCGTGCTGTTCCTGCTGCCGGACTGGCCGGCCGACTTCAGCATGAGGCAATACCTGGACGAGGCTGCCCACGTCCTCGACTCGGCAGGCTACTCACTGGTGACCTTCAAGCGGCACGCATCGGATCGGGCTCGACCTCTGTGGGAATCCCTGGACCCCGAGATCGTCGTCAGCACCATGCCGTGGGCCCCTGACACGCTCACGGCCCTGCGTCGAGCGGGGATCACCAACATCGTCCCCGATCCAGACTCGCCGGTGCCGCACGACGTCTCCGCGATCGCGGCTGGTCCCCGGTTGCAGGTCGAGCACCTGCACGCACTTGGCCACCGCCGGTTGGCCATCGCGTCAGCATCCGATCCTCGGCTGGCGGAGTTGTCCGGGCAACGAGCACGGTCCGCGCACGACGCGGCGAAGCGGCTGGGCCTTGGCGAGCTGGACGTTCGGTCAGTCCGATATCGAGACGGTTCGGCGAGTCAAGCGGTGCTCGACTGGCACCGCCACGGTGTGACGGGGATCGTCGCCTACAACGACGAGACCGCCATCGCGGTGATCGGCGCCGCTCTCCGTAGCGGCCTCACGATACCTGACGATCTTGCGGTCATCGGGCACGACGACAGTCCGCTGGCGGAGATGTTCGTGCCGAGTCTGTCCAGCGTCCGCATCGACACCGCCAGCGTCGGCAGGTACGTGGCCCAGCTGGTGCTGCACCAGGCTGATGGTCGTCCCGCGCCAGTGGCCGGCCCAGACGTGAAGGCAACCGTGGTACCCCGCGAGTCCACCCTCGTCACAGGGCCGTGGTGCCTCGGAGACCGCAACTCGCCGGTCCGAGGCGGGCGAGACCCGTCCGCCCTGACAGATGACGCTCCACTTGACCTCCCCTCGTGACCAGACATTGTCCCGATCCCGCGACATGTGACTTGTAGCCACAGATCGATTCATGTGGAATCGACTCCAGTTGCGCGCGCTACTTCCTGCTCTCGCCAACGTCACGCTCGCCGGCATGTCGCGCCAGGCGCTCGCCGGACTGTGTACCACCGCCGGAGGCCTCGTCGTCCTGCGCATCCGGTCCGTCCGTTAACAAAGGAAGCCAGATGATCCCGACCCGATCGTGGCAGGCATCGTTCGTCGGCCCGGCCAAGCCCGCGGCGGCTGGCGACCCCGCCCCCTACTTCCGTCGTGAGTTCACCGTCGACGACGGACTTCGCCGGGCCACTCTGCACATCACCGCCCTCGGCATCGTCGAGGCCCACCTCAACGGCACCCGTGTCGGCGATGAGGTCCTCTCCCCAGGCTGGACGTCCTACCGTCACCGCCTCGTCGTCCGACCACATGACGTGACCGGCCTGATCCATACCGGGATCAACGCGCTGGGCGCGGTCGTCGGGGAGGGCTGGGCGGTCGGCCGGCTCGGCTGGGACGGCGGACGCCGGCATCACTACAGCGACCGGCCGGCACTGTTCTGGCAGCTCGAACTGGTCTACGCCAATGGCACCACCGCCACCGTGGGCACCGACGAGCACGTGCGTATCGGCACCGGCGCCGTGCTCGCGCACAGCATCTACGACGGAGAGGAGTACGACGCGCGGCTGGAGCCCGCCGGCTGGAGCGAACCCGGGTTCGATGACACCGGCTGGTCGCCAGCCGAGTTAGTCGCATGGGAGCTCGGCACGCTCACAACACCGACGGCGCCGCCTATCCGACGGATCGAGGAACTCCGTCCGGTGACGATCGCCGCCGGGGCGGCGGGTCGCACGATCGTCGACTTCGGCCAGAACATCGCCGGGTGGGTGCGTCTCTCGGTCACCGGCGAGAAAGGCCGTACCATCACGCTCCGGCACGCCGAGCTGCTCACCGACGGCGAGCTCAACACCGCCACGCTGCGCACGGCGGCCGCGACCGACCGGTACACCCTGCGTGGTGACGGCCCAGAGATCTGGGAGCCCAGGTTCACCTATCACGGCTTCCGGTATGTGCAGGTCGATGGCTGGCCGGGCGAGCTGACACCGGACGCCCTGCGGGCCGTCGTCGTGCACAGCGACATGCCCCGCACCGGCTGGTTCGAGACGTCAAACGAGCTGTTGAATCAGTTTCACCGCAACGTCGTCTGGAGCATGCGAGGCAACTTCGTCGGTCTTCCCACCGACTGCCCGCAGCGCGACGAACGGCTCGGCTGGACCGGTGACATCAACGCCTTCGCTCCGACGGCGAGCTTTCTCTACGACGTCCGCGGAGTGCTCGATTCCTGGCTGGCGGACCTGGCCGCCGAGCAACGGGAGACCGGCCTGGTGCCGTGGATCGTACCGGATGTCGCGCCGAGCCCGTCGCCGCCAACGGCGCTGTGGAGTGACACCGCAGTCAGCCTGCCGTGGACCCTCTACCGGGAGTACGGCGACCTGGGAATCCTCCGCCGTGCCTATGACTCCATGGTCATGTTCGTACGCGGCGTGGAGTCCCTGCTCGACGCCAGCGGGCTGTGGAGCAGCGGATTCCAGTACGGCGACTGGCTCGATCCCGACGCACCGCCGAACAACCCTGCCGGCGGCAAGACGGACCGGCACCTGGTGGCATGCGCCTACCTGTGCCGCACCACCCGCGAGATGGCGCAGACCGCCGCGGCGCTCGGTCGGGAGGAGGATGCCACGCACTTCGCGGCGCTCGCCGACCGGGTGCGCGCCGCGTTCCGGCGCGAGTATGTCACCGAAAGCGGCCGGATCGTCAACGAGTCCGCGACGGCATACGCGCTCGCGATCGAGTTCGACATCCTCACCGGCGCCCACCGTGCCCAGGCTGGCAACCACCTCGCCCGACACGTCCGCGAGGCCGGCTATCGGATCTCGACCGGCTTCGCCGGCACCCCGCTGGTAGCCGACGCGCTCACCAACACGGGGCACCTCGCCGAGGCATACCTCCTCGTGCTGGAGAACCGGTGCCCGTCGTTCCTCTACCCAGTCACCATGGGCGCGACGACCATCTGGGAGCGCTGGGACTCCATCCGCCCCGACGGCACCCTCAACCCGTCTGGGATGAACTCGCTGAACCACTACGCCCTCGGCGCGGGCGCCAACTGGCTGCACCGGACTGTCGGCGGCCTGGTCGCCGTCGAGCCGGGCTACCGGCACATGCGGATCGCCCCCCGGCCCGGCGGCGGCCTCACCCACGCACGAGTGACGCACGACACCGTGCATGGCCGAGTGGAGGTTCGCTGGCAGGTCACCGACGGCGAGATGCGCCTGGACGTGACCATCCCCCACGGCACCACGGCGACCGTCGAACCGCCCATGCACCCGGAGATCCAGCAGGTCGGCATCGGCGGCGGCAGCCACACCTGGCGGTACCGCCTGCCCGTCAAGGAGAAGCCGATCCTCACCCTCGACACTCCCCTGCGCACGCTCGCCGCGGACCCCGGAGTCCGGCGCGCCATCACCGAGGTATTTGACCGTCATCTGCCCGGCATCCCTATCGACAGCGAAGCCCCAGAAGCCGCAAGTGTGTCCCTCAACGACATCCTCGGTTACATCCCGAGCGTCTCTGCGGAGTTCCGTGACGAGCTCGCTGGCGCGCTCGCCCTGGCTCGGGAAGGAACTCAGTGAATCCGCGACACCACCTTGGCGATCTCGAGCTCGAGCAGAAGGCCTCACTGCTCTCAGGTCACGGCTTCTGGACCACCAAACCGGTCGACGCCGCCGGAGTTCCTTCGATCGTGCTCGCGGACGGCCCTCACGGCATCCGTTACCTGCCACCCGCGGCCGACCATATCGGGCTCGCCGGCGCCGGGCCCGCGACCTGCTTCCCGCCGGCCGTGGCCGTAGGCTCCAGCTGGGACCCGGACGTGGCCGCTCGAGTCGGGGCGGCCCTGGGCCGCGAGGCACGAGCGCTGGGCGTCAGTGTGGTGCTCGGGCCAGGCGTGAACATCAAGCGCACTCCGCTGTGCGGCCGCAACTTCGAGTACTACTCGGAGGATCCGCTGCTCAGCGGGGTCCTCGGCGCCGCCCATGTGCGGGCGCTGCAGTCCGAAGGCCCGGGAGCCTCGGTGAAACATTTCGCGGCGAACAATCAGGAAACAGAGCGCATGCGGATCAGCGCCGAGGTCGACGAACGCACGCTGCGCGAGATCTACCTGCCGGCTTTCGAACGGGTGGTCACCGAGGCGAAGCCGGCGACGGTCATGTGCTCCTACAACCGGGTCAACGGCGTCTACTCCGCGCAGAACCGGTGGCTGCTGACCGACGTGCTGCGCGAGGAGTGGGGCTTCACCGGCGCGGTGATCTCCGACTGGGGTGCGGTGCACGACCGTGTCGCCGCCCTGGCCGCCGGCCTGGACCTGGAGATGCCCGGCAACAACGGTGCCTCCGACCACCAGATCGTCGAGGCCGTCACCCGGGGCGACCTCGACCCGGCCCTGGTCGACGCGAGCGCCCGTCGGGTGGCGGCGCTTTCCCTCCTGCGACCATCCGCCACCGACGATGTCGACCTTGACGCGCACCACGCGCTCGCACGCCAGCTCGCGGGCGAATGCGCCGTACTGCTGCGCAACGAGCGCGCGGTCCTGCCGTTGTCCCCCACCGCCAGCATCGCGGTCATCGGTGCGTTCGCCACGCAGCCTCGCTACCAGGATGA